>Ga0268283_1000461_pt1 | contig 27176 bp, 23 predicted proteins | sample saktaG_13_FD_190140 | JGI IMG/M metagenome (GOLD analysis project Ga0268283, IMG submission 190140) | Saline water microbial communities from Sakinaw Lake, British Columbia, Canada - sak_2013_06_06_36m | ecosystem: Environmental > Aquatic > Non-marine Saline and Alkaline > Saline ... | reverse complement strand
ATTTTTCGGATGGTGATTTTATAAACAACCCAACCTGGAATGGCGACCAGGCGCAGTTTATTGTGAATACTTCCGGACAACTTCAGCTTTCGTCATCCGGTGAAAATATTTCTTTCCTTTCAACTCCGTTAATTTTATCAGATAGCAATGAATGGAACATATGGATAAAACTCGCATTCAGCCCTTCCGATAACAATAATTTGCGATATTACCTGGTCTCAGACCAAACTAACCTTAAAGGATCCTTAAATGGTTATTATCTCCAGATTGGTGAAAATCTTTCCCTTGATGCCATTGAACTTTACCGGCAGAGCGGAAACACAAGTACTTTGATTTGTCGGGGGACTGATGGATTAGTGTCAGCACCTTTCGCTATCCGCATCCGTGTAACTCTAAGTGCAATTGGCCTTTGGAAGATATTTACCGACGCTACAGGAGGTCAGAACTTCCAGATGGAAACTTCCGGAACTGATAACACTTACAACACTTCCGGATGGTTCGGGATTTATTGTAAATACACCAGTAGCAATAGTACTAAATTCTATTTCGATGATATTTATGCAGGACCAGTAATTGTTGATGTAATTCCCCCTCAAGTGACAACTGTTTCTGCAGTTTCAGAATCCTTTCTTAATGTTAAGTTTTCCGAAAGCATCGAGTCAGCTTCGGCTTCAGATATAGCCAATTATTCTGCTGCGCCGGGCATTGGGCAGCCTTTGTCAGCCACTCCCGATCTCACAGACAATACAATTGTACATCTTGTTTTTACTCAACCCTTTACAAGCGGCACAATTTATACCCTTAGTATTGATGGGGTACGCGACCTTGCCGGTAATTCCATGCAGCACTCTGAACATCAGTTTGCCTATTACAAGGCTTCAGCTTATGATATATTAATCAATGAAATTATGGCCGATCCCGATCCTCCTGTTAGCCTTCCGAACTTTGAATATGTGGAACTTTATAACCGCAGCAATTATCCCATTAACCTCGAAGGCTGGTCGCTTTTTTTAGGATCTTCCGAAAAAAATCTTTCAGAAATAACAATGCAAGCCGGCAGTTATCTTATTCTTGCAAATGAAACTGCCCGGCAGTCACTAGGAAGTTATGGCCCGTTTATCGGATTTTCAAGTTTTACCGTCACAAATACCAGTGGAAATATAAAACTGCTTGATGCCGATAGCCGGATGATCCATAATGTAAGTTATTCAGAGGATTGGTATAGGGATAATTACAAAAAGCTGGGCGGATGGTCGCTGGAACAGATTGACCCTATGAACCCTTGCGGTGATGCAGGCAACTGGAAAGCCTCATCTGATATATCGGGAGGGACACCTGGAAAACAGAATTCCATATTTGCTGCTAACCCGGATCTGGTACAACCAATGATTCAACGGGTAACTGTTGATGATTCTGTATCTTTAACTGTGTACTTTACAGAACCAATGGATAGCGTCAATATGATAAATCCTGAAACATACTCGATCGACAATCAGATCGGCAATCCAACAACCGTACTATCACATTTCCCTGATTACAAGAAAGTAACCCTCGGCCTACCTGAAGTTCTGAGTAATGGTATTATGTACACACTATCAATTACACAACAAATGAAAGATTGTGCCGGTAACTTAATAATAGCCGAAAGCAGCACCGGTTTCGCTATTCCTTCCATTGCCTCACCACTCGATATTGTCGTGAACGAAGTTCTTTTTGATCCAAAAGCAACAGGTGTTGATTTTGTAGAAATCTACAATCGCTCTGCCAAAGTTATAGATCTTCGTAATCTCATTCTTGCGAATTACAATTCTGATTCGGACAGCTTATCCTCTAAGGAAAATATAACAACCGAAGGTTACCAGTTTTTTCCTGGTACCTATCTTGTTTTAACAACTGATCCGGACATCGTAAAATCGGAATATTTTACTTCAAATCCTTCTGGTTTTATTAAAATGGAATCCCTTCCTGGCATGAACAACGAAGAAGGAACCATCGCTATTTCACACAAAAATGGTGAAGTTATTGATTGGTTTGCCTACACTGCTTCCATGCACTTTGCTTTACTCAAAAGTGTAGATGGCGTTTCGCTGGAACGGATCAGTGCTTCCAGACCAACCAGCGATGCAACCAACTGGCATTCGGCAGCCGAAACTATTGGTTTTGCTACACCGGCATACCAAAATTCCCAAACATCCGGCGATTTGGCTGCTGGAAATCCCTTGGCTTTATCTCCCGAAATTTTCTCGCCAGACAACGATGCCTACAACGATTATCTGAATATAGCCTATAAGTTTGATACTCCTGGATACATGGTAAATATTACCGTTTATGATGCTTCGGGCAGGTTAATCCGCAACCTCGTAAACAATGAAATGTGTGGCATATCAGGTTCTTTTTCCTGGGACGGAATAACCAACGACCACCAAAAAGCTGCAATTGGCTACTACCTGATCTATACCGAAATATTTGATCTGAAAGGAAATGTGAAACACTATAAAAACACGACTGTGCTTGGAGGAAAACTTTAGCTTTTTAATGAATTGCACATGCTATTGCAGCAACACTCACTTTAACGTTAGGAACTTTCAAAAGCATTGCCGCACAAGCCTCAATGGTGGCACCGGTTGTAATAACATCATCAACCAGCAGAAGGTGTTTTCCCTGAAGCGTGTCTTCATCACGGATGGCAAATATTTCTTTCACATTTTCCCAACGGCTGAAACGCGATTTACGGGTTTGTGTTTCAGAAGCAAATGTACGATAGAGCGCATGAATATCAAGTTTTGCTGGCATAGAAGAGCATAAGCCAATAGCAAACTGTTCACTTTGATTGTAGCCTCTTTTCCTTTGCCTTAATGGATGAAGCGGAACAGGGATCACTAAATCAATTCCATTAAAAAAAGATGATTCCTGTAATTCAATTCCGTATAGTTTACCAATGTAAACTCCTACCTCTGGATGGTTTTTGTACTTTAGCTGGTGAATTAAATGCTGCACCTTGCCTCCCTTGCCAAAATTATAGAAGGCTGCAGCAGAAACAAGATTAACCCTTCCCCAGAAAATGCGGCTAACCGGATTATCCGCTTCCTTATGAAAATGTGTTTTTGGCAGATGGAAAAGACAAAATGTACAAATAGTTTCTTCATGCCTGAACAAGGTATTTCCACAAGACATGCACGTTCGGGGATAGAAAAGCGAAACCAGATCATCGATGAAACGGACTGCATTCATTATTTTTCTTTATAAAGGCAACAGGCAACGTGGGAAGAGAAAAGTTGAAGTAGATCCTGAAATAAAACAGTGGTGTAAATGTAATGAATATTCAGGGTAATTATTCACTTTCCGGAATTGACAATTGTGAAATTTGATATCCCTCCTCGCCCGTATTTCTGTTTTGTCTGGCTGTTGCCAAAATCCTTACTTTTGAAAATAATTCACTTAACTCATTTATGGAGAAAGTTCCTTTGCTACAATTGTCTGAACTCACTGTTTCATTTAGTTCTGATACAGGATGCACGACTGCCGTAAATGATGTTTCCCTTAAAATCAACAAAGGAGAAACCCTTGGCATTGTTGGAGAATCAGGATCAGGAAAATCAGTCACATCGCTGGCCATCATGCGATTACTCCCTTCAAAAGGGTGCATAATAAATACGGGGAAAATTATCTATCAACCTGAAGATGGCGGCAGCATTGACCTTCTTAATCTGGAGGAACGTGAAATGCGAAATTACCGTGGCAAAGAAATAGCCATGATCTTTCAGGAACCTATGACATCTCTCAACCCTGTTCACCGATGCGGGGAGCAGGTTGCTGAAGCTATCATGCTCCATGAAAAAATAACACATCAGCAAGCCCGTGATAAGACTCTGGATTTGTTCAGAGAAGTTTTACTTCCCCGTCCGGAAGATATCTATAAAGCTTATCCGTACCAGCTTTCCGGAGGTCAGAAGCAAAGGGTAATGATAGCAATGGCTATTTCGTGCAAGCCCTCGTTGCTAATTGCCGATGAACCTACTACTGCGTTGGATGTTACTGTTCAAAAAACCATACTGGCGCTGCTGAAAACCCTTCAGCAAAAGCATGGAATGGGTATTATTTTTATTTCACACGACCTGGGGGTGGTGGCAGAAATTGCCAACAAAGTAGCCATCATGTACAAAGGTAAAATTGTTGAGCAAGGTCTCATTTCCGATGTCTTTAACCATCCGCAACATCCCTATACGCAAGGATTATTGGCCTGCCGTCCTCCGCTTGATAAACGGCTTCGTCTCCTCCCCACAATTATGGATTTTTTGAAAGGAGATATTTCCGAAATCAATCTGCCTTCATTGGAGGTTTCACAAATGGAACGAAGCCTTTTTCATCAGGAACTCTATAGCAGGAAACCTCTGTTGGAGGTTAATAACCTGCAGACCCATTTCCCGATAAAGCAAGGTATTTTCTCAAGAATAAAACGCGTTGTAAAAGCCGTTGACGACATTAGTTTTGTGGTTTATCCCGGAGAAACACTCGGCCTGGTGGGCGAATCGGGAAGCGGGAAAACTACACTTGGGCGCAGCATCCTGCGACTTGTAGAGCCTACATCCGGAAAAATTACTTTCAGCGGACAAGTATTTTCAGGTTTATCCCAAAAAGAAATGCGCCCTATGCGCCGGAAGTTGCAGATCATTTTTCAGGATCCTTATTCTTCACTTAATCCGCGCATTACCGCTGGCCGGGCAATTATGGAACCCATGACGGTACATAAACTTCATGGCAACAACAATCAACGCAAAGCCAGGACACTTGAACTTCTTGAAAAAGTAGGTCTCCTCCCCGGGCATTTCCATCGCTATCCGCATGAGTTTTCGGGCGGACAACGGCAACGAATCTGCATAGCCCGGGCTTTAGCTACCAATCCCGAATTTATCATCTGCGATGAATCCGTTTCAGCACTTGATGTTTCTGTGCAGGCTCAGGTTCTCAACCTTCTGAATGACCTTAAACGGGAATTTGGTTTCACATACATCTTCATCTCCCATGACTTGTCGGTCGTAAAATTCATGAGCGACCGCATGATGGTAATGAAAGATGGCATGGTGGTGGAGGAAGGTGAAGCTGACCAGGTTTATAAAAATCCTCAGTCAGATTATACCCGGGCACTTATTGGCGCAATTCCTGCTGCTAAGCAGTTTGGGAATTAGTCATTATTTCTTCATTATTTAAAAAGCAGTTTCTCAGAATTACATTAACAATCCAATCAGGATAGCTGCCGTTTTGGTTCTTTTGCTGATTATTGGTCACTTTTGGCTACCTTTGATTGATTAAATAAATAATCTCTCTCATGCCACGAAAAAAGCCCTCAGCAACCAAGAAACCAAAGGTACAGCAAGCCCGGAATACATTTGTAAATTCTGTTTTCAATGTATTTTCCGCAGATCCTTATAAATCTTCAAATTTCAGGCAGATATCAGCTAAACTCGGAGTTAGCGATAAAGTTGGTAAGTCAATGGTATCTTCAATACTGGAAGAACTTTGCCATAATAATTCCATAGTTGAAATGAACCGTGGAAAATACAAGCTAAATCCTGATCTTATAAAGGCAATTGCTGCTTCAAATTCTGTTACCGGAAAAGTTGATATGAAACAAACCGGCAAGGCATACGTAATTACAGAAGAACTCCCTGAAGATGTTTATATAGCCCCCAATAATACGTTTCATGCACTCAATGGCGACATCGTGAAAGTTCACCTGTTCCCCACGCGCAAAGGCCGTAAAACCGAAGGGCAGATTGTTGAGATTATTGAACGTGGCCGAAAACAGTTTGTTGGTGTTATGCATGTTTCGGGTAAGTTCGCATTTCTTGTACCTGATAATGCAAGTATTCCCGTTGATATTTATATTCCGCTCACAGCGTTGAAGGGAGCTAAACATGGACAGAAAGTCGTTGCCCGGATTACTGACTGGCCTTCTGAAGCAACCAACCCGATAGGTGAAGTGCTTCATGTGCTAGGAGAGCCTGGAAACAACGACGTGGAGATGAATTCGATTCTTGCTGAATTCGATTTTCCACTTCACTTTCCAAAGGAAGTAGAACAGGAAGCCCAAAATATCCCAAATAGTGTATCAGCTGAGGAAATAAGCAGGCGAAGGGATTTCCGTGATGTGTGGACATGCACTATTGACCCTGTTGATGCGAAGGATTTTGATGATGCTCTTTCACTGAAAAGACTCGGTGACGGTCGATGGGAAATTGGCGTCCACATCGCTGATGTTTCGCATTATGTAAAACCCGGTTCACTTATTGACCGGGAAGCATTCGATAGGGGAACTTCCATTTACCTGGTTGACCGTACCATTCCGATGCTTCCGGAACAACTCTCCAATCTTGTATGCTCGCTCCGGCCCGATGAAGAAAAGCTCTGCGTTTCTGCCGTCTTCGAAATGGATGAACAGGGACATATTTTTAGCGAATGGTTTGGAAGAACCGTTATTAATTCAAATCGTCGGTATGCCTATGAAGAAGTGCAGACCATGATTGAAGGTGCTGAAGGTGATTTTAAAGATGAATTAATGACGCTTCGCAGGATTTCCGAAAAACTACGAAATGAAAGGTTTCATACCGGATCTATTGCATTCCATTCCACAGAAGTGAAATTTAATCTCGATGAAAAAGGAAAGCCTTTGGGAACGTATATAAAAGAGCAAAAAGAAGCTAATTTTCTGATCGAGGATTTTATGTTACTCGCAAACCGGAGAGTTGCTGAAAGAATCGGGAAAGTTGACAGCAAATCAAAGCCGAAAACATTTGTTTACCGCATACACGATGAGCCAAATGCCGAAAAACTAGCTAATTTTTCCGACTTCCTGCATAAACTTGGCTATAAGCTGAACATAGGTTCGCGCAAAGGTGTAGTGAGCTCTTTTAATAAACTGTTCGAAGATATTGCAGGTAAGGGTGAGCAGAACATGATCGAATCTATCGCCATCCGCACCATGGCAAAAGCAATCTATTCAACAAAAAATATCGGCCATTACGGGCTTGCATTCAGGTTTTATACCCACTTTACTTCGCCAATCCGCAGGTATCCTGATTTGATGGTTCATCGGTTATTACTGAACTATATGGAAGGGAAATCTTCTGTTGACCAAGGGGAATTTGAAGGTTACTGCATTCATTCTACTGATATGGAGCGCAAAGCCGTTGAAGCCGAACGTGCCTCTGTAAAATACAAACAGGCAGAATACCTGTCGGATAAAATCGGCAAGGAATTTCCAGGACTTATTTCCGGAGTGAGCAAATGGGGGCTTTATGTGGAATTGACCGAAAGTAAGTGTGAAGGCATGGTTTCGATGCGATTTATGAAAGATGATTTTTATTACCTCGATGACGAAAATTATTGTGTAATCGGGCAGCGCTATGGCCGTAAGTATAAACTGGGCGATTCGGTGACTATCAGGGTGAAAGCTGTTAACCTGCAAAAGAAACAGATGGATTTCGAATTAGTAGAAAATTAAAATGCTGATTTTTTTTATTGTAGAATTCCGGATATAATGTATTGAAACCTAATTTTATACCATGAAACTTTGTCCGACATGCGGTTCGGGGTTAAATCCGGAATCGAAATTTTGCCACACCTGTGGTGCAGACATTAACTGGGATGAACAGGAACCGGCAACACAATCTCAGCCTGAGCAAGGTGTTTCTGAAGATCCGGAACTAGTTAATCAGGTATCATGGACCATAAACAATGAAGTTTATCCGGGTCAAACGAATATTTTTGATCGCGTAAAAAACATCCTGCTAAACCCTAAGCAAGAATGGTCCGTCATCATGTCTGAGATGCCCGATAAGAAGAAAATCATCTTAAGTTATGTTTGCATTCTTTCGCTTATTCCGGCAGTTTCTGCTTTACTGGGATATGGTTTGCAGGGATATTGGATGAAAGGAATACGGGAAGGCCTGGTAGAATTTTTAGTATATGTTACAAGCGTTATCCTTATTACAAGGATAGTTGACTTATTAGCACCGTCCTTTCAATCAGAAGTTAACTCCGGACGTTCTTTGCAACTGGTTGCCTATTCATTCACGCCTGGTATGGTTGGAGGAATCCTGTTGTTGATGCCATCCTTGTCACCCTTTGTTTTCCTGATAAGTCTCTACAGTATATACCTGATGTATAGCGGTATACATCTTTTAAAGAAAACACCTGCCGAAAGTGTATCGGGATATGTAGGAATTACTATTGTCACAATTATTCTCGTTTCGATGATTCTCTCATTCCTTTTTACAGTAATAGTCGGAATTGTTCTGTAGTGTTGTGGTGTTATAAGAAGATATTCTATTTCTTCCTCTAGTAATTTTCATCCGTTGAAAAACCACGGAAATCAGGAAATGTAAATTGTTCTATTTGGGGTATCCTACTGTTTGAGCAAGAATAATTTTCCGGGTAGAATTGAGTTTGAGCACTTCAGCTAGTTTTTCTTTGTCCACCGAAGCTCTCACAACAACAGCAAGGTTTGCCGAAGCACAATACAAATAAACATTTTCAGCAACAAACGCAGCATCCGAGGCTGCATAAGTAGGTTTGTTTTCTTCCTTTGCATCTTTAATACGTTCATAATCAGAAATATATACCAGGTTAACAGGAGCTTTGGCAACAAATTCCTGTGTGCCGGCAAATGAACGAAAGTCGCCGTCAATAATTGGTTTTAGCTGACTTACAACAGCATCATAAAGATAGACTCCTGCTTTCAACACAACATAAATATCAATATCCTGCCAGTTTTTAGCAGATGGGGCAGTATGCTTCCCTTCGGAGGGGCGGTTAAGGCCGTTGGCAGCCCAAAGGAGGCTGGAAATTTCCTGCAATGGTAATTCTCTTTCCGAAAATTCCCTCGACGATTTCCTTTCACTCAGTGCCTGCATAAGACTTTTTCCACTTCCCATATCCGGAGGAAGGAGTTGAATTGTTTTCAGTTCCTGAGCTTGTGTTGAAAAAACAATTCCAAAGATAACCAAGAAAATATATACTGTTTTTATACTGACTTCTTTCATACGCTTTAGTATTTAGTTTTCTTCAGTTGAATTTTTAATTGTAATACCATCGTACTTTTTTTCGATGCCGTTTTTGTAAGTGATTATTAGTAAGGGTGTTCCATCTTCGTTGTAAGTAATCCAGTCACCATTTCGTTCGCCCATAACATAAATACCTGATTCTTTTGGCAAGCCATCAGGGTAGTATGTGACTTGTTTACCATTAGGGTTGTCATCAATATAATCCCCTTCGAAACTAAGCTGCCCGTCAGGATAATAATATTTCCATTTACCATTACGCATGCCACTCCTGTAAGTTCCAACTTCCTTATGATCTCCAAGGTCGTAGGTCCATTCACCATCTTCCATACCTTCAACAAATTCACCTGTTGTAATCATTTTATTATTCTCATCATATTCGGTATAAAGTCCATCTTCCAGGCCATTGATATAACTTTGCTCACGCATTAAATTACCTGTTTCGTAGTACCAACGCCAGGTTCCGTCAAGTTTTCCTTGTTTATTATATGAACCTTCCTCCTCGGTTTTACCATCAGGGTAATAAAATTTCCAGGGACCTATCTGTTTTCCTTTAACATATAAACCTTCTGACCGTTTTGCACCATCAGTATAAAACTCCTTCCATGGGCCATCCTTTATACCTTCCTCATCTATAATTCCTTGTCCGGTTATAGCTCCATGTGTAAAAATGTAACCAGCTACTATAGCACCTGTTTCAGAATATTCCCTACGCACACCTTCCGGAGTTTCGCCTTTGTAACTTGCAACAGTTTTTATTTTTCCATCAGGATAATAGTCAGTCTTTATATCCAGGCTGGCCAACTCAGGAGCATCCTCCTGTTTAACATCATTAATGTATTTATACACTGCCAAAAGGTTTCCTTCTTCATTATACTCTTTAAAATAGCCATCCTTTTTACCATCTTTATAGGTTCCTTCTTCCCTTACCAAACCATTTTCGTAAAAATATTTCCACCGTCCCTGTTTCAGTCCATTCTTATCATTCCTGTTTATATTTTCTCGGCTTACTATGAATCCTTTTTTGTACTCGATAAACGTGATTACGGTTCCATCAGTTCCATATTCCTTGGATATTCCACTTTCCAATCCGTTTACAAAATTCACAGTTCTGTGCACTTTTCCGTCCGCGTAATAGTAAGTAGTTATTCCTTGTTTTATATCATTTGTAAAATTCTCAGCTATTTTCTCATTTTCGTGATAAGTAGTTTTAAGCCCGTTCTTTTTCCCATTTTTATAGTTTATTTCGAGAATAAGTTTTCCCTGATCATCATAGAATTTCCATAAACTGTCCAGTTCAAATTTTTTACGATTTCCTTCCGACTTAAGAATACCATCTGCATTAAACGTTTTCCAATAGCCATTAGGCTTACCATCACGCATGGTTCCTTCACTGGCTATTTTTCCGTTTTTATGATAAAATTGTGTTACTCCATTCTGATTCACCTGCTTTTGAGCCAGAACAGACAAACTAGTCCACAGGACTATACTTAAACACAGCAGGTATTTTCTCATCAGTTAGCTATTTGTTGGAATCATTTTTACGTTTAAAAATAAAGTAAATTTATTCAAATATAACTATTTGGAAAGTTCCAGCATCAATTGAATTGGTTTTCTGGCATTTTCTATAATGTCTGCTGCAAGTATTATTTCAGGAGTTTCATCATTAATGCAACGGTATAATTTTTCGAGTGTATTTAATTTCATGTAAGGACAATCGTTGCATGCGCACGTTTCGTCAGCCGGAACAATAATAAATTCTTTATCCGGCGAGTTTTTTTTCATCTGGTGAATAATTCCTGTTTCCGTAGCTACTATAAATGAAGATGCTTTACTTTTTCCTGTGAATTCAAGAAGAGCAGTTGTAGATCCGATAAAATCTGCCAATACCAGCACCGGACCCTTACATTCGGGATGAGCTATCAGTTTTGCGCCCGGAAATTTAAGTTTCAATTCAATAATTTTTTCGCTGGCTATCATATCATGAACCTGGCAACTCCCGTTCCACAATACCATGTTTCTGCCGGTTATTCCATTGATATAGGAACCTAGATTTTTATCAGGAGCAAAAATAAGTGGTTGATCTTTCAGAAAAGAATCTACTATTCTCACAGCATTTCCAGATGTACAAATAACATCCGACATGGTTTTAATAGCAGCAGAGCAATTGATATAGGAAATCACCTTATGCTCAGGATAGTTTGCCTTAAAGGCTGAAAATGCATCTGGAGGACATGAATCTGCTAGTGAGCATCCTGCCATTAAATCGGGAAGAACAACTTTTTTCTGTGGACTTAGTATCTTTGCAGTTTCGGCCATAAAATGAACGCCTGCAAAAACAATCATATCAGCATTTGTTGAAGCAGCTTGTTGCGAAAGTGCAAGACTATCGCCAATAAAATCAGCAATATCCTGAATTTCAGGGACCTGGTAATAATGAGCAAGGATTACAGCATTTTTTTGACGTTTAAGCTTGTCAATTTTTTCGATCAATTGTGAATTAGTCATTTTAAACATCTTTACTTAGCAATAATAATATAGTTTATATTTAAAGAATATGTTGTAATATATTATCCTGTTGAAACTGTTGACAAGATAAGGAGCTGAAATTTTGAATTGTTGTTATTAAGAACCGGTAAACATGTTATGAACAGGTATTATTGGCTAAACAATCTGAAATTTACCGTTTTAAAAAACTATTAACATTGTGTTGATAAATCTGCTGGTCATAAGTTTCGTTTATTTTTACTAAAATTGTTGTTGAAAACTATGTGTTCAAATTCTTATAACTAGAGCGTTATTAATTGATTCTGTGTATTTTCATAAGCAAAGCGCAAAGATAGATATGGTTACTAACGGCAATTAACAAAATTAACGACTTATTAACAACAAACTGTTCAAAACACTAAAAAATTGATTTATAATCACCTGCAAAAAAACTGATTATGTTTGACCAATTGTTAAGATGCTTATTATTAACCGGGTATATTTCCCTGCTGCTTTAATCACTATTTTTGCAACTGAAAATTACTAACAATGTTTAAAAAATCAGAAATTTTTGCAGTTGGCAGCGATCACGCAGGATTTGAACTTAAGGAGTTTTTAAAGGAAAAGCTTCGTGCTTTTGGTTATACTGTAAAGGATTTTGGAGCATTTACTACCGATAGTGTTGATTACCCCGATGTGGCGCATGCACTTGCCAGCCAGGTGAATAACAGTGTGTACAAAAGGGGGATGTTAATCTGCGGCAGCGGAAATGGCGTGAACATGGTGGCTAATAAATATCCTGAGGTACGTTCAGCACTTTGCTGGAATGCTGATCAGGCCAGGCTGACACGGATGCATAATGACGCTAATATTATCTGTTTTCCGGGACGTTTTATCGATTTCGATGAAGCTTTCCTGGCGCTAAAGGAATTCTTGAATACCAGTTTCGAAGGAGGCAGGCATCAGGCTCGTGTAAATAAAATACCTATCAATAGCTAATAAGTTACATGAGCCTAAAGTTGGAAATAGCTTACCCAATTAATCTATAAGTCATACAGAATTTCAGTAATATCACTTTCTACTTTATGAACTTTATCACTTTATACTTACTTAGTGGAGATCTATAATAAGTTTCAGCACGATTCGGCCCAAAAGGCTTTCGATACGGAACACAGGCGCAAGATAGCCTTCAATATATCAAAGTACGATGCTGCCGTTGTAAATGGCAAACTGCAATACGCCAACCTGGAGCTGGCTAAGGAGCGTGCTGCCCATATCAAACATAAGGCGATCAACGACCTTGAAAAATACCTTGTCGATTTTGAGGCAAATTTTCAAAAACATGGGGGTAAAGTTATCTGGGCTCAGGATGCCGAAGAAGCACTTAAGGAAATTCTGGCAATTCTCAAACGGCAACAGGCTAAGAATGTTGTTAAATCCAAAGCCATGGTTACCGAGGAAATTGGATTAAACCATTCTCTGGAACATGCAGGTATTGAATCGCTCGAAACCGATCTCGGCGAATACATTGTTCAATTGGCCGGCGAAACACCCTACCATATTGTTACACCTGCAATGCACAAATCTAAAGAAGATGTTGCTGCACTCTTCCACGAAAAATTCGGATTGAAACCCAATAGTACGCCGGAACAAATAACTACTTACGTTCGCAAACTCCTGCGCGAAAAATTCTACAATGCCGATGTTGGCATAACCGGCGCTAATTTTCTTATTGCCGATATAGGTGCAATTGCCGTTACCGAAAACGAAGGTAATGCACTAATGTCTGTTTCGTTTCCTAAAGTGCATATTGCCATCGCAGGAATAGAAAAAATTATCCCTAAACTTCGCGACCTCGACCTTTTCTGGCCCCTCCTTGCCACCCATGGTACAGGCCAGAATATGACCGTATACAATTCCATCATCTCCGGCCCCCGGCAGGAAGACGAAACCGATGGTCCTGAAGAGATGTATCTCGTGTTGCTTGATAATAACCGCACTTCCCTGTTAGAGCAGCAACACCAGCGCCGGGCGCTTTCGTGTATTCGTTGCGGAGCATGCCTCAACACCTGCCCGGTGTACAAAACTATCGGAGGCCATGCTTATGGAACGACTTACAGCGGCCCTATTGGCGCCGTGATTACTCCCTACCTGCGCAGTATGAAAGATTTTAAGCACCTCAGCTATGCATCTTCCCTCTGCGGATCCTGCACAGAAGTTTGCCCGGTAAAGATAAATCTGCACGAACTCCTGTTATATAACCGCAACGATTCAGTGAAAGCAGGAAACGCTAATTTTTTCGACCGCTTCTCAATGTTTGGCATGAAAAAGGTCATGCTTCACCGCAACTATATGGATAAAGGAAGCGCTAACTTTAAAAATAAAGTATTTCATAAAGTATTTGGCAGGCTATGGGGCGAACGCCGGACACTGCCCGAGGTCCAGCAGAAGAATTTCAAACAGCTTTGGGAAGAACGCATGGAAGGGAAGAAGTAATCTTCTGTTATCCTAATGCTTGTTCCCTTTTGTTAATTCTTTGGATTTCTTTATTCCCGGCAGATTATTTATAAAGTTGGTTAATACCCCGCAGCTCTGCTGCGGAAACTAATATTCCTATTGATACCTCGCAGTTCTACTGCGGGGTAATTCATTAGGTGATGCATTGTTTTCACGTGAATATACTTTAAAAACAGGCAGAGTCTGAAGGACATACAGACTCAGCTAGAAGCCTGGGCCTAACATAGAGCGTAGCATTCGCTGAACAGGGCTAGGTGCTGTTATGCGTTCGTGCTTTCATTCGAGTTTTATTCTGAAGATAAATATTTTATTTGACAGGCTTTTATTCTCTCGTTCAAAGTAAAATATATCAAAGTAGTTTTTGCCACTTGACATTCTATATGCAATCAAGTCTTTTAATGAAAAAGATATTGGGTTATAGGTTCCTTTCCCTTTACTTGTCAAAATTACATGATGTTTTCCAGATTCAACTGTCAAGTAAGTAGAACAGTAAGAACATGGTGTGTCTCTGAAATACTTTACTGTTATTGAGTCTCCGCTTTTTATTTTGTTAAGTTTTAAAATAATTTCACGAGTACTATATTGATTGAATTCTCGAATTTTTGCCTTGTTGTAATAGACATGCCAAAAGTCAATTGTGTCAGCCTTTGTCATCTGGGAAAGTCCCAATACTGTCAGAAATATTAATAATGCATTTTTCATTTTTGTCTGTCAGTTTGATGATCATTTTGGCGATTTTATTATGACGCATAATTAATTTATAACCTTACCATTCATCCATAAAATCCCTCACCAGCCTGAAAATATCTGAATATTCAGAAAGTGGGATCAGGTCGGCCCTATCGTAAATATTGTGGTATTCGGTGTATTCTTTTCCAAGTGAATAAATAAATACTGCCGGAACTTTCTTTTCATAAAACGGGCAATGGTCGCTGTTGCACGACTCCCCGCGTTTCTTCACTGTAAGGACATATTCGTTACCGGCATTAATTTTTGTCATCAAATCAAATGCCTTTGGAAATTCTGTTGCATTAACCATTGTTACACCTTCGCTTCCGGTACCGACCATATCCAGATTCATAAGGAACCGGACAGAAGCAAGCGGGAAAAAAGAATGATAAGCCATGTATTTTGAGCCTAACAGACCTCTTTCTTCACCGGTAAAGGCGATAAAAATCATTGAACACTTAGGTTGATGATCAGGTTGAGAGTAATGCTTTGCCAGATCGAGCAGCATTGCTGTACCACTGGCATTGTCGTTGGCACCAGGGAAATAAGTTCTGTTTCCCATTCTGCCGAGATGGTCGTAATGAGCTGTGAATACCAGGAATGAATCAGGTTGAATGCTGCCACGCACATATCCAATTACATTTTGTGTAGTGTACGCTTTTTCGAAATAGGCCTCAATATCCAATGCTATCGAAGCCGGTTTCTCCGGCAAGGCTTCGCGTTTAATATCAATTATCGCATATGGCAATTGTTTGGAAGCAGATGAAATTGACCATGTAAGTTTGTTATCATTAACAAAAACAAGAGCCGCTGCTTTTAAAAAATTATATTTCCGCAATGAGTCTGTCAGGCCTGTTTGTTTCTTGTCGGTTATTCCTTTTTTGTCAACAAATATTACCTTTTGCGAATAGTCGCAACAACTGAATCGTTTATACCGGCTCTTCGATTTCAATATCCTTTTATTTAAAATAACAATCGGAAATTCTCCTTTCAACGTGGGTGAAGTAGAGGCAACCAGGTAATCAGTGCCTGGGATCAAGGGTTTTTTGCCGATGCTGATATCAGCTTTTCCGGGCAATGTATTTATTGCAAGATCAAAGCTTTGATAATAATCTTTCGTAAAGCTCAGCAAGCCATCTTTAAGAAATTCATTACGGATGAAAGCTGCCGCTTTACGAACACCATCATTTACATAACCACGTCCTTCCATTGAGGGCGAAGAAAGCGTATCAATAATAAAACGGGCATAATTAATATCCTGCGAAAAGGAATTAGTTGCACAGAACAAACAAAACAGGATAAGCGTTTTTCTCATGAAGCTATTTTCAGGCGTAGCGGCGATGAATAAAATCGAGCAGTTTATGAACCGATTCCAGATCGTCTGTCCATCCCCGTTGAATTTTAATAATTTCAAACATCGAAATAGCATCCTGCAGTGAAGCGCATAAGTTGAGGCTTGTGAGCATTTCGTCGTAATGGCGCATATCGCCTTCAAATAATTCATTAATAAAATGAAAACGATCATTGATCCCAATAGCTGTTTTAAGATCAGTAACCGGTTGCCGAAGCTTTGAACCAATACTTTTATCAGTGTTTGGCTCTGAATTCAACCTTTCATTTATCAGGCGTTTTTCTTCGCCAAGTTTTTCAGCTAAAGTAGGCAATGGTGTCCCAAACAAGTCTAAACCCTGGGTTCCTGTAGCCGGGTTCCGGCCAGGTCCCTGATGGGAAAATGGTTGCTCAATTATTGCCGGATCAGAAAAATCCGGCTCCCCGGCTGGCAAGGTTGGCGACAGTATTTCGCTTGTATTTTCATCCTCATGTAGCAAGTCTGCTATCGGCTCCTCAATAGTATCTTCTGGCGGGGCTATAAATTCAAGCACAGGTTCGGCAGTGTATTGATCTGGTTTCACTTCTGTAATCTCCTGCTGAGAATGGATTATAGTTGAGGTTTCTTCGCTTTGAACAAGTTCCTCGTCGTGCTGAATACTTACTTCCTCCCATTGCTGTTGATCTGTATTCAGCAAAGTATCATCGATTGCAGGTGTTGAAAGTTTCTCATATAACTCCCGTATGTCGGCAAGCATCAGGTCGGATTCTATGCGTATTACGTTTCCCGATGGCCCCTTTATCCGCTCATACCTTACACGGATTTTTTCTATAAGTTGGATGATTTCATTATCAGGCATATGTTCTATTTATTAGTGAAGGTTTTATAATTCCGGAAAAGGGATTTCGGACCTCAATATTTTGTAATTGAATTTCCTGAGCCTTTAACTATCTTTGCCAAATGTTCAGCTTTCCTGGAGCAAAGAACTGCTAAAGATACTAAAGAAAACGCATACAAACAGCCATGTTTCTCGAAAATACAATTAACGTTTCGCACCGCCGCGGCTGGATAGAAGTTATTTGCGGCTCGATGTTTTCGGGGAAAACCGAGGAACTTATACGGCGTTTAAACCGCGCTCGCATTGCTAAACAAAAGGTTGAGATATTCAAACCCAGGGTTGACACCCGGTATGATGAAATTAATGTGGTTTCCCACGACGAAAACTCAATAGTTTCCACCCCGGTGGAAACTGCTTCACAGATTTTGCTTTATGCCGAAGAAGTTGAGGTAGTTGGAATTGACGAAGCGCAGTTTTTTGACTCCGATCTGATGGCAGTTTGCAATTTCCTGGCAAACAAAGGTGTTCGTGTTATTGTTGCCGGCCTTGATATGGACTTTCAGGGTAATCCTTTTGGTCCTATCCCTTCATTGTTAGCCACTGCTGAATATGTGACCAAAGTGCACGCAATATGCATGCGTTGCGGTAACCTGGCGCAGTATTCGCACCGGACAATAGCTGACAACAATCTGGTGGTGCTTGGCGAGAAAGACAGTTATGAGCCATTGTGCCGTAAGTGCTACTTCGACGCTATTTTTGCGACAACACATTAACATTTTGCAATTAGCTTAATAGAGCATATTCTTTCTCTTTATTGTACGTTTATATCAATAAGAATCAGCATGAAAATCAGGTTGTTACTGTCTTTGGTTTCTTTATTATTAATGATTATTGTGTCGTGCCATTCACCTGCCGACCAAAGTCACGAAGTACTGATAAGTACCTCCTATGGCGATATCCGGATTAAGCTTTACGATAAAACGCCAAAACACACTAATAATTTCCTGAAACTTGCGAAAGAAGGTTATTTTGATAACACCCTGTTTCATCGGGTGATTCAGCATTTCATGATACAGGGTGGCGATCCTGATTCAAAAAATGCTAAACCCGGAGTCCTTTTAGGCAATGGTGGGCCAACATATACAATTCCTGCCGAGATCGTCCCTGAATACATGCACAAAAGAGGTGTTCTGGCTGCAGCAAGGGAAAGCGATGATGTGAACCCCCTTAAAGCTTCATCAGGATCACAGTTTTATATTGTTCAGGGGAAAGTATTTGATCAACGAGGTTTGGATGCTGTTGAAGTGAAAGTGGCTAAACGTACAAAGCAATTTATTTTCTACACCATACTTCACAAACCTGAAAACATAAGCTCACTTAAAGAGTTTGAGCAATTTACACAACAGAAGGATTCTGTAAATCTTCAGAAACTGATAACAAAGTTTACTCCTGTAATTGAAGTTGCTTATTCTCAAAAGACCCCGTTTAAACTAAATGCCGGACAAAGGAAAGTTTATTCAACAATAGGTGGCACACCTCATCTGGATGGTGCATATACAGTTTTTGGGGAAGTGATAGATGGCATGGATGTTGTTGATAAAATCGCTGCAATAAAAACTGACATCAATGACAGACCTGTTATTGATATTCCAATGCATATTAAAGTAATCCGTTAATAATTTAAAAATCAATCAAAATGAAAAAACTGATCATTCCTATTATTTTTATTGCTTGCTTTTACTCATTTACATTGCAGGCACAACCAACAACATCAACACCTAAACGCACAAAAGTGCTTATCCACACCGATTTGGGAGATATCACCGTGGCCTTGTACAACGAAACTCCCAAACACCGCGATAACTTCATCAAACTTGCCAAATCGGGGTTCTATAATGGCTCTGTTTTTCACCGTGTAATTAAGGATTTTATGGTTCAGGGCGGCGGAGCGGCTGGTGGAGCACAAGATGCAGGATATAAGGTACCAGCCGAAATTAATTCCAAATTTTATCATAAAAAGGGAGCTCTTGCTGCAGCACGCCAGGGCGATCAGGTGAACCCAAAAAGAGAGTCATCAGGCTCACAGTTCTATATTGTGCAGGGAAAAAAATTGACCGATGCCGAATTAGACCAGTTTTCAGCACAAACCGGCAAAAAACTAACCCCGGAACAGCGGAATATTTATAGAACTATTGGTGGCACACCCCATCTTGATGGCGATTACACCGTGTTTGGCGAAGTTATTCAAGGACTTGATGTAATTGATAAGATTGCTGTACAACCTACCGGCCCGGGCGACAAACCATTAAAAGACATCAAGATGACCATGAAAGTACTTTAAGCCGAAAGCGTATTGTAATGAATTCTGTTTCGCTTTAAGCTGATTATAACCGACTTTTTTTCCGAACTTTGCAAACCTGTCTTCCCAAAGGACAGGTTTTGCTTTTAATCCAATGCTATGAAAGAGAAGATTCGCCAGTTACTCGATGAAGTTAAATCATATTCGCCTGCAGATGCCGATCAGCTGGAGCAATTCCGCATTCGTTTTATGGCACGAAAAGGCTTGGTTGGAGAACTATTCGACAAGTTTAAAGAAGTTGCCGCTGCTGATCGTAAAGAGATGGGCTTACTTATAAACCAACTTAAAATTGCTGTTCAGGAAAAACTGGATTATCACAAAACCGTTTTTGATCAAACAGGTGATGTAACAGATGAGACTATAGATCTTACCAAACCTGCGAATAAAGTGGACTTAGGAACCCGTCACCCACTCTCGGTTGTGCGCAGTGAGATGATCCGCATATTTTCGCGATTAGGTTTTACTGTTAAAGAAGGTCCTGAAATTGAAGACGACTGGCATAATTTTTCAGCACTCAATTTTCCACCCGAACACCCTGCCCGCGACATGCAGGATACTTTTTTTATCGCCAAGAATCCGGATATTGCTCTTCGTACACATACATCATCTGTGCAGGTTCGGGTAATGGAAACAACCAAACCACCAATTCGTGCAATATTTCCCGGAAGAGTTTACAGGAATGAAGCTATTTCAGCAAGGGCACATTGCTTCTTTCACCAGATTGAAGGGCTGTATATTGACCACGATGTTTCATTTGCTGATTTGAAGCAGACTTTGCTCTATTTTGCCTGTGAAATGTTCTCAACGGAAACCCAGATCAGGCTTAGGCCATCCTATTTCCCGTTTACAGAACCTTCAGCCGAAATGGATATTTCCTGCAACCTCTGTGGCGGAAAAGGCTGTGGTTTCTGCAAATATACCGGTTGGGTGGAAATTCTCGGCTGCGGCATGGTTGACCCAAATGTTTTGGAAAACTGTGGAATCGACAGCAAGGAATATACCGGGTTTGCTTTTGGCATCGGCATCGAACGCATCACCAACCTGCGGTTTCAGGTAAAAGATCTGCGGATGTTTTCAGAAAATGACCTGCGCTTTCTGAAACAGTTTGAAGGTGCATTCTGATCGGTCACCAGAGGAAAGGAATTAATCTCTTTGTAGTTTTACGGTAAGCATTATAATCAGGAAATCTCTTTGTCAAAAGAGTTTCCTCATATTCCAGCTTTATTATCAGACATAAGGTTAGCAAAATTCCTATCCCAAGTTTCATTGGTGAAAAATCGCCGGCTATTACGGCCGCGGAAACTAACAACACTGAAGTGTACATTGGGTGACGAATATACCGGTAAGGTCCTCTCATTACCAATTGCGAATTAGTCACAAGCCTTGGCAGGACATGAAAATTCCCCAATTTCATAACCAATATAGCATAACCACCAAATGCTAAACCAAACAATGCTACTATAAGATATGCCTCTGACAAAGCTCTAAAATGAGTTGTGACAGCAATAAGAATGATTCCGCTAAACTGACCTGCTACAAGTGCATATTCAAGAAACTTGTTTTCCTTGCCTGTTAATTTGTTAAGCATAACTTAGCTTGAGCATATTGGTTTTTCCGGAAACATAAATAGGCGAACTGGCAACGTTTATAAGGAGATCACCTTCGCAAACAAAACCGTCCGTGAGTAATATCAGCCTGATATCTTCGAGCGTGCGGTCGATACTGGTAAAATTATCGTAATAGAATGGTGTAATCCCCCATACCAGGTTAAGGATGCGAAGTAATTGCCTGTCGTTAGAAAAAATGAATACCCGGGCTCCTGGCCTCTGGCTCGAAATTTTAAATGCCGAATAACCAGTATGCGTCATAGCAATAATTGCCTTTGCGTGGGATTGTTTGGATATTTCGCAAGCTGAAACAAGCACAACATCAGAGATATACCGATCATCATTAAGTTCAGCGTGGCTGTGATGATGATTGTAAATCTCCGGGTATGATTCTGCTTCACATATAATTTTTTTCATTGTTTGAACTACTTCCACAGGGAATTGCCCAACAGAAGTTTCACCACTTAACATAAGGGCATCGGCCCCGTCAACCACGGAATTAGCAACATCGCTAACTTCGGCCCGCGTAGGGCGAATGTTGGATATCATTCCTTCCATCATCTGGGTGGCGATGATGATAGGTTTAGATGCAGCCAGGCACTTGTCGACCAGTGTCTTTTGTATTAATGGCAGGCGTTCGAGCGGTAACTCCACGCCCAGATCTCCACGGGCAACCATAATCCCGTCGGCTTCGGCTATAATCTCATCAATTGCTGCCACAGCCTGTGGCTTTTCAATTTTTGCGATGATGCGCAATTCGGCTGATTCATTAAACTCCTTAATTTTTTTTCGCAACTGCCGGATATCATCCGCGGATCGAACAAAGGACAAGCCTATCCATTGAATATTCTGATGAACTACAAATTCAAGATCTATTAGATCCTTTTCAGTTAATGATGGTAATGAAACAGCTGTATCGGGGAGGTTCATTCCTTTTCTGGAACTAAGCACGCCACCATGAACAACAGTTGCTAAAACCTCGTCCTGCAAGTTAGTAGATTCAATTTTAAGCATCAGTTTACCATCATCGAGAAGGACAAATTCACCAGGCTTCACATCTTTAGGAAAGCCGGTATATGAAGTATAAAGCCTGGTGGCATCAGAAATGGTTTCTACAGTAGTTATTGTTAGTTTTTCACCATCTATAAGGGTGACTTCACCATTTTGCACTTCTCCTATCCTTATTTTTGGCCCTTGTAAATCAGCGAGTATAGCAACGTTAAGATCAAGTTCGCGATTCAGGATTTCTATATCTGCGATAATCGACTCAATATCCTGGTGTTTCCCGTGCGAAAAATTTAACCTGAACACATCAACGCCCGCTATCATTAAGTTTCGCAGCATCACTCTGGTAGAACAGGCCGGGCCAACTGTGGCAACTATCTTTGTTTTCATGGAAAAATCGTTTGATTTTATATTTTACAGATCATCTGAAATATCCTCATTTCGAATGAATCCTTTTGAGTTTTTCTTCAACTGGATTTCATGCAATTCCAGGTCGGATATCAATATATCCACATTTACTATTTTTACCTGATCAATAGAAAAGGCAGTAAGAACATTAGGTAAGGTTTTAATGAGTTCCACAAGTTTATCTTCTGTTTCATTACCTCCTGCTCCTTTGACCAGCAGAAAAAAATCAGATTGTCTATATTGTCCAAACATCAATCCATCGCTCCCGGCATTGGACAATAAAAAATATGTTAGAAGTGTATCGGAATCTGTGCTGGTGTAGCAGGAATACTCTGACATTCCCAGAGTTCGAGGATTATATACCGGCAGATCGTCAACCTTTTCCAGAGCAAGGCTCAAGGTTTTATTGATTTCATATACAAGCCGGTAATCGCGCAGGTGATAGGAAATACCAATGAAAGCATCCAGGTGTTCAAAATCAGTTCCGAGTTTTGCGCGCCTGGGCATATAGGATTTTTTAAGTCTGGATAAATTTACAAATTATCCGTTCATGCGCAGAATTAGTTTTTAGAATTCCAATTTGAAATATTTCAGGAACGAAATCTCATTTTTGATCGGGAATGATTGCTTCCATAGCTTTCATGGCAGCTGATTGTTCGGCTCCTTTGATTGAAAAATCCTGTCCACGGCCAGCCATTTTTCCATTAACCAGCGCATCGACTACATATTGCTTACTATAGCCACTCCCCACTTCCCCAATAATAACAAAACCAACAGTTTTTTTCTCTCTCTGGCCCCATTCAATAAACTTGCTTTTAAAGTTGGTGTCGGTAATAATAAGGTTATCCAAATCGTAGTGAAACCTTATTACATGGTTAATAATGATATTCCGCGAAAAATTGTATCCTTTATCCATATACAGAGCACCAACGAATGCTTCAAAAGCGTCGCCATTCATAGATCTGTAAACATTACCCGATTCAGTATTGACTTGAATCAGTCTTCCAATCCCCAATTTCTGGGATAGCTTATTCAGTTGAACACGGCTAACAATTTTAGAACGCATTTCGGTGAGAAAACCTTCGTCCTTGTAAGGAAATAGCTTGAAAAGATGTTCAGCAACAATGGCTCCAAGGATGGCATCACCGAGGTATTCGAGACGTTCGTTACTGATGCGGGAACCGTTGACGAGTTCAATAGCTACCGATTTGTGCCTGAAAGCTAATTTATACAATGAAATGTTCCCGGGGTAATATCCGAAAATATTCCTGATGGCTGTATAAAGATCCTTGTCGCCAGAAAACATTGCCCGAAGGGGCTTCATTCTGAAATGACCAAACAAGGTTACTGAATAAATTTCTTGAAAATAACAGAGGCATTATGGCCGCCGAAACCAAAAGTGTTGCTAAGTGCCACATTTATCGTGCGCTTTGCTGCCTTGTTGAATATCAGATCAACATTGGGGTTTATCTCGGGATCGTCAGTAAAATGGTTGATGGTGGGAGGAACAATATCGTTCTTCACAGCCAGAATTGAAGCAATAGCCTCAACGGCACCTGCGGCACCAAGAAGGTGGCCTGTCATAGATTTGGTTGAGTTAACAGCAATTTTTGGTGCATGATCCCCGAACAAGGCCACAATAGCGTTAATTTCCGCAATATCACCAAGAGGAGTAGATGTTCCGTGTGTATTAATATGATCAATATCTGATAGTTGCATTTCGGCATCTTCCACGGCATTTTTCATCGCGTTGCGGGCGCCAAGGCCTTCAGGATGAGGAGCTGTCATGTGATATGCATCAGCTGAAAGACCGCCACCGGCAACTTCGCAGTAAATTTTTGCGCCACGGGCAAGCGCATGTTCAAGTTCTTCAAAAATCAGGGCTGCAGCGCCTTCGCCTAAAACAAAGCCATCACGATCAACATCGAATGGACGGGACGCCGACTTAGGATCGTCATTTCGGGTAGAAATGGCATGAAGTGCATTAAATCCACCCACGCCGGCTTCATTTACGGCAGCTTCTGAACCACCGGTAACAAAAACGTTGGCTTTGCCGAGCCTTATGTAATTGTATGAATCAATCAATGAGTTGGCAGAGGAGGCGCATGCCGAAACGGTGGCAAAATTTGGACCTCTGAATCCGTATTTTATGGAAATATGACCCGCTGTTATATCAGCAATCATTTTCGGGATAAAAAACGGACTAAAACGTGGAGTTCCATCGCCTTTGACAAAAGCCGAAACTTCTTCGTAAAAAGTTAGAATGCCTCCAATACCTGAAGCCCATATAACACCAACACGATCAAGATCGACCTTGGTGATATCAAGCCCTGAATCAAGAACAGCCTGATCAGCTGCAACAATACCATACTGAGCGTAAGGATCGTACTTTCTGGCTTCTTTACGGTCGAAGTAAGTCAGGGTGTCAAAATTTTTAACTTCACAGGCAAACTGTGTCTTGAACTTTGCCGTATCAAAATGAGTGATAGGCGCAGCACCACTGACTCCAATTAACAGGTTATTCCAGTATTCATCAACTGAATTGCCAATTGGAGTCAGCGCACCAAGACCAGTTACAACTACTCGTTTTAACTTCATTTAATCGTGCTATGCTTATTTTGTATTGTTCTCGATGTAGGCAATAGCCTCGCTAACGGTACCAATTTTTTCAGCCTGATCATCGGGAATAGCAATGTTGAATTCTTTTTCGAATTCCATGATCAGTTCAACGGTATCCAGAGAATCGGCACCCAAATCGTTAGTGAAACTTGCGTCGTTGGTTACTTCGTTCTCGTCAACACCCAGCTTATCAATGATGATAGCTTTTACTCTTGTTGCAATATCAGACATGTTTTTTTGCTTTTTTTGGATTTAGGGTGCAAAGAAAGAACTTTTACGCATACAATTCACAAAATGGATAATTTATTTTGCTTGTAAAGAATCTAATTAATTGATAATCAGTTATTAGCAAAAACTACTGCATCAAGATTTTTCCGTTGATCCACTCCTGCACATTAAAATATCCATCAAACTACTTATATTCTGCTAATGAACGGATTAGATCGAAAACAATTATTAAAGGTTATAAACAATTATTCGACAATCAATTTTCCTGAACAAATAGATTGACCATTTTTGTTAACCAACCGTAAGAGGTATATTCCATTTTGCAAACCTTCGCGGGTTATTTTAAGCCCGTTTGCCGGAATGTTTTCTACCCTTTGTACTTCGCTGCCTATCTGGTTGTATAAAATAAGAGAAATACCATTAATCATTTGTGGTGCTTGCATTGTAACCAGGGCAGAGGTATGCATAGGATTTGGATAGATCCATAAAGCAGTTTTAGTGTATCCTTCATCATAGTGCGGTATTCCTACGGAAATACTGTTTGGCTCACCTGGGGTTCCATGAGGTGCATATGAAGCTCTCCAGCTTTGGGCAAGCGCATTGTCCATTCCTGGGTTAATAAGTTCGAGCGTTGGTCCTAAACCATCCGCGTCAGTTGGCCACGGCGCCGCATCATCATAATGCACTGTATCTATAAGCAATTCATGTTGATTGTATAAGCGCAATAACTCACTGCTACCGCTGAACCCAAAACCTAAAGGCCCAAGAAATTTATTAACTCCAGGGAACTTGCTCCGGAATAATGCCGTATCGGCGCAAAGAACAAGGTAATCATAGGTTTGCATTATAGTTCCCTGAGGAAATGCATAAGCATGAAGGTCAACCTCATCCTTAAAAACCCAGTTTGTAATATCTACCGGATAAGGTTGTGGATTATACAATTCCACCCAGTCGCCGGGATCAAAGTCGGGGCTGGAGTTATAATTAATTTCATTGATCACTAATGTATCGTCCTTAATTTTTGGTATAAAAATGGCAGTGATAGCATCTCCCTGCGCTAAGCGCAAGCTTACTTCGATAGCTGTATCGGAGGGGCTTACAACATGGTGGTTCAGTTCCCAATGATCGAATTTAAAACCAGGATTAATATCAATTGCTTTTAAGGCGATATCTATGCCTCCATAATAACTTCCTTGCCAGGGATATGAATTCAGCACAATCGAATTCAGTTTTATTTTGCCACTAACCGGAGGATTCACATTTACACTAATCTGGTAGGGGCCGGTAAGGTTGTAACAACTGTTAAGTCCTGTTGTCACTGATTGATAGCGCACATTAATAAAGTCTCTTATTTTTTGAATATTGTGTCGCCATTGCTGCAATGAACCACCCCACCGGAGAGCATGTTTTGGAATTTCAGGTTCAATCATTGCAGCCATACTGTCGAGAAGGTTGATCATATAAGCTGGTTTAAAACCAGTATTCAGAAGATCGACATAACGATTAATATAGTATTGCCTGAACCCCGGATTATTAAGCAATCTATTCAATATTACAACATGGCCTTCCGGATCCTGTGTTATGTCTTCCTGAAAACAAGGCGTTGCAGTTGGCAATTGAGAAGGTATTCCTGTATAGTTTATATAATGATTAAACACAGCATCCTCGTCCCAAAGGATGTATCCCCAACGTTTATGAAGACCTGTAGAATCCATGCCGCGCCACCAGCCAACATTCCAGTTGATCCAGTCGGAACATACCACGTACGAATTAATGATCATATAATCAGCCAGGCTGGTCGGGTCATACTGACTTGCTACATAATCATAGTTCGCCTGATTGCTCATGCTATGAGTTGTGATATAGGTGTACAAGTCGTGGTAATCGTCGATAGACTGCTGGCCGCCATACTCGGCCCAGGTTCCGCCCCACAGAAGGTTAAACTGAAGGTGATATTTATCCTGTCCGTAATAGTATTCAGTATAATCGG
>Ga0268283_1000459_pt1 | contig 27301 bp, 25 predicted proteins | sample saktaG_13_FD_190140 | JGI IMG/M metagenome (GOLD analysis project Ga0268283, IMG submission 190140) | Saline water microbial communities from Sakinaw Lake, British Columbia, Canada - sak_2013_06_06_36m | ecosystem: Environmental > Aquatic > Non-marine Saline and Alkaline > Saline ... | reverse complement strand
GAACGATTCCTCCCGAAAAATCCACATGATTGTCTTTGATCATGATCATGTCATACAGTCCCATGCGGTGGTTCATGCCTCCGCCGGTCACCACTGCATATTTTTCCAGCGCCCTGAGCAGGGGCGTGGTTTTACGGGTATCAAGCAAACGGGTATGCAGGCCATCCAGTTGCTTTACCACTTCCCGGGTAGCGGTGGCTATGCCGCTGAGCCGCTGCATCAGATTCAGCAACAAACGTTCCGCACTGAGGATGGAAAGTACGCTTCCATAAACTTCAAAGGCGATGTCGCCACGATGTATTAAATCGCCATCCTGTTTATAACTGTTCAGTTTAAGCCCGGGATCGACCCTGTGAAAAATTTTAACGGCAAGTTCCATTCCGCAGAGCACCCCTTCATCCTTAATAAGGAGTTTTGCACTTCCTGAGGTCCCGGCCGGAATGGTCGAAAGAGAAGTGTGATCCCCGTCGCCGATGTCTTCGGCCAGGGCATAATCAATAATCTGGTCAATGGTCATAAGAACTCCCTGCAGAAATGCCTAGTTTTTTTCCTGGATCTGAAGCTGCTGAACGAGGTTTTGCCCGGCCACCGGCTTGATTAAAAAGTAAACGCGGTAGTTGGTTTGTCCGGTTTGCAATTCCCCGATGGAATAACGGGAACCGTCGTTGGATGATCCTTCTTTATTGATTTTAAAGCTTTTTACCGGATAACGGCTGAAAAATTCCCTCAGAATCTGACTGGCCTGGTTGCGGCTGTAAGTGTCGTCATAACCCGGAACACTCAGATCGACCATGGTGTTTAAATATTTTGACAACTCCCCGGCATTTCCCGTCTGTATGGCTGCTGTAACCAGCCTGGCCGTTTCCTCGGGACCATCCGCAAAAGAAGGGGATGCAAAAAGAAATAGTATCAGTACTGTTAAAAAGGGATATGCGATATGCGATATGCGATATGTGATATTCTGTATCATGATCTTAGCATTTACACAAAAGTACGAAAATTCTGATTAAAGTTCCGATCTTTGTGTTCAATTTATGAAGATACGGTTGTTTGTAATCGGTAAAACGGAAGCGGAATACCTGCGGAAAGGGATTGCGGTCTATGAAAACAGGATTCGGCATTACATCCCTTTTGAGATTGTGGAACTCCCCGCTATCAGGAATGTTTCAGGCCTTCCGGCAACCCTGCAGAAAGCGAAGGAGGCGGCTTTATTTGATAAAGTTTGCCAGGCTGGAGAACGCCTGGTGTTGCTGGATGAAAAAGGGAAAGAACTTACTTCCGTTGGCTTCTCTGAATTTCTGAATAAAAGATTTATCTCAGGCTCCGGAAACCTGAGTTTTCTGGTTGGCGGACCTTTCGGATTTGATGAATCCATCACAAAAAAAGCCGATTTTATACTTTCTTTGTCGAAAATGACGTTTTCTCATCAGATGGTCCGGCTTTTTTTTACGGAACAACTCTACAGGGCGCTTACCATTCTCAGGGGAGAGTCCTACCATCATGAGTGAAAACCCTTGTGAATATTGATTTTAACAGTTTTTTAACGAAATGCTTAACAATTATTAACATGATAACCCGACTTGCATTTTTTTCAATTTTATACATTTGCAGGCATAAAATTTAACGTATTATGGTTGAAACGGACATCAAAGAATTGAACGAACGAATCCAGAAGGAAAGTGCGTTTGTGGATATGGTCACCCTTGAAATGCATAAGGTGATCATCGGGCAGAAGCATATGATCGAGCGTTTGCTCATCGGTTTGCTTGCCGATGGACATATTTTGCTTGAAGGTGTTCCCGGACTGGCTAAAACCCTGGCCATTAAATCACTTGCCGGCATCATCGATGCAAAATTCAGCAGGATACAGTTCACCCCCGACCTGTTGCCTGCCGACCTGGTAGGAACTCAGATCTACAGTCAGAAGAAAGAGGAATTCAAGGTGAGGAAAGGTCCCATCTTTGCAAACTTTGTCCTGGCCGATGAAATAAACCGGAGCCCGGCCAAGGTCCAGAGCGCCCTGCTGGAGGCCATGCAGGAACGCCAGGTAACCATCGGCGACGAAACTTTTCTTTTACCTGAGCCTTTCCTGGTTCTGGCCACTGAAAACCCCATCGAACAGGAAGGAACCTACCCTTTACCCGAAGCCCAGGTTGACCGTTTTATGCTGAAAGTCGTCATCGGATACCCGGATAAAAAAGAGGAGAAACTCATCATCCGCCAGAATATCTCCAATGAAAAAGTCCATACTTCCACCATCATCAAACCCGAAGATATCCTGAGGGCCAGGGCTGTGACCCGGGAAGTGTACCTCGACGAGAAAATCGAGAACTACATTACCGACATTGTTTTCGCTTCCCGCTACCCGGCCGAGTATAAACTGAAAAAATTTGAAGGACTGATTTCCTACGGAGCGTCGCCCCGTGCCAGCATCTATCTGGCCCTGGCAGCTAAAGCTTTTGCCTTCATCAAGCGCAGGGGATACGTGATCCCGGAAGATATCCGTGCCGTAGCCCACGACGTGCTCCGCCACCGCATCGGACTTACCTATGAAGCCGAAGCCGAAAACATCACCTCGGAGGAAATTATCAATGAAATTTTAAATACGGTTGAAGTACCCTAATACCCACCCCCTTAACCCCCTGCCCCCTTTTCCCCCTCCCTGCACGCAGGGAGGGGGCCAGGGGGTGGGTGACAAATAATTATGGAAGCCACCGAACTGTTTAAAAAAGTAAGGAAAATAGAGATCAAAACCCGGGGTCTGAGTAACCAGATCTTTTCGGGGCAATACCATTCTGTGTTTAAAGGAAGAGGGATGGCCTTTTCGGAGGTTCGTGAGTACCAGGTCGGCGACGATATCCGGAGTATCGACTGGAATGTGACGGCCCGCTTCAACCATCCCTATGTGAAAATTTTCGACGAGGAAAGGGAACTTACCGTCATGCTGCTCATCGATGTCAGCGGATCGAACCATTTTGGCACGCGTAAAACCCTGAAACAGGAAGTAATCACGGAAATTGCAGCGGTGCTCGCGTTCAGCGCCATCCAGAACAACGACAAAGTCGGAGTGATCTTTTTCAGCAAACAAATCGAGAAATTTATTCCACCTAAAAAAGGCAGCACACATATTCTCCGCATTATCCGCGAACTCATCGATTTCAGGCCCAGCCAGAACGGGACAAACATCGCCGAAGCCTTACGCTATTTCACCAATGTAATCAAGAAACGCTGTACCGCTTTCCTGCTTAGCGATTTTCTCGATCAGGGTTTTGCCGATGCCATCCGGATTGCCAATAAAAAGCACGACCTCATCGCCGTTCATGTTTTTGATGAGCGGGAAAAAGAATTGCCCGATGTGGGACTGATGCGGATACGTCATGCCGAAAACGGATTGCTGCGCTGGGTGGATAGTTCCGATATCCGTACCCGTACCCAATATAGTAAATGGGTGAGCCGTCATGATGGTTTTCTGAACGATACTTTTCTGCGCAGCGGGATTGATGTGGCAGAGATCAGAACAGATCAGGATTATATCAAACCCCTCATGAACCTGTTTAAGAAAAGGGGAGGAAGAAGATAAGGTTTAGTGAAGAGTGAAGAGTGAAGAGGGAAGAGTGAAAAGTGAAGAGTGAAGAGTGAAGAGTGAAGAGTGAAGAGTGAAGAGTGAAAAGTGAAGAGTGAAAAATTGTTAATTATAAGAATAGGGATTGAGAATGAATAGATTTGTTGCAATCATAGGAGCTATGTTATTCTCGGCAATGGGATTCGGGCAGCAGGCGAGCGTTTCAGCCAAACTCGATACCGCCTCCATGCTCATTGGCGATCATGTCGGACTGACGATCCGGTTTACGGGTCCAGCCAATGCCAGGGTCATCTGGCCGGCGATCCCCGACACCATTCTCGGAAATATCCAGGTGATCGGCCGGGGCAAAATCGATACCCTTTCATCCTCCCCGGGGCTTTCGCTTGAACAATCGCTCAACCTCATTTGTTTCGACTCAGGTTTCTATACTTTTCCGCAAATACCGGTAAAATACCGCATTCCACCCGATACCTCACTTTTAACGCTGAATTCTTCACTCTTTACCCTGATGGTCCACAGCCTTAAAGTTGATACAACCCAGGCCATCAAGCCCATTAAAGGGCCCTTAAAGGTTCCCATCACTTTCCGTGAATTGCTTCCCTGGCTGTTACTCGGACTTGCAGCGCTTATCCTGCTTGCCGCACTGATCTGGTACCTGAAAAAGCGGAAAAGGAATGAACCGGTATTCCGGCTCAGGCCAAGGGTGAAACTTCTGCCCTATGAACTGGCCCTTCAGGAATTCGAAAAACTCAGGATCAAAAAATTATGGCAAAGCGGAAAGGTCAAGGAATATCATACCGAACTGACCGATATTTTACGCAACTACATCGAAACCCGTTTCCTGGTTCCTGCCCTGGAGCAAACAAGCGCCGAAATCCTGCATTCACTCATGGATAAACCGGAACTTCCGCGTGCAGCCTGGGATAAAATGGGCTCCATTCTCATGCTGGCCGATATGGTTAAATTTGCCAAAGCACAACCCGGGCCCGGCGAGAATGAAGGAAGCCTGGAAACCGCGATCAGCTTTGTAACGGAAACAGGAACAGCATCAATTAACAATTAGGAATTAGGAATTAGGAATTAGGAATTAAAAATAGTCAATAGTCAATTGTAATTTGTAATAAAATAATGTTTCACGGTTTAACTTTCGGAAATCCCGGTTTTCTTTTTCTTCTGGTCATCATACCAGCCCTTGTATACTGGTATTTTTTCCGTTCGAAAAGAAATCATGCAGACCTGCTGGTCTCGGATAGTTCCGGATTTGAAGGAAAATACCGGGGGCTGAAAATATATGCCTATCATGCCCTGTACGGATTGCGCCTGCTTGCCATCACCATGCTGATCATAGCCCTTGCCAGACCTCAGACAAGTCTGAGCCGCCAGGATATTACCGTAGAAGGCATCGACCTGATGATCGCCCTGGATGTAAGCGGGTCCATGCTTGCCATGGATTTTAAACCCGACCGTCTGGAAGCTTCCAAGGAGGTGGCCATTGAATTTATCGACGGACGTCCCGATGACCGGATCGGACTGGTCATTTTCAGCGGGGAAGCATTTACCCAATGTCCGCTTACCTCGGACCATTCGGTTTTGAAAAATCTTTTCCGTGATATTAAAAGCGGCATGATCGATGATGGCACCGCCCTGGGCGACGGGCTCGCCACCGCGGTGAACCGTTTGCGCGGAAGCAAAGCCATCAGTAAAGTGATCATCCTGCTTACCGACGGCGTGAACAACATGGGCTCCCTGGATCCCCGTTCTGCCGCTGAAATCGCCAAACTGTACGGAATCCGCATTTATACCATCGGCGTGGGTTCCATGGGACAGGCGCCTTATCCTGTGCAAACCCCCTTCGGAATGCAGACCCAGATGATGGAGGTGAAAATCGATGAACCCCTGCTTCAGGAGATCGCACGCATGACCGACGGAAAATATTTCCGTGCCACAAACAACATCAAACTTCGTGAAATTTATCAGGAAATCGATAAACTGGAAAAGTCAAAAATAGATGTCACCGAATTCCGCCGTAAAAAGGAAGAATATCTGTTTCTGGTGCTGGCTGCATTCCTCCTGCTTGGACTGGAAATGCTGCTTCGTCATACTTATGTAAAAACCATACCATAAAAATTTAATTGTGTTTCGTTTTGCTCATATAAATTTCTTTTATCTGCTGGCGCTGATCCCGTTGCTGACGGTATTTTTAATCCTCTTCCTCCGCTGGCGGAAAAATGCCCTCGCCCGTTACGGCGACTGGGAGGTGATCCGTCAACTCATGCCCGAATATTCCGCGGCGAAAGGGATCCTTAAATTCACCCTGGCCATGACAGCCCTGGCCCTTCTGACTGTTGGCATGGCAGGACCCCAGACAGGCTCGAAACTTGAAAAGGTTCAGCGTAAAGGAATCGACCTGATCATCGCACTCGACGTTTCCAATTCCATGATGGCAATGGACATCAGGCCGAACCGGCTTGAAAGGGCCAAACAGTCTATTTCACGGCTGATCGATAAACTGGAAGGCGACCGTATCGGGATCATTGTTTTCGCAGGGAAAGCATATACCCAGCTGCCCATTACCACCGATTATGCCGCGGCAAAAATGTTCGTTTCCACCATCAACACCGGCACCGTTCCCATACAGGGGACTGCCATCGGTGAAGCCATCGACCTGGCTTCCAATAGTTTTGGCGAATCAAAACACAATAAAGCCATCGTGATCATCACCGATGGGGAAGATCATCAGGGAGGCGTGCTTGAACAGGCGGATGCAGTGGCTAAAAAGGGCATCGCGATCTATACCATCGGCATGGGACTTCCCGAAGGAACTCCAATACCAGTGATGAACGGAAATGTCCAGACCGGATATAAAAAAGATGTACAGGGAAATACCATCATGAGTAAACTCGATGAAACCCTTCTGCAACGCATTGCCAGTATCGGGAATGGAATGTACATCAGGGCCAGCAATTCCGAAACAGGCTTGAATAAAATTTTCGACGACCTCAATAAAATCCAGAAATCAGAAATCGAAGCCCGGCAATTTTCAGATTATGAAGACCGCTTCCAGTATTTCATAGCCCTGGCGCTGCTCATCCTGATCATGGATTTATTCGTATTTGAAAGAAAAACACAATGGCTCAAACATATAAAGCCTTTTTGAAATAATATTTTATACCGCGGAGGCGCAGAGACGCAGAGTTTATGAATGTTGATGATTATAATAAAATTTCAGGTTCTATTCTCGATGCATGTGTTCATGTTCACAGGGAATTAGGACCTGGATTATTAGAATCGGTGTATGAAATGTCTTTAATGAAGAAATTCGAATTAAAATCAGTATATTTTCAAAATCAGGTTTGCGTTCCATTATTTTATAAAGGATATGCACTAAACAAAGATTTTAAAATTGACATACTTGTTGAAAAGGAAATTATTCTGGAATTGAAAGCCGTTGAAGTAATTTTAACGGTTCATAAAGCACAGATAATATCCTATTTGAAATTGACCAAAAAAAAACTGGTTTTTTAATTAATTTTAATGTACCCCTTATAAAAGAAGGTTTTTTCAGATTTGTAAACAAATTTTAACTGTGCGCCTTTGCGCCTCTGCGGTAAAAAAAAAGAATGAAAAGGAACATCATTATAATAATTCTCCTCACAATACTTGGTCCGGCTTTTTCCCAGAAGGAAAATAAATTACTTCGGCAGGGAAACCGGAATTACGAAAAGGGCGATTTTAAAACCGCCGAAAAAGATTATCGTAAAGCCCTTGAAATCAACAAGGAATCCATTAAAGGCCAGTTTAACCTGGGTTCAGCGGTTTATACGGAAAAGAATTATGAAGAAGCCGCAAAAATTTATGGTAACTTAGCAGTGAAAAACCAGGATCAGGAAACCCAGGCGAAAATCTATCACAATCTCGGCAACTCCTTTTTAGAAGCAAAGGAATATGAGAAAAGCATCCTCGCATACAAAAATGCCCTGATCAATAACCCAAAAGACCTGGATACCAAGTACAATCTGGAATATGCCAGGATGATGCTGAAACAGCAACAGCAGCAGCAACAACAGCAAAACAAAGACCAACAGAAGAAAGACGAACAAAAAGATAAAAAGGACCAGAACCAGGACCAGCAGAAACAAAATCAGGACCAGCAACAGAACCAGAATCCCGACCAGAAAAAAATCTCAAAGGAAAATGCTGAACGCATGCTGGAAGCCCTGAAAAATGATGAAAAGAAAACCATGCAGAAGGTGAAAAAGCAACAAGCCAAGGTACAGGTAGCGGGCGTGGAAAAGGACTGGTAAAATCAATTAGGAATTAGGAATTAGGAATTAGGAGTTAGGAGTTAGGAATTGAATTAAGAATTTAGAATGAATATAGTTGTCAGTCATCGGTCTTCCTCTATGATCTCTCATCCGTCATCCGTCATCCGTCATCCGTCATCCGTCATCTGCCATCTGTTTTCCGCCATCCGCTCCCGCCAAAGCGGGATCTCCGCTACGCTCCGACATCCGTTATCCGCCCTCCTTTTTCTCCTCATCTCCGGGTTTGTTTCCGCACAGGATGTTCAGCTCACCGCTTCGGCACGACCAGTGGTATCGGTTGGGGAAACCTTTATGCTCACCTACTCGGTAAACGGACAGGGCAATGGTTTCCGCGGTCCCGGCATACAAAATTTCTCCCTCCTCAGCGGTCCCAACACCTCCACTTCTTCCAGTATAAGGAGTATCAACGGACGTACGAGCATGTCGATCGCCTATACCTATACCTATCTTCTTCAGGCTTTGAAAGAAGGAACATTTGAAATTCCGGCCGCCACGGTAAGTGTTGACAATAAAACCTATGTGTCCAACACGGTAAGCGTGAAAGTCGTAAAAAGCGGCGCTTCTTCCTTCCAGAACCCGTCCGGTGGACATCAGAATCCATCCCAGGGAAGCGTGCAATCCAGTCCAAACGATGTGTATGTCAAAGCCTTTGCAAGTAATTCCAATCCCCTTCAGGGACAAGGCATCGTGGTGACCTATAAAATTTTCACCAAGGTTCCCATCGCCCAGATCAATATCAGCAAGCTTTCATCATTTTCCGGATTCTGGTCGCAGAACCTCATGCGCGAAAACGATAAACTGCAACAATCAACCCAGGTCATTGACGGACAGCAATATGTGGTTGCCGACATAAGGAAGATGGCCCTGTTTCCCCTGAAAAGCGGCCGCCTCGTTATTGACCCGCTTCAGCTGGAATGCGTGGCCCAGCTGAAACGTCAGTCAAGGACCCGCTCAGGCGACCCTTTCTTCGATGATTTTTTCAACGACCCTTTCTTCGGGTCCGGAACGACCAATGTGGAAAAATCCCTGAAATCCAACGCTTTGGTGATCGATGTCAGCCCCTTGCCTGAAGCCGGAAAACCTGCTGACTTCAGCGGAGCGGTGGGAAAATATACTTTCCGGACCGAACTGGATAAAACAAAACTGAAAACCAATGAAGCCCTGAATCTGAAGTGTATAATTTCCGGACAAGGAAACATCCAGCTCATCGATAAGCTGAATATCATTTTTCCTCCCGATTTTGAAACCTATGATCCCAAGGTTACCAGCGATATCAATACCACGGCAGCCGGGATCAGCGGGAGCCAGACTTTCGAATACCTCCTGATCCCGCGTAAACCCGGAAAATTTACCATAAAACCGGTCCATTTCACCTGTTTCGACCTAGACCAGAAAAGGTACATCACCCAGACCAGCCCGGAATATATCATTGAAGTCGAAAAAGGAAGCGGAGAGGCATCCACCATGACCTATTCAGGATCCAATAAGGAAGATATCAAGTACATCGGTAGCGACATCCGGCATATCAAGGATAAACCATTTACCTTATCTCCGGCAGGAAGCATATTCTTTTTATCCGCTGGTTTCTGGATATTCCTTCTGACGCCGCTTTGTCTTTTCATCGCACTGATTTTCCTCTGGCGTAAACTGGCCGCCCGACGCAACGATACGGTTCTGATGAAAAATCTGAAAGCGACCAAAATTGCCAGGAAGCGCTTACGCAAAGCGGAGGAATTCCGGAAAGCCCTGAAACAGGAGGAATTTTATGTTGAAATATCCAGGGCTTTATGGGGATACCTGAGCGATAAATTCTCAATTCCCCTTTCGGAACTGAGTGTAGATTCGGTACATGAAGCCCTTGTTTTAAAAAATGTGAAAGAAGAAATGATCAAACAGTTTATTCTTACATTAAATAATACCGAATTTGCAAGGTTTGCGCCCGGGGAGAAATCAACAAATATGGAACGCATTTATAATGAAGCCCTTGAAATTATCAGCAAGATTGAACGGGAACTGAAATAAATTTGGAATTAGGAATTAGAAATATGAGGGTTATCACCATTTTATTATTACTTTCTGTTTTTCTTCAGACGGCGGTTGCCGGGGAGGAGCAGGTATTGATTGTCAAGGCCAACCGGGCCTATGCGGCGGGGGCGTTTACCGAAGCAGCCGCTACTTACAACAAGGTGGCAGCCCTGGGATGGGAGTCGCCCGACCTTTATTTTAACCTTGGAAATGCTTATTTCAAGATGAATGATTATGCCCATGCCATTCTCTGGTACGAACGTGCAAGGCGTCTGGACCCCGGGAATGAAGACATCGATTTCAACCTGAAAGTCAGTAACAACAAGATAGCAGATCAGATAGAACCCTTACCCGAACTTTTTTACAAGCGCTGGTATAATGGCATGGTTACCCTTTATCCTTCCGATACCTGGGCCATGACCGGTATCATTTTTTTTATCCTTTCACTGGCTCTGGGAGCGGTTTATCTGATGTCAAGGGTGCTTTTAATGCGGAAGGCAGGATTCTGGACGGGCGCTTTACTCTTGGTTTTTTCCATCATTTTTCTCCTCTTTGCATGGAGCGGTCATTCATCGGTGCAAAATACCAATGAAGCCATCCTGATCTCACCCACGGTTACCATCAAAAGCTCTCCTGACGAAAAAAGCGTGGATTTATTCGTCCTTCATGAAGGTGCAAAAGTCCAGCTGAAAGACCAGATCGGAACCTGGTATGAAATACGGATTGCCAATGGTTCCGTGGGTTGGATTCCTGCCTCTGCTCTTGAAAAAATCTGATTCCTTTTTGTTTCACAGAAGGAACGCCCTGCATCATAGACCAAAAACTTTAGGTCGCCAAAAAAAGTTTTGCAGATAATGTTTTTTCGTTTATATTTGTTCGTTTAAAATCAACCCCCGTGTTAGGTTGTGTTAAGACTTGGTATTCCTGCATTTGCGAATAATATAAAAGCAAAAACATATAAATTAAAACGATTGATATGAAAAATAGAATTTTACCATCTGGCTTGTTAACAGCTTTTGTGGGACTTTCTTTTCTTATGTTTTCTGCGCTGACCCTGGCCGGAAGTCCCGGTAATCAGGCTGCCAAGAAAGCCGATGGAAAATCACGCATGGAAAGGATGCGGGTGAATCAGTTGTCAGGGAAAGTGTCGGTGGGCGACCAGCTGAAATCCATTCAGGACCTGGAAACTTTCAAATCCAAATCAAAAGGAGGCTTGCTCAACCTTAACTGGATTTCAATGGGACCCGATAATTATGCCGGCAGTACCTGGACCACACTTTTTGACAACCGCGACGCTACCGGTGCAACAATATATGCCGGAGCCGCCAACGGTGGAATCTGGCGTTCAGGTAACATGGGACTCACCTGGCATCAGGTTAACATCGAAAACAATAAAGTACTCAAAGTTTCATCCATTGTACAAACAACCACCGGAACTTTCTATGCCGCTACCGGAGTGACCTATTGCCAGAAGGCCGACTACCTTGGCACCGGGCTTTACCGCAGCGAAGACGGATTGAATTTTACACACGTCGAAGGCACCATAGGTCCTAACTGGGCGTCAGTTGCAAAACTGGCCGTTGACAAACGGAATAACAGGATATTTGCCGCCACCAACTATGGCTTATTATATAGTGATAATGGAAATGACTGGATTCAGATTCGTTCAGGATATTGCAACGAGGTGGTCATTGGCAGCGATGGAACAATCCTTACCGTCGTTACAGATTCGGTTTACATTTCACGCGATGGAAATGTCGGTTCTTTTGTAAATCTTTCCACCGGACTTGAAAATGCTTTGCCAAATTCCGGCATGAGCTGGACAAACCTGGCCATTGCCCCTTCAGATCCAACGGTAATGTATGCCGGTATTGCTGCAACCAGCGGAAGACTCATGAACGTTTACCGTTCCCTGGATAAAGGAAATAACTGGACGGTAATTTTTCCGGGCAATTTTCAATATGATCCTTATGGAGGAAAAGCTTGTTCAGCAAGTACCCTTGTTGTCTTTCCGGAAGATCCTTTTCAGGTCCTTCTCGGTGGCGTGAATATGTGGTGGGGCAAACAGGTGAATCTGACCGGTTTTTATAATTGGGAGAAAATGAGTTTCGGGGATGCAAATCTCACAGACCCTACACAGGTTCCTCAGTATCTGCCCTTCAACCATCATAATTATACCTTCCGCCCCGGTTACCCGACCCAGCTTGCCATTGCGACCGATGGCGGGGTCTCCACAGGAGTCATAGGCGAAACGTATCTTACCTTTCAAACCAGCAATAAAAATTATATCGTCTCCTGTTTCAACAATGTTGCTTTTACCAACAATAACAACTGGACGCTTGGCGGAGCTCAGAATATCGGCACCCAGGCCCTGGGCGTATATTATCCGGCCCTGGTCAACAACGCCAATGATGGCAGAGAAGTTTGGAAAGGAGATCCTACCGCAGGAATGTTAGGAGCGGCAAACGAAGGAGGCAATGGAGGCGCCTGCGAATGGTCCCTGATTACCCCGAAAACGATCTTTATGACCCGTGAAGGGGATACCGTACGCCGGCAGGAAACAACAGAACTGAGTTACGACAATGGGTTTGCCATGCTGATCGATAACAATGCTTCCCCCATCCTTCCAATGAAACTCTGGGAAAGTTTTAATTTCGAAAACACCCGCGATTCGGTTAAATTCTTCAACAGAACAACCAAAGTTATTCCGGCCGACACCATTATCGCGGTTGCCAGCGCCAACGGAAGGTTCCAGTTTGAATACCTGACTGCCGCCCCGATCAACCCGGGCGATAGTATCCTGGTGGCCGACCCGGTAGCATCACGGTTCTTTATTTATGGAACCCAGGGAGCGAAAACCGGGGTGTTTATGACCAAAGACGCCCTTAAATTTACACAATTGCCTACCTGGTTCCAGGTATTTAAAATTCCTTCCACCGACCCTGCCGTGCTCTATGATACGATCAGCGCGCTTTCAGTTTCCAAAGATCTGAACACCCTCTGGCTTGGAACCCAGGGCGGACGGCTCTACCGTGTTGCCAATCTGGCCCTTGCCTATAATGCTGAAACGGCCGATGTAAGCAGCTCAAAATGTATTGTGTCCAATGAGTTGTTTGATGATCTGCCCTTTAAAGGCAGGTTTGTTTCCGGCATTGCCATCGATCCCAACAACCCGGCAAACCTCATGGTCACCCTGGGTAATTATGGAAACGGCGCCTATATTTACCGTACCCAGAATGCCCTCGACTCCGTTCCGGCTTTCCTTTCCGCCCAGGGAGATCTTCCCGGTTTTCCGGTGCTGAGCGGCATCATCGAAATGCATGATAATAACCGCGCCATCATAGGCACTGACTATGGCGTATTTGCCACCAGCAGTTTTGGATCTGCCAGTCCCCAGTGGGAACAGGAAACAACCAACATGGGCGATTTACCGGTGACTGAAATTCGCCAGCAAACTACCCGCCATTACTCGGTTATGAACTATGGCAGTATTTACGCTGCTTCCTACGGCCGTGGCCTGTGGATGGATACAACCTATTATACACCCCTGGGAATCGATCCCATTCAGGGAAAACCGGCTTCAGCCTGCTCCCTCATCATTTATCCAAACCCGGCGACCAATAAGGCGAATGTCACTTATACCCTTGAAAATTATGGGAAGATCAGCGTTCAGGTCAATGATCTGATGGGAAGAAATGTGATGAACACCACTTTTGGCGACAAGTCAAAGGGAACCCATACTTCCACCCTCGACCTGCGGACTTTGCCTTCGGGAACCTACATCCTGCGCGTAAACAGCTGCTTTGGTAAAATCGTGAAACTGTAAAGAAAAAACCCAACCAGATATGAAAAGATATTTATTGACTTTATTTGTTTTCTTGCTCGCGGGAGGCATCATGGCACAACCGGATGTCTATAAACCAACACTGAAATCTCCTGCCAATGCATCAGATAATCAGGTGCCCAATGTAACCATAAGTTGGAATGCAATCGCCGGCAGTACAGGATTGAGGTATCAGGTTCAGATGGATACCACCATTTCCTTTACTTCAACCCAGAAGGTGGATACCACCATGGTTCTTTTTACCGGCTACGGTACCCATGAACTCCTTTTCGGTCAGACTTATTACTGGAGGGTGAGGGCCATCGATTTGGGTGTGACTTCCGCCTGGTCGGATATATGGACTTTTAAAATTCTCAACGGGGTTACCCTGGCCAAACCAGCAAATAATTCAAAAAACAAGCAGCCCGATCCCTACCTGAATACAAAAACAACCATACCCGGAAGCTCTTCCCTGCTCATCACAGGGGTGACTGCTTTTGATTTTCAGTTGGATACCAGTCCTGATTTTGATTCACCCCAGCTCTGGCAGGCTACCGTGGCTGCTCCTGCAAGTCCTAAAGCAACCGATACCATTTATACCCGGACTTCAAAACTGTATTTTGGCGCCAAATATTACTGGAGAGCCAGAGCGCATCACCACCTCAGCGCCAGCGCCTGGAGCGCTCCCTACAACTTTACCGTCGCCTTGCGCGACACCCTGAGTTTGCCTGTAAACGGAGCCACCGGACAAGCGCTCGATGCAAAGCTGAAATGGAAGGGTTTCACCGGCCTCCTTGCTTATGAATATGAACTGGCTACCGATGCTGGATTTGTAGATATCATCGCGCATAGCGAAGTGGATACCAATTTTACTTATGCCTCCCTGACCTCTTTCGGAACAAAATACTATTTCCGTTCACGGGGCCGCCATCAGAGAGATACACTTGACTGGACCTATCCCTTCAATTTCACCACCATCAACACGGTCGTTAAATCTTCTCCCGACAGTGCAGGTCGCGATGTTTCCGTGAAGCCTAAGTTCATCTGGAAAGGGTTGACTGCCATTTCAGGCTATCAGTTACAACTTGATTCTTTGATGAGTTTTGTAAATCCTATTCTTGACTATAAACCGGATCTGGCTGACGTTTCCTATCAGCTTACCAAAAAACTGAATCCATCCAAAATGTATTACTGGAGAATGCGGGCCTTCTCAAGTTACAGCGGAGTAGCCGATACCACCGACTGGAGTCCGGTATGGCCGTTTACTACCGTCAGCTCCATTGGCATGGAGGAACACGGCGATGTGAATTTCAGTATTTTCCCCAACCCTGCAAAAGACAGGTTCGTCATCCGGCTTGACCTGAGTGAAGCTGTCACCGCCCAACTGGTACTGATCGATCTCCTTGGAAAAACACTGATCAGCCGGGAGCTCAACCTGAGTTATGGGAACAATGTTAAAGAGATCCTGCTGGATAATGTCAACAAAGGGATCTATGTGCTGCGGCTGACCATCAACGGTCAAACGCTCAACAAAAAGCTGATTGTCGATTAAACTCCTGCCCTGATTCCTGCCTGAAGGGGTTAAAGGAAAAGATAAGAGGGTGTCTCAAAAGCCGAGGCACTCTCTTATTTTTTAACCTTGGACGATACTCATGTTTTTGCGCTCAGGCCGCGCGGCCTCATCACCGCAACGCGGCTGCGCCCAGCGCTAAGATCGCCCACAGACACCAGGGCTCCAATTTATAATCCGCGCTGGTCAAGGCTGCTTATGCGGTAATTGGTGTTTTTTCTTTAACAAAAACATTAACAATCAATGCTTTAGATATATATTGATAAAGACAAGATCCGCCTTAGGAAATTCACGTGAAGAAAATCGAGGAATGAGCGTTAAGAACTGCGGACTGTCCGAGGAGCGAAGCGACGAGTTTCCGCAGTTTAGCGAATAACGAAGATTTTTAGTGAATTTCATCAAGCGGTGACTTTTCTTTGCTACTTTCTTTTGGTGGAAGCAAAAGAAAGTAGAGATATAAAAGAAAAGAGGGTATCTCAGAAACCGAGACACCCTCTTTTTTTATAACGACGGGGTCTGTTCAGCTCAGACTGTTTTTAAAATCCTGAAGAATCCGAATGTCACTGTCGGTAATGTAACCGATCTCGAGGGCTTTTTCTATGAGGTGATCGTAATCGGTAAGCGTTACAAGGGAACAGTCGGCTGCTTTGAAAGCCTTGTCGGCTTTTGGAAGGTTATAGGTAAAAATGGCAACCATTCCTTTTATGGAACATCCGGCTTCTTTTAAAGCCGCAACGGCGGAAAGGCTGGAACTTCCTGTCGAAATCAGATCCTCGACCACAACCACCCGCTGACCGTTGCGTACTTCGCCCTCGATCTGGTTGGTGAGCCCGTGGTCTTTTTTTCCAGAACGGACATAAGCAAACGGCAATCCGAGTTCCTGAGCGACCAGGGCGCCCTGTGGAATGCCTCCGGTGGCAACTCCGGCAATGAGTTCAGGTCCGAATGGATTTTCTTCAATCGCCCTTACGAAATTCTGACGGATGAAGGTTCTGATCTCAGGATAGGAAAGTGTTATGCGATTGTCACAATATATAGGTGATTTGATGCCCGATGCCCAGGTAAATAACTCCTTGGTACTCAACTTCACAGCTTTTATTTTCAGGAGAAGCTCGGCAGTCTGGTATGCAATGTCTTTGTTATAGACCATATGAAAAGCTTGGTGGTTAGGCGGCAAAGATACAAAAATAATTAGGAATTAGGAATTAGGAATTAGGAGTTAGGAGTTCTCTGAGGGAGGCATAGGTCTGTGGAAGGATCGCGGGAAGTTCCTGTGCGGAGATCCATCTCACTTCGAGAATGTCTTCAGCAGTCTGTGGATGTAAGGTTTGTGTGGAAGATGCAAGCATTTTAAACCATCGCGTTCGCTTCAGGATTTGTTTGTTTTTATGGGTGTAAATATGCCAGGTGGCCGGCATTTCCTGGCTTGTCTTCAACGACTCCAGCCCGGTTTCTTCTCCGACTTCCCTTACCGCCGCGGCCCTTGCAGCGTTCCCGTCGCGGGCGTCGATTTTCCCTTTCGGAAGATCCCAGTGTTCGAAGCGGTAGATGAAAAGCAATTCCCCTCTTTCATTCTCCACCAAACCTCCTGCCGCTTCAATTCGCTTAAACAGTGAAATGAATTTCTTCCGCAATGTTTCATATTCATTTTCCGACCAAAGGATCAGTTCCGGGATTTCTTCCTGCGAATCAAATTTTTTGAAAAGGCCTTCAATCTGTTTTTTTGACTTAAAAAGGCCGGTAAGTGATTTTTCCCCGGGCGACGAGGGCTCCCGGTTCAGCAGACTTATCTTACGTTCATTGAGAAAAATGTTCATTTATTCCTCCAGTTCGTCTTTTTGAAAACGGAAACCAAGCCTTTTTCCGGTACGTATCGACATGGCATTGAGGGTGGTTTGCATTTCCGATACCGTCACTTCCTTCATGTTTTCAAAGGGAGGTGTGAGGAGGTCAAAGTTCAGGGTATAACGTATGGAAGAATGAAGGATGGAACGGATGTCCTTTATTCCCAGTTTACTGTATGGGAAATTATTATACAGCAAACCGATTTCCCGTTTTCCTTCAATGAAATAATGCTGCTCCCGGTTTACGAATACCCTTCCGATGAGATAGCCAAGGTCGTTGGTGCGGTTATAGGCAAAAGAATCCGCGAGGAAGTTGAAGACATGAATGATGCCACAATAGGAGCGGGATTTATCTTCCCGTGTATAAGCGGTTTTCATCACTTCATGGTCGCGTGAAAATTCAAATACATTGCTGTGCATGAAAAAGATGAGGATATCGGAGCCGAATTTAAGCTCGAAATCGAAGGGGCCCCGGTCGGTGTATTCAAAAAGCAGGTCATGGCCTGATTTTCTTGCTGATTTCCCGGAACCTGGATCATAGATCTGGTGAAAATCGGCAACCAGTCCCGAGGATTCTGCTTTAAACTGGTTAAAAATTCCCATTGTTTTATCGAAAACTTCCTGTGTCAGCTTGTTTTTCCTGACAATTTCCCTGATCAGTGACTTTTCGCTTGTGTTCCGGGTGCTCATGAGATATTGTGTTTGAACAAAATTAGAAAAATATTTTTGCAGATAAAATTTTATTTTGTACTTTTGCCGCCCTAATTACAGTATACGGCCCGTTCGTCTAGTCGGTTAGGACGCCAGGTTTTCATCCTGGAAATCAGGGGTTCGAGTCCCCTACGGGCTACCAGCCGGTTCTCAGCAGAGGGCCGGTTTTTTTTATCACAAAATATTTTATCTTTGGGTTCGTTAAATGTTTTAAGATGAGCACAAAGATTTTTTTTGCAGGGGTCATCCTTCTCGGGCTGTTTTCAACAGCCTGTGTCAGGCATGAAGTGTTGCCCGAAAGCGATGGTTTTACGGGATGGATCGCGGGAGAGGCTTACGACGGGTATGGAACCATTCTGAAAAGCGGGGATAACGGTCTGAGCTGGTTCCGACAGGGATCGGTTTCCCAGATACCCGGTATCAACATGAACGATGTAAGCGCCTTCGATCTTACCCATATCTGGTCTGTGGGTGACAATCAGAACGGATACGGTATGATCCTGTATTCCTCCAACGGGGGCGTGAGCTGGGAAAGGCAGGGGACGAAAGACTTGCTGGGCAGCGGCAGCCTGCTGGCCGTGCATGCTAAAACGGGGAAGCGGGTATGGGTTTCCGGGGAGAAAGGCAAATTATTCTATAGCGACAATCAGGGAAGCACCTGGAACCCCGTGATCCTGGATTCCCTTTCAAAACCTGCCTTTTCAGGCATTGCAGTGGCTCAGAACAGCATCTGGGTGATCGGGAATATTGCCGATTCTGCCGGTCATGACAGCGCCAACATTGTACTGCACAGCATGGACGGAGGCTCGACGTTTACCGCCTCGCATTTTTTGAATGCTGCGCATCTGAACGCGGTTTCTGCCCTGAACGATACCACGGTCTTGATTGCCTCCGGATCTTCCCTGTATAAATCTATGGATGGCGGTAGTCAATGGTACATGATTTATAACAGTACTTTTGGCAATGTCCTCAGCATATGTGCCGGTTCGGAGGACAATATCTGGGCCGCGGGGGAACAGGGCCGGGCATTCCGGAGTGCCGACGGAGGATCGACCTGGGAAACTTTCTGGCCCCAAACCGGTAAATACGCCCTGAACGGGATATCCCTTTCCGGCAGCAATACAGTCTGGATCTGCGGCAGCGGGGGAAATCCAAGCCGCAAAGGCGTGGTTTATTATTCAGGCAATGCCGGAAAAACCTGGTTTATCGGAATCCTTCCCGTGAACGCAGGCGTACGCGGACTTTCTTTCATGAAAGGCGTAAGGTAGCTTCCTGCCTACAAACGGTTTTCCAACTCGCTGATATCCCTTTCTGCAGCGGCTGAATTTTTATCCTTAAACTGAGTCATCAGAAATGGATGAACGCAAGGGTCGGGTTTGTAATATTTTATGAACAGTGAAAATCCATCATCATAGAAACCCAGCAGGGCGCCTTCCCCATCCACAATATAAAAAGAATCTGCCGGATCCTTGCTTCCGGTTTCATATTTTGCCAGAATGGTCCTGGCCAATTCAGCCTGAACATCCCTGAACTTTCCGGTAAACTGATATTCTCCGAAGAAATAATTTTTCCGGCAGGTAAAAAACAGAATTTTTGCCGGCAGGTTCAGGATGGATTCCCGGTAGCCAAAAATCTCGATCATTTCATCTCCGAAACGGTCATTGTTGATGCAATGCGGCGGTCCTTTCCTTTCGGTTACCTTTGACATATCCGCACCGAATGGAAAATTTTCCATTCTGATCGGTACGGAAGTCGTGAAAACCGGAAAAGTTTTTTTACGCTGTATCATGTTTTCAAAATGCAATACCGTTTCATTGTTGAAGCAGATTGTCAGCTTCGGAGGAGCGGTTCCCTGCTCCCGTTTTGTAAAAAAATGTAACAGATTTTGAAAAAGTGACATAAGCATGTTTTTAAAAATGAACGGTTTCCGAACGGTTTCGCCGGGAGTGATCTGACAAAGATAGGTCATATCGGGAGCAGAACGACTTGCATCCGGCTTTTTTTACCTTATATTTTCATCTGATTTATAAGAGAAAGATGACCGAATGTTTTTTTACCACAATAGACACAATAGAGCACAATGGAAATCTTGACATATAATCCTAATGTGTCCTACTGTGCCTAATGTGGTTGAGACGTTAAGCCGCAAGGGCGATAAGCGATGGGCGATCAGCCAATGTGATTATGAAATAATCTTCCCGGCCCAGAGCTGATCAAGAAAGGTACGCCAGGGGAGTACTAAAATATTTTCGACCTGTCTTGGAAATGGATCGTTGCTTACCAGGATCAATTTTTTTACCCGATATTCTTCAGCGAAACGTTTCAACCCTTGCATTTGCCGTGGATTTGCCGAAGTGGTTGATTTAACTTCCAAAGCCACTTCATGATCGCCTAAAATAAAGTCGACTTCCAGTTGAGAGGCAGTTCTCCAGTAACTCACCGCGTAGTTCAGGTCTGAATAGCTGCTATGTGCATAAATTTCCTGTAGATAAAATGTTCAAAGGCCTTCCCGAATGACTCACTGCCCATTTCAATCCGCCCCCTTTTTAAAAGGAAATTAGCAATTCCCACATCAAAAAAGTAAAATTTCGGAGCAAGAATGACCCTTCGCTTGGATTTTTTTTGAAATGAAGGTAAAAACCGTCCAATCAGTGTGTCTTCTAAAATGTGAAAATATTCTTTAATACATGATAAAATAAGGTGGTAATTTAAAAAAGCATGATAAAATAAAGTTTACCTGCAAATATTCGCTTTATTTTTAATCGCTGGTGAGTTGGTGAGAATGATCTGCGATCAGCGATCTGCGATCTGATGAGCGTATCAGATGAATTCTCCAGGGCTTTGTAAAAATGTGTCAACAGGAACAACAGGAATATTTTTATGCTTCATGATGATATTCCCTCTGTAAAGTAAAACCGGTGATGCTTCCGGATAATCGTCAACAAATGACACCAGGCCGTTATAGTCGGTGGGTCTGATCACTTTCGTGTTTTTAACTTCTATGGCAACAAATGTCTTACTTCCATACAGTACAAAATCAACTTCATTTCCGGCTAATGAACGCCAGTAAAATAAACGAGTATCCTGAAGTGCATAATCGGAATATGCCCTGATGTGCTGGCCAACAAGGCCCTCAAGCGCCGGACCTGTTATTTCAGATTCAATATCGAGGGGACCTTTTTGCCTGAGCCTGCGGTATAATCCGTTATCAAACAAATAAAACTTCGGATGCGATGCTGTCTTCCTCTTTGCCCTGCGTGTAAAAACAGGAAGGCTATAGGATAATAAAAGATCTTCAAGTATATCAATATAGCCTGTTACGATGCCCCTGCTTATCTGGCATTCCCTTGCAAGGTTGCTGACATTCAGAACAGCGCCATGCGAATAGCTGATAATTTCCAGAAACCGGGCGAACGATCCGAGGTTCCTGACCAAGCCTTCGGCCATGATCTCTTCGCGGAGGTAAATATCCACATATGCAGAGAGTGTTTTCGATGGATCAACGCTCCGGTCGACAACAGGTATCAAGCCTGTTTGTAATGCTTTATCCAGTGAAAATAAATCTCCGAGTTCACTTGCCGTAAAGGGATGCATTTTACAGTACACGGCTCTTCCCCCTAAAAGATCAGCGCCTGTTTTTTTTAGTTTACGGGCGCCTGATCCCGTCAGGATGAAATGAATCTTCCGCTCTTCCATTATTTTATGAACCACGTCAAGTACCTGGGGCACTTTTTGAACCTCATCTATAATAACCCGGGCAGGATTTAAAGCATTAACGGTTTTGATCAGGGTTTCGGGGAATGCTGAATAATTTCTGAAGGTGTCGGGATCGAGAAAATCTATATATAAAGTGTCTTTGTTTATAAGCCTTTTCACATAAGTTGATTTTCCCGTTCCTCTGGGTCCGAACAGAAAAAATGAAGTCTCAGGAGGGATTATATGTCGTTTTATTTCTATCGTACACGCAAAAATAGACCATATTTGTATAATAAGCAATAATATTTCGACTTTTATTTGAGGACAGGATGCTTTTTTTTACCACAATAGACACAATAGAGCACAATAGAAATCTTGACATATAATCCTAATTTGTCCTACTGTGCCTAATGTGGTTGAGACGCGATGGGCGATCCGCCATCCGCTATCTGTTATCCGCCATCCGCCATCCGCGATCTTCTTTATCAGGCAAGGGTCAACCGGAAAGCTTTAAAAAGACGATTGGCCTGGTGAAGGGGGATTCCTGCTTCTTCGGCGAAAGTATGCCAATGTGAGATTATTTCGGATATTTCTTCCGGAATTTCCACGCTTTTCTTCAGACTGATCTTATCACCCACGCTCAGAAGGTCTTTCTTCGTAAAGTCATCGCGTTTTCCGTTTACCGACATCTGGTGACGGTTTGTCCAGAACCCGTCAGGATTATAGGCATAAGTGACATCATAAGCCGGAGATAAGTTCCATATGCCTGTTTTGTTCATCAGGAAGGCAATGTTCTTGGTATGGTCATCCTGGTTTCTTACCAGGATGTTAAAGACCATGCGCCGGTATAGCTGTTCAAACTGGGGGGCGGGCAGTTTCATCTGCCGCATGACTTCAAAGGCGTTTTCGTAGGCGTAGTATCCCTGGCTTTGATAATCATAATGAGCCAGGGCACACAGGGTTTGCATATGTATTTTTTCCTCAGACCCCTGGCGGTCGAAGCGTTTGGTCATAAAATGTGCCCGGCCTCCCTCTTCCAGCAGCCTTGATTCATTCATGACGATCCCGCAAGCGAGGGCCATCCGGTAGCAGGCATATTCAATCCGTCCGAAACCTTTGGGATCTTTCAGCGTTTGATGGGTCACCCCGTCGAGTTTCAGGATCCAGTGTTCAAATCCGGGAGGAGCCGTTACCTGACCGGAGCGCACTTCACGTGTATGCTCATTAAAAGCAATGATGGCTTTGGGCCGCTGACCTCCGGCCGAAGAACCCACCCGGATCAGTTCCATCAATCCTTTTTCATCTTTCAGGTGAGCATTGAACCTTTTCCTTTCATCCAGCACCTTGCCGGCAAATTCAACCAGCTGGTCTATTTCAAGCGGTGTCGATTTTTTATCCCGGGCATATTTCATCGCAGGGTGAAATTCCAGGGCTCCCATGCCCCGCTCCCCGATATAGCAGAGCCGGTCAACCGGAGTAAAAGCGGATCCATTGATATTCATCACGGCCAGCCACTGATCGATCATTTTATGACCAAACTCATCGGGAAGGGAATCGGAAAGCAATCCGGGAAGTCCTTTAAAAGAAACTTCCGGCAATGATGGGAAAGCGTATATTCTTCCGGTGGAATCATGAACCGGCATATGGATGGGGGAGAGATCCCAGTTGTTTCGGGCAAAGTCAGGGAAGAACTCAAAGGAAGCAAAGCCACGGTCGTTATCCCAGTGCACGGCTCCGGCTGTTTCTCCCCATATCCTCACTTCTGCTGTTCCGACCATGATTAAAGTGTATTATTCAAACTTTGTGGAGACTTCTTTCCGGAGGCGCGTTGTTTCTCCTTCCCTTTCAGTTTCAGCAAAGCGACCGGACTGATTCCCGGATCGGGGATGAAGTGATCGAGGGAGGCCAGTTCGTCCAGCGCCCTGAGAACCTGGATGAAGGTTTGAAGGGATACCGTTTTGCCGTTTTCCAGATTGGCTACAGAATTGGGGTGCAGTCCGGCTTTTTCTGCCAGTTGCCTTCGGGTCATATTGATCATTAACCTTTTTTTCCGGACCCGGTTTGCCAGCTCAAGCAGGATCGCAGGGTCAGACAAGATATACCAGTTCATATTACCAATTTTTAACCGATACAAAGATAGTTAAAAAAGTTATAAATAACAAAATAATGTGATTAAAGTCGATAAATATAGTTTAAAGAACAAAATATTGTGTTTAGATAAGCGATAAGCGATGGGCGATCAGCGATCCGTCATGTGATTCTATCCTGCATCTTTTCACCGCAATAAATGAGGCAATTCACTGATCGCGTACAAAGGCAAATTGGTGAGCCATTCCTGTTGGCGGAAATCAGACATGGATGTACGGATGGAGATCTTTGGATGAAATTTTTCGGTGTATACTTTTAAGCTTTTTGCCTGTAAATTTTCTTCTGCTTTTACCTCTACCGGAACAACCAGTCCCTGGTACTGTAATACAAAATCAACCTCCGATGTGGACCTTTCCGACGACCAGTAGCGGATCACAAATTCACTCGCAGTGATCATTTGCTGGTAAATAAATTGTTCGGTTAATGCACCTTTAAATTCGGTAAATATTTCATTTCCTCCAAGAAGTGTTTTCGAATCAATATCACCCATTGCTGCCAGCAGACCGATATCCACAAGAAATAGTTTAAAAGCGTTTTTGTCCTCATATGCTTTGAGGGGGATAGCGGGCTTTGTAATCCGGTTCACTTTATGAACCTGGTTGCAATCAATTAACCAGGCAAGCGCCAGTTCATATTCCTTAGCGCGTGAACCTGCTTTGATCATACCATAAATAAACTTCCGATTTTCTTTAGCCAGTTGAGCTGGAATTGAATTCCAAACCATGCGAATCCTGGGGACAATTTCCTTGGGGGCATGTTTGGAGAAGTCCTGTTCATAGGTTGACAGAATCTGTTTCTGAATGTCGCGTGCCTCTGTAAAATTATGGTTTTCAGTAAATTTCAAAACGACCTCGGGCATACCTCCGACAAAATAGTATTGTCTTAACCGTTCGATAAATTTGGATTTATAAGCAGTAACGAGTTTCCAGTCACCACTGCCAAGTATGGTTAAAAGTCTGCTTTCCCCAAGGGCATCGAGGAATTCCGAAAAAGTCAGTGGATGCAGATCCATGAAAGCTACTTTTCCTACAGGGAAAGAGATATTGGCATGAAGTGCAATACCCAGCAATGAACCGGCTGCTATGAGATGATATTCAGGGGCATCTTCCCTGAAATATTTTAAGGCGGTGATCGCTTCAGGTACTGCTTGAATTTCATCAAAAATCAACAGGGTGTTTTCTGCATGTATCGTCAAACCCGATTCAGCCTGAAGGGCAACAATCACCCTGGCTATATCAAAATCATCGGTAAACAGGGATTTTAATCTTTTATTCTGTTCAAAATTCAAATAGATCGTCTGATCATATTCTTTTTTGCCAAATTCTTTCATCAGCCAGGTTTTACCGACCTGCCGGGCACCCCGTATGATCAATGGTTTCCGGGAAGACGAATTCTTCCACGCAATCAGTTCTGCAAAGCTGTATCTGCGCATTTTTGATATTTTGTTCAAATATACAAAAAAACAAATGACTATTTGTAAAAATTTACATTAAGACAAACGACTAATTGAAACAGGCGATCTGCACAATTCCTAATTCCTAATTCCTAATTCCTAATTCCTAACCGACTTACATCCTGAATCACTTTTGTCGATCTTTGTTCCGATTTGTTTTATGCCATTTAGCGTAACGCTGCTGAGTATAATACTAAAAAATATAATTCAAAGGGTATGATTGACAATCCATTTAGTTACGGAAAGACGGTAGATGCCCCATTTTTCTATGGTCGTGAAAGAGAGCTGGAGGAGATTAAATTATCGATGCACAATGCAACAAACCTTATCATGTACGCACCCAGGCGCATCGGAAAATCTTCTCTTGTGATCAAAGCATTGAAGGATCTGGAGGCCGAAGGTCATCCAACGGTGTACATCGACTTCTTCAAGGTGTCGTCGAGGGAAAAGTTTATAACTTCGGGAAGTTATTCCATCTGGAGAAGCCTGGCGCAGAAGAATCGATGGCTTTTTTAAAGGAAAGGTTCCGCTCGGGAGGATATGCCATTTCATCGGAACTGATCCTTCAGATCATTGAACAAACCCGCAATATTCCTTATTATATGCAGTACCTGGGTGCTGAAATCTGGGAAAGCGCCCGTTTATCAGCCAGAAATCCCGAAGAAATATACCAGCAGGCGCTCAACAGGCTGCTCATCAACCAGGCAGATTATTTTCAGGGTATCCGCGGACAGTTGACCGCATTTCAGGTAAAATTGCTGACCGCCATTGCCATGAACGGCTTTGGAAGTTATGAATCGGAGTTTTTGCAGAAATTCCGCCTGTATCCGACCTCGAGCATACAGAAAGCTTACAAACGAATGATTGACCTTGATATCCTCGAAAAGCAAGACAAGCAATTCTGTATTTCCGATCCGTTTTTTGAACTGTGGATGAAAGGCCAGGCGTGATCTGCGATCTGCGATCTGTGATCCGCAATCTGTTATCTGTTCCCGCCAAAGCGGGATCTCCGCTACGCTCCGACATCTGTCATCCGTTATCCGTTATCTGTCATCTGTCATCCGTCATCCGCTCCCGCCAAAGCGGGATCTCCGCTACGCTCCGACATCTGTGATCTGCGATGGGCATAAAATATCTGTGTAATTTGAAAGTTATTACAACGATCCTGCTTGTTGCATATGATCTTAAAAAGTTGTAATTTTGATCTGAAGAATTGCAAGCCAAGATGGAATCATTTCCACGGTTAAATCCGTTATATTTCTGGGATGTTGATTATACCCGGCTTGATCCTGTAAAGTCGAAACGGATTATTGTCGAACGTGTTTTTACCCTGGGGACTATTTCGGAGATGCAATCGTTGATCAGGTTTTTTGGCAAAGAAGAGGTGAAAAATACATTGATCCGCCTTAATTATATTGACCCAAAAAATTTAAATTTTCTCTCAATTATTTTCCGAATTCCAAAACGTAATTTTAAATGTGTTCAATCCCGGCGGTCGACCCCTCAACAATGGCTGTAATTCTCAAGCTTCAATCAAAGGATTACCTGAAAGGGTTTTACCTTGTCGGGGGTACTGCACTTGCGCTCAAAATCGGTCATCGCAGGTCAATTGACATTGATCTTTTTACCGCAACAGATTTTGATACAAGCGCTCTTCTCGAAAACCTGATGCACGATTTTGGATTCCGGCTTTTCTTTTCCTCAAAAAACACGCTGAAAGGCAGCATTGAAGATGTTAAAACTGATTTCCTTGCACACCGGTATCCGTTCATTCGGGAGCCGGAATTATTGCATGGGATTTTAATGCTGTCGGAACAGGATATCATTGCAATGAAGTTGAATGCAATCGTTACCAGCGGGCAAAGGGTTAAGGATTTTATTGATATCTGTTTTTTATTGAAAAAATACAGCATTTCAGAGATGCTTTCATTCTACCGTCGGAAATATACCCTGAACAATGATGCGCTTGTACTTAAAAGTCTTGTCTGGTTCAATGACATTGATCTTTCAGATTGGCCGGTTTTGTTAAAAAATCCGGAACTAAAATGGACAGAAGTCAAGAGGAAAATCACAAAGGCCGTAAGGAACTTTCTTCAATCGTCGTTGCGTAGCTGACAGATGAG
>Ga0268283_1000458_pt1 | contig 27306 bp, 24 predicted proteins | sample saktaG_13_FD_190140 | JGI IMG/M metagenome (GOLD analysis project Ga0268283, IMG submission 190140) | Saline water microbial communities from Sakinaw Lake, British Columbia, Canada - sak_2013_06_06_36m | ecosystem: Environmental > Aquatic > Non-marine Saline and Alkaline > Saline ... | reverse complement strand
TTTTTATTTTCAGAAAAACAAACAAGACCAACACTGTCACCAGAAAAATAGCCAAACTGGCTGTGAAAAAACTAGCAAAGATTTGCGTTTTTAGGAAAGAGAAAAACATCTCTATTTTTTGTTTTTATTCTTTAGGCTGACAATTTGATTATACCATGAAATGAGAAAAACCTACCTACAAGGAAAATCGCTGGCTACACACATTGGAGGTGTGTACTCAATGATAATCTTTTTTTCATATTCTGTGGCTCTTTGTTTTTCATTTACCCGAAAGCTCGACGCTTTGAATCACCACGTCTTCCACCGGACGATCAGGTGTCGTTGTTTTGACATTTTCAATTTTGAGTGCGCTATCCATGCCGTCCACAACTTCACCGAAAACAGTATAACTTGGAGGCAAGGGTGCTTCGGGACTGGCGGTTACTATAAAAAACTGACTGCCGTTGGTGTTGGGACCGGAATTAGCCATCGCCAATGTCCCTTGGGGATATTTTTCTTTTCCCGAAAGTTCATCCCTAAATTGATACCCCGGTCCACCGGATCCCCAACTACTTTTTGTTGCAATATTTTTGGAAAGCGGATCACCCGATTGAATCATAAAACCTTTTATCACGCGATGAAATTTCACATCGTCGTAGAATTTCATTTGGGCTAATTGCAAAAAATTAGTCACGGTGAGCGGAGTATTGGTGCCATAAAATTTAACCTTAATATTCCCCTGATTGGTTTTGATTATGGCAAAGGGATATTTTTTAATCAAATCCTGATTAACCACTGGCGCTTTTGGTGCGTTTGAACTCATATTATTTTCTTCGTTTAGTGTATTATTTAGTCTGGCATTTTCCGCGTCGGTCGCCTTGGCGACATCTTCGTGAGCTTTTTTGGGAGCATCCAAAAGTCCACCCGCTACACCAACGTTATCTGCTCCATTATTCTTTTCCCCGCAACCGGAGAATAAAACAACTAATAAAAACAATCCGCACACAGTTGCAATTTTATTTATTTGCATAAATTTTAAATCTCTTGTCATTCCCGCCTGAGTTTGTGCTCGTGAAACGGGTGCGGAGATGACATGGAATACTAATGACCGATTACTTACCCATTTTACATTTAATTTCAAAAATTGTCCAACCACTGACACTTCTATGACTTTATTTTGTCACCATCACTTCACAATTATTCTTAGCGCTCGCGCAATCATAAACCACGTCACCCAAAACGTCTGTGCGTAAAATTTTAATCTTCTCATTTTTCAGATGCTCCAAAACTTCCGCTGTCGGATGGCCATAGCGGTTAGCTTTTCCCACGGAGATAACCGCCTCTTTAGGTTTAATATAGCCTAAAAATAGCTCGCTTGTGGCTGATTTAGACCCATGATGCGCAACTTTCAACACATCAGAATCCAGGGATAATTTAGCTTTTATTAGCTGATTTTCCCCTTCCAAGGGCAAATCTCCCGTAAAAAGAAAACTATTTTCTCCATAAGTTAATTTTGCCACGATGCTTGCGGAATTGGTATCATCTTTTTTCAGATCGTCAATGATCGCATCCGTCGGACTAAATATTTCCAACTCCGCATCAGCAGAAAGTTTTATTTTCATTCCCCGCCGAGCCAGTTGTTTTTCCACTTTTTTATCTTCGATTAATTTTTCCAATGTGCCAAAAACTTGCGACTCGCTTTGCGCTCCGCTTTCAATTACTTGGTCGACAGAATAATTTTTGAGCACATCCACGAGACCGGAGGTGTGATCAGCGTCCGGATGCGTCGCAATCATCACATCAATTTTGCGATCCCAAAACGGCACATACTCGCCCAGTTTTTCCAAAAGCTTTTTCCCGCTCGGTCCACCATCAATAAGGATTTGCTTCTCGCCTTGGGAAATTAAAATTGCGTCCCCTTGCCCCACATCCAAAAAAGCTACTTGTAATTTTTGATTTTGCGCGTTAGACGTTACACCAAAAAAAATCAGCCCGAACGTCAGAAGAATTCCCAAGCTAGAATAGATTAGTTTTCGGTTTGGCATTTTGTTTTCTTTTTAAAATAATAAATCACACTTATCAAAATTATATACCAAACAACCATTCCTTGCCACGAAAGACCGAGGGCAAGGGCAGAAAATTTCAAATTGGCAAAATAGTTGATGACCAAAATTTCATAGCGGAGTGGCAAATAGGCCAGCCAAGAAAAAAAGATAGCTACTGGTTGAAAAATAAAACTAATGGCGACAGCGAGAAAACCGATAAGCATCGTGATGGGCAAAATTGGCAGAACTAAAATATTAGTTACGGACGAAATGAGCGAAAGCGTTTGGAAGTTGAAAAGAATGATCGGCAAGACAAAAATTTGAGCGCTAAGCGACATAAATAAAATTTCCGCAATGAAAGAAATAACAGCGGGATATTTTTTCAACTTTTCGCCAAAATATTTTTCAAATAGCGGATAGAAATAAACAATGCCGATTGTTGCCAAAAACGATAGTTGAAACCCCACATCATAGCGGAGAAGTAACGGATTCCAAATCAGCATCACCGCCGCCGAAAAAATTATGGCATTCCCCGCATTCGCCAAGCGCCCATTTTTCATCGCATACAGCAGAAGCGTGCCCATCACTCCGGCGCGGATCGCCGAGGCTGGAAAGCCAGTCAAAAGAATGAAAATCCAAATGCCGATGAGCGCAAACCAAAAAGCTTGACGACGCCAAAGTCCGAGAAAAAAACCCAAAAGCATCAAATACTCAGCCACAATTGTGATATTATATCCCGACACCGCCACAATATGCGTCATTCCTGTGCGCGAAAAATTGGCCTGGATCTCTTTCGACAAATTTCCACTTCCGCCAATGATTAGTCCTTCCAAGAGTCCCGCTTCCGGCGAAGGAATAAGCGCAAAAATCTTTTCACTAAATTTATTTTTCACCCCTACGACTGCGCCATAGAAGCGATTGCCTAAATTCCGACCGGTTTTTTCGATTTCCGGTTTTTGGCAGAGGTAAAAAATATCTTGCCGTGCCAGATAGGCCTTGTAGTCAAAATCGCTATCGGCCATATTTTTCGGCATCGTAAGTTTACATCGCAAATCAATTTCTTCACCGTAAGCAAAATTTTTGAATGCGCTTTCTTGGATGAGGATGTTGTAATTTATCTCCCCCGCTGTCGCAATATTGCTTTGGCGTGGAGAAGCTGAAGAAAAAATTAAATCTTGCCGGCTATCTTTTATTTTCGGCTCCGTGCTGATTATCCCCCGCCCGGAAAAATCCACTTCTTGCGACGCATTTTCAAACGAGCTGATTTTATCAATCCTTTTTTGCGTGATAAAAAACCCTGATGAAAAAAGTAACAGTGCCAATGCAATATAAATCGCAGTCTTATTTCGATAGAAAACAAAAAAGACAATCACTGCCGAAAGTAACGCAAGTTGCGCAAAGATTGCCGAAAGAAGATCGGGATAAAAAAAAGAAGCGCCAAAAACGCCCACGATAAAACCTAAAGAAACTACTAAAAATATCCTTGCTTTGTCCATGGAGATATTATAGCAGATTCGCGCCTTCAACATCCACTATCTTCCTGGACATACTTTTTCCCCCAACAATCGAAATGAAACTTTTAGCCACACCAAAATGCTCCGCCAATATTTTAATCAAAGCTTCATTGGCTTTGCCATCCACCGGTGGCGCGGTCAGGCGCACGCGATACTCTCCCTCGCTCAATTTTTCAACCTTATTTTGCGACGAGCGTGGAATAGCTTTAATGTAAATTCTCATTTGATCTATGTTTGTCATTCCCGCACCCGTTTTCACGAGTATAAACTCCGGCGGGAATCCAGGTTCCACTAGTTATAAATTACAAACAATCGAATTATAAATCCTCTAACTTCTAATTATCAACCAATAAATTCTGTTTTTCTTTTTCTTTAGCCTGAGGTACCTGGATCCCCGACTTCTCGGGGATGACACGGAAAAGTATAGCGTGATGCGCGTTTAACGTCTAATTCCCATTTTTCCAAAATTCTTCTCAATTTGCGACTGAATCTTTTCCAAATCAATCTTTTTACCTTTCGTTTTCAGTTTCAACTTTTTATCTAAAATCACATCTTCACGGTATTCTTGGAGATAATAAGCTCGCGCACCGGAGAGCCACTTCGCAATTTCTAGAAAATCTTTTTCGCTGTGAATGCCTGGCACAACTGTCGTGCGAAACTCATACGCCACACGACTATTTTTGATCAGTTCCACGCTTAATTTTATCCGCTTCGTATCCACTTCTACACCAACAGTTTCGCTGTAGCGTTTCAGTTGATTTTTAATATCCATCGCTACAAAATCCAACAATTTCAAGTCTAAGAGTTTTTTCAAAATATCCGGCCGCGCGCCATTGGTATCCAGTTTTATGAGAAATCCGAGCGCCCGGACTTTCTTGATAAATTCAATCAGATCCGGTTGCAAAGTCGGCTCGCCACCGGTAATGCAAACTCCTTCTAATTTTCCCTGACGTTTTTTCAAAAAATCAAAAAATTCCTGCTCCGTCTTGTTTTCTACTCCCGATGTTTTAACTCCTGCGCCCAAAACCAATTCCGGATTATGGCAAAAAGGGCAACGAAAATTACAACCGACCGTAAAAACCGTCGTCGCGAGATGCCCAGGAAAATCAATCAGGGTTAATTTTTGGTAGCCGCCTATGTTCATGTGATTTGTGTCATTCCCGCGAAGGCGGGAATCCAGTCTCAAGACTATATTAAAATACAAGTCGCTATATTTAGAATCACTTAAATTATTTAGATTATTTTGTACACTATTTTTTCTTAGTTTAACAAAACACTAAGCTATTAATTTTTTGTTAAGATTATCCACTGGATCCCCGCCTTCGCGGGGATGACACGGAGGTAAAATTCAGGGCAAAACAGCTCATAGAACCATTTCGCCCCGCTATCTTTCTTGAGTTAGCAGCAAGCTGCGCCTTCTAGCTTGAACTCTTTGCGATCATCAAATTCGGCTTTCTTTCCATTGTTCCATTGTGCCACTGGACGGATATAGCCAACCACACGGGAATAGACTTCCGTTCTTTGAAAATTTCGCAACACCGGATCCGCCTCATGACAATTCTTGCATTTACAATATTCCCCGCTTTCCACAACATAATTCATATATTCCTCATTTTTCTTCAACTCGCGGCCACAATCGTGGCAAATTTGTTTTTGCATATTGTTTTTTTAAATTATTTATATTTAAACTTTTTATTTGCTTTTTACCTTGAACTCTTTGCGATCACAGAACTCGGCTTTTTTGCCATCATTCCACTGTTCCACCGGACGAATATAGCCCACGACGCGAGAATAGACTTCTGTTTTTTGTTCCATCACGCATTTGGGGCAATAGGGATATTCTCCGTTGATATAACCATGCACCGGACAAATACTGAAAGTTGGAGTGAGGGTGAAATAGGGCAAGGCATAATTTTCAGCAATTTTTCGCACAAGTTGCTTGGTTGTTTCAATGTCCCAAATTCTTTCTCCCAAAAATCCATGCAAGACTGTTCCTCCGGTATATTTTGTTTGCAATTTATCTTGCAGATCCAGTGCTTCAAAAATGTCTTCTGTGTGATGGACCGGCAACTGAGAAGAATTGGTGTAATATGGTTCAGCATTTTTTTCTTTGACATTTTTGTCATTGGCGAAAATTATTTCCGGATAAATTTTCCGATCCATCCGCGCCAAGCGATAGGATGTGCCTTCCGCCGGCGTCGCTTCCAAATTATAAAGATTGCCGGTTTCTTTTTGATAACCGATAATTCTTTCGCGCATATGCGTCAAAATATCTTGGGCTAATTTCTGTCCGGCCGGAGTCGCGATATCCTTGCCAATCAAATTCATCAGCGCTTCATTCATTCCCACGAGTCCAATGGTTGAGAAATGGTTGGCCCAATAATGTCCGCGACGCATCTTGATTGGAGCGAGATAGAATTTCGTGTAGGGATAGAGTCCGCCTTCAGTCAATTTTTCCACCATCGTCCGTTTTGTTTCCAAGCTTTCTCTTGCCAGATCCATCAGATAATTAAGTTGTTTCAAAAATTCCTTTTTATTTTTGGCGATATGACCGATGCGAGGCATATTGATTGTCACCACGCCGATTGATCCAGTCATTGGATTAGCCCCAAACAGTCCGCCGCCACGCTTGTGCAATTCTCGATTATCCAAACGCAAGCGACAACACATTGAACGCGCATCATCCGGATCCATATCAGAATTAACAAAATTAGCAAAATAGGGAATGCCATATTTGGCCGTCATTTCCCAAATCGCATCGAAACGTTTATCAGCCCAATCAAAATCCTTGCCAATATTATAGGTCGGGATGGGAAAAGTAAAAATTCGACTATTGGCATCGCCTTCTGTCATTACTTCCGCAAACGCTTTGTTAATCATATTCATCTCTTCCTGAAATTCGCCATAAGTTTCTTTCTGCGGAAAACCGCCAAATATCACCGCCTCGTTTTTCAAATTTTTGGGACAAGTAATATCCATCGTGATATTAGAAAATGGCGTTTGAAATCCCACACGCGTCGAGACATTCATATTGAACACATAGGATTGAATTTCTTGTTTTACTTGGTCGTAGGTCAATTTATCATAACGTACGAACGGAGCAAGCAGCGTATCAAAGTTAGAAAAAGCCTGCGCCCCTGCTACTTCGCCTTGCGTGGTATAAGTAAAATTTACCATCTGCCCCAAGATCGAACCCAGATGCTTAGCTGGTTTACAAGCCACTTTTCCCGGCACACCAGTGAAACCTCGGCGCAAAAGATCTTGCAAATCCCAACCGCAACAATAGGCGGCCAATAATTGCAAATCATGAATGTGGAAATCCCCACCTTCGTGTGCCTCACGAATAGCTTTGGTATAGACTCGATTCATCCAATATTTCGCGCTCACAATCGAAGAAATATAGTTGTTGAGCCCCTGGAGCGAATAGGCCATATTGGCATTCTCTTTCACTTTCCAATCAATCTCTTGAATATATTTGTCCACCAAATTTACTGCTTCGTCCAATGATTCCTGAGCTTCACGATTTTTTCTGTGCTGTTCGCGATAGAGAATATAGGCCTTGGCGGTTTCTTCAAAATCCAAAATCATCAGCACTCTTTCCACCAAATCCTGAATTTCCTCAATTTCCGGCACATAGCCTTCCTTGTGTTTTCGCCCCAAAAGCTTCACTACTTTTTCCGTCACTTTTTTGGCATCATCCGCCATCCCTTCTTTCGTTGAAGCAAGCGCCTTGGCAACCCCTTTGGTGATTTTAGTTTCATCAAAATTAACCAACTTTCCATCGCGCTTGATGACTTTTTTAATTTTAATTTCGCTTTTACTTATCGCTTCTTTTTTCACCACTTTCTTAGCCACCTTTTTCACGATTACTTTTGCAGCTCCCCCGCCTGCAACGCTATGCGTAGCATTGCGGGCAGGCCCTTTTTTCACTTTTTTTGCCATACAGTTTTTTTTATTATTTTTTATTTCAATTATCCCCTAAAAAATTATTTATCATCAAACGTATCCAACTCCCGCTTGAAACTCTCGATACTGCAAAATGATTTATAGACGCTGGCAAATCGCACATAGGCCACTTCATCCAGTTCGCGCAGTTTTTTGAGAATAATTTTGCCAATCTCTTTTGAAGTTATTTCCGGTTTTTCTTTTGAGCGGATTTCATATTCAATCTCGCCGATAAACTGAGCAATTTTTTCTTCCGTCACCGGACGTTTTTCCAAGGCTTTTCTCACGCCGGTTTCAATTTTAGTTTTATCATAGTCCGCTTTGGTGCCATTTTTTTTAAGCACGCTCAAGCGCAAAAGTTCTATCTCTTCATAGGTGCTGAAACGTGCTTCGCATTTCAAGCATTCTCGCCGCCTCCGCGTGATTTTGCCTTCATTGGTTTCACGCGAATCAACAACCTTGGTTTCCGTATTATTACAAAAGGGGCAATTCATAATATTTGATATTTTATACTACATATAGTGTAACGTAATATAATTATACCACAAGCAAAATTCTTGGCAAGGGGTATATTTCAAGCCAAAAACAAGAGTTATCCACAGGGGGATTTGCAAATTTTAATATTGTAGAGACGCGATTCATCGCGTCTTGTTTTACATAAATATTTTGATGTATCATAAACTAAAGACGCAATAAATTGCGTCTCTACGGAAAATTAAAATCTACTTCGAAATCCGCAAGCTATTCAAAACGACTGAAACAGAGCTGAAAGACATTGCGACCGCAGCGATGGCGGGAGTGAGAAAACCCAGCATCGCCAAAGGAATCGCAATGCTGTTATAGAAAAAAGCCCAAAAAAGATTTTGTCTGATGGCACGGAAAGTTTTGCGGGAAATCAAAATCGCTTCCACCACTTTTTTGAGATTGTTCTCGAGCATCACAATTTGCCCGGCTTCTTTGGCGATATCCATCGCACTACCCATCGCGATTCCTAGATCAGCCTGAATGAGACTCGGCGCGTCATTGATTCCATCGCCAACAAAAATAACTTTTTCTCCCTGCACTTGGAATCTTCTGATTACTTCCATTTTTTCATGCGGTAACACATCGGCGATACTATTTTCAATGCCCAAATTCTTGGCGACGGACTGCACAACAACTTGGCGATCACCGGAAACCATTCCGACTTTCAAATGCATTTTTTGAAGAGCTTTCACCACCTCCCAAGCTTCGTCGCGAATCGCATCTTCAATTAAAAATGCTCCCAATAAGTTGCTGTCATGCGCCACAAAAAGCAATGTGCCAGCCTGATTTTCAGAAGCCGTTTCCATTTCCAAAATCCAGGGATTTTCCAAATTATTTTCCAGCATAATTTTTGCATTTCCCAGGAGAGTGATCTTCCCCGATTCATCCGATCCGGAAAGTCCCTTCCCTCGATACTCCTTGGTGTTTTTTATCTCAAATTCTTTCACAATTGAAACTAAGCTATCAGCATACGCGACAATCGCCTTGGAATAAGGATGCTCGGAATTCAACGCTAATCCGTAAGCTAAATCCAAAAGCTTGGTTTTGCTTTCGTTCATCTTGGGGTTTTTAAATATTTTTTTCACAATCGGCTTGCCCTTGGTGAGTGTTCCGGTCTTATCAAAAATTACCATCGAAATATCTCTTATCCGCTCAAAGCTTTCTCCGCTTTTAAATAAAATTCCTCGTTTCGCCCCACGACCCGCTCCCACCATAATTGCGGTTGGCGTCGCAAGCCCAAGCGCGCAAGGACAGGCGATAACAAGAACTGAAACAGCATAAATGATTGCGTCTGTTCTTTTTTCCGTCAAAAAAAACCAGCTCAAAAAAGTACCCAGCGCAAGAAGTAAAACTATCGGCACGAAAATTCGCGCCAGCTTATCGACTATTTTTTGAATCGGCGGTTTGGAATTTTGCGCCTCTTCGACAGTTTTGATGATTTGCGCCAGCGCCGTCCCCTCGCCGGTTTTCGCAACTCGCACCTTTAGAATTCCATCCTCATTAAGCATGGCACCAAAAACATAGTCGCCGACTTTTTTTTCCACCAAAAGTGATTCGCCGGTGAGCATTGATTCGTTGACGGATGATTCACCTTCCACAATAAGACCATCCAGGGGAATTTTTTCGCCCGGTCGCACAACCACAATATCTCCGACCTTGAGCTCGGAAATTTCCACCTCTTTCTCTTCTCCGCTAACCAGGATACGTGCTCGCTTAGCACCAAGCTCCATAAGTCGTTGCATCGCTTCGCCGGTTTTTTGCACGCTTTTATCCTCAAGATATTTTCCCAAAAGAATAAACATAATAATCATAGCAGCTGTTTCAAAATAGTCTTTTTGGCCATTAAAAACAGCCCAAAAACTAAACGCGTAGGCCACAAAGGTTCCCATGGAAATTAAAGTGTCCATATTCGCCTCTCTTTTTTTCGCTTGCATAAAGGCCATGCGGTGGAAAGGCCAACCTAAAACAAAGACCACAAGTGTAGCCAAGATTATATGCACCCACATAACAAAATCGATTCCTGAGATCAGAAATCCGGATTTGACCTTGAAAACTATTCCCACAAGAAGTGGCAAAGAAAAAATTACAGACAAAACAAGTCTAACTTTTATATTGCCAAAAAGTTCATTTTTATACTGAGCATACCTATTAACCAGCTGAAATTTGCGAAAATATTTTTCACCAATTCCATAGCCATTGGAAAGGATGATTCTTTTCACATCTTCCTCGCGAAGTTTTTTGTCATCATATTCCACCAGTGCTTTTTTTGTGGCGAAATTAATGGAAGCTTTTTTAATCCCCGCCGTACGCAACAGCGCTTTTTCATTGCTCGCCGAGCAACTAGCACAAGTCATCCCCGTAATTTCAAAAATGATCTTTTTTATTGGCATATTTTTCGAATTGAAAATTCAGAATGCACGCAAAGCCAATTAAGTCAATCTCGTTTGATTCGCTCCGCCTCGGTGCTATTTCCCCATTCCCAATATTCCCACAATAATCCCAATCAGAGCCGTCACGGCTGTGAAAATCCAGATGCGCATTGTCACTTTTGTTTCTGGCCAACCTTTCGCTTCAAAGTGATGATGGATCGGGGCGGCGAGGAAAACTTTCCGCTGGAAAAACTTCTTGGAAGTCATCTGAACCACGACTGATCCAGACTCGATCATATAGATAAAAACAATGATGAGCAAAACTAGCGTTGAATTAGTGAGCATCGCGACAACACCCAGTGTCGCGCCGAGTGAAATCGCTCCCGTATCTCCCATGAAAAATCGCGCCGGATGAATATTGAACCAAAGAAAAGCTAACAGTGCTCCGGCAATTGCCGCACAAAATGCGGCAAGATCAATCTTGTTTTGAAAAAAAGAAATCAAACTAAAAGAGCTAAAAGCGATAAGCAATACTCCGCCATTTAATCCATCCAGCCCGTCTGTTTCATTGGAAGAAATGGCAGTGAATAAAATGATAAATATAAACAACGGGATATACCAAAAGCCGATATTGAAATCCCCCATAGCCGGAATGTGAATATGATGCCAACCTAATTTATAGTAAAACCACCAAGCACCCAACGCAGAAATCAAAATAAGCCAGCCAAAGCGGGAAAGAAAACGAATGCCACCACCTTTGTTTTTACCGATTCCTTTAACGCTTGCCCAATCATCGCAAAGTCCCAAAATTCCAGCTGAAATTAACGCAAAAAGCGGAAGCCAAACCTGCTTTCGGCTTAGAAAATCCAACCTGGCAAAAAAATTAATTTCTGACCACTTGGCAATCAGAGGAAAAAAATAATGCGAAGCAAAAACCAAGATTAAAACAGAAAACCAAACCAAAATACCGCCCATTACCGGTGTGCCATTTTTATGTTTATGCATCTCACTGACATAAGTTAATTTTCCTCCATCGATCGCGTTGGTTTTTATCTTTACCCCGATTTTGTATTTATACAAAAAGTATGTCAGGACCGGCGTCAGAAAAAAGGCCAAAAGAAAAGCCAAAAAACCGGTAAACATTATTTTGAGCACATTAATCACATCGGGAATGGTTTGAATTTGAGCTAGTTCCATAATATTTTTTTACAAGACTTTTAAATTATTTCCATTCATAACTATTATATACCCAATCGAGGAGCACACGCATATCATCCCAACGCTTTTCATCATTAAGCAATACCGTGATTACTTTATGCTTGCCGGTCGGATCGATTGAACCCAAAAGAAGCGATTTTCCGGCCAAAGGCGTGAAGCCGGTTTTCCCTCCCAAACAATTAGAAACATTGCCCAGGAGCAAGTCGGTATTTTTCAGAAGATGCCTATATTTTCCATCAGCGGAATAAAACTCGCCTTCCGGTATCTTCATTATATTCCAAATCAATTCATATTGCATAGAGGCGGCGGCAATCCGAGCAATATCATAGGCCGAAGAATAGCACTCATTTTCCCGTCCGTCAATTTCCAGGCCGGAAGGAGTGCAAAAATGCGTATCGATGAGTCCTAATTCTTTTGCCCTCATATTCATTTTTTCCACAAATTTTTCCGCAGTTCCTGAAATATGAATCCCCAAAGATGTCGCTGCGTCATTGGCACTGTTGAGTAGCATTGCCTTCAAAAGATCAATTGCCCGCACTTTTTCTCCTGTGTACATTCGATTACCATTGCAAAAAACACTAGTGGGACAACCAACCACTGTCCCGTCAACTCGCAAACCTTCTTTTGTAATTATTACCTCGGCGTTAAGATCCGGAATATTTTCCATAACCAAAATCGCCGTCATTATTTTGGTTAATGAAGCAATTTGGATTTGCTTTCTGCCATTTTCATAATGCAAGATTGTTCCACTATCCACATCAATCGCCACCGATGATCCGGCCCACATTTTCAAATCAATACAATTCGCTTTTCTTTCGGGAATCAAACCCGTTCCGATTAAATTCAAAGGAAGATAATCATTACTTTGTGTCAAGTCAGAAATATTTTTCGGCTCACTGCTCTCGACTGATTGCTCGTTTTCTTCGCCCAAAACCTCCGACTTTTGGTTGATTACGACCACATTACTTTTTATCAAGCCCAACTCACTAAAAATATTCCCGGAGAAAAATCCGGGTAACCATAATAAAAATAAAATTGTATAGAATATATTAAACATTAGGCGGTTAAATTTCAAATTTAGCCTTATCAATTATGTTGTCTCTGGAACTTTTTCTTCCACTTCTTCCACGGTTTCGTTTTTTATCTCCTCTTCCTTTTTGTTCAGCGCTTCCCAGTCCGGCAATTTTTCAACACTTTCCAGACCTAATTTTTTTAGGAAATCAAAGGAAATATTATAGAGATATCGACGATTATCCCTGATGTTTTCCGTTCTGTCCAATAGTCCCCGAATGAGGAGTGCCCGCAGAGTAAAACTGCAATTCACCCCGCGAATCGCTTCAATTTCTGCTCGCGTTATTGGACCGCGATAAGCCACAATTGACAAAACCTCCAGTGAGGCTTGACTCAGATTTTCTTGAATCTCACTTTTCACTAGTTCCGCCACAAACTCTGCGTTATCCGGATTGGATACTAATTGGATTGTATCTTTAATCCTCACTATTCGCAATCCGCGACCCTTGGCACAGTCTTCATTCAATTTTGTCAGCGCCTCTTCCACTTCCGCTTCAGTCACGTCAATCACTTTTGCTAATTTTACAATTTTCATCGGTTCTCCGCTGACAAATAGAATACTTTCGATGATTGATTTTAGTTTTTCTGGATCCATAATGCTATTTTATAATTTATTTATCGGTTGAAATAATCTTTGTTTATTTCCCCTTCTCCATTAGGGAGAAGGTGGCTGAAAGCCGGATGAGGGAGGAGCCGCTCAACAATAACCATCGTTAATAATATCACTTTTCTTTTTTTTCAACGCCCTTTTCCCTCACCTGTCCTCCGGACACCCACCTGCAACGATAGCATTTCGGGCAGGTCCTCTCCCTAAGGGAGAGGAAAATATTATTCCACCCCACTTCGCATTGAAAGTTTTATTTCATGAAACAGCTCTTTTTGCTCCACCTTAATCATCCTTTGCTTTACCATCTCCAGCATAGCAAGAAATGAAATAATCACATCAAGCTTATCTTTCGCCTCCGCCACCAATTCGGAAAAGCAAGTTTCCATCTTGTTCCGCAAAGCGATTTCCAGATCACTAATTCGTTCCTCCATGGTCACAATTTCACCCACAAGCTCTTCCTGCAGAACCGCCACTGTCGGAATTTCCGCAAGCACTTTTTGAAAATATCTTTTCAAATCAAACGCGTTAATATCTTTCGGCGGATAAAAAATCGATTTAATCCCCTGATAAGAAGTCTTGGAATAGCCCACTCGATTTTCTAGTGCTAATTTTTTAATCTTAGCTGAGATTTCTTTGAACTTTTTATACTCCGCCAATTGGTGCGCCAAATCCTCGATCTCCTCCTCTTCTTCATCGCTGAATTTCAAGATCGGCAAAAGCGCGCGCGATTTGATGAGAATCAATTTGGCCGCCACAGACAAAAAATCCGCTAAATTTTCCAAATGGATATTTTGATTATCTTTGATATGTTCCAGGTATTGATTTGCCACGTGAGCCAAGTTTAACTCAGTAATACTCAGCTTTTCTTTCTCGATTAGCTCGAGTAGCAAATCCAATGGTCCTTCAAATTTTTCCAATTTTACTTGATACACAAAGTTATACACTATTATTTTTAACCTCCCTATTTTAACATCTTTCCCTCGAAACCGCCATGGTACTTAATTTTTTTTCGCCAACCTATTTTCCGCCAGACAATAAGCCGGGATTAGGGCGGAAAAAACAACCACTGCCGATAAGATAAAAATGCTAACTAGTGGCAAAAATAAAAGTAACACGAAGGAAAGACTGGCGGCCAAAATATAGCCGACCGGCATCGCCGTGCGGAAAAAACCGATCACATCGACGTCGTCGCCATCGATGCGTTTGTAGAAATAGGAGTCACGCAAAATCTCCACCATTGCAGCGCCAATTCTTGTGAAAAGCATCACTAACGACCAAACTAAGATTCCGGACGAATTAGTCAGAAAGACCACGATAGAAGAAAACGCCATAATAAAAAGAGCGCCAATCAAAAGTTTTTTTTCTCCTATTTTTTTGTCCGCCAAAAATCCCATCGGATATTGCAAAAAAATAAATGGTAAAAGCATTACGGAAAAAATAATTCCGATCTGACTCCAATTAAGACCGAGATCCTGAAGATACAGTGGCATATAGATAATCATCAAGGCAAAAAAGAATTCTAAGACGAAAGAAATATAATAGATCGCCATCACGTTTTTTCGTCTGAAAACTTTTCGAATCAGACTGAGAACAGAAATCTCCACCTGCGGTCTGTCATTTGTATCTCTGAGCCTTAAGAGTGCATAGAAAAAAACAAAAATATTGAAAACTAGAAGAAACACAAAAATGCCAGAAAAATCAAATTTTCCCAAAAGTCGCGTTGAAACAAATGGTCCCAAAAGAAATCCGGCATTGAGAATTGTGAGATGTATTCCACGAATCCGTCCTGATTCTTTATCGCACGAAAATGATTCCAAAATCGCATCCAAGCTGACCCATTCCAAGCCGGAAAAAATCACATACAGCATCAGCACAAAAATACCCCAAATTGATAGATGCGAATTGACAAGAAAGACCAAACTGACAATCTTGAGCGCCAGAATAACCAAAAAAACGCTTGTTTTACCCAATGTCCGCGTCAGTTTATGCAAATTCAAAAGAATTAAGAGCAAAATAAAATAAGCGACAAAATAAAAACTGCCCACATTTTCCGTGCCGGAAGCCTGCTTAAAATAAGACGACATCACATAAATCAAAACAGCCTGAGAAAAACCCAGAAAAAAAGAAATGCACCCGATAACTTTTGTTTTTTTTCGATTCAAATGTTCTTTGTGTTTTGGCATTGTTATTTTTGTTTTTGAAAGTTTTACAGGCTCTAAGAGACCGCCCCAACGGTCTCTTAGAGCCTGCGGGTTACGGCGTAATTCTTTTCACATCTCGCGGGAAAAGAATGGCTTCTTTGATACTAGCTAGTCCAAGAATTTTTTGCACAATTCGTTCTGAACCCAAGCCCCAACCACCGTGCGCTGGCATCCCTAGCTTGAAAATATCCAAATAGTCCACAAAGTCTTCTGGCTTTAGTCCAAATTTAATGATATTATTCTTCAGTTGCTCATAATGATGAATTCTTTGTCCTCCACTGGCAATCTCCACGCCCTTAAAAATCAAGTCAAACGTTTCGGTAAACTGCCCATCATCACTTGGCATAGAATAGAAAGGTCTAATGCTTACTGGATAGTGAGTGAGAAAAATAAAATCAGAACCATAGGTCTTTTTAGCCCATTCGCAAATCAAGCGCTCTCCTTCCGGATCAATATCCACATCTTCCGATTTCTTACCATATTCCTTTTCTAAAATTTCCAGCGCTTCGGTGAGACGTATACACGGAAATTTCTCTGGCACCAAAATTTCCCCGGAATATTCCATCAATTCCTCTTTGCAACTTTGGGAAATATCCAAAGATACACGCTTCATTACAGACTCCAACTGATCCATTACATCCGAAAAACTATCAATAAAACCCATTTCGGCGTCAAACATAATAATCTCATTCACGTGCCGAGTCGTGAAATGCGGTTCCGCGCGAAAAACTGATCCAATCTCAAATACCCGCTCAAACGCACCAACTCCCGCTTGTTTGTAGAACTGCGGACTTTGAGCGAGATAGGCATCGCGATCAAAATATTTTATCTTGAAAAAATTCGCCCCACCCTCAGTCGCCGCGCTAACAATTTTTGGCGTTTTAATTTCCAAAAAATTATTCTCTCGCATGATATTTCCGTAGGATTTAAGAAGCTCCGCATTGACCTTAAAAATATCATTGATTTTTTTGTTACGCAAAACTAAATTGCGATTATCCAAAAGTGTATTGAGATTGACATCCAATTCACTTTTCGCCACATCAAAAGGCAACTCCGCTTCTACTTTTGAAATCACGGTTATTTTTGTTGCCTCCAATTCAATTTTCCCGATCTTATCATCCTTGCCCTGTCCGCCCGGACGCTCTTTGACCAATCCCTCAATTTCCACCACAAACTCACTGCGCACATCTTTGGCATTTTGATAGGCACTTTCTTTGTCGGGAATAATCACCACTTGTACCGTGCCACTACGATCGCGCAGGTCGATAAAAATCAATTTACCGTGATCACGCCGCGAATTGACCCAACCGGCAAGTTTGATATATTGCCCAATCATTCTTGGTGCGTCAATAATAAGTGTTCTTTCCATAGTTATTTCACTTCGCAGAATCCCGAGTACTCGGGAACACTCGCCAGACCGACTTGTCTGCCGAAGCATCGGCATAGGCAGAAGCCTTGGCGTAATGCTGGTGCGAAATTATTATTCTTAAAATCCTCTCTGCTAAATCTTAATTACTAATCCCAATTAGTCGATTAACTTCCTCCACCATTTCACTCGGAGTATATTGCGACTTTAAAATAAAACCATCCGCGCCGAGCGCCATTATCTTATCCTGATCCTCTTTCTGGCTCAAATTACTGGAAATGATAATTTTTATATTTGCATCATATTTGCCACTTCTCAAATTCTCAGTCACCGCAAAGCCATCCAACCTGGGAATCAAAAGATCCAAAAGAATAATATCCACCTTATTTTTCTTAACCACTTCCAGGACTTGATCTCCCGAAAAAGCAGTCAGGACTTCATAGCCCTTCTCTGTAAACTTTTTTTGATAGATCTCGGAAATCATCAAATCATCTTCCGCAATAAGTATTTTTGTCATATTTTATTTTAAAAACGCTATTAAACCGGCATATTTATGCCCTAATTAATTACTATTGAATTATAGCTGACTGGCAGAAAAAATCAAATTTTTGAAACCATTCACTCCCACAGTTTCGTGCTGAGATATTTTTCTCCACGGTCAGGAAAAATAACAACCATTCGGCCAGAAATATCACGCCCCGCGAGTTCTGTCGCGGCGAACATCGCGGCGCCTGAAGACATTCCCACAAAAATCCCCTCGACTTTCGCAATCTTTCTTGCCATTGCAAACGCCTCCTCACTTTCAATATTCACAAATTCATCAATCTGCTTTGCATCATAGATCGCTGGAACCAGTGCTTCTTCCATATTTTTCAGTCCTTGAATATAGTGGCCTTTTTCCGGATAGGCACAAACGATTTTGATGTTCGGGTTATATTCTTTTAAATATTTCCCCACCCCCATAATTGTGCCGGAGGTACCGATTGCCGAGACGAAATAATCGATTTCTCCTTCCATATCCTCCCAAATCTCTTTCGCCGTTGTTTCATAATGGGCGATTTTATTGTAGACATTGGAAAATTGATCAGGCATAAAATATTTTCCCGGATTATTTTTCACAAGCTCCCGCGCTTTCATAATCGCGCCGTCCGTGCCCTTGTCCGCATCAGTCAGGGTTATTTTTGCTCCAAACGCTTCCAGCATTTTTCTTCTTTCTTCGGAAACCGCTGAGCTCATCACAATTTCCACTTTGTAACCAAAAACCGCGCCAATCATCGCAATTCCAATGCCGGTATTGCCGGACGTCGGTTCAATGATTATTTTGTCTTTCGTCAGCTCGCCATTTTCAATTGCCACTTCCAGCATTTTCAAAGCCACGCGATCCTTGATACTTCCGCCAGGATTTTGCCCTTCCAATTTGGCAAAAATTTCCAGACTTGCATTTGGGTTAAGTTCATTAATTTTCACTATTGGAGTACTACCAATAGTTTCCAGAATATTTTGATATAGCATAGGTTTTAAATTGGTTATTAGAGGTCAGGCCTTTTGGGTGCTCAAGGTCCGACCTCTCTAAGAATTAAAAAAATCCCGATTATCTCGGGAGCTAGCGTTAAATCTTTTTTCTACACATTCTTCAACAGAAAAAAGCTGCTCCCTGCGCAATTAGGTGATTGCAACAACAACAAAAAAGATTATTGTAAAAATTTTGAGAATTGAGCTTTTTTGGATTCATTTTTTTATAAGTTTAAACCTAAAATTAATATAGACTAAAAAAGAAAATTTGGCAAGTCGCCTTTTGAAACTCCATGAAAATTTCTGCGCTATATGTTGCTTATTCTTTTAATTGATTATACAATATAAAAAGCACTAAAATAACACTATGCGTGAACAGATTGAACAAATTAAAGCTGAATATACTCAAATCGCCGAAGAACTCAGTAATCCTGATGTTGTTTTTGATCCACAAAAAATGACTCAGCTTTCCAAAAAACAGGCAGAACTGAACGAAGTTATGCGCAAAATTGAAGAATTAGAGCTTCTGGAAAAAAATATGCGCGAAAACGCTGAAATTATGAATGGCGAAGAAGAAGGCGAAATAAAACAAATGGCGATGGATGAAAACATAGAATTAGCCCCCAAAAAGGTCATTTTAGAGAAAGAATTAGAAACACTTCTCCTGCCCAAAGATCCCAGGGACGAAAAGAATGTAATTGTGGAAATTCGCGCTGGCGCTGGTGGAGACGAATCGGCTCTCTTCTCGGCCAGTCTTTTCCGGATGTATTCGCACTACGCTGAAAAAAATCGCTGGCGAGTTGCTCTGCTTAATTCGCATCAAAATGGTGTGGGTGGCTTTAAGGAAGTGGTTTTTGAAATCAATGGCGTGGGTGCTTATGGTAAGATGAAATATGAATCAGGCGTCCACCGCGTCCAGCGCATCCCAGAAACGGAAAAAAATGGCCGCATTCACACCTCCACCGCCACGGTAGCCGTTTTACCAGAGGCGGAAGAATTTGATTTTAAGATTGAAGAAAAAGATATCCGCATCGACACTTTTTGTTCATCCGGTCCTGGCGGACAGTCTGTCAACACGACAAAATCTGCCGTGCGTATCACCCATATTCCCACAGGCGTGATTGTTTCTTGCCAGGATGAAAAATCTCAACTAAAAAACAAAGACAAGGCAATGAAAGTGCTTCGTTCACGCCTCTTGCAAGCCGAAGAAGAAAAACGCACGAAAGAACTTGGGGACCAAAGAAAATCTCAAATCGGCACCGGTGACCGCAGTGAAAAGATCCGCACCTATAACTTTCCCCAGGATCGCATCACCGATCACCGCATCAAACAAAATTGGAGTAATATTAGTGGCATTCTTGAAGGCAATATTGAACCAGTAATTTTCGCTCTTCGAGAAAAAGATACCCAGATAAAACTGGGAGAACTTTAATTCTGTGACTACGATTCAAGCCATTCTTGCCAAATATCGACCAAAAATAGACAATCTCGATCTAGAACTTCTTATTGCTCACGCGCTAGAAAAGTCTCGTGAGTTTGTTTTGGCGCATCCGGAATATAAAATACCAAAATTTCAAATTTCAAATTTCAAATTTCAAATTGCGAGACGAATACACGGTGAACCGCTGGCCCATATCTCAGGTTGCAAGGAATTCTATGGCCTGAATTTCAAGGTGACAAAAGACACACTGATTCCTCGCCCGGAAACGGAATTACTTGTCGAAAAAGCGCTGGAAAATATATTAAACATCCACCGTGATGCCCTAAATATAGTGGACGTGGGCACTGGATCGGGAAATATCATCATTTCCATCGCAAAAAATTTGAAAAATAAAAAAATAAACTACTTCGGCATTGATATTTCGAAAGTAGCTTTAAAAATTGCGAAGTATAACGCAAAAAAACATCGTTTAACAAAAATAAAATTTATAAAATCAAACTTGCTCGATCACTTTCTAAAAAACAATACGCCTCTTAGACAATTTGATAATTTAATTATTCTGGCAAACCTTCCGTATTTATCAAATAAACTTTATCGCGCCACCGCGCCAACGGTAAAAAACTTCGAACCTAAATCCGCCCTCTATAGTCCAAAAGCCGGACTAGAACATTATGAAAAACTATTGAAACAAATAAAAATTCTTACTAATCACTATTCACTATTCACTGTTCACTGCTTCCTGGAATTTAGTCCCGAACAAAAAAAAGCTTTGATCGTTTTAGTTAAAAAGATTTTACCTTTTGCAAAAATTCGATTTCAAAAAGATCTGGCGGGAAAATGGCGTGTTTGCATAATCGATCTAAGTTGAAAGAGCTTGCACATCTAAATTCAAGTTGTCATATAACGGATTGCTTCCTCACATAAATGCAAATACTCACTATACGGCAAAAACCGCGTGTTAGCGGTTTTTGCTTTATATTCAACGTTGATATAAATTCTATGCTGAGAACAACCTTGCCCAAAACATAGAACGTGTCCCGATAAATCGGGACTCAAACTATTCTAAAAGACTATTTTTTCTTCTTCTTTGTAGCTTTTTTCTTGGTAACTTTTTTAACAGTCTTTTTTACAGCTTTCTTTTTCTTTGCCATGTTAATTTCACCATCCTTTCTATTTTTATTTTTCCCAAAGTTTCCTTTTGGAAACTTCTCTGAAATATTTTTAATAATTTTGTTTCGACCTTTTATTCTCTCGAAAAATATTTTTTAAATTTAAAAAATATTTTTCATAAGTAAATTATATACTACTCCTAAAAAATATGCAATAGCTAAAAAAATATTTGCAAATTTTTTTTGAAAAAATTCAAAAAAACTAAAAAAATCAATCCAGCAGTGGAAAAATAATTCAGTCTGTCATATTTTTTCACTCATAATATTTTACTACTTGTGAAATTATTTTAGTACCGCATAAATAATTAGAAAAAAATCACTTGCCTTGTGTATACATCCAGAAGAACATGAATTTAAAAAAAAATAATATTGAACAATTTTCTTTTTTGACCGATTATCCCCTTTTATACTAGAAACTAAATGCCTAATTTTGTCTAGTTGACGCGCTTCTCAGCTTTGCTAAAATTTAATATTAGAAACACTGGCTGCCAAAAAAACAGCCCCCGCTTCAACGCAAGCACATTAAAAACTTAATTTCCGTAAATCCCGTCAAGGCGGGACACGGAGTAGACTAGAAAGGAAGGTGAATATTATGGAATTCAACCAAGAATCAAATGACGAGCAAAATTCAAGCGAAGAAGTGCTGAATGAAGAAGATAGCCAGTCGTCAGGAGTAAAACAATGGTTCCAGGACAACTTGAGAATAATTGTCAGCATTTTTATTGTTGTTATTATTGCTGCCGGCATCTATTCTTATTCTAACCGCTCGCAGAATGTCACTCAGAAAGATCAAGCAGAACAAAGCGACATCCTCAAAGAGCTCACGAAGAATGAGGATCAATCTGCAACACAAGCGAATGGAGATAATACGATAAGCAAGGTAAGCAACACTTCTTCAACCACAACCAGCCAAGAAACAGATCAGTCCTTCATTGAAACGGCTGGCAAGGGAGATGGAACAACTAAGTTAGCTCGCAAGGCTTTGGCCGATTATTTGGAAAAAAACCCCGATTCTTCCCTTACTCCCGAACATAAAATCTATATCGAAGATTACCTCCGAAAAAACATAAGTCACAAGGGAGGAGTAAGCATTGGAACGTCAGTAGAATTTTCCAAAAGCTTGATCGCCGATTCAATCTCAAAATCCAAGAATCTTACTGCCGGACAACTCAAGAATTTGCACAAATATGCTGTCAGAGTGCCGTCATTGACATAAAATTTCAGAAAACTTAATTTTATGAAATAAAATTCTACTGTTCTTTTGACCTGAAGCTAAGTATATCACTACTTTTCTGAAAAAATACAAAACCCCTCACGTTTAAATATGAGGGGTTTTGTATTTTTTAATTTAAGGCTTGCGTACTTTTCTGAAAAACCATCCTGAAATCTGCTTCGGAAAAATCAAACCTCCCGACCATTTCGCATTTTTGCTAATTTTCTATTCATCAAAAGAGAAATAACCAACATGGTCGAAATTGAGACAAGCAACGTAATGCTTTTGCCGATTAATCTCGTATTGAGCGCGATAAGTGCGATGATGATTGTTATGGCATAATAACAGAGGGCGATTTTTCTCTGTGACCAACCGATCTCTAGAAGCTTGTGATGCAGATGATTATTGTCCGGTTTAAAGATCGACTGTTTGCGCCTTATTCTCTCACCAATAACCCAGATGAAATCGATGCTGGGAATTACCAAAACCAAGATGGCCGTCGCAATCTTGGTTCCGGAAAAAATCGCCAAAATGGAAAGCGCTAACCCTAAAAACATTGCACCGGATGTCCCCGCCAGGATACGTGCCGGATTAAAGTTGAATATTAAAAATCCCAAAATGGCTCCAAACAAAATACTGGAAATAATCGCTACGGGCGGTTGATTGACTTCCGGCTTGAAGCTAAGGAAAAATATTGTCCCGGTGGAAATTAAACCAATCCCTCCGGAAAGACCGTCCACTCCATCAATCCAATTGATTGCATTAATCACAAAAACAACCCAAAAAACAACCAGTATCATCGAAAACACGACCAGCCCCTCTGAATCCAAATTAAGCACTCCACCGGTCAATGGATTGGTTATGCAGTATATTCTCACACCAACAATGAAAATAAAAAAGGCCATTGCCATCTGAAAAAAAAGTTGCGTCTTCCAGAAAAGCTCTTCTATATCATCCCAAATTCCCACAAACATCAAAACCACAGACGCTATCATAAAACCAGCCAATTCCGGCGTAATAACCAAATCTCTATTTAATAGAATTGACAGGTTAAAGGCCACCACCAAAGCGATTCCTCCTGTGCGATAGACATTATTCCTGTGAATATGTCTTTTTGCCACACGCGTGCTCCACGGAATTTTTTTCGCCAGTGGCAAAATAGCGATAATAATAAACACGGTGAAAAAAAACGCTTCTAGAAATGGAACGAGATATTTTAGCATAAAAAGTGAATCTTAGATTTTTCCCTGCAAACCGTCAATTTTTATTTTTTTCGCATTTTTTCCGTCACCCAAAACTCGCCGAAATATTTTCCCAAAAGAATCCTGGTCTGAGAATCGATTGCCGGAAATGATCCCAAAATCGGAGCAATCACCGGAACCAAAATCCATTGCAAAAGCATATAGAGATTTCTCCAGCGCGAATATTTGGCTGGGCGCGGAGGAAGCAAAAGAAAGCTCAGCGACATTGAAACAGCCAATCCCATCATCGCCAATGTCATCAAATAGCGCGTGTAAATCGGCAAATTATGCGCGAGAACTTGCTGATTAAAGGTATCCCCACCCAAAATCAGCGGTAACCATCCAAGAATTGCCAGGATTAAAGAAGAAGTCGCCCAAGAATGATGACCCTCCAGCATTTCAAAAGCAGTCTTGAATTTTTGTCGAAAACTGATTTTTCTATTCGGTCCGATTGCTCGCATAATAATGGGAAAATTTTCAATCCCGTATGCCCAACGCCTTTTTTGTTTGTATTGGTTAACGATTGTTTTCCAATAGGTGTCTGCCAGAACCGCATCCAACGAAATCGGCAAATAGATCGGCTTAACCCGATAATCTCCATTATAATACGTGAAGCACTTCCAATAAATAATCGAGTCTTCACTGATCATATTCACCGGCCAAAAATCAACATTATAGAGTGTGTCAAACGGTTCGCTATGTGAAGAAAAGGTCACCATACCATCCAATCTTGTCGATTGAAAAATGTGCCAAAAACTGGAACCGGTCACGATTACCCGCACAAAAGCATTGGTATCCCAAAGATTATTGTGATACATCGGAAGCGGTTGATAACTGCGTTGCAATCTTTTCGGATCAATAATATATTCATAGGTCAGGGCGGCGAAATATTCCTTGTGCGCGACACTATCACAATCAAAATTGGAAAAGATTACCCGACGAAAATCAATATTTTGTTCTCTTAGATATTCCACCAATTCCCGCGCAGCAAAAGTCGCGTTTGATCCCTTGGCTTTCATTTCATCATCCCTAACCCTATGCGTTGTCACGATAAAATCGCGAAATACTCCGTCAAATTTATTTTTCAAATAATTGACTTTTTCTTGGCGTCTTTCCTCACTTTCTCTCTCTTCTGTTGCCAGTAGAATAATAATTTGTTCGTTGGGAAAATTGGCTTCTTTTACCGCTTCGATGGAAGGTTCAATCACATCCGCCGGTTCACCCGCCGTCGGAAGCATCACGACATGCACGATTTCTCGCCAATCCAAAATTTGATCCGCTATTTTTTCCAGATTTTCCATCTCTTGCAAATAGTTTTTTTGTCTTTTTAGTTCTCCTTTTAATATTCTAATGTCTCGCCTTTTCATCCCCTTTCGACTTTTCAAGCTCTCTTTCATCCGCAAAATCCGCTCACCAATCAATTTTCGATACTGCTCAGAATTTTTGACATTTTGGCATCGCTCCCACCAATCAATTTTTTTTCCGTCTCTTAATTTTCTATAACCGTCAATAGAATAATAGGCAATAAAAATTGTGCGCAAAATCCAATAAATATCAAAGGCAATGATAAAATAGGCGACCCAATCCGGCAAAAGAAAAGAAAAGAAAAACATTCCCACAAGCGTTACCCAGGTCAAAACTCCCGGAATGACTTCTAGCACTCTCTGCTTTTTTCGCTCGTGCGGATCTTTAGTTTTTGGATCGGGAAATGCGAACATAGGAAGGTTTTTAATAGTTAATAATAATGACACTAACCACGGAAATAAGCAAGCTGAGTTGAACCATCAGCGCGGTTAGCAATAGAACGTAGCTGGCAATGCGCTCTTTTTTGGCGTAAAAACACCAAGAAAGCGCGCTATTACACAATAACACAATGAGACCGATAGCAGGCAAGAGATAGGCGCCGCGAGAAACACCGGTCGAATCCACCCCGAAATAGACATTGTAGTGCAAGATTACGCGCCTCTCTCCTGACCGCAAGAAAATTTTCAAAAGCATCCAATTGGCAAAATCAAAAAACACGGCGAGAAAAAGCAACCAAAGAATGATTCGACTTTGAAAATATTCTCGACCAAAAAAAAGCTTGATTTTTTCATTCAAGCTTTTTTTTCCATAAATTTTAGTTTTATTTTTAAACATCGGATTACAGTTTTCTTTTGGCGATAAATTGCTTAAGCCCGGCCACCTTATTAATCACTTCTTCATTCGGACCTTCCAAAAATTCCAAGACGAACTTGTCAAGCATATTCAGACGGTATTTGAATTCTTCCATCGTCATTAAAACAAAATTAATCTCTTTGCCGATTTCCGCTTCCAGGCTGTTCATTAAATTCCGCAGTTTAGCTTTGCCGATATCGTCTCCCACGATGATCATATCGGCTTTACTTTTGTGATAGTTGATGAAAACTCCGCTAATTACCGCCAGCTTCACATTGCCAATCCTGCTGACTCGCTCCAAACTCTTGCATTGCGGAGAAGTATTGGATTTGGCGATTAAATTTTTCAGTTCAGGATAGAAATCAAAATTCTGATTTAGCCGATAAAAGGCTTTGCCTTTTTGGGTATTTTTAATAATAAATTTCACGCGCACCAGCATTTCAATTTCTCTTCTGATCTTTATCCCCCTGAGCATATTTCTCCTGGCAATTTCCGCTGTATCAAAAAGCACATCCGGGTTTTGCAAAAAAAATCGAAGCAAACGCGCTCTTTCTTTGGAACCGAAAAGACTTTCTAAGATTTCAGACATTTTGGTGTGTGTTTGATTAAAGATTAAACCTGACCATATCCCTAGTATAGCTTTTGGAAGAAAAAAAGCAACACCCACTCAAGTCCGCTATTTTTCACTATTTTTGATTTGACTTTTTCTTTTCTATTGATAAAAATACAAAAAATTAACAAGTTATTGTTTCATACCTTGTAATACCCCACGGAACCAATCTTAAGCTTCCTGCCATGGCGTATTTTTCCATCGCGTATCCTGACGACATAATAATTCTTTTGCGCGCTCGGGCTCGGCCATCACCTCTTCAACAACTTTTTCCATCCGCATCCCTTGCGAACCTTTAATGAGCATTATATCGCCTTCCCGCAAAATTGTTTGCAACTTTCTGGCCGCATCCAGTGGATTCCTAAATGCATAAACTTCTCCGGTGAATTTATGTTTTTTCAATTCATCGACAGCAAACAGCATTCGCCTTCCGACAGTCAGAAAAACATCCCCACCAATTTCCAAAAATTTTTTCGCCAGCATTCGATGATTATTTTCCATATTCTCGCCCAATTCTAACATATCACCCAATACAACAATCCTTCGATTTTCCCTGAACTCACGCAAGACTTCCAATGCTCCTTCGCTGGAAACTAAGGAAGAATTATAAGTGTCGTCAATAATAAATGTATTTTTTATTCCGCGCAAAAGATTCATCCGACCGGAGGGTAAGAAAAAATTTTCCAAACTCCCGGCAATTTCAACCAAATTCAGACCGAGTTCAATGCCAACGGAAACACCTGCCAGTGCCGCATAAATATTGTGCCGGGCCAAGATATTATTAAGCCGTAATGGCATTGTTGTGCCTTTATAGTTCAGTTTGAAACTCAACCCGCTCACCACTCTTTCTGAAATTTCATCGCCGCAATTATTCAAAAACACATCCATTGCCCGCGCATCGACTGCTTCTTCAAAACCAAAAGAAAAAATCCTTGCCATCACTCCAAATTGACGCGGATTATCTTTTAACTTTGAAAGATACGAATTATCGCCATTTAAAATTAAAACTCCTTTTTCCGATAAAACTCTTGCTAGCGTAGCTTTTTCTCTGAAAATCGCTTCGATATTCTTAAATTGCTCCAAGTGACTGGAAGAAATTTCCGTGATAATAGAAATGTCGGGC
>Ga0268283_1000457_pt1 | contig 27328 bp, 26 predicted proteins | sample saktaG_13_FD_190140 | JGI IMG/M metagenome (GOLD analysis project Ga0268283, IMG submission 190140) | Saline water microbial communities from Sakinaw Lake, British Columbia, Canada - sak_2013_06_06_36m | ecosystem: Environmental > Aquatic > Non-marine Saline and Alkaline > Saline ... | reverse complement strand
GATGCTGTTTTAATTTAAAACGAAAACAGGAATATCTAAAAACGTTTAAAGAAAATCTGTGTTTTGCAGTTGAGGCGTTTACGCCAATAGGTATTAAAACAGTTTTTGAAGCAATCAATAATAATGATATGCCTGAGTTTATTGTTCATAACGGACAACAAATGCTGAATATATACGAGCAACTCAGTTTGCCAAATTTGTTTATGCAATATGATATTTATCACATGCAGATGATGGGTGATAATTTGGATGAATTTATTACTCAGCACGCCCATAAAATTGGTCATATTCAATTTGCTGATTGTCCCGGGCGAGGTCAGCCTGGTACTGGGCGGATTAATTTCGAATCTATCTTCTCAAGCATTGAAAAATCAGATTATTCGGGTTGGATAGGCGCTGAATATAAGCCGGTTGGAGCAACAACAGATAGTTTGGGCTGGTTTTCTGGCTTTGCACCCCCTTAAGGCGCTCTTAAGACTTCTCAAGTTAAAATCTAACAACTTAAAAAATACACGTTGAAAATTCTATAGCAAAATAATTCCATTAGCATGGAAATGTAAGGAAATTCATAGGGTTTGGCATAATCCAGTATCTTTGAACCAATTATTAATGGCTAAATATTGAACTAGCCATAGATTTTAATTTGAAAAGGCTTTTATTTATGAGCAAACTAATAACAGCAGTTTTTTTTGTTGTTGCATGCAGTTATTTTTCCAGTCCAATAGCTACGGCGGAAGCATCAACTCGTCATTCGGCTCGTGTCTCAAAAACACATGCAGTCAAGCATCATTCAACAGCGAGTCATCAAACTACCGTTTCTTGGTACGGTGTTCAATTTCATGGCAAAAGAACGGCTAACGGCGAAAAATTTAACATGTATGCCATGACGGCAGCTCATAGAACCTTACCGCTTTCGTCATACGTTGAAGTGACTAACCTAAAAAATAATCGTAGTGTTATTGTTCGAATAAACGATCGAGGACCTTTTCATTCCAGAAGAGCAATGGATTTATCTTACGCTGCAGCTAAAGAGTTAGGTATTAAAGGGACTGGTTCAGTTCAAATCAAACCAGTAACAAGCGATCAATCGTAGGCGACATAAGGTATTTTAAGGCTAATAAGTACGGCTTTTAAACAAGCAATAAATATACGGCCAATTTTCAATTTGTTGAATTTCTTTTAAGTAAAACCTTTTCCCATCAATTGTTTAAGTTAACTAGCTAAACATACTTAGTTTCCTCTAAAGATATTTCCCTAATAAATTTCTGTAGTTTAAAAGCTATAGTTTTCAAGAAACATTGATGTAATAAGTCTCTAGCTTTAACATGGTGTTGACTTGTATATCATTTCTTCACTATAAAATTGATTAAATAGTTAACAATTTTTCAAAGTCGTGTTGATTAGCTGTTATAGTGTCCAGATTTTTAATCAGATAAAACATAAGGTTAGCTTTGATGAATTTCGGATATACATTTTCTGGCTTTGCAGTAGGGTTGTTAGTTGGTGTTACTGGGGTCGGCGGTGGTTCTTTGATGACACCCCTGTTGGTTTTTCTGTTTGGATTTAATCCAGCGGTTGCAGTCGGAACTGATCTTTTATTTGCAGCTATCACCAAAACCAGTGGTGTTTGGGTACATCATGGAAAGCATGGTTCGGTTGATTGGAAAATTGTAGGTTGGATGGCTCTCGGAAGTATACCTTTTGCAGTAATGACCTTGTTTGTACTCAAGCATTTTATGGTCGTAGGAAAAGAAACTACAGGGGTTATTACGTTTACGTTAGGTGTGGCGCTAATATTAACGGCTTGCGCGTTGTTTGTACGTAGTTTTTTACTAAATAGAGCTTTGAAACTTAAGCCGATAGACGATGAGCATAGTAATGTCGAAAATGCAGCACGTTTTAAGCATTTTCAAATACCTGCAACAGTTCTTATCGGTGCTGTTTTAGGTGTTCTGGTTACTCTTTCATCGGTAGGTGCAGGTGCTTTGGGTACTGTTGCACTGTTATTTCTATATCCGAAGATGACTACACTTAAAATTGTTGGTACTGATTTGGCTCATGCTATTCCATTAACAGCTGTTGCCGGGCTTGGTCACTTAAGCCTAGGCAATGTTGATCTGGTTTTATTGGGAAGCTTGTTAATAGGCTCTTTACCGGGTATTTGGGTGGGCAGTCATCTAAGTGCGAAAATTCCTGAACGATTCTTACGCCCTGTTTTGGCGTCTATTTTGTTGCTGATCGGACTTAAGTTTGTCCTACAATAATACCTTTATATTAATTTAAGTTAATTTAATTGTACAACTGGTTGGAAACGGATGATGAAAAAAATACTGTTTGTAACCAGTGAAGCACATCCCTTAATTAAAACAGGCGGGCTAGCCGATGTTTCTGGTAGTTTGCCAAAAGCATTGCTGGAGCATGGTTTAGATGTGCGCCTGATTATACCTAACTATCAGGACATAAAAACTACTGAGGAAATTTTCTACAAAAGCACTGTGCAGGTAGGCAATGTTAATGTAAACATTCTGGAAACTCGATTGCCCGGCACTCAAGTTCCGGTATTGTTAGTTGATTACCCGAAGTTTTTTGATTATCCGGGTAATCCTTATGCGGATGAGCAAGGAAATGCATGGATAAATAATGCTGAGCGTTTTGCGCTGTTTTGTCGAGCTACTGTTGAAGTGGCAATGAATAGAGCCTATTTAGACTGGACACCTGACATAGTTCATTGTAATGACTGGCAAAGTGGATTGGTACCAGCTTTACTGTCCCTGGAGTCAGGTCGGCCCGCTACTGTTTTTACAATACATAACATGGCTTATCAAGGCCTGTTCCCAAAAGAGACCCGAGTATTATTGAAGTTGCCTAGGCAGCTTTGGAGTCCCAGTGGTATTGAGTTTGACGGATTGCTCTCGTTTATTAAAGGTGGTTTGGCATATGCTGATCGAATTGTCACAGTAAGTCCAACTTATGCAGCAGAAATTCAGACGCCAGATTTTGGCTGTGGACTTGAGGGTTTGTTAAGTTATCGAAAAGATGACTTGTTCGGAATTATTAACGGGATAGACTTTGAAAATTGGAATCCAGAAATAGATACTAATATTACTGAACCTTATAGCGCTTTAACGCTAGATAAAAAACGTCTTAATAAAACAGCTCTGCAACAAAAATACTCATTAACCGTTGATAATAAAATCCCCATATTGGCAGTTATTAGCCGTTTAGTAGAACAAAAAGGTATAGACCTAATATTGGAATGTCTTCCCGAGTTGCTAAGCCTGCCTTTACAATTTATTTTACACGGGAGGGGTAATAAGTATTTTGAACAGCAGTTGTCTCATTTTGGCAAAACATATCCCAAACAGATAGTAATTATTCTTGGTTATGATGAAGTGCTAGCTCATCAGATAGAAGCAGGCGCCGATATCTTGCTAATGCCATCACTCTTTGAACCTTGCGGCTTAAACCAGCTATACAGTCAGCGTTATGGGACAATTCCTGTTGCTAGAAAAACCGGTGGCCTAGCAGATACAATTGTTGATGTAGCACCAGAAACAATTAGGAATAAGACTGCAACAGGATTTATTTTTAATAAAGCAACTTCAGGAGCGTTTATAGAGGCCATTAAACGCTCTCTCATCGTTTATAGTAATTCTGAAAAATGGACTCAATTACAGGTTAACGGTATGCAAAAAGACTGTTCCTGGAATAACAGTGCAAAGGAGTATATTGAATTGTATGAACAACTCTAGATGGTACCTTATAATTCTTTCATATTGAGTGCCAAATATCTTGATAAATCCCTAGGGGTGTCTATATCCCACTGTTGACTGAGTGCGTGATAATAGAGATTATTTTGCTTGATACGGTTGCAAGTAATCTCAAGTACTCGCTCTGTTCCCCATGGCATATTATCAAAGAGCTCTGGATGCGGTTGATTAAGACCAATCAGCACATAACCACCATCTTCTGCGGGTCCTAAAACACAACACCCTTTTTGACTTAAGGCGTTTAACGCTTCTTCCAAATCCTGTCCAGTCAATGATGGACAATCACAACCAATCAACATTGCGCGTTTATGACTTTTAAGAGCCAGACAAAAAGCGTTATTCATTCGAGCACCTAAATCCTCTCCTTTTTGTTGATAAAGAGCGATAGGATAGGCTTGTGCCAATTCGGTAAAAAAAGAGGAATCAATTGAGGGCGTATACCAGACTTGAACAGTGCATAAATTATTAAGCGTCGCCAGTTTTATAGTTTTGTGAGTAAGTTCAATATGTAGCTGCATTGCTTGTTCCGCAGTTAACTTGGTTGTTAAGCGGGTCTTAACCTTCCCTGCAATAGGAGCTTTACAAAAGATCATCAAAACACTGTCAGGGTGCTTATATGGCATCTTGACTATCGAAGTTTTTTAAAAGGCAGTAACAATAATGACATAAATCCTAAGTCGCTTTGCTGGCGAAAAGGCTCCAAACCAATAGAGAGCGTCGTTTGAGATAATTTTGGTTCAGCGGTATAGGTTTTAAAAAACTTGTCCCAACAGGATAGGGAAAATCCGTAATTACTGTCAGTTTCTGCAGGCATGCTTGAATGATGAATTCGGTGCATGTCCGGAGTAACGATTAGCCAACGTAATTTATGATCAATAACGGAACTAATGTTGACATTACTATGATTAAACGTTGCAGCGCCGTTAAGAATAATCTCAAAAGCAATAACACCGAAAGGATTAGCGCCTATAAAAAATATACAAAGTACTTTGTATATCATTGAAGTCATAATTTCCAAAGGGTGAAAACGTACTGCTGTGGTAGCATCAAACTCCAAGTCGGTATGATGCACCTGATGTAAACGCCAAAGCGGTAACCATTTATGCGAAATAATATGTTGGCCGTAAATCGCAAAATCAAGAAATAATAATGTGACAACAATTGATAGCCATTCAGGCGCTTCTAGCCAGTTTAAAAGCCCCCAGGTATTATCTGCTGAGGTAACGGCACTTAGGTAAGCAAAACTGCCAACTGTTAAACGCATAATAACCATGTTGAAGATGCCGAGCATTATATTAATAGGCCACCTTTGGTTGCGGTTAATACGCTGAGATCTTCTGGGGCTTAAAAATTCCCAGCAGATCATGATAAAAAAAATGCCCAGCGAGGCTGCTAGACGAATTATGATTTCCATACATATTGCCTCTTATGAGATTTAAGATCAGTTTCTACAGTTATTTTAGTCAGTTATGGACGGATAAATTTGTTTCCACCAGTCACTAAATTTAAACTGAGTGAGCATATTGTTGTTATAAAGATGTGCCAGAACTTTTGGGTCTGCTCCCAGAGCATAACGCAAGCGAATAGTGCACATTAGCAGAATTGTTTTGTATAGGCCATTATGCTCCCAGCGTCGACCAGAGCTGACGACTTTGTCTTTTAGGTAAATAGGTGTATTAATTTTTCTTAACGCTTTACAAAGAACAATGTCTTCCATTAAGTTGATCTCTGTATATTGACCAGCGAGTTCAAATATCTGGCGCGTAACAAAAATAACTTGATCACCCGTAGCAATTCCTGTTAATCGGGAGCGCCAGTTCATCATTTGAGCGATAACTTTGTACATTGGATGGTTGCCGATTAACTGAATATCAAAACGCCCCCATTGCCGGTCATTGCTAATTTTTTGCTGAATAAGCTGTAAAGCATTTTTAGGCAAGTAGGTGTCTGCGTGCAGAAATATAAATATCTCTCCTTTCGCTTGTTTAGCCCCGTGATTCATTTGTTTGGCTCGACCTTTTGGCGATATTATTACTTTATCGGCTAATGGCTTGGCAATCTTTTGTGTGTTATCCCCGCTGTCGCCGTCAACAATAATTATTTCACATTCGCTCCTTAAATGTTGTAAGGCTAATAAACAGGATTTAATATTTTGTTCTTCATTTAAGGTTGGGATGATAATGGAAAATTTCATAATGTAACTATATGTTTTTAAGTGAAAAAATACAAATTAGCTGATGTTTATCTCAAGATCTAAAAAGCATTACTGTATTATTAATTTTGAAAATTTTTTAAAGTCAGTCTTGTCTTAATTGATGCGTGGCTCATAGTCATAAATTGTTGCTACATCATAGGCTGATTTTTACCGGAAACTTAAAATAATATCTATATATATCATTATGTTATTTTTTTATTAGTGGGATTTTTGTGATAAAAAAAGATTTGTTAATGAATCATTTTAATACTATCTCGATGTTTTTTTATTTATAGTTTTGACATAAGGCACTATCTCATGATAAAAATTGCACGTTGTCGGATGTTTATTTGGCAATCAATTCATAAAAAAAATTTTTTGAATTGCTCTCTAGAGGAGAGAGAATAATAATTATTAATAACTATAGAGGATTTTAAAATGGCTGAAGAAATTGAAAAAGACAACACTTGGGTAATCGTTGGTGTTTGTATCGCTGCAATCGTTCTTTTGGTTGTGATGTTAAAGAAAGACGAAACTAAGCACTTGCAAAGTGGTGCTGTTGCTGAACTTCAAAAAGAAACATTCTCTAAAATTGAGAAGAGACACACATCTAATAACAGTTCTGCAGAACAAATCTCAGGCAAATAAAGTTATTACCCTCCCATGCTTTTGTTTTAGCGTGGGAGGGATTCTTTGATTGTCATAATCAATGAAGTCAAAATTATTTTGTATTAAAACATTTATTAAATCTCATTAATGATTCTTAAATAATAGATATTACACTCCTTTACATATCTATTTTTCGGCTATTTTAACAAGCCAGCCATCTTTATCATCACAACCCATTATAGATTTCGCACTCACGTCAATTCTGACAAAGTTGCCGTTTAAAGATGCCGGTAATTTTGCTGATATTTTGTGAAAGCTGCTATTGCTTTCTACTCTAAAATCCAGAGGTTGTTTCTTAGCCATTAAATTTATTGTACTTGGATCAGCCCATGACGATATTTTTATAATAAACTCTGATTCAGGCGCTATTTCAATATTATCAGGGGCTTTATACTCAGTAAGATTAAAGTCAGTGAATTTGGGTTTTTTGCAATCTTTAGCTAATTCCTCAGGGCTATAGGCGCTTGTCGTGCCACAGAAAAGAACTGCTGTAATAAGCATTGCGGATTTAAGCATTTTTTTGATTTTCATATTAACTCCTCAATTAATGAATGGGTATTTTTTGCATAAATTAACCAACCTATACGCTTTGTCACTTTAATTATTTTTTTAATTAAATTCAACTATTTCTGTAATAACCATCAATCAAGGTGCAAACACGAGTAAGCTTTTTTCATATCATTCACAAAAATCAACGATGTCTTGTACAATATCCCAAGTTTAAATTTTTTAAGAGACAATCATATTGAGCGCAAAAAATCCAGAAAGCTTGAATTATAAAAGTGCCGGCGTTGATATTGCCGCAGGCAATGAATTAGTAGAGCGTATCAAACCCATCGCAGCCAGAACTCGTACAGCAGGTGTTATGGCCGGATTAGGTGGATTCGGTTCAATGTTTGAACTACCGTTGGATCGTTATCAGAATCCAATCTTGGTTTCAGGGACAGATGGTGTGGGCACTAAATTAAAGTTGGCTATAGATTTAGGCATCCATAATACAGTTGGTATTGACTTAGTTGCTATGTGTGTCAACGATATAATCGTACAAGGAGCAGAGCCCTTGTTTTTTCTCGATTATTTCGCAACGGGTAAGTTGGATGTAGATACTGCAGCATCTGTTATATCGGGCATAGGGCAGGGTTGTGAATTAGCCGGTGCGGCTCTGGTTGGCGGTGAAACAGCTGAAATGCCTGGAATGTATGCTGATGGTGAGTATGATTTGGCAGGTTTTTGCGTGGGTATCGTGGAAAAAAGCAAAGTACTGGACGGCAGTAAAGTTAAAGTCGGTGATAAGCTGATTGGCATTGCTTCATCTGGACCGCATTCTAATGGCTACTCTTTAATTAGAAAAATTATTGCCCACAGCAATTCAGCGCTTACCGATTCGTTTGATGATAAAACATTAGGCGAAGCTTTATTGGAGCCGACTAAGATTTATGTTAAATCGTTATTAACCTTATTGGAAAAAGTGCCTGTTCATGCATTTGCCCATATTACGGGCGGCGGTTTAACTGAAAATTTGCCACGCGTACTTCCGATAGGCCTTAATGCCAATGTTGACCTTTCTTCCTGGAAGTTTCCTGATATTTTTTTATGGCTACAGGAGCAGGGCAACGTATCTCAAGCAGACATGCTAACTACCTTTAATTGTGGTATTGGTATGATAGTTTGTGTTGCTAAAGAAGATGAGAAAACTACTCTTGATGCATTACAAGCTTCAGGAGAATCGGCTTTTGTTATTGGTGAATTGGTTGAATCTGAGGGTAAGCCAGAAGTTAACTACACGCTTTAGCACATTTAGCGCTCTAGCCAAGATTAGATTAATGGGCGGTATCGGTTAGATCAAGATATTAATATAGTCTCACTGAAAATCTTAATAATGGCTATGCAAAACCTACCAGCAAAATTATATCGTACAGATCAAGTCAGAGAGCTTGATCGAATTGCAATACAAGAATTTGGTATTGCAGGTATTGAATTAATGAGTAGAGCAGGTTATGAGGTTTTCCAACTGCTTAGGAATAAATGCCCTAATGCCTTGTCAGTCGCTGTTTTTTGTGGCGCTGGCAATAATGCAGGTGATGGTTATATTATTGCCAGATTAGCTTTGGAAGCAGGTTTGAATGTCTGTGTTTACAGCCTTGTAAATCCTGAAAATATAAAAGGCGATGCACTTACAGCTTACCAATGCTATGTTGAGGCAAATGGAACGATTATTCCATTTAATCAAGTAGCGTTTATTGATGCGGATGTTATTGTCGATGCCTTGTTGGGTACCGGACTTGATCGCCCAGTGTCGGGACTTTACGCGTTAGCGATTCAGTCTATTAATAATTCGCTAGCACTTGTTATAGCAGTTGATAATCCTTCTGGTTTAAATATGGATACCGGGAATATCATGGGGTCTGCTGTAAAAGCCGATTACACTGTTACTTTTATTGCTTTAAAACAAGGTTTATTTACGGGGCAAGCGGCCGATTATTGTGGTGAAATTTTTTATGCCTCGTTAGCAGTGCCGGAGGCTCTTTTCCATGCCTTTCGCCCTTCAGTGGTTCGTGTTGTTAAGTCATTATTACCAAGGAGGGCTCATTGTTCCCATAAAGGTGATTATGGGCATGTGTTGGTCGTAGGTGGTGATTTTGGTTATTCTGGTGCAGCAAGATTGGCTGGCGAAGCGGCTTTGCGAGTTGGGGCTGGATTGGTTAGTATAGCAACTCGATCAGCTCATGCAGGGGTTATGAACTTGGGTAGGCCGGAATTAATGTGTCATGGAGTTGACTCTGCGAATCAGTTGGCTGCGTTGTTAGAAAAAGCGACTGTCATTCTAATAGGTCCCGGATTAGGGCAAAGTGACTGGGCAAAGGAGTTGTTTATGGCTACTTTAAAGGCTCAAAAACCATTGCTTATTGATGCTGATGGGTTAAATCTATTAGCTCAGTCGCCTATAGCAAATCCTGGCTGGATTTTAACACCCCATCCTGGCGAAGCAGCTCGTTTGTTAAATTGCTCTACGGCTAGTATACAAAAAGATCGGTTTGCTGCTGTCTTGGCTATTCAAGCTAAATATGAGGGTGTTGTTGTTCTTAAAGGTTCCGGCACTTTAATTTCCTCTAATTATCAGTGTGCCGTTTCTAATACAGGAAATCCAGGTATGGCTTCTGGAGGTATGGGTGATGTGCTGTCAGGGGTGATTTCCGGTTTGTTGGCGCAAGGATTATCTTTAAAGGATGCCGCACAACAAGGGGTATTTGCTCATGGATATGCGGCAGATTTAGCGGCTAATAAGGATGGAGGAAGGGGCTTGCTAGCTAGTGATTTAATGCCTTATCTCAGGCAGTGGAATTTGTAATGCAAAAATATTTGGATAGTACAGAAGCAACAGAACAATTCGGTGAAGAATTATTTTTGTCTTTGGCGCCTAAAAGTCTAGTTTTTTTGCAGGGAGATTTGGGCGCAGGGAAAACAACAATGGTTAGAGGTTTTCTTCGTGCTGCTGGCTATAGCGGAGTGGTTAAAAGCCCAACCTATACCTTGGTAGAAGAGTACCTCGTAAATGGTCGTAAAATATTTCATTTTGATTTATATCGAGTAGTTGATCCGGAAGAATTGGAATGGATGGGTATAAGGGATTATTTTGATCAGGATAGCATCTGCTTTATTGAATGGCCAGATAACGGTAACGGTTTTTTGCCAAAGCCTGATAGGGTGATTATTTTAAAAGTTCAAGGAATTGGCAGATCAATAACTGTGAACTATAGCTAGTAAAAAACTTACAAAGTATGTATTAAAACAATAACATGCTGTTATAATCTTAATCATGTTGTTGTTTTGGGTGTCATTATGAGAAATTACGAAAAAATCTTTTTTTTCATTGGATTACAGTTATTATCTTCGTCGACTTATGCGCAACCAATAAATGTAAAATCGTTGCAGTTTGATACCACATCAAAGCAAAACCGGTTGATTTTTGATGTGACGGCATCACCTCAACATCGTGTATTCGTTATGGAAAATCCTTCGCGTTTGGTCATAGACATTAGCAATGCACACTTGGAGCGTTCTTTAGCTCAACCTTCCGAAGGTCATCCTTTGTTCAATCGGGTACGTGCGGGAGTAAGAAATAAAACGGATTTAAGAATTGTTGTTGATTTAAAAACCCGCATTTCTGCGAAGAAATTCTCATTAAATTCAAATAATAATGATGTAAATCGATTGGTCGTTGATTTGGATTCAATCGTTGTATCTGACGTTGTTAGCAACAAACAACAAGAAAAAACTGAAAATGATAATTCATCAGAAGTTGAAATTAAAACTATAACCCAAAAAACGACTGGCTTAGCGCATGCTGCGAGGAGCATTATTGCTATAGATCCGGGGCATGGTGGCAATGATCCAGGTGCTCATGGACTTCAGGGAACAGAAGAGAAAGTAATTACTTTTGCCATCGCTAAAAAGCTTGAGGCATTAATCAATGCTCAGTCAGGCATGAAGGCAATAATGGTTCGTAGAGGGGATTATTACGTTGGTCTTAGAGAGCGCATGCAAATAGCTCGTGCAGCTAAAGCAGACTTATTTATTTCAATACATGCTGATGCTTTCCAAGATACTGAAATCAAAGGCGCATCGGTTTATACCTTATCCACCACGGGTGCCTCAAGTGAAGCCGCTCGCTGGTTGGCAGATAGTGCAAATGCCTCAGATATGGTTGGAGTTAGTCTCCATGATAAAGAAGATGATTTAGCATCAACCTTGTTTGACCTAACTCAAAAAGGCACCCGAGAAGCGAGTGTTAATGTTGCCAATCACGTATTAAGAAGTTTTATCAGCATTTCACAATTGCACAAAGATACCGTGCAAAAAGCTGGTTTTATGGTGTTGAAGTCACCTGATATTCCTTCTATTTTGGTGGAAACCGCTTTTATTTCTAATGCATCAGAAGAGCAAAATTTACTGAGTAAACAGTACCAGTCAAAAGTAGCTAATGCTATATTCAAAGGCGTGCGTAATTATTTTAAGCAATCGTTACCTGATGATAGTAAAGTTGCAGCATTAGATCTGTAAAATTACTGTTTATAAAATAACTGATTGATTTTGATCGATAGTCAAGTTTTGACAATTTTTACAAATGCCATGAATTTCAATGGCTTTACTATGAATGGTAAAGCCCGCTTTTTGAGTATCTTCCGACAAAGCTGACATGACTTCCTTGGCAGAGCGCTCTTCGACTTCTTCGCAGTGTTTGCAGATTAACAATAATTGTTCATGCTGATAACTCGAGCAACGACAACCAACGAAAGCATTAAGACTTTCAACGCGATGAATTAAACCCTGATCAATCAAAAAATCTAAAGCACGATAGATAGTTGCCGGTTTTGCAGCTTTTTGCAGAGGTTTTAGTCGATCCAAAAGCTCATAAGCTTTGACCGCCTTGTGACTTTCCCAAATCAATTCCAGTACTTTGTGGCGAATAGGCGTTAATTGCACGCCACGCTCCATGCATAAATGTTCTGCGGTTGCCATAGCTTCGCTGACACATTCGTTATGATTATGCTTTAGTGCATGTTGTAAGGGTATCGTATTGATAGTCATTGAAAAGTTAGATAAACAGAGCAGAATTTATAATATAGCATTTAACAGCGGCAAGCAATTCACTGGTAACTAATTCAGCCGGCATTAAACCAATAAATATTGTAATAGCTTCAGCATTCTTTTCTAATATAAAATAATAAAACTAAAAATCTGATTATATTTTGTTGAATATAGAAAGCTAACAGAGGCAGTAATAGAAACTGTTTTATTAAAAGAACACATCATTAATGTGGTAGCATTACTACTACCCTGAGATGCTCGGGGTAAAGAGCGCATAACCAAAATTTAAAATAAAATAAAAGGAAACAACTATGAAAAATAAAATAATTGTAGCGACAGGTTTATTTACTTTGGCATTATTGGCTGGCTGTGAAAAACCTGCAGAAGAAGCCAAAGCTCCAGAAGCAGCGCCAAGCGCAACAGCAGCTCCTGCAGAAGTAGCGGCACCAGTAGCTGTTGAAGCACCTGTTGCTGCTCCAGCTGCAGAGCCAGCAAGCAAATAACAACAGCTAGACCGGCGCCCGATTTTTAATTGGGCGCTTTAATAGTTTAGTATCAAATAGAAGCCAATCATGGTTTTAACTAATTAGTTTTTAGCCGTTATTTTTATTGCCCAAAGTTATTGTTTGGTTTAAGGGTACCGTGTTTATGAGTATCAATAGCTTAAACGCCAGTTATTTGGAATAAATGTTGTTAAAAAGAGAATGGATTAAGAAATTATTTTTTCTTTAAAATCAATAAGTAAGAAAGGGTCTGTTTTTTTGTTTTTGTAACGAAGCAACTAAATTGCCTGTTGTCACATATCTGTAATATTTCTGTCACATAACTGTAATTATTTTCTATTATCCTTGCCTCAGTATTTTTTGATAACAACTGAGAGCAGAAAATGAAATTCTCTAGATTAACTCTGGCAATTGCCGCCACATTAGGTGCAAGTGCATCATTCAGCGCCTTTGCGATGGAACTTTATGTGGACACTAAAACCAAGCAGATTTATGCAGAGCCCGGTCGTGGTCGGGAGCTCATGGGTTCATTCCAAAAAGTCGATGATGTACCTGCTAAAGCGGCTGTCCCCGCAGCAACACAAGCGGAAGTAGCTGCCATTAAGGAAGATTTAGCCTTAAAAACCAACGAAATTAAAGCACTTTCAGAGTATGCCGCAGAAGCTAACAGTCCAGAGTCAGCGCATATTAGTCTTAAAGATGGTATTCATTTTGCTACCAAGGATGGTAATTTCTCGGCAGGTATAAACGGACGTATGCAGGTTGATTCACAGATTAATGATCAGAACTTAACAACTCCAAACGGTGGATCGTTTCAAAGTATACCTCAAGTTCCATCTTGCCCAACTTGTGACCCTGTTGTTAACGGCTCTCCAGCTGTTTTTTTACCAGCTGGTTTAGATGATGGTGTAGCGTTACGCCGTGCCCGTTTAGGTATTGAAGGTACGTTCTTTAAAAAGACTGATTATAAATTTGAATACGATTTTACACGCGGCAATGGTTTAAATGCGGGTGGTATTACCGATGCCTTTATTCGATATAATTTTTCCAACCCGTTTTCAGTTAAAGTCGGTGCTTTTAAAGAGCCCTTCAGCTTGGAAGAAGCAACCAGTAACCGTTATACGACATTTATTGAGCGTAACATGGCGGTTAATACCTTTGTTGATAACCTCAATACTTATAAAGTGGGTATTGGTGCTAACTATGCAACTGATCGCTGGCAAATAGGCTCATCTTTGCAAACTGAAGGTGTGGGTGGTTATAACGCTTACGGTAATAACTCATTGACGGCTAGTACGGGAAGTGCCATTAATACTAATGGTGGTGTCAATCGTAATGGTGGTGGCGGTGATACCGGTTGGGAAGTTAATACTCGTTTAACGGGTACGCCTTGGTTTCAAAGCAAAAATAAATTCTTACATGTCGGTGCTTCGGGGTCTTTCATTAACATTAATAATAATTACTCAACTGCTGGTAATTACAGTAATGGTGGTGTTATTTTTGCAAATGGCCTAGGAGGTAACGTAGATCGTAGTTCGATTTTAAATACCGGTAATTTAACGTCTTCAGGTGCGCAAGGCAATCCAAATGCTCGTGTCGCTGATAATTTGACGCGTTTTGGAGCTGAGTCAGCGTTAGTTTATAATAAGTTTTCAGCGCAAGGCGAATATATACAAACGAATGTGACGGGTAAAGGCTATAACAATGCAGCTTTGGATGGTTATTATGGCTATGTGACATACTTTTTAACCAATGATTCGCGTAATTATAAAGCTAAAACCGGTGCTTGGGATCGTATTAAGCCCACTCGTAACTTTGATATGAACGGTGGTTGGGGCGCTTGGGAGTTGGCGGCTGGTTATGATCACATGAATTTAAACTCTGGTGGTGCGTTGGGTGGTTCGGCATCAACGGTTAAGGGCGGCATTAATTGGTTTCCGCATTCACATTTGCGGGTATCGGCTAACTATATCCATGCATTAGACATTAATACTGCGACACAGATGACTTATGCACAGGGTGGTTCAAAGCCTGGTACTACACAAGGCCAAGCATTTAATGGTGCCCAGCTTGATATGTTTGAAACACGCATGCAAGTTGACTGGTAAGATACTTATAACTATTGCTAGTTTGTTTGGGTCGCTTTAAAGTAAGTTACCCTAACAGCTATTTAGCAAATGCAGATTGTACGGTCAGGCAATTTAAAGAAGTCAAAATAGCGATGCTTTGTAAAGTGTCCCAAAAAAATAAAACATGAATAAGCGAGAAGACCTCATGAAAAAAAGATTTAGCAAGAAAAATGTTGTAACAATAGCCGGATTTATTGGCTTATTGTTGGCATCAGTGGTACCTTTGGTTAAGGCTGATTTTGAACCGGTTACTAAGCCAACAGTTAAAGCCATTAAAGATAGTGGAGTCGAAATTGAACGCTTGGAAGCTTGGGTAGGAAATGATAAAGGACAACAGCTTGATTCAACGCGTAGTTTTGTTATCGTGGATTGCTTTTCTAATGGGATAGTCAGCGTTAAAGGTAATCTTGAACACTCAAATCAAATAAACCAAAAGTTTAAAGTAACTACTGTGTTGAATGATGTTGCGCCGGGTGCGGCTAATACTGCTTCTTTTACGACTAACAATGTTGGTGATGGGGGCTTTGAATTTAATTTTAACAAAGCGGTTCCTGGTATTCACACTTTAGTGGTTAAAGTTGAGAGTGATACACTGCCTGGTGGTAGCTTGTTTATAAACGAGAGTGCAAACAGCGCCAGTGCAACCCCCGGCATGTTGTTTACTTGTCCAGCTACTATCGATGAAGACCCCTATGAAGAAGAAGGTAGCGATACTTAATAGTAATTAAGTAAAGTTTGCCAACCGCACTGGATTTATTCTGTGCGGTTTTTTTATGCCTGTTAATGCTACACAACTTTTACGATTGATTGTTTGGTTTCATGCATTTTGACGGCTGTCAAAAAATTAATAGACTAATAAGTCATACTTTATTATCAAGCTATTATAATGACAAGTTGGTATACAATAAGTCCCAGAGAACAGAAGAAATATCTCTAAAAGGTTCAATGCAGTTGTAAATTATAAAGAACGCCTGAAATTTTGCTACAGGTCAATTACCCAACATTTATGAGTAGAAACGATGAACAACTTAGAAAGTACTACACTTGAAATTAAACATATCCAACAGCAAATGCAGGAGTATTTCCAAACGCATTGGAAGTTATTTTTGGCCGAAGGTATTTTACTTATTATATTGGGGATTATTGCAATAATTGTACCTCAGTTTTTTACTGTAGCCATAGTTGTTGCATTGGGTTGGATTCTCTTATTTGGTGGTATATTTCTTATCGTTCGGGCTTTGTTTTTTTTCCGTATGCCTGGTTTTGGTTTGTGGCTTTTTATGGGGCTTTTACAAGCAATTATTGGCTATCTTTTTTTGACGCAACCGTTGGATGGAATGCTAACCTTAACAATGCTAATGGCGTTGTTTTTTGCTTTGGAAGGTATCGCTAAAATTTCTTTTGCATTCCTGATGCGGCCACTGGCGCACTGGGGTTTTGTTCTTTTTAGCGGGATAACGGCTTTGATTTTGGCATTAGTAGTTTGGGCGGGTTGGCCAGGTACCGCAGATTGGTTATTAGGTTTGTTTTTTGGTATTAATATGTTTTTTGGTGGCTGGTCTTTGGTCAATATAAGTTTGCGCCATAAAGCTGTTTAATTACCTTAATACTTATAAAAGCTATTTGCCCGCGAAAGGCACGAAATATGTAAAAAAATTAGTTAAGCTACGTACTAGTAACCTTTTCTATTTAGTCTTTCGTGTTTTTCGAAGGTGATTTTTAGCTTGTTTGATTGCTGTCACGCAAAGCTAGGACTTAAATCCATATGTTTTGAATATTTTATCTTGAACTTTAATGCTAAACTTTAAAAATATAGCTCTGCGCCGCGGTGTGCGGGTGCTGTTTGCTAATTCTACTTTCACTATTCATAAAGGTCAAAATGTCGGCTTTACTGGTGCCAATGGTGCGGGTAAATCCAGTTTATTTGCGCTTGTTAAAAATGAGCTGCATTTGGATGAGGGCAATTTTTCAATGCCGCCCAATCTGGAGATAGCGCATGTTGCCCAAGAAACTCCAGCGGTAGCGAGTTCGGCCATTGATTATGTTATTGATGGTGATCAGGAGTTAAGGCGGTTACAAGAGCAGTTAAAGTTAGCAGAGGCTGCAGACAACGGTTTAAAACAGGCTGAGCTTCATGCCGCTATTGATATTATTGGTGGTTATACTGCGCAAGCAAGGGCATCGCGCTTAATGAATGGTTTGGGTTTTTCTGCTGATCAAGAGCATAATGCGGTCAGTTCATTTTCCGGTGGTTGGCGGATGCGTCTTAATTTGGCGCAAGCTCTGATGTGTCGATCAGATGTGTTGTTACTAGATGAACCAACTAACCATTTGGATTTAGATGCAGTTATCTGGTTGCAGGATTGGTTGTGTATATACCCCGGTACATTGATGTTGATTTCTCATGATAGGGATTTTCTCGATACTATCACCGATCACATTGTCCATATCGAACAAAATAAAGCCGAAATATATACTGGTAATTATTCTGCCTTTGAAAAAATGCGTGCCGAGAAGTTAGCCCAGCAACAATCAGCCTATCAAAAACAACAACGCGAAATTGCCCATATTCAGAGTTTTGTCGATCGATTTAAAGCTCAAGCGACTAAAGCACGGCAAGCACAAAGCCGTATCAAGGCGCTTGAGCGTATGGAACTAATTGCAATGGCGCATGTTGATTCGCCGTTTGATTTTAGTTTTGCAAAGCCTGAAAAGATGCCTAATCCTTTACTTTCGCTAGATAAGGTGGATATTGGTTATGGATCAAGCTGTGTTATCAAGCGAGCAGGGATATCGATTTCGCCGGGTGATCGTATTGGTTTGTTGGGTCCGAATGGTGCAGGAAAGTCCAGTTTAATTAAGGTGTTGGCTGGTGATATGCTGCCTTTGTCGGGCAAAAGACAGGAAGCAGATGCTTTAAAAATAGGTTATTTTGCCCAGCATCAATTGGAGCAGTTGCAACTTGATGAGAGTCCATTATGGCATTTACAAAAGCTGGATAAACAAGCGACTGAAAAAGATTTACGCAGTTTTTTAGGTGGTTTTGATTTTCAGGGTGATAAGGTTTTAGATGCGGTAAAACCTTTTTCTGGAGGTGAAAAAGCCCGCTTGGTATTGGCGTTACTGGTTTATCAAAATCCAAATCTGTTGCTTTTGGATGAGCCCACCAATCATCTGGATTTGGAAATGCGTCATGCTTTGAGCGTGGCCTTACAAGATTATCAAGGTGCTATTGTGGTAGTGTCGCATGATAGGCATTTATTGCGCTCGGTTACAGATCAGTTACTATTGGTTGCTGGCGGTAAAGTGCAGCCTTTTGATGGTGATCTTGATGATTATCGACTGTGGTTGACTGAACAGAAAAGAGTGGACGATAAAACGGCAACTGAGACTGCACCTGTGGTGTCCCGTAAAGATCAACGAAAGTTGGATGCTGACCGCAGACAAAAACATAAACCATTGTTTGATGCTTTAAAAAAAGCTGAAATTGCTGTTGAAAAATATCATAATGAACAGCGTCAATTGGAACATCAATTGGCTGATCCTGATATTTATGCAGAATCAGAAAAAGTTCGCTTAAAGCAATTATTGGAAAAAAAAGTACAAGTTGATAAAGCTTTAGACGAAGCAGAAACGGCGTGGATGGAAGCTGAAGAAAAGATTGAAAGTGCTGAGTGACGATATAAGATTGAAATAATCTGATGACCGCCAATTCTCAACGGAATATTGCCATAGAGTATCAATTTAAAGTATTAATAACCTGAAACGGTTTTAACCTTGTATTATTTATATAATGAGGTGAAGTTAATGTATGAAATTATAATACTATTATTTGATATTTGCCGGTTCAAAAAGGGACCTCAGGATTTACCTTATTCTTTATGGCTGTTGAGATTATTGTTTATTGTCTATGTTGTCATTCGTGTATTAATGTTAAGTATACATTACGATACTTTTAGTGTCTTGTTGCAGATAATGGTTGATATTTTTATGGTCGCAGGATTTGTCTGGATCATGTTGTACATGACTGGAAAGTTAGGGCGACTTTATCAAGGACTTTCAGCTGTATTGGGAACAGATGCAATGATCAGTTTTTTTGCCCTGCCAGGCATGGCCTCAATGGAAATAGGACGTGGAGGGTTATTAGTACTTTTGGTTATGTTGGCTTTAATGGGTTGGAATTGGGCAGTTACAGGCTATATTATCAGTAAGGTTTTGGAAAAAACTTTAAGTTTTAGTTTGGGCTTGGCTTTTTTATATCTTTTAGGATCTTATCAAGTTATGGCTTTGTTATTCCCTGAGGTTGCTGGTGTTAAATAGGAGTGAAGTATGAAAAACTATGAACATATATTACTTGCGGTTGATTTTTTCGAGCACTGTGAGGCTGTTACTAATAGAGCTAGGGATTTAGCGACTACATATCAGGCAAATTTCAGCATTATTCATGTTGTGGATAGTGTGCCGATTATAGATGCTGGTTATGGTGCTGATATTCCATTTAATATGGATTTAACAACTGAGTTGATGGCTGAGGCAAAAAAAAGGTTAGGTAAATTAGCTCAAAAGTTAGATGTTACAGAAGACAACTTATGGCTGGAAATGGGAAGTCCCAAGACAGAAATAGTAAGAGTTGCTAAAGAAAATAAGGTTGATTTAATTGTCCTCGGTTCTCATGGTCGACATGGATTGGCTTTGATACTCGGATCAACCGCTAATGGGGTTCTGCATCATGCAGATTGTGATGTACTTGCAGTTCGATTACGAGATGATTAATTTTAAGGTAATTTTTGATTTTTAATCAGAGAGTAGTTTAAAAAGTATTTAATAGAAGGCTAAGACATCAACCCATGCTCTGCAAAAGAATAGGGAGCACCGTCACCAATAATAAAATGATCCAGCACCCGAATATCGAATAACGCTAGAGCTTGTTTCAGCTTTTCTGTGATTTGTTTATCAGACTGGCTTGGTTCGGTGATGCCTGAAGGGTGGTTATGGGCAAATATTACAGCTGCTGCATTATAATCCAGAGCCTGTTTTACTACTTCTCGGGGATAAACACTCGCACCGTCTATCGTTCCTTTAAATAATTCAGCGAATCTGATAACCCTGTGTTGATTATCCAGAAATAAACAGGCAAAAACTTCGTAAGCATATCCGCGTAAATGGGCGCTTAGATAAGCCTTGGTTATATCTGGACTGGTTAAGGCACTTCCGCGGTCAAGAATCTCTTTAAAATGGCGTTTAGCCATTTCAAGCACAGCTTGTAGCTGGGCATATTTAGCGCTACCTAAGCCATGACCCATGCAAAAGTGTTGTTGATCAGCATTAAGCAAACCTTTTAAAGAGCCAAAGTCGTTTAGCAAGTCACGAGCTAAATCTACAGCCGATTTACCGTGAGTGCCTGTCCGTAAAAAAATAGCCAACAATTCTGCATCGGTTAAGGCGTCTGAGCCTCGTTGCAATAATTTTTCTCTAGGCCTGTCTTCTGCCGGCCAATCCTTAATAGCCATTTGACGATTCTTTATGCGAGTTAAAATTAAAATATAGAAGAAATTGACTGTGTTTACCAGGAATCCCCTTAAAGATTTAAGCAGCTTAAAGAGGGATGATGCTCTGGACGGTGGCCTTGTGGCCAATGAAATTTGCGATCTGTTTGTTTAATGGGTAAGTCATTGATACTTGCATAGCGGCATTGCATTAATCCATTTTCATCAAATTCCCAGTTTTCATTTCCATAAGATCTAAACCATTCGTTAGATTCATTATGCCACTCGTAAGCAAAACGAACCGCGATTCGGTTGTTATCAAAAGCCCATAGCTCTTTTATTAAGCGATACTCCAATTCTTTTGACCATTTTTTGATCAGGAAATCTATAATCTGCTCTCGACCTGTAATAAACTCTGCACGGTTTCGCCATTGGCTATTGCTGGAATAGGCTGTGGCTATACGTTCTGGATCTTGATTGTTCCAGGCATCTTCAGCCATACGTACTTTTTGTATGGCTGTATCATGAGTAAAAGGTGGAAACGGTGGCCGTTCATCAAGATTTGTTGGCATTGAAAATTCCTGATTAATTCATTTTAGCTTAGGGTGAAAATAATCCTGCAATCTCATTATTTCTCACCGCCGGTTGATTTAACAAATGCGACAACCATGCTTCTGCTGCTATCTGATTTGTTTTTAAAATAGTATTCGGAAAAAAGCCAACGATTAAAATTAGCAGTGCTGGTGCACAAATTAGGGCCAGTTCACGAGGACGTAAGTCTTGTGTCTGGTTAATAGCGGCCTGAGTAATAGGGCCGAAAAATGCTCTTCGACTAAAAGATAGCATATAAGCAGCACTGAGAACTGCGCCTGCCAATGCTGAAATGCCCAAGCTATGATGAGCGGTTAATGCACCAATAACCAATAATAATTCAGCCGGAAAACCGCTAGTGCCGGGAACACCGATACTGGCTAGTGCAAACAGAAAGTAGAAGCTGGTTAATTTTGGCATTACTTTAGCCAAGCCGCCTAAATGTATGGATTCTGTACTACCTAGTCGATGTTGAATAAACCCCGCTATAAGCATAAGTGAACTGGAAACTAGAGTGAAATTGAACAGTTGAAAAATAGCACCTTGGATGCCCTGCATGGTTAAAGAGGCAATGCCGATTATGACTAAACCAACGTGGCTAATACTGGCGTAGGCCAGTAAACGCCGAAAATTGGTTTGTTGTAGAGCAATCAAAGCACCATAAATTAGGGTAATTGCGCCTAAAATACCCAATACCCAACTGTATTCGACAGCCGCAGAAGGTGCTAAAGGCATAGTAAATCGTAATATGCCATAGATGCCAAGTTTTAATCCGATTAATAAGGCCGTTATCTGAGTGGGGCCTTCCATTGTGACGGTGGGCAACCATGTATGAAAAGGAACTAAAGGGGCTTTAACTGCAAAGCCTAAAAGGAGTAGTCCGAAGACAATAGCTTGTAAATCATCGGGCAACTGAGTTTTCAAAAGTACCGGTAAGTTGAAAGACAGATCTTCGGGAAGGGTGCCACCCACATCAACAGCGTGATTCATAGCCAGTATAATGAACGCAAATAAAAGCGGGACACCGCCAAACAGCATAAACAGAGTATATTTCATTCCCGCGTTCCGACGCTTGGGACCGATGCCCCATAAGCCAATCAAAAAGAAGATGGGTGGTAATGTCAGCTCCCAGAATAAAAAAAACAGAACTGTATCGAGCGCAGAAAATATGCCGATAGTGATGCCTTCCAGAAACAGCAGTAAAGCAAAATGAAAACGTTGTAAATGTTGTATTGAATTCCAAGAGGCAGCGATCGTCATCAGGGTTAGCAATGCGGTCATGGGTAAAAATAATACTGAAATACCATCAATACCAATCAGAAATTCGATGTTTAAATTTGGTATCCAGGGATAATGCTCTAAAAGTTGGAAGTTATCGCCTTCAGAAGCATTAAATAATAGTAGCACTAGTAACGTCAGAATAAGTTCCAGACCAGCTATTACCAAGGCAATCTTTTTAGCCAGTTTTATGTTGCTAATAACTCCGGTTAAAATGGCGCCCAATAAAGGAAATAAAATGGTCAGACTGAGTATTGGAAAGCCGGAATTACTCATTTTGATTGCCCTTGCTTGGTTACCGCATCATTGTTGTATTGTTGTGCGCCATGCATGGGATAATGCTCGCCCAAGTCAGTTGCTTCCTGGTCTATAAAGTTCAACCATGGGGTTGAGTAAAAACCGGTAATAATAAGTAACGAGCAAATCACTACAGTTATAATGCGTTCTTTTCTGATGGGGTGGTGGATACTACTGTATGGTTGATGAACACGTTTGGGAGTTGCTATAAATATTTGTTGAAAGGCGCGGAGCAAGAAGGCCGCAGCAAGGACGTTCCCAATCAAGATGGTTATGGCTAATAACCAGCCATCTTCTTCAATTACACCTTCAATGAGTAAATGAGCGGCATCATATCCAGGTGTTCCGGGCATAACCATAGTGCTTAGGGCAGAGATTAAAAACAACAAAGCGATGGTAGAGTTGGTATCAAATAGGCCACCTAGTCGGGGAATGAAAGCGGTGCGTGTTCGCTCATAAATTAAACCAACACTAAAAAGCATACCTGCTGTTGCAAGACCATAAGCAATGCACAATAAGAGACAACCCTCAAGACCGTATTCGTTAAAACTGAAAAGTCCGATAACCAACATTCCCGTATGACTGACAACAGCAAAGGCTATCAGTCTGCGGATATTAATCTGCATCAATGCCAGTAATGCACCATAGAGGATACTGATTAAACTTAAGGTCAAGACGAAATTAGCCCATTGTTCAGCGACACCTGGAACCAGAGGTAAAATAAAACGAATAACAGCATAAATCCCCAGTTTCAATCCTACTATAAAAATAGCGCTACTGGCCACCGTTCCTTGTTCCGCCAGTAATGGCAACCAGCCGTGGAATGGAAATAAGGGCATGCGAATTGCAAATCCAAAAAACAACAGTATAAAAATCAATACTTCATCATGCAAATAAGCATTGTTTTGTTTTAGCGTTAGCCAATCAAAGGTAAGAGCATGTTCCGAGTCAATTAAGCCAAAAGCAAGTAACAGAAAGCCTGCCAAAGTCATCAGTAAGCCGCTTCCCCAATATTGCAGTAATAAAGTAATTACCCGCTGCCTGTTTTGGCCGGTTCCTGCATGGGTATTTAATAAAACCACCGGAATTAGTTCCAGTAAACACCACAGCCAAAACTGCATAAGATTTAGAGTTACAAAAGCACCGATTAAAATGCCTTCATAGCCAAGTAAGCAGGCAATAAATAACCGATCTGTTGAATGTCGGGTAATTAATGTATATACCAAAGCCATCAAGGTTAAAACAGCTGTTAATGGGATAAATAAAATATTTGCTCCATCAACACCAGTGCTGTAACTAAACCAGCCTAATTGAACTTGTTCGGCGAGATGAATGCCAGGATTGCCAGAGTCAAAAATAGCTAATAAATACAAGCTGAGTATTGCCGTAATTAATGTTCCTGTGAATCCAAATCGGAGTGCAATTGTTGGAGAGCGGGAATAAAGGATTGCAATCATAGTTGCAAGTGGAATAAATGTAAGCGCACTTAATAGTGGAAAGGGTGCGGATTCTGACCAAAAAGTAATAGGGACTTCCATCAGAATCTCAAAATGCAAGTAACAATGTTATTAATACAAACAAGACCAAATAACGCGGCCTTAAAATTAATTGTTCAAATTTATTTGCACCTTGCCCAAGCTTTCGACCAAGATGTATGGCGTCTTTTCCTATACCGCGCAATACGAAGCGATCTTCGAACCAATGTACCAAGCTTGCAAGTAATTCAGTTAGTTTGCCAGCCAAGCCGCTACCCTGGGCAAATTGATCAGCGTTATTGTCCAGTCGGGCTCCTATTATTCTTTCTTCTAGCTGTGCGAGTGACGATATGGTTTTAATTGCAGGAGCAGGAGCACCCATAAATGGATCAATAAAATGATCATCAAAATAGTTTAGGTCGTGTGCCAGTCGGCGAATAGGCCTTACTAATGTCCAATCAGTCATTTGATCAAGCCAGAACCTTTGCAGTGAAGCCATGTAGAGCCAATGAAATTTTGCAATCGCAGGCGTGACTGGTTTTATGGGATTATCCATTACCTGATGCATTAGTGATGGCGCTGTTAAAAATAAATAACTTCGAACTATGGCATGTGCACAAAGATGCCACCTTCCCAGATCCCAGAAGCCTAAGCCACACTCCAGAAACATCAGTCCGATTTGACCCGAGGTAGCAAAAACCAAAGAACTTTTTACATCAGTCTGTGTCAGGCCAACAATAAAGCTGTAGAGGGCTGTCAAGGCACCTGATGCAATCAGTATGGACATCGCTAACGGAGCCTGTTCAAAAATAGGTTCCAAAAGACAGACGAGATAAACGCCGGCATGAATCATTATGGCACCGTAAAATATGGCGCTGGATGGTGTTGGACCTTCCATTGCTCTTGCAAGCCATGGTGTAAAAGGCAGTTGGGCTGATTTTGCCAGTGAAGCAATTGTAAAGCACAGGGAAATTCCGGTTGCTTCATTCGAACTCAGTTGTTCAGAGAGTGCATTTAAATCGTTCCAGTTAATACTGTCTGCCCAGCTATAAGTAAAACCGATTCCCAGAATAAAACCGGCATCGCCAATACGGTTGGTGACAAATACTCGGGTTGCATTAATGCTGGCAACCGGACGATTATAGGCGTAGGTTATCAATAAATAGGAACAAAGTCCTGCTATTTCCCAGCCAAAAAAAGTACCCACTGCATTTCCCGATAATACCAATAAGAACATGGCTGAAGCAAAAAGGCTCAAGATAAAGAAAAACCGATGGAATCCAGCCTCTCTATGCATATAGTTTGTTGAAAAACGCATTATGATAAGCAGTAATATAGAAAATAAAGCCGCCAATACAACATTGAAGCCGGTTGTAATAAAATTGACTGAAATATTTAAGGAATCGCTGCTTAACCATTGTCCAATTTGCAAAGAACCGGTATTTTCTTGTGTTAAATCGGCGGTCAGTAATACCAGAGCAAGCAGGCATGACATGCTGATAGCCCAAGTGGCTATAATGGCTGTTTTTCCTTCGCTGGCTTCACCGTTAAGTAGGCCTGATAACTGACCCATGCCGATAATTACGGCAGCGATAAAAGGCAATAAAGGAACGAAAACAACTAACGCATCCATAATTTATGCTTCCAGTTTTGGCTGTTTTATCAGCATGGGTGGAACGGGCAACGTTTGATTACGGTAACAATCGTGTGAGTTGTCTCTGACAGGAATGTCTTTGACTTCTGTTTGCCATAGAACAAATCCTGATCCCGGTTCAAATATAAATATCTCACCACTTTCAGGATCTTTGGTGCTTAAATGAATCCAGCCACCTGCAATCAGCTCCCGTAAGCTTTCTTGGTCAGCGTAAATACGTTCCAGTACAGATGTTTTTGCCTCAACCACTAGTTGTAAACGCATGGCTTCATGAATTTCAACCATTTGTTGAGGTAGGCCGGTACGTAAATCACTGCTGGCTCCTTCCATGACACCAAAAAAACCAGTGACGTTATGTGGCACTTTAGATCCACAACCCAAACGTTCATTATTAACAGTCGAAAAATAATATTCAAGGTTAATCCCTGCACCAACCGGAGCTACTGCAAGCAAAATACCTTCTAATATTTTTCCTTCAGGGTCTTGGGTTGGATCATAAGAAATAAGGAAGACACGGCGGTCAAAAAAAGCACCTTGTGTCAGTGATCTTCTACCGACGACTGCTGAAGCATTGGTAGCATGTCCCAGTTCAGGTCGCGTCTGAGAGAAATCAGTTGCTCGTTCTTCGATGTGTGCCAAGGCTTCTTTTGGCGTTGGCTTGCGTGGCGCGGAAGCAAGTCTGCGGCAGCGCTCATGGGCTGACATACGCTGCGCATGTCTTAATGCTCGTTGCAGGTTTTCAAGATTGCTTAGTCGTTCTTTTGGAACGTCTGTTAAATCAAACCAGGAAATAGCCTCATTACAGGTGTTATGTTCAGCTCCAATAAACCATGCGTCGGCTGGAATATTGATGTCCTGTTCAGCTAAAATTTTGCGGATCTCAGGACGATTTGCCATAGCAGCGAATACTCGCGCATTAGGGCCGCCATGACGACCACTGCAAGCGCCACAGTCATAAGCGGCCAAATGTGGATTATTCTGACTGATGGAGCCATGTCCCATTAGGACGACTATTTCTGAAAAGCCGGAAGTCAAACCCGTATTACGAAGTAAACCGGCAATGCGGGCGGCCTGTTCATTATCCGTAAAACCTTGTTTGGGATGGTCAATAGAAGGGAGTGTCAGCTTATCGATTGATGTAAAACTGAGTTCGGTTTTAACTTCTGGGGAAATCCATTCAGATATTTTTGTAAGTAGACAGTGTTGATATTTGGGTAGTAAGGATTTTGCCAGTAGTCCTATTAACATCAAAGGTGCAGTCGCATCAATCAGAGGATGTGGCAATAATAAATTGCGACGAAATCCATGATTTAGCCAATTAGTAATCCATTGATTTAACTTACGTCCACGACTATGGTTGGCTAGGGTCTCTTCGCTGCCTGTTCGCGGTACTTCATTAACTTCATGGCTGGGCGTTATTACAACCGGGCACAAAGCAGTAACTTTGCAGTCATCAAGGCCTTTGTAATTCATGGCGACACCAAAAAAACCAGCCGCGCCCAAGGTTTCAATGGCAGGATTGAACTCTTCAAGGTGACGACGAAAACCTTCTTCGCGGTCATCCATACAAAATATGATTTGTGACTCAGGTCGATTTTCGCGGATAGACCAGCGACCACGATTGTGATTAGCTCGAAGTGCCTGAAAAAAACTTTCCCTATAATTTAGTTCGTAGGCATACAACCATATCTTA
>Ga0268283_1000456_pt1 | contig 27352 bp, 23 predicted proteins | sample saktaG_13_FD_190140 | JGI IMG/M metagenome (GOLD analysis project Ga0268283, IMG submission 190140) | Saline water microbial communities from Sakinaw Lake, British Columbia, Canada - sak_2013_06_06_36m | ecosystem: Environmental > Aquatic > Non-marine Saline and Alkaline > Saline ... | reverse complement strand
TTAATCGTGCTGTTCGGCCTATCCATTTTCGCAGTTTGGACAAATAAAATTTTCAGTCCGAAGAAAATTATATTTATTGTTCTGGCGTTTTTAGTTTCAGCCATATATATCAACCTGTTGCCATCCGTCCGTAACAGCCAATCGTTAAATTTAGCATTCATTCATCTGCCATTGTTAATGTGGTGCATCTATGGCCTGGTTTACATTAACCTCGACGTGAAGGATAACCGCAAACGAATTGATTTTATCAAGTATAATGGCGACATAGCCGTTTTAGGAGCTTTAATCCTGATAGCAGGCGGTATACTTACAGGAATTACAATTGGATTATTTTCCGCAATTGATATCCATATAGAACACTTTTACATGGAATATATTGCCATTTGCGGACTGGTTTCTGCCCCTATAGTTGCAACATACATCATTCAAAACTATCCTTCGCTTACCAACAAACTTGCCCCGATAATAGCTAATATCTTCAGCCCACTGGTCTTAATAACGCTTATAGTTTACCTGGTTACTATTCCAGTATCAGGGAAAAGCCCCTATGCCAGCAGGGACATATTACTAATTTTTAATCTTATGTTGCTTGGGGTAATGGGAATAATTATTTTCTCGATTTCGGAAACCTCTCAAAATAAAAAGCAGCGGTTTAATGAAATGATCTTATTTATCCTTTCCATTGTTACACTTATCATTGACGCAGTTGCATTATCAGCGATATTTTACCGGCTGTATGAGCTTGGAATAACTCCGAACAGGATGGTTGTATTTAGTTCAAACCTGTTGATATTTATCAATCTTATTTTAATAACGATTGATTTGTTTAATGTAAATTTCAGGAAAGCAGACACCGGGAAAGTTGAACTTACAATTTCAAAATACCTGCCATTATATGCAGTTTATACGTTCCTGATAGTCTTCGGATTCCCGCTTATTTTCGGCATGAAATAGCTACAGCAAGTCATTGGCCAGGTTTGCCAGTTCCGAGCGTTCCCCTTTTTCGAGCAAAACATGTGCATAGATGGGATGGTGCTTTATCTTGTCGATAAGGTAGGACAGACCGTTACTCTGTGCATCCAGGTAAGGTGTGTCGATCTGGAAAACGTCGCCCGTGAATATTATCTTGGTTCCTTCCCCGGCACGGGTAATTATTGTTTTAACCTCGTGGGGAGTAAGGTTTTGCGCTTCGTCAACGATAAAACAAACGTTAGAGATACTGCGGCCCCGGATATAGGCAAGAGGTGTTACCACGAGTTTTTCACTTTCCAGCGAATCAGTTATACTTTTATACTCCTTATCTTTTTCACCGTACTGGCTTTGTATAAACTTCAGATTGTCGAAGAGCGGCTCCATAAATGGATTTATCTTCGACTTTATATCACCCGGAAGGAAACCAATCTCTTTATTACTCAATGGCACGATGGGACGCGCCAGATAAATCTGTTTAAAGTTCCGCCTTTGCTCCATGGCACCAGCCAGCGCAAGCAGGGTTTTTCCGGTTCCTGCCACCCCTTGCAGTGTGACTAATTTTACATCAGGATTTAAAATTGCATGCAAGGCAAATACCTGTTCGGCATTACGGGGAAGTATCCGATAAGCTGACCGTTTTTCGATTTTCTCAATGCACCGCGTAACAGCATTATAAAATGTGAGTACCGATGTTTTTGTATTCTTCAGAATAAAATAATGATTCGGAATCGGGTCTTTTATGCCAATCTCCTTCGGCATACAAAATCCCCTTTCGTATATGGAGTCGATAATACTTCCGCTGAGTCCCTCGATGGTAGTTTTCCCAGTATAAAGTTCAGATACATTTTTAATTTTTCCTGTGAGGAAATCCTCTGCGGGAATGTTAAGGGATTTAGCTTTAAGGCGCAGGTTAATATCTTTTGAAACAAGTGTGACCTTACGCTCCGGGTATTCCTGAATAATTGAAAGTGCAGCATTAAGGATGCGGTGGTCGGGTTTGTTGTCGTCAAAGATTTCACGGGCATCAATCAATGATTTTTCATTCATCACAACCTTAAACTTACCGCCTTTTGATTTTAGCAGTGGAATCCAGTCCTGAAGCGTTCCGTTTACCGAAAGGTTGTCGAGGGTGCGTATGAACTCACGTGCCTCGAAGTTGATGGTGTCATTGCCTTTTTTGAAATCGTCAAGTTCTTCGAGAACAGTTATGGGAATGGCTACATCGTTATCGTCGAAACAGTTTATGGCGTCGTGGCTATAAAGGATGACGCTGGTATCGATAACAAATATCTTTTTGGATGCAGAGGATTTAACAGTGATCTTTTTGGCAACAGGCGGTTTAATAATAGTTTTCCCTGACATGGCAGTTTGGTTTTTCGTTTCACTAACAATTACCTGAAAAAGATGACAGATTACTGCATATTACAAAGAACAGGATTGAAATCACATATCCGGCAAGCAGTGCATTAAAGATTTCCAAAAGTTATTCACACTTTTGATCGGTCTGCACCAGGAATGATAAATCGAAACCATTGCCCTGCAACATCGCCAGAATCTGCTGGTAAGTAGCTTCTTCCATTTGCGGAGTGCGGCTCAGTATCCAGAGGTATTTTCGGGAAGGCCCGGAAACCGCAGCCCAGGAATAATCATCAGCCAGACCAATAATCCAGTAATCGGCCCTGAAAGGCCAGAAAAACTGCACGCGGAGTTTCGTGTTGTTAGATCCGGCAACGGGGAATGCCTTGCCGGTGATAGAGGACACTTTGCCATTCAAAGCTCCTTTCCGGCATGCATTAAAAACTTTTATATAATCCTTACCGGTTAGCGAATATTCGGCAGTTGAGCAGAAGCAATTTTTCTGAAAAGAGTTGGGAAATTTGGCTATTTCGTACCACTTCCCTGCATATTTCTGAATGTCAACTTTGCTGACTGTCTTGGGAATATCTCCTGTTGTTGAACAACTTGCTATTGCCATAATGGTTAAGAATATTAGTGAGGATGTGATGGTTTTCATTCAGTTGGGTTTTATTATAAATGCCAGATATTTATAAATTTTGATAACTGCTGAAAATATTAAGCCTTTGCCGGCATAAGTCAGGTATATGCATCCATAGGGAAGCTATTGAAAAGGCTACCTGTTTTCGATTTCTCTATTTCTATTCCCAATTATTTGTCTGGCGTTTTGCCTGGTTACGACTTTCTTTCCTGTTTTCTCTTCTATCTCTTTGCGGGTATTTCCAGCAATAGTACCACCTTGCCTGGCAATTCTTTTGCTGTCCGTAAATGTTTTTGGATTTTTCTCCTTTGAAATTTCCGTGGTTGAAGCTTCTGCAAGCATATTCAGCACCAATTCCAGATTGCTCATATGGTCGCGCAGGTTTCCTTTTTGAGGTCTTTAAAGTCCTTGTATTGTTTTGTTGTAAATCCGCTCCAGGCTTCAGTTATCTCATCAGTAAGGATTGCGTATTCCTGCCCTTTTTTAACCCCGCGGTTTTCCCATTCATCGGTTAGCTCTTTTCGGACTTCAATGCTTTTAAGTCTCTGGTTAATCCATTCCTTTGAATATCCTTTCCGCAAATAAGTTTCCATCAGGCGGTCGATGCCTTTTTCGGGATCTTCAATTTCGTCAATCCGTTCACGGGCAACTTTTGCAATCCATATTTTGAATGGCTCAGCCTTTGGCGATGGTACTGATTGTATCAGACGAAATAATTGCTCGGTATCGGCAACATCTGTAAGTCTCATTTTACCGTCTGCTGCCGACATTTTCAAAGCGTGACAATTCGTCACGGTTTCATTTCCTTCTTCTTTCAGCCTCTGTTTCAGTTTGCGCCAATATGACTGTGGACTAATACTCCTGGTCAGAATAGCTACTATATCTACTATCGAAAAGTACCATTTCTCTTCTTCCTTGTTCCATATTGAACGCACCTGTTTTTGTTCAAAAAGCCGTATTGCTGTCTCCTGTGTCATATCCTCGAAGTGTATAGACAAAAATAGTCCTTAAATTTCAATTTTGATTTTTAGGTTTGACTAAAAGCAGGCATTTTTCAGTGGTTTTGGAGGAATGATGAAAAGATTTATTGATTGAATATACACCAGTTACAAACTGGCATTTGCAGGATAATTCACAGATTTGATCTGTAATTATTTCAATTTTTTTTTGTCTTTTGATGGCGGCAAATAATTTTCGCCTGTAACTATTTTTTTTACCTGTTTGTTCTTCAAGTTTTAATCGTGCATCTTTCGCTATTTTTCCGCCTTTTTTACTTGCTTTTGCGTTTTCAATCAGTCCTGTTGCTTCATCGGTTTCAGCAATTTGTCGGGGAAAGTTCGGCAAGGGCTGTGAAAATCAGCTCGGCTTCGGTCATGTGGTCGCGAAGGTTTTGGGTTTTCAATCCTTTCAAATCTTTATGTTTTTTGACCGTTAAACCTGTCCACTCCTGGTGTATAATGTTTGTAAGTAATGCAAATTCATCTGACTTTCCGACTCCGCTCTCTTTCCAATAATCGGTTAATTTGTTACGGGTTTCTTGCCCGGTCATACGTTGCTGAATCCATTTTTCGCTACGACCAAGCTTTTGCCAGTTTTCTCTTGCACGGTCAACACTTTGACCTGGGTCGGATAATTCTTGTATGCGCTCGTAACCAACTTTGGCGAGCCACTGTTTAAAAGGTTCTGCCTTTTGGCTAGGGATTGATTGAATTATTCGTAATAATGTTTTGGTATCGGCTACATCAGTTTCCCTCATTTTTCCATCGGCGGCTTTTAATCTGAACTGTCGACAAATTGTCGACAGTTCAAGCCCGTCTTCTGATTTTACCCTCAATTTCATTTTGAACCAGTAATCTCTTGCGTTACTGCTACCAGTCAAAACCTCAACCACATCAATAATAGAAAAATACCATTGTTCTTCCTTCTCATCCCAATGGCTGCGGATTTGCTTTTGTTCAAAAAGTCTAATTGCTGTCTCCTGTGTCATATCCTCGAAGTGTATAGACAAATGTAGTCCTTAAATTTCAATTTTGGATTTTAGGTTTGACGAAAAGCAGTTGTTTTTCAGTGGTTTTAGAGGAATGTTGAAAAGATTCTATGATTGAATGCGTATCAGTTATAAAATGGAGTGAGTTAGCTGAATGAGCTTATGCAGAATTACAAATTCTGCAATATTCAGAGCGGAATTGCAAATTCCGCTCAGCCTGGGCAGAATGTCTGAACTACCACTGAGGCCCTTATTGCATATAGCCTTTGTTAGCGGGTCATTGTTTTCTATTTGTTCCATTTAGGCAATTTTCCTGTTTGCTCCACAAAGTCTTTTAGCATTTCAACTTGTTCTTTTTTCTGGTTGTCTTTGCCAGTCGTTACGTACCAATAAATGTCGAGTGCGTCTGTTTTGTCTTTTAACACTTGGTAAGTCCATCCTGTTTTTCTTGCGTTTTTGTCGTAGTGCACTCCATTCCCTATTTCGTTAAATAGTCCGCCTGAATTTGAGTAACCGATATAAACCAAACTAATTCTTCCATTTCGTAATTCTAAAACTTTAAAAACACCGTCCTTGTCTTTTGGCGCATTGCATACTTTTTCTAAGTCTTTGTCTGCTTCGAAAAAGAAATTGTCGTTATCTGTATAACTTTTTGGCTCTTGAAACATTATCTATTTATTCTTTCTGAGTTATTACTTTTTCATTTGATTCAACATCTTTTAATGTTTTTCCGTTCTTGGTTTTCCATTCTGTCAGCCCGTTTGCATTTCTTCCCATTACAATGACAGCTGCGGTAGATGGACTGCTAAAAATAAAGTCGTCCGAAAATTCAAAGTATTCACCTTTGTTAACTAACACTCCTTCGTCAATTAGTTTTTGTCTATAAGTGATAAAGTTTGGGGTCATTGAATTTACAATCGTAGCTGCTGCTTTAGAGTTTTTGAAAACTACAAAACCATCTGATGTAGGTTCACCTTGTCCATCAGCACCACGAGCTGCCTTGATAAAAAATATTTCTTGCTTTTGTTTTGGTTTAAATTCTCTTTTTTCATCAAATACTTTATGCCCCAATGTGTTCACGAGCATTTTGATGTACTCAATAAATTCTTCCATTTCTGCTCTATCTGACTCGGAAATTGATGATTGAGTCGGGATAATAGAATTGTCAACTTTGTAGCGATTAGCAGATTTCGCAATCTCATGTAGTCTATTTTCTAAATATTTGATGTGAGCTTTATTCAGGTTTTCATCCTTACTTATGAAAATAATCGCTTCATTCCAAAAGTCTTTTGAAGTCAACTGTTGATTAAGCCTCTTTAGAATTGATTCTGCTTCTCCAATATAAACTTGGTCTTTGCCGTCATCGTCTTTCCCAAAGAGAAGGTAAACACCAGTACTTGTTAGGTCGTCACGGTCGGTGCAGTCTTTGATTTTTATTCTCGGAATTTTATATGCTTTACCTGACCAGTTGGAAAGTTCACAACTCATCCGTCCGTTTGGGTCTCCGTCAATTAGGAATATTTTTATTGTCTTTCCGAATATCATTTGTTTAAGTTTTCTGTTTTACAATGCCCGCTAACGATCATGTAAACGCCAAAGTAGCGTTTATTTCAGTTATGTATGAACTTGTTTTTCATTTGTGCAAGATCTTCATTCCGGATTGGTTTTTCAAATTTAGGTGATTAGCAGCATATAATTCTTATAACTGTAAATTTATTCTGATTATAGCTGGAAACTAAGAACAAAGGGCTGCTCAAACCCTGTAAGAGATCAAAAATTAAAAGGGGCAGTCACTTCTTCAGCAACCGCCCCTTAGCAAACAATGTTCAGGAATTTTTAGTTCCCTTTCCCGTTGCTGCCTAACATAAGCAACTCATTTACCACAATCTCGGTGGTGTTGTGTTTGTTACCATCCTTATCCTGCCAGTTGCGGCTGGTAAGTTTGCCGTCCACGGCAACCTCAGCGCCTTTTTTCAGGTATTTTTCGCAGACATCACATAACTTGCCCCATACAACGAGGTTATGCCATTGGGTTTCGGTAACTTTTTCGCCTTCCTTGTTAAAATAGGTGTCGTTGGTGGCGATGGAGAGATGGGCAACTTTCTTGCCTTTTTCGAGGTTCTTCACTTCCGGATCAAGGCCCAGGCGGCCGATCAGCTGTACGCGGTTTCTTAAAGTATTCATCGTTTTTGTTTTGCGTCTACCGGTGGCAGACAGGTTAATAATTGTGTTTCGAACTGGATTATTTAAGTGTCGTTGACGAAGCAAAATTATAACCGCCAGGTAGCCGGATTCGGTTATTAAATAATTACATACGCTTATAAACGGGTATAAACGTTTAAAAACGTTTTTGTGTATCTTTATCAGTGATTTAGAAAGTAGAAAGTAGAAAGTTCATAAAGTGGAAGGGTTGATAAGTTGATTGGTTGATTGGTTGATAAATATTCACTTTGAAAATTGTTTTTTATGGAAAGAAAATGCCTTGAGTGTGGCGAACCCTTGCTGGGGAGGATAGATAAGAAATTCTGCTCGGACCTGTGCCGCAACAGTTACAACAACAGTTTAAACACCGTATCGGCTGATGTTGTGCGAAAAGTGAATACTATCCTTCGAAAGAACCGGCGTATAATGGCAGAGCTAATCCCCCTGGATAAGGTTACCGTTCACAAGGATAAACTGGTGAACAAGGGATTTAATTTCAGTTACTTTACAAGCATCTATACCACGCAGAAAGGAGCTACATATAAGTTTTGCTACGAATACGGATACCTTCCCATCGAGAACGATTATTTTATGCTTGTGCTGAGGGATAATAAAGGAAAGAAAGGGGAGAATTAATACATAACCAGAAGAGAACAGGGAAGAATTCTCTCTATATACACACATTTACTTCGGCAACTTGCGGGTGCGCTTTAATATCCCATTGGAAATGGTAAGAAGCAACATCACCGCGGCAACCAGTAATGATATTCTTGCAATATAATCTCCATAGCGCACATAAAATGTGAGCTTGTCGTTTGTATTTATGTTTTGTTTTATAACAGCAGGTTCCCAATAAGTAGTAGCCTGAGCCACATCGCCGCGCTGATTGATAAACGCAGATATGCCGGTATTGGCGGAGCGGGCAACACTTCTCCTTGTTTCAATAGCCCTGAGCACCGAAAACAGGAAATGTTGCCTGTGGCCTGCGGTATTGCCCCACCAGCCATCGTTGGTAATCACAAAAATGGCATTGGCACCGTTGCGGACAAACCCGGCAACAAAATCGCCGTAAACCGATTCGTAACAAATACAGGGAGCAATTTTAAGTCCGTTAGCCGCCACAAAAGGAGTGCGCTCAGGATCTGTTGCCAGAGTCCCTACAGTTCCCCCAAGATCAATTGCATATTTTTCAGTGAATTTGAAGAGTTTGGGATATGGCATCATTTCCACTCCCGGCGTTAGCCGCGATTTGTGGTAGCGCTGGAGTTTGCCGGTTATGTTAAAAAAAAGTGCCGTGTTGTAAGAGTCATAGTATTTATCGACATCGGTAAATTTGCGCGCAGTGAGCGAAAGCGGTTCTCCCGGCTGAAATAATTTCCTTGATGATATTCCAATAACCATGGCAACATACCTGTGATTACTAATGTATTGCCTCAGTATTCCGGCACTTTCCGCCAACTCAATCTGATCTTCCCAAACATATTCCTGTATGGCACTTTCGGGGGCGACAATGTAATCAGTGAGACTATCGGTTTTTTTATCAGCAAGCTTAAGAATTCGCCCGAGAACCTCTGCAGGCGGAGCACTGTACTGCTCGTTATAAGGATCGATGTTTGGCTGCACTAAAACAACCGAAATCGGGGATTCTTTTTCGTGGTAATTTCTGTAAATGACCAATGAAGTTATTACAGGAAGGATTATCAGTATTAAAACAAGCAGAATATTCCTGTAAAACGATTTCCCTGGTCTGCGTGCTTTAAACAAATCCTTATATGCCATGAATAAAATTATATTCACGATTAATATCCATAGCGATCCACCAAACGTGCCTGTGTATTCATACCATTGAATCCATGTATGATAATTGGCAAACCCATTGCCAAGGTTAAGCCAGGGCCAGTTGAGGTCCCAATGAAGGTGAATGTATTCAAACGAAAGCCAATAAACGATGAGTGCCAGATAACTGCAGATGCCAGGTTTAAGGATGCGCCGCGTAATGTGAAAGAGCGTAAATACCATTGTCATGAACAGGGAATTCAGGAATATTGCTGCAATTGCTCCGGCAAGGGTTGAATTATATATCCAGTAAGTTGTGAGGATATTCCATATCAGAAAAGCGGGAAAGCTATACCATGTTATGCTAAAACGACTGTTATCAGCCCTGTTTTCCCAAAAATTATTTTCAACAATAAGAAGAGGAACAAATCCAATAAATAGAAGTGGCGCAAATCCATCGGAAGGCCAGCCAAAACTAAGCAACAATCCGGATACAACCGAAAAGAGTACAAGTTGATATTGTTTCATCTTTGAAAATTAAATCTATCCATGTAAGGGTTTGAAACCAGGTAAGGGTTATCTCATCAAATATGGTTTTGCGCTTCAAACTCCTGAAACGCATTCAAAACGTTTCAATAAAGGAAACTATTGTAAGGATAACGCACAACATGCACTTTTTTAACTTCATCGTAAAGCATAGAACGCAAGTTGTTGATATTTATCTTTTGTTTGGCCGAAATAAATACCGCCGGGGTATTTGCTTTTGCCATCCAGGTATTTTTTAATTCTTCGAGCGTAAGGGGCGGATTTGTTATTGTCAGATCGAAAGGGTCAATCTCCACATGTGGAAATTCATCTATTTTGTTGAAGACCATGATTACCGGCTTGTCGCCAACTTTCATGTCACTGAGTGTTTGCTTCACTACGTTTATCTGCTCTTCAAATCCGGGATGCGAAATATCCACAATATGAAGGAGGAGATCAGCTTCCCGCACTTCGTCCAACGTTGACTTGAATGATTCTACAAGATGGTGAGGTAATTTCCGGATAAACCCGACAGTATCAGTTAGCAGGAAAGGCAGGTTTTCGATAACCATTTTACGTACGGTAGTGTCCAGCGTGGCAAATAATTTATTTTCGGCAAAAACATCCGATTTACTCAGCAGGTTCATCAGTGTAGATTTTCCGGCATTGGTATATCCAACAAGGGCGACACGCACAAAATCCTCACGGCTTTTGCGTTGCGTAATCTTCTGCTTGTCGATGGTTTTAAGTTTATCCTTCAGATAGATGATTTTTTCGCGGATGATACGCCTGTCGGTTTCTATTTCTTTTTCGCCCGGGCCACGCATTCCCATACCGCCACGTTGCTTGGTAAGGTGAGTCCACATGCGGGTAAGACGTGGAAGCATGTATTCGTATTGTGCCAGTTCCACCTGGGTCTTGGCCGTTGTAGTGCGGGCCCGGTGGGCAAAAATGTCGAGGATCAGCGCAGTGCGATCCATTATTTTGCATTCCAGCACTTTCTCAAGGTTTCTTATCTGCGAAGGATTAAGCTCGTCATCGCAAACAACTGCATCAATGCTTTCAGCTTTTACATATTCAGCTATTTCCTGCAATTTGCCTGAGCCAACGAATGTGCGGGAATCAGGATTGTCCAGCCGCTGAACAAATCGTTTAGCAGGTATTGCGCCTGCGGTTTCCAACAGAAACTCCAATTCGTCGAGGTATTCATTTGTCTGTTGTTCGGAAACACGTGAAGTAATTATTCCAATTAATACAGCTTTTTCAGGGACAAGGGAAGGAATGGGCATAAATAATTTAATTGTGCAACAAAGATACCAGAAAACTACAGACAACTTTGAATGGAAAATAGAGTGCATTATTCAATAAACGCCCATTACAAAGCGAACTATACTTAAATATTGGGGTAGCTAATGATTGGTAGTCGCAGCGTAGGCAAGAAATAAGCAGTAGTATAAAGAATCAGACAAGTCGAATAAAGATCACTATTCAAAAACATTGACTGCTCTTTTTCGATTGCTGCGCTTGGATTTTATAATAAAATAAATTGAAACAGTAATAAGAAGGAAATATGTGGAAAGTTCTGATTGGATACCCTTTGTGATAATGATATGAAAAATACTGAATACACATCCAATTAATACGAGGAAGAATCCAAAGACTTCAAATTTAGTTTTGTCGAGAGCAAGCGTAATTATGGATAGTCCAACAAATATCAGCAGCAAAACTACCAACAGGAAATAATCCCAAAAGTCACTGCCTGATTCAATACTCATCCAGATATCAACGAGTTGGGAAAAAACAAACAAGATTACGCCAACTCTAAGTAAAATTGCTGAAACAAGCAGGACTGTTTTATTTGCACTCATAAACTATAAATTTTTAAAACTCTCTGAATCCGATAATATGCCTTACTTCGCTCATTGTAGCCGAAGCGCTTTCCCGTGCTTTCTCAGCACCAAGTCGTATAACTTTTTGAAGGTAAGTGTTGTCCTGTGATAATTCGTTTATCTTTAGTCGAAGAGGAGTTGTGAAAGCGATAATATCTTCGGCCAATTGTTTTTTCATGTCACCATAACGAATTGAACATGTGTTGTATAGTGTTTCGAAATATGCAGATGTATCTTGTGCGGAAACGACTTTCATGAGATTAAAGAGATTCTCTATTGCTTGGGCTTTGGCCTGGTTGGGCTCGGTTGGGCCACTATCTGTAACAGCCCGCATCACTTTCTTGCGGATAACTTCCGGCTCATCAACAAGGAAAATAGCATTGCCTTCACCTTCCGATTTCCCCATTTTTGTACTTCCATCAAAGCCGGGAATTTTAACCAGTTCTTCGCCAAAGTTGTAAGCGACAGGTTCCGGGAAAATATCAACTTTATGAAGACGGTTAAAACGGTTAGCAAAAGTACGGATCATCTCAAGATGTTGTTCCTGATCCTTGCCTACCGGAACCTTTGTTGCTTTGTGGATAATAACATCAGCAGCCATAAGTGTGGGATACGTGAGCAGGCCGGCATTAACATTGTCAGGCTGCTGACGGATTTTTTCCTTGAAGGATGTTATTCGCTCCAATTCACCAAGATAGGCATGCATGTTCAACAACAAATACAATTCTGTTACCTGGGGCACATCACTTTGTACATAAAGTGTTGCTTTATCAGGATCTAAGCCGGAAGCAAGGAAATCGACAAGGAGGCGTTTCACATTGCCATGAAGATCAGCAGGGGTTGGATGGGTAGTGAGAGAATGGTAATCGGCAATAAAAAAATAACAATCGTGTTCCTGCTGCATCTTTACAAAGTTGCGCATCGCTCCGAAATAGTTCCCAAGATGCAGATTCCCTGTAGGCCTTATTCCACTTACAACAATATCCATTCTATTCGTATATAAAGTTTGCTTAAAATTTTAAATAATCACAACAAGGACTAATAGGATTCAAAATAATCGCCTATCGGATTTAACGTTAACGTTTTTTGTTTGAACTCTACCTTAATTCTGTGAATTTATTTCCTGTTCACTGAATGAAACTAAAGTTTAATCTCGTCTTTGTTTTTATTAAAGAAATGGTATTCCAAAAGGTGATAGGAACTAACAGGAACAATCCTGATCCATTTTCTATATTTGAAGAACCACTTCACCTGGATGGATTTTAAACCATGGGTGAGATAAGCGAAAACATACGGATGAACAGCAATCTTCAGAAAAGCTTCATTCTGATCCTTCAGTAAGTATGAAATATTGTTCTCAATTTCATCAGAAAGCAGGATACTGGGTTTTATTTCCCCGGTGCCATCGCAGGCAGGGCATTTCTCAAGAATTTTAACACTCATTTCTGGCCGAACCCGCTGGCGGGTTATTTGAACCAAGCCAAACTTACTCGGTGGCAAAATAGAATGTTTGGCATGATCGCGTGCCATTTCCTCCTTTAACCGCTGATATAGCTTCCGGCGATTTCCACCCTCGTGCATATCAATAAAATCGATCACGATGATGCCACCCATATCCCTTAACCTCAGTTGACGGGTAAGTTCTGTTGCAGCTTCAAGGTTAACAGCCAATGCATTTTCCTCCTGGCTTATTTCTGAGTTAACACGGTGGCCGCTATTAACATCAATAACATGCAGGGCTTCGGTATGCTCAATAATCAGATATACACCACTTCGGATAGTAACAATTTTCCCGAAAGCATTTTTTATTTGCTTATCAATGCCAAAATTTTCAAAAATCGGGATCTTGCCTTTGTAAAGTTTTACAATGTCCACTTTGTCAGGAGAAAAAGTTCCGATGTAGTTCCTCACTTCCTCGTACATCACAGGGTCGTTCACATGAATGTTGTTGAACGATTCATTAAGAAGGTCGCGCAGAATTGCAGAAGTACGATCGATTTCGCTAACAATTTTCTGCGGAGCTTTTGCATTCACCAGTTTTGCAGCAACCGCTTCCCATTTGGAAATCAGGTGCGATAAATCGGCATCCAGATCGGCCACCTTTTTATTTTCGGCTACCGTACGAATAATTACACCGTAGTTTTTCGGTTTAATACTACTTATCAGCCTTTTCAGCCTGTTCCGCTCCTCAATGCTTTTTATCTTCTGCGATACAGAAATACGATTAGAGAAAGGAACCAACACCAGATAGCGCCCGGCAAAAGATATTTCGGATGAGACCCGCGGACCTTTCGTCGAAATAGGTTCTTTGGCAACCTGGATCAGTATCTGTTGATTCGGACTTACAACATTCGAGATTTTTCCTGATTTTTCGATATCGGCTTCGCCGGAAAATTCGGGCATAGAAATCTGCACCGCTTTGCCCGAAAATGCAAGCTTTGTGTATTTAATCAGGGAATTAACCTGTGGCCCAAGATCGAGGTAATGAAGAAATGCGTCTTTTTCGTAACCAACATCAATAAAAGCAGCATTCAATCCTGGCATAATCTTTTTAACCCTGCCAAGGTAAACATCGCCAACGGAGAAATTATTGTTAGTCTTTTCTTTATTGAGTTCAACCAGTACTTTATCTTCGAGTAACGCGATAGTAACTTCTGAGGGGTTCGCGTCAATAATCAGTTCCTTATTCACTGTAGAATCATTTTTTCTTTTGCGCTACTGTTTTTTATAACTTCCCTACGATACGATATTATTGTATCAGTAAGTGAGATAGCAGAAATAAACAGTTTCATCACATGGTATCCGGGACGGATATCATGTGATGAAACGAGGCTAGATATCAAGGCTATTATTTCTTTTTGTGGCGATTCTTCCGCAAGCGTTTCTTACGCTTGTGGGTAGCCATTTTATGTCTTTTTCTTTTTTTACCGCTTGGCATAATAGTGTGAATTAGTTTAGTAGGGAACTATTTTACTTTGTGCTTAACATCGCTTACAAAAGTTTTGGCAGGTTTGAAAGCTGGAATACTGTGCGCCGGGATGATAAGGGTAGTATTCTTCGAAATGTTTCTTCCGGTTTTTTCGGCTCTGCGTTTTATCGTAAAACTACCGAAACCACGGAGATAAACGTTTTCACCTTGCGCAAGCGAATTTTTCACTGCGTCCATAAACGCTTCAACAGTCTGTTGAACTGCAACTTTTTCAATGTTAGTTTTGTTAGCAATGTCAGCTACAATCTCTGCTTTTGTCATGATTAAATATGTTTAATGATTTGATAATAAATTTCTTAACGGGGTGCAAATATAAAAGAATTTTAACTTCAAAAGAACAAACCGCGTTTTTTATTTCAATCATTCTCTTTTTAACTTTGCCAACCTTTTATGGAAATAAGCTCCACCTTAATAAACTGGTATGTCCGGAATAAGCGTAACCTTCCCTGGCGTGCCACTTCCGACCCTTATACCATTTGGGTTTCGGAGATTATACTTCAGCAAACACGCGTGGATCAGGGACTGAAATATTTTGAACGGTTCATGGCCTCTTTCCCTGATGTTTATACTCTTGCTTCTGCTACCGAACTTGAGGTTTTAAAGTGCTGGCAGGGATTAGGGTACTATACCCGTGCACGGAATATGCATTCCACTGCTAAAACAATCGCAGAGGAGATGAAAGGCCTTTTCCCGATAAAGTCAGCGGAATTATTAAAATTAAAAGGGATTGGGCCTTACACCGCTTCGGCAATTGCCTCAATTTGTTTTGGAGAACCCTGCCCGGTGGTAGATGGCAATGTTATGCGGGTGGTCGCACGCTACTTTGGGATAAACCTGGCAGTAAATACCCCTGAAGGACAAAAGGCAATTTATGAAGCCAGCAACCTTATTATTGACAGAACCCGGCCGGGAGAATTCAATCAGGCTATTATGGAATTTGGTGCTCTGCAATGCACACCTCTAAAACCTAAATGTATTTTGTGCCCTCTTAAGCCAGACTGCCAGGCATACCGGGAACGGAAAGTCGGGAGTCTCCCGGTGAAAGTAAAGCCTGCGAAACCTAGAGACCGGCATTTTTATTACCTGGCAGTGGTGCATGAGGATAAAGATGGTGATCAGGTTATTTATATTAATAAAAGAACTGGAAGCGACATTTGGAAAGGATTATATGAGTTTCCCCTTGTCGAGCTGGCTGTGGCATCTGAACCCCAGGGATTGTATAGTTCTCCAGGATGGAATGCAATTTTCGGGCATCAACCTTTGGAAATCATTGAATATTCCAATGTTTACAAACACTTTCTTAGTCATCAGACGATCCATGCTCGTTTTATCCGTATAAAGGTGAAACAACTTCCTGAAGGAAGCAGGACGTGGCAAAAGGTCAAGTTTTCAAAGCTGTCCGAATTTCCAATTCCAAGATTAATAGACAGGTATCTTAAAAATAAAAAGATTCTTTAAATAATAGCAGATTAGAGGTGTATGCCCTCTAACCGGGGCCAATTGCTAAATGGTTTCTCCTATTCCTATTTATCTGTTTTATTTTTACACTATTTACTTCGGCTACATTCAGACAAAAATATTAAATGAAATTTAGTCAACTATGTAAAAAAGGCGGTATTTATAACTATATTTGTGTAAAGTTCGTTTGATCGATAAACCATAAAGAAAACAGCCATGGCAGGAGTAAACAAAGTTATCTTAGTAGGGAACCTTGGTAAGGATCCTGAAGTGCAGACATTTGACAATGGCATGAAGAAAGCCTCATTTTCATTGGCTACTACTGAAAAGTTTAAAAATAAAGAAGGAGTGCTGACAGAGGAGACTGAATGGCATAAAATCGTTATTTGGGGCAAACAGGCAGAAACGGCAGAAACCTATCTTCGTAAAGGAAGCCAACTTTTTGTTGAAGGCCGCATCCGTACTCATAGTTGGGACGATAAAGATGGTAATAAGCGCTATACTACCGAAGTAGTTGCCAGTAATTTCACTATGCTGGGTCAACGCAAGGATCAGGCTTTAGCACATGAAGGGGCAACAACGGTTCCGGATGGTGAATCACCACCTCCTGCACCAGATGATGATCTTCCTTTCTAACTCTTAAAAGTCATATCTTACCTTTTCTGACAATATACGGGTTTATAATTCCGGTTCCTGGGTTTGCTGCGTAGCTGAAGTATCATGCAACACTAACTGTCATGTAGCGCTGAATTTCAGAGGTTTCAAACCAGCGGAGATTTACTATGGCTTAGAGCGAACACCTTTCAAGCTGCCTGATACAAGTCATTTGTGATCTTTTTACTACATTTGTCAGGTAATTCAGTACAACGATCTCATTTTGGAAGTTTTTTTTAAAGCAATTACAGGTATTCAGGGTTTTATCTTTCTTACAGTCCTGCCTCAGACGCATGGTTTTTCTTATGGCGTTGCTTTTGCCATAATGGCTATAGCAATCTTATTGTTTTGTTCTGCCGTTGTCTCTGCATCTGAAATAGCATTTTTCTCGCTTACTCCCGGCCAGCTAAAGGAAATTCGCGGAGGTAAACAAGATATACACCTGCTTATCCGGCAGTTATTAGATAAGCCAAAGCGCCTTCTCGCTACAATCCTTATAAGCAATAATTTTGTAAATGTTGCTGTTGTTATAATCTCTGCTTATGTAACCAACCAACTATTCGATTTTTCCGGCTCATTATTTCTTGCATTCATTGTTCAGGTTGTGGTAATTACCTCGCTTATCCTGCTAATCGGGGAAATAATGCCAAAAGTCTATGCCACTCAATATGCTATGTCCATTGTTTTTGGTATAGCCCGGCCAATGAATGTGCTGTTGAAGATATTCTATCCGTTAAGTTCTATCCTTGTTTCGTCCACATACATTATTGACAGACGAATGACCCGCCGCAAACACTCCCTTTCTATGAGTGATCTTTCCGACGCTATTGATATCACTTCTGACGCAAGCACAAACGAAGAGAACAGGAAAATGCTGAAAAGTATTGCCAGGTTTGGGGATATTGACGCCAGCGAGATAATGAAAGCACGGATTGATGTTACCGCTATTGATACCGAACTAAATTTTAGCAAGGTAATGCAGGTAATACGCGAATCGGGTTATTCGAGAATACCTGTTTATAAGGACACTTTCGATACAATTACCGGATTACTTTATATTAAAGATTTGTTGCCTCATATTGATAAAAGTGATGACTTCAAATGGCAAAGTCTGCTAAGGCCTGCATTCTTCGTCCCCGAGAGCAAACGCATAAACGACCTCCTTACCGAATTTCAGGAAAAGAAAATTCATCTGGCAATTGTTGTTGATGAATATGGCGGCACATCAGGAATCATTACCCTTGAAGATATTATTGAGGAAATAGTTGGGGAAATAAACGACGAATTTGATTCGGACAGTGATAATATGCCTTTTAAAAAAGTTGATGAACATACTTATATTTTTGAAGGCAAGACTTCGTTGAATGATTTCTGTAAAATTGCGGAAGTAGAAAATGATCTTTTCGATGATATAAAAGGTGATGCCGATACACTTGCAGGACTGGTTCTTGAGCTCACCGGCAAGATTCCTGTGGTAGGCGAAGTTGTTGGTTTTGCCGATTACACATTTCGTGTGGAAGCAGCAGACAAGCGCCGTATCAAACGCATTAAAGTAAGTTTACCCCCGATAGAAACCCCTGATGAATAGAAAATCTTATTCAAGTATTATTCTGTTAATTCTGATAGTAATTGCTACATCATGTGGTGATGATTATGTACCTAAGCCGAGTGGTTATTTTCGGATAGACCTGCCTGAAAAGAAGTATCAAAATTTTGACACTGTATTCCCTTTTTCTTTCGAATATCCTTTGTATGCCCGGATAGTGCATGATCCACAATCTCCTGATGAACCTTACTGGATAAATGTAGATTTCCCAAAGTTCCGGGGACGGATACACCTCACATATAGAGAGGTGAATAACAACCTGATTAAATACCTTGAAGACTCCCGTACCATGGCAATGAAACATATGTCAAAATCCACGGGAATATCAGAACAAGTTATAAACAACCCCGACAGAAAAGTTTACGGCCTGATTTACATGATCAGTGGTAGCAGTGCGGCTTCTACCTATCAATTCTACCTTACTGACAGCACACGAAATTTTGTGAGAGGCGCTCTTTATTTCAGTGTGGCCCCCAATAATGATTCACTGGCTCCGGTCATCAGTTTTGTGCAGGAAGATATCCGTCACATGGTTGAAACTTTTCGTTGGAAATAATACCTATTTTTGCGACCACTTACCCAACCTTAAAATCTAACGGGGGAACTGGTGTTCCCAATTAATTCATTAGAAACATGAAAAAATCACTACTCGCTGTTCTATTAGTATTCTCAGTAATTCTAGCTATTGCTCAAACACCTAAGTATTCAAAGGTGCAGATTACAGACAGTCCTTCACTGATTTCTACTCTTCAGCATGCAGGCATTTCCATGGAAGGTGTTTCGCGGAAAGGGCAACAATTAACACTGGATCTTTCATCTAACGATTTGGAGAAACTAGCAAACAATGGTATTTCATACACTATCCTGATTGATGATCTTAGCAGCTATTATACCCGCAGAGCAGCCGCTGACTTATCTTTTAAAAGTGAAGAAACCTCGTCAGACTATGCTGTCCCTGCAGGTTTTACACTTGGATCCTGTGGTGGGTACTGCACAATAGATCAAATGCTGACTCATCTCGATACCATGGCAGCACGCTTCCCCAACCTCATAACAATCCGTCAGCCAATTAGCCCATTAACAACCAGCGAAGGGCGACAGATTTTTTATGTAAAGATATCGGATAACCCGAATATCAATGAAAATGAGCCACAGGTGCTTTACACTGGAATGCACCATGCCCGCGAGCCTATCGGGATGCAGCACCTGCTTTTTTACATGTATTACCTGCTCGAAAATTATGCAACCAATTCAGATATCCGCAACCTGGTCGATAATACCGAAATGTATTTTGTACCCGTATTTAATGTTGATGGATATCAGTATAATATCACGACTGATCCAAATGGTGGCGGTATGTGGCGTAAAAATCGCCTCAACAATGGAGATGGATCTTATGGGGTTGACCTCAACCGAAATTATGGCTTCGCCTGGGGATATGACGATTCTGGATCATCACCTTATACAAACGATGAAACTTATCGTGGAGCAACAGCCTTTTCGGAACCGGAAACCAAGATGATGCGCGACTTTTGTAACTCCCATGATTTCAGATTAGCATTGAATTACCATGCATATGCGGATGAACTGCTTTATGCCTGGGGATATATACCAGAACTATCACCGGATGATAACATATTTGCCAATTATGCCATGAGGATGATAGCCGATAATGGCTACGTTTATGGCCCGGGATGCACTACGATATACCCTACGAATGGCGGATCCGACGATTGGATGTATGGTGAACAAACAACCAAAAATAAAATATTATCCTACACACCGGAAGTTGGCGGCCAGGCTGACGGATTCTGGCCCACACCCTCACGTATAATCCCACTCTGCCAGGTAAATATGTTGCAGAGCTTATTGGCAGCAAAATTTGCCGGCCGGTATGCGGAATTGAAAAACACATCACCATCAATCACATCTTCTCTTTCAGGATATTTTAATTACAGCCTGACGCGTTTGGGGCTGATAGATACTGCAATTTATACTGTTTCACTCCAACCAATCACATCCAACATCGTTTCGTTCGGAGCACCGGTTGTGCATGAGGGAGTTGAACTATTACAAACAATTTCAGACTCAGTCTTTTATCAGCTTTCGCCGGATATACATGTTGGCGATCCGGTGAAATACCTTCTGGTACTCGATAATGGATTATACCAGACTTCTGATACTATTTCGAAGATATTCGGGCAACCACTTGTAATTTTCATGGATTCGCTAAATACACCAGCCAACTGGACAGGCAACTGGGCCTTAACCTCGCTAAGTTACCATTCCAGTCCCAGTTCAATGACCGATTCTCCCTTTGGTGATTACTCAGATTATGCCAATACATCAAGCACTCTCACTTATCCGATAGATTTATCACATGCATCAACTGCTATACTCAATTATTGGGCTCATTGGGATATAGAAGCAGGATATGACTATGTGCAGGTTAAGATTTCTACAAATAACGGGACCTTGTGGCAGCCGATGGCCGGATTTTATACCAAAGTTGGCAATTCTAACCAGGCTTCCGGGCAGCCTTTATACGACGGTGTACAAAGCGATTGGGTGAAGGAAGAAATTGACCTTAGCCAATTCGTAGGGCAACAAATTAAAATAAGGTTCACATTGCGAAGTGATGCAAATACAGTTGGCGACGGCTTTTATTTTGATGATCTTAGTATTACAATTGTAGATTTTACTACCGGCATAGCAGAAAAAAACAGTCCGGGGAAAACTATAACAATCAGCGATCCGATACCGAACCCGGCAAGTGGCAATACATTGATCAAATATTCAATACTACAGGATAATGTTAAAGGCAGTTTAATCATTTATTCAGCTGATGGCCGGGTAATGAATGAGCACACCATTACGCCAGGTAATTCATCATTTGAACTAAATGCTACCGACTTTCCTTCGGGTATTTATTACTACAGGCTGGAAACATCTTCAGGTAATTCGATCACTCATAAACTGATAGTTAACTGATTTTTTTATGGACGTTCCTGCATTTCCAATCTAATTATTGGCAGATACAAAAAACATTTTTCAGAACTCCTCCTGACATTGAAGACAGCCGTGGCATGAATAGACGCCTGAAGATTAATATCTGCAACGATTGCTGCTAACAGCTCATTTCACCTGCATTTTTCTTTGCAGAAAGCAGGTTATATGCACCTTTTATTACAACTTTAGCAGTCTTAATATCAAAGCCTTCAGGTAATATTATTTCAGTATAACCACTATCTGAAACACCCTTATGTACCTGTATCATTCGGTATTCGGTAAAAGGCTTGCCACCTTCTTCTTTGTCTTTGTTGAAAATAAAAATATAATCTTTATCGTCGAAACTCACAATAGCATCTGAAGGCAGGGAAGTTAATTTGTTGACAGATGCTTCTATAATGGCATTCACATACATTCCGGGTAATAAATTTTTGCAGATTTCTGATACTCTTGCATACACTTTATAGGATTTATCTGCGCCGACTGATTTACCTGTCTGGTATATCAATGCCTCATGCTGCTCAGATTCGTTGTTGACAAAGAACCGGATCTTCTGACCTTCCGAAACTTTATCCGCATCTTTCTCGAACAAGGAAAGTTCAAGGAAAAGTTCGTCGCTGTTCACAATTTCGAATAATACATCAGATGGGGAAACAAACTTGCCGATATTTACATTTACCGTTTTCACGTATCCTGTAATTGGCGAAATCAATGCAACAGAGTTGGAAATATTATCTTCGTTCAGGGTTGCAGGATTAATCCCGATAAGGGCCAGCTTTTGCTCCAGCGCTTTCACTTGTGTTTTCAGGCTTTTATATTCAGTAGTGACCTGCTGCAGGTTTTTTTGTGAATATACATCCTCTTTATAAAGTTCTGTATGCCTGTTATATTCAGCTTCGGCATATTCAAGTTTGTTTCTGGCTTCCAGATAATTTTGCTGAATATCAATAAAATCCTGGTTTTCGATAATAGCCAATTTTTGCCCTTTGCTTACTTTACTGCCTGGTGTGAGCGAAGCATTTATTACGAAACCGCCCATTGGAACTGAAACAGTTGCGAAATTCTGCGGAGCTACTGTAACAATGCCATTTACTTTGAGCGTTCCACTGAGGGAACGCATTTCTACGGATCCTGTTTCTATATTGGCCAGTTTTATCTGGTCGTCGCGCAATTCAACTATATCATCGGGAAGTACTTCGGTTCCCTTTGTTTCAACTGATTTTTTGCCATTGTTGCAGGATGATAATGCAAAGATGAATGAAGGAATGAGGATGCATGTTTTAATGCTAAATTTTGTCATACTACTTGTGTTTAAAAGATTTTACCTGTAATTAGTTCAATGCTGATAATCGTTTGATTGTAGTTGTTAAGGGCATCCAGATAATTTTGTTTTATATCCAAAGCCCGGTTAAGGCTCATAACATAATCTAAATAATCCATAGCTCCTGCTTTGTAGCTCCGTGAAGCTTGTTCGATAATTGTACTGGCTTCGGGAAGTGCTTGTTTTTCATAGTAGTCCAGGCTATTACTAAATTTCGCATATTCGCTGAGTGTGGAACGATATTCACCTGCAAGTGATTTTGAATAATATTCAGAATTGGTGCGGGCAACTTGTTCATTTATTTTTGCAGCTTTAACCTTTGCGGAATAAGGAACAAACCACAGAGGTATTGATATCCCGGCTTCTATCCCTGTAAGGCGATCGCCGGGCCCAAAGTTACGCGGCAGACCATTCACTTCCTGAACACCCTGCATTGTTTGGTTAAAATACCCAATACTAAAATCAGGCATCAGTTTGCTGCGTTCAAGTTTCTGCTCATAATGAGCTACTTTTACCTGTAGCTGTATATATCCGAGCAATGGATTACCTTTTATTGCTGTGCTATCTGATATAGGGCTGAATGTGATACGTTGTAATATTGTATCAGCAGGGTATAGCATATCTTCAGTATTTAAGATAGCTTGCAGCTTTTGGTTATTAATCAACAAATCTGCCGCTAATTGTTGCAAATGATTTTTTACTTCAAGACTATGAGAACGGGCAGTTATCATCTCAAGGCGGGTAGTTTCACCTGATTTAGCCCTAAGTTCGGCAGCCCTTAAAAAGCCCGAGTATAAACTATCCTGATAGGCAATTAATTTTTGTTTTGATCTGATGTACGCCAGTTGCCAATATACCCGCTTTACCTGTGTAGCAATTTCGAGTTGAGAAGCCTCCAACTGCCATTGGCTGCTGGATACATTAGCATTTGCAAGTTTGTTATTATTAACATACACTGTTGGAAAAGCAAACGATTGTGACACAGTAAAACTATTATCTTTTGTGTATGAATTGAATTGCCCATACTGTCCATCAATTGCAGTTTTAGGAATGTCCCACGAAGCACCTTTCATCGCTTTATTAGCATCAACTGAATAAGCGGATGAACGGACAGCCAGATTATTGTCCAACGCCATTTGAACAGCTTGCTTCAAATTGATGGTTTTTGTCTCCTGTGCCTGCGTAATGTTCAGATACGATGAACCGAAAAAGAATAATATTAGTAAAGATAATGTTATTAAAGATTTCCGTTTATATGAAAGCCTGAATTTGCCTGACGAGAAGATCATATAGAAGACAGGCAAAATAACCAAGGTCAGGAATGTAGCTGAAATTAGCCCTCCAATAACCACCGTAGCCAATGGTTTCTGTACTTCGGCACCGGCAGAGTTAGATAAAGCCATCGGCAGGAATCCGAAAGAAGCAACGGCAGCAGTCATGATAACGGGACGCAAACGAATATGTAATCCTTTAAGCACCCGTTCTTTAATATCTGTAATTCCTTCTTTCTCGAGCCGGTTAAATTCGGCTATCAAAACAATTCCATTCAGAACTGCAACACCAAATAAGGCTATAAATCCAACTCCTGCTGAAATAGAAAAGTTCATATCTCTAAGCCATAAGGCAAATACGCCTCCGATAGTGGCCAATGGAACAGCCGAAAAAATCAGCATTGTTTGTTTCACAGAGTTGAATGTGAAGTAAAGTAAAACGAAAATCAGCAGCAGCGCAACGGGAACGGCTATGGCAAGCCTGTCCTTAGCAGCAACGAGGTTCTGGAATTGGCCACCATAAGAAACGTAATAACCAGTAGGCAGTTTCACCTGTTTGTCGATTTTTTCGGTTACCTCGTCAATCACGCTTTGTACGTCGCGGTTGCGAACATTAAAACCGATGGTAATCCTGCGCTTCGTGTTTTCGCGCGAAACCTGTGCAGGTCCAGATTTTATCTCAATTTCAGCCAATTGTTCGAATGATATCTGTCCACCGTTGGGCAGGGCAACTGATAAATTCCTAACATCTTCCATGCTTTGGCGGTAATCTTTGTCCAGCCGCACAACCATACCAAAACGCTTTTCTTCATCATAAACAACACCTGCCTGGCTACCGGCAAAAGCTGTTCGTAACACACGGTTTATTTCCTCAATTGAAATTCCGTATTGAGCCAGTCGGTCGCGATTATAGGTTACCTGCACCTGTGCTAGTCCGGTTACTTTTTCTACGTTAATGTCTTCGACTCCTTTAATACCCTGAATGATCTTATCAACGGCATCAGCTTTTTCAGATAAGGTATTCAGATTGTCGCCAAAGATTTTGATAGCAATATCCTGTTTTGAACCTGTCATTAATTCGTTAAACCGCATTTGAATAGGTTGTTGGAACTCGAATTTTACGCCTGCAAGCTCTACCAGTTTTTCTTCCATTTTAGCAACCAGTTCTTCACGGGTTTTTGCGGATGTCCACTCGCTTTTATCCTTTAGGGTAATAATATAATCGCCCGTTTCCATAGGTGTAGGATCGGTAGGTATTTCGCCAGCACCCATTTTACACACTGTGTGCTTAATTTCAGGAAAATTGTCGAGCAGTATTTTGTTCGCTTTTTCAACCATTTCAACGGTATTTGACAGCGAACCGCCCTGCAAGGTAATTACGCTTGACGCAAGATCACCTTCTTCAAGTTGGGGAATAAACTCCCCTCCCAACCGGCTAAACAGGAATAAACTAAATAGGAACAATACTATGGTAGAGATAGAGACAAGCAATTTTCGCCTGAAAGCAAAGGCAATTATTGGGTTAAAGGCTTTGTGGAACCAATCCATAAGCCTGTCGGAAAAATTGCGTTTGTGTTCTGTGTTTTTACTCAGGAATAAAGCTGAAGCCATTGGTACATATGTAAGCGAAAGAATAGTAGCCCCTATCAAAGCAAAAACAACAACCTGAGCCATGGGGCGGAACATTTTACCTTCGATACCTACAAGCGCCATAATGGGCAGGTAAACGATGAGGATTATTACTTGCCCGAAAGTTGCCGAACTCATCATCCGTTTGGCTGATTCAAACACATTTTCGTCCATCTGTTGCTGCGAAAGTCTTTTAATGCCCTGATGGTGGTGTTTGCTCATGGTAATGCGGTGAACCACACTTTCAACAATGATCACCGCACCATCAACAATCAATCCGAAATCAATAGCTCCAAGGCTCATCAGGTTGCCAGAAACGCCAAAGAGGTTCATCAGTGATAGCGCAAAAAGCATGGATAATGGAATTACCGAAGCAACAATAAGTCCGGCCCGAAGATTGCCCAATAACAAGACAAGCATAAAAATGACGATAAGCGCACCTTCGAGGAGGTTTTTGGAAACTGTCCCAATTGCTCTGCCTACAAGGTCGGAGCGATTCAGGAATGGTTCAATTTTAACTCCTGCGGGCAGAGACTTTTGAATCGACTGAATACGCGTTTGAACATCTTCAATAACCTTGTGTGCATTTGACCCTTTCAACATCATAACTACGCCACCAACTGCTTCGGAAGTGTCAACCACAAATGCCCCATAACGCGTTGCGCTGCCAAATTGAACAGTTGCGACATCACGAATTAATACAGGAATGCCTGAAGGATTGCTCTTTACAACTATTTTTTCGATGTCTTCCGTAGTTTTAACCAGACCAATACCTCGGATAAAATATGCTGTTGGTTTTTTATCAATATATGCACTACCAGTATTCTCATTGTTTTTTTCCAGAGCTTCAAAAATATCGTTAAGTGTAAGGTTTATACTCCTGAGTCTTTCAGGGTTTACGGCAATTTCATATTGCTTCACAAACCCTCCATAACTGTTAATGTCCGCCACACCAGGTGTTCCCAGCATTTCCCTTCTCACAACCCAATCCTGTAAGGTGCGTAATTCCTGTGGTGTGTATTTCTTCTCCAATCCTTTATCTACCGCAAGCCTGTATTGGTATATTTCGCCCAACCCAGAAGAAATAGGTGCAAGTTCTATTTCGGCAATTCCCTGAGGGATTGCATCTTCTGCTTCCTTTAAACGTTCGGAGAGCTGTTGCCTTGCCCAATACACATCAACACCATCTTTAAATACAACAGTTATTACTGATAATCCCAGACGGGAAATTGAGCGAAGCTCAATAATATCGGGAATATTGGCTACTGCTACTTCGATTGGTGCAGTTATAAAGCTTTCCACTTCCTGCACAGCCAGCGATGGCGCAATAGAAATAATCTGCACCTGGTTGTTGGTGATATCGGGAATAGCATCAATAGGTAAGCGGGTAAGCGAATAGGTTCCCCAACCGATTAATGCTACCACAAATAAACCAATGATGAATTTATTTTTTATTGAAAAATGAATGATTCGTTCTATCATGATTATTTCCTGAAAAAGTTAACACTAGTAATACGGATTCCTTGATACAGCGAAATGCTGCAGAAATAAGGACAAACTACGTGGAAAGTATTAAGCTATTTTGGGAGGTTGCCAGATAGAGGCAGGAGGACCTGAGAAATTCTCAGAACGAAAATGGAAATGTTGTTTTGTGGAAAATGAAAAGCAGGTTAGCTGAACCGGAAATTCCTGGAAAATCACTGAAGTAGCGCAACAATTACAAGTACAGAAAGGCGAACAATTATCAGCATCGCTGTGGTGGTGGGTGTTCTGGCTTTGCCGTGAAAACTCAATCTGGTTCATTGACTCATGCCTCTGAACATCAATGCAAGGGATTGCCATGAGTGCCAGCAAGTATAGAGCTAATATGAATGAGCTTAACTTCATTTTTTTTATACAGGCAAAAATAGAAGAATATTTAATGTATAAAGTAAGAAAGCTGGATTTTAGTGAAAACTTGGATTAGGTATAGTATTTTTTTCTAACCCGAAATGCAATATTCACCAGGCCTATCATCACCGGAACTTCAACAAGCGGGCCTATTACAGCTGCAAAAGCTTCACCTGAA
>Ga0268283_1000454_pt1 | contig 27449 bp, 27 predicted proteins | sample saktaG_13_FD_190140 | JGI IMG/M metagenome (GOLD analysis project Ga0268283, IMG submission 190140) | Saline water microbial communities from Sakinaw Lake, British Columbia, Canada - sak_2013_06_06_36m | ecosystem: Environmental > Aquatic > Non-marine Saline and Alkaline > Saline ... | reverse complement strand
TAAACCTCCCATTCATTGGTATAATTATACCGATGAATGGGGAGAAAAGTCAAGCAATAATTGCCTTTAACCTTGATCTATAATGTTTTTTGCACGATCCTTGTTATAATTTTAGCGGGAAATTAGGATACTATTAGCCTTGATACGGGATATTGAAAATAATGGTCCTGTTCGGGGAGACTGGCCGAATTACAGTTTCATGGGACAACACAGGCATCATTGCCATATCAGGAAGGGACGCCCGACTTATGTCGCAGTTTGGGAAGTCGTTGACAAAGAAATTAGATTGGTGGAGGTGATTTATGCAGGCACTCACGAAAAAGCGCCATACTGAAGATACGGCTGTGGAGCTATGCTTCATGGGGCCTACTGACAAGCGTGACGAAGCAATTGATGCTCTGAAAGTATTGGGTTTTGTCGATGTCACCGAGACTGTTCCCTGGAGAGACTGTTTCTCCTACACTGATGAGCAATTGCCCGGAGTATGCCTTGCCGGAGCCAGAGGCAAGGAAGGCGTGACGCAGCGAGAGCTTTCAAAAATGACGGGCATCCCGCAACGGCATATTTCGGAAATGGAAAACGACAAACGTCCAATCGGCAAGGAAACCGCCAAAAAGATTGGGAAAGTTTTGAATATTTCGTACAAGGTATTTTTATAAAGAGCATGTAGAGTGTAGGTAAAAGGGACGGGTATTTGTATATTGATATAGGCGTTGGTTATTGCATCATCTATAACTCCTTCTCTTTCAATTTCTTTTAACCCCGTTTTACTGACTGAGACTTGCAGCGGGTTGTGAAATATCAATTCTTTTTGATAGCTCAACGGTGTTGGGGCCAAACGCGTCCCGATTATTTACTGGATTATCCGCCGGAAAGAAGGGTAATCAGCCGGACTTCATTACCGTCTTCAAGGATTTCATCGGCATCTTTCCGTTGTCCGTTGACAAAGGTCATCAGCTTCAGTTCGGGGGGGATGGACAGCAGCGAGATCAATCCGCGGATCGTGAGACCCGCGGGTACATCCAGGTCCTTTTCTTCAACATACCGGCGGATGATTCCGGCTGGCTTTATGTGAATCCGCATACGGTCGTACCGCCTCCGGCATTCAACTTTCAACTTCGGTCTTCAGCCTTCTTCCCAAACCCGTTCGGCTTCTTCCGCCATGCCGCAGGCAATCAGCGCGGATTTGACGGGAATGCCCTTGACCGGGTCCATGTTCATGAGGCGGTAAAAAGCTTCCTTCATGCCGTCGAAATTGATTTCAATGCCTTCGGGTTCGCCGTCCCGTGCCGGCTCCAGCATTCTGGGGGTCAGTGCGTCATCGGCCGCAGTCCGGCCGTAAAGGTAATTGATCAGGCGTTTGAGGAAAAAAACCCGTTTTCCGGCCAGCATCATGGCCTCGATGTCCCAGCCATAACCGGCAACCGTGTTGAATAGATCCACCCATTCCGGAATAGTGACTTCCCGGTCCGCGAACTGGCAGAAACAGGCGCTGTTTTCGAGGGACCCCAATGCAACGGCAATGACGGCGGTCTCCGCCTTGTTCAGGTCGGTTTTGGGTTCCAGCTCATATTCAAAGCCGATTTCCGGATAAAAACAGGCTCCCATTTCCATGAAGAGCATGGGAAAGGCCACATGACAGGCGCCGCGGGGACTGACTGCGTAAGCCAGGGCCAGGCCGTGTCCGCCGCCGCGGGGGTCATGGGCCGGAACTTCAAGCCCTTTGGAGTGGGCGGTGTAGTCGCTGGAACCCTTGCCGATTTGACGGGCCGCCGCTGCGCTGCCTTCTGCCAGCAGGCTACCGAGTTTGCCGATTTTGGCGGCAATGGCCGGAATCAGCACATCGATCACCGTTTCCATGTCTCCCCACACCAGGGGAATCCCATCCGTGTCAGCGGTGGAGATGTCCCCTTTTTCAAAGGCTTCCATGGCCCAGGCGATGGTTGCGCCGGTGGAAATGGTGTCCAGACCCAGGTCGTTACAGACCCTTCCGGCCTTGCAGACGGCAGCCAGATCCATGGAGCCGATCAGGGAACCCAGGGAGACGATGGTCTCGTATTCCGGGCCCGGGCCATCCGGAATGGCAAACGGGCCTTCCGGGACCGCGACGTTTCGCTTGCAGGAAATGGCGCAGTAGGCGCAGGCGCCGCCATGGGTCAGGTATTTTTCGGTCAGGACGCTTCCGGTGAGGTTTTCGGCCATTTCCTGCCAGAAATTCGAGGTGAAGTTTTTGATGGGCACATCGCCGCTGTAGACCCCGCCCTCCAGATTGGCGGCCGTGCCGTTGGCGCGCATGACATCGGAGGCCAGGGCTTCCTTGATCCGGGGATTGAGTTCTTGCCGGAGGGCTTCAAAGCCTTCAGTATCCGCCAGGTTCATGGCTTTGGATGAGGCTTTAACCACGATGGCCTTTAAATTCTTGGATCCCATTACCGCCCCGAATCCTGCCCGGCCGAATGCATGATGGGCCTCGTTCAGGATCATGGCATATTTTACCTGGTTTTCCCCTGCGGGGCCGATGATGAGATTGCGCCAGGTTTTCCCGAATTTTTTCTTCAGATCCCGGTTGACCGACTCGATGCCTTTTCCCCAGTAGGCTTCGGCGCTTTCAATGCGGATGGTGCTGTCTTCGATCACCAGAAGAGACGGCCTTTCGGCCTTCCCGGTCAAAATGATGCCGTCAAAGCCGGCATACCGGAGCTCCGGCGCAAAATATCCGCCGCAGGAGGAGTCTCCCCAGTTGCCGGTCAGCGGCGATCTGCCGGCCACGCTGCTGCGGCTGGCGCCGGAGAGCTTGAGCCCGGCAAAGGGGCCGTTCATGAAAATGAGCATGGCTTCGGCGGACAGGGGGTCGGCCTGAATATTGCCCCGTTCCCAGAAAAGCCGGGCGGCCAGACCGCTTCCGCCGATATAGGACAGGTAATCGGTTTCCGGCAGAGACTCGACTTCGATCTTGCCGGCAGTCAAATCCACGACAATGATTTTTCCGGTGTTTCCATACATGGCAGTAGTTCTCCCCGTTTTAAAAAGGTGACGACGCACTCAGTGCCCAGAATCCGGAAGCCGCGTTATTTCAGAATCTTGTCTTCCCATCCCAGGTCTTTGAGAACCACGGCATATATTGCTGCGACTTTTTTCAGTTTGGGAGCCAGCTTCAGAAGTCCGACCGCCGATCCTTTCACCCGGATTTTTTTGCGGGTAATGGCCATGACCGGATTCAGCTTGTTGGACCATGACCGGTGGGCGTCGTCCGCCGAAAGACTCATGGTCATGTCCGGTTCTTCGGATGGCTTTCCGGGCCCGACATCCAGGTTGCCGGCGCGCGTGTCTATCCAGAAGCTGCAATTGGGGCCATCCTCCGTATAGTCAAAGAGGATGAGCTGGTTGACTTTTTTTAATCCGGATGACAGTTCCGCATCCGCCATGGCGCCTTGAAAGAGTTTGATAAATGCCTGAATGGGTTCGTTTTCATTTTTCCAGTATTCCATGATGCATCTCCTTTGGGTTGAAAGTGAGCCGTGCCTGCCAGGGCGCTAATATGCCTTTAGCAAAAGTTCAAGGATATCCGAATCCTCGAGATACCGGGGGTTGTAGCTGATCTGGGAATCCGAGGCCGCAAGGTCAACGGTTTGCCGAAGTTCGTTGGAATCGTTCGGAACGTTAAAGTCCCGAAGGGTTTCGGTCAGGCCGATGTCTTTCTTCAGATCCATTACAGCCTGAACGGCCGCCATGGCTGCTTCAACCGGGGGTATGCCATGGACCGCGATTCCCATGGCGTCGGCGACCATCGTATAGCGCTCGGGAGCCGCCTCCACATTGGAGGCCATCACCACCGGCAGCATGATGGCATTGGCCAGGCCGTGGGGAATGCCGTAGTGGGCGCCCAGGGCATGGGCCGTGGCGTGAACCGCGCCGAGCATGGCATTTCCGAAACAGAGACCGGCAAGGGTGCTTGCGATCAGCATGTTGCCACGGGCCGTGATGTTGCCGGGTTCATGGACAGCCAGGGGGAGATATTTGAAAATGAGCCGGATGGCATGCAGCCCGCAGGCATCGGCAATGGGCTCTGCTCCGGAAGAGGTGACGCCTTCCACCGCATGCGTCAGGGCATCCATGCCGGTAAAGGCGGTGATTTTGGGAGGAAGCTTTACGGTGAGCTCCGGATCCAGCATGGCGATATCGGCATTATAGGGATGGGTCACCTGCAGCTTGACCCGGGCATCCACATCCAGAACCACGATGGCCGTGGTGACCTCGCTGCCGGTACCGGCCGTTGTCGGGAAAACGATATGGGGCGGAAGCGGTTTGGCGCCGTCCCACAGGGCGGCCTGCTCAGCCAGGGGCATGAAATCATCGGCGCCATCACCGATCAGGATGTTGATGGCTTTGGCGGAATCCATTACGCTGCCGCCGCCGACCACGACCATGCAGTCGGCGCCTTTATCCCGGTAAAATGCGGCGCCCTCATTGATCAGATCAATCCGGGCATCCTGAACGATATGGTCAAAAATTCCCGCCAGTTCCAGGCCGGATTTTTTCATGGCACCCGCCACCAGTTGCGCAACGCCTGCATTCACCACGCCTTTGTCGGTGATGATTACAGCCCGTGTTCCGGCCAGTTGAGCCATTTCAAAACCCAGCTCGGATCGAATGTCGGGACCATACATGATTCGGGGCCGGTTGGCCCAGGAAAAAAAAGGATTCAACTCAATATCCGGGTAGTTCATGGACGCCCTCCCTTATAATGATGTGTTGATAGGTGGGACCTTGTCAGCAAAATATCAGAAAATTGAATGTGGTTCTAGTTATGAATTGTATTTTAATTGCTATCATGCATTTCCGTCTGAGTCAAGATAAACAATCTGTCAGACAGGCTTTTGCCATTGAATGAGAGCTCATTGACAAAAAACCGGAGCCGGATACGCACCGGTTACGATCCGGAAAACAGGATGCGCATCCGGGGGAAAGCAATGGTTTTCCCTTGACAGTCCGAAGACTTTTATTCTACATCCTTATAAAAATATCAATAGCCAACCACTTCAGAAAGTTCTGGAAAATGTTCAAACCCTACAAAATTGCCTATCAGCTCCAGCATGTCAAAGTACGGCAGGTCAAGAGATTCAGCCTGCTGCGGGAAACCGTCGCCCATCTGCTGTCGGAATCCGCGCGCACCATCCCCCATGCGGCCATGAACATTCAACTCGATATAACGCCGCTGGTGGAATACGCCAAAAAATCGGAAAGCAATCTTGTCGAAGTTCCCGGGGAAAGCCGGGACAGTCGCCTGTTCCGCCGCGCCTTATTCAAGAATTATTCATCTTTTTTCCTTAAGGCTTTTGCCCACACGCTCTACCATGTGCCGGTGTTAAACGCCTTTCTTGACTATCGCCCGTTGGTGTACGGCGGCACGCTCTATCACGCGGAAGATATCAATATCAGCTTTACCGTGGGCACACCGTTGGGCGTTGTGCGGCCAATCCTGCGCAACCCGCACCAGAAAGACCTTGAGACCGTGGCCAGGCAGATGCGCATCCTCACGAGAAAGGCGCGCCGCACCAATCAGGACGAGCTTTATCTGAAGTCGGCGAAGGTGCTTATCCGGACTGCACTGCGGGAGGTTGATCTGAGCGGGCTTTACACCCTGCTGGTATATTTGCGTGCCCGGTACCTGACCGGCAGAAAATTTATTCCGGAGACCGATGCAATGCCTGAAAACGAAAAGCTCCAGCCGGAAGACATTCTCGGTGCAACCTGCACCCTGGCAAATATCGGCATGATGCTGCCGGGCGTCCAGACGGTGACCGTTATCATTCCGCCGGAGGTCTTTTTTATGGGCATCGGCGACCTGCATCTGGCGCCCCTGGTGGTGGACGGAAAGATTGTTCCGCGCAGCGTCATGTCAATTATGCTCAACATGGATCACCGGGCATTTGATGCAGGGGAAGGATTCCCTTTTTATGAAAATTTCATGCGCTATATCAATAACCCGGCCCTGATTTACGAATGGAAACCGGGAGATCAGATTTAGAAGAATCTCCTGTTATTCTAAAAAGGCATTCTGTTTCCATGGCGTTCAATTTTAAATTGTTCTTCCACCTTGCGTACCGGGCGCTGTTTACCACGCGCGGCACCAATGCGCGGCTCACCCCCAAACGTATCGTTGTTATACTGCTGCTGGCTGTTCTTTACGGTGCAGTGGAGATAACAAACTGGCTCGGCTTTCTTCTGGACAGCATACTGTTCCGGAAATCCTGGAACCAGACCATCCGCGAACCGGTCTTTATCGTCGGGGTGCCGCGCAGCGGGACGACCTTTCTCCATCGCCTCCTTGCCCGGGATGTGGAGCAGTTCACTGCGATGACTTTCTGGGAAATCCTGTTTGCCCCGTCAATTATTCAGAAAAAATTTTATAACGTCATCGGGGCTTTTGATGCGCTTTGCGGCAGCCCGCTCTACCGGCTGATAGGCGCCCTGGAAAAACGGTCTTTTAAAAACCTGGCAAAAATTCATCCGATCAGCCTTTTTGAGGCGGAGGAGGACGGCATGATCCTGCTGCATATCTTTTCATCGGCGTTCCTTGCCTTTGCTCTGCCGTTTCTGGATGATCTGTGGCCGTACATCCTTCTGGACCTGAAGATGGAGGATGCCGCGCAACGGGGGAAAATCATGGCCTTTTACAAGCGCTGCGTACAGAACCATCTGTACGTGTTCGGCAAAGAAAAGCGCTTTCTGTCAAAGAACCCCACTTTCAGCACCATGGTGGGGATGCTGAGCGAAACATTTCCCGATGCTAAATTCATCTGTATGGTGCGCTCCCCGCTTGAAACGGTTCCTTCGGCGCTCAGTCTGCTCACTTTTTATTTCAACACCTTTCTCAGTCCGATAGAGCCCTGTCCGTTTCTTGACCGGCATCTGGAAATGATTTCCTGCTATTATCGCTACCCGCTCAACCGGCTTGATCGGATGTCCCCCGACCGGCGGCAGGTGATCTCCTATCCGGCGTTGATATCGTGTCCTGCGCAAACGGTGGACGAAATTTATACCCGATTCGGCTTTTCAATCTCCCCCTGCTATGATCTTATTATTCAGCGCGAGGATGAAAAGGCCCGCACGTATCAGAGCAGCCATGAATACTCGGTGAAGCAGTTCGACCTGAGCCGCCGGCAGATCGTGGCGCGTTATGAAGATATTTTTGACCGTTTCGGTTTTGAAAAAACATAAAGAGTTTAACGCTTTCCAATAAACATTGAAATGGATATCAAATTAAGGATTTATGATTTATTTTATCACAGGCATCACAGGAACGCTGGTTCCGGTCATTGTTGAAGAGCTGATGAAAAAGGACCCTGATCCGTTTTTTTATTTTGCAATCAGAGAGGATAACAAGGGAAACACGGTTCAGGCCAGATTTGAATCGGTGGTCAATTCGCTGGATCTGGATCCGATGTCCCGGCGAAAGCTTGCCGAAAGATCCCGGCTGGTTGAAATTGATGCGGAGAAGGAAAAACTGGGAATCACACCGGCTTTGTATTCCGAATTGATAGAAAATACTGAAAAAATTCTTCACGGCGCCGCGGATGTCCGTTTTGGTCGACCCTATGAAAAGATACGGATTCCCAATGTCGTGTTTCCCCGGAAAATATACGATTTATTTGATGCGATCAAACAGCACCGGGAAACATCCGGGAAAGGCGCCCCCGTATTATATTATATCTCCACAGGATATTCCTATGGCATGTACAAGAGGTCAATTCCAGAGGATTTTCCGGAATTCCATCCGGGAAAACCCGATAACACCTATTCGCGGACCAAAGCCGAAGCAAAACGGTTTATGCTGGATAAAATCAACCGGTGCAATGACCCGATTGTTATTTTTGAACCCACCATTATCGGCGGTTCTGCCCGCAACGGACGAACCAGGACTTACAACCTGCATTATATTTTGATCATGCTGGGGTATCTGGGCAAGCTTCCCTTCTTGACAGCGCCGGAAAATACAATCGATATCGTGCCGGTGGACTGGGTGGCGGCCGTCATTTCCGATATCATGGCCAAAGATCGATACCATCAGGGTGTCGTGCGCCTGGCAAGCGGATCTCGGGCGGTTCCGGTGAAAACCCTTCATGATGCGGCTTACGCCTATTATACAACTCATGACCCGGTTCCGGGGCATGAGATACCGAAGATCCGGTTTGTGCCTCAATGGCTTTTTCATGTCATGATCACAGCTCAAAAAATAGTGTATCAGGCACTGTATTTCTGCACCCGCCGGAAGCAATTCCGCAAAATTGTCAAAGGGATCGGTCTGCTCGAAGGTTATATCCCTTACATTACCCGGCGCAAAGTGTTTGAAAATTCCCGTAGTCTGGAAATTATTGCACGGTACACCGATTGTTCCGAGGCTCCCGTGATTCAGGATATCCGGGACACGGAAGGCCGGCTGGAGCAGAAAGGGTATTTTGAAAAAATCATGGCTGATACCCTTGAGACCGGCTGGGGCGGATTGGTGGATTTTAAGCGTTACAGCCTGGGTTCCAGGCGCGCTCGGATGAAAGAGAAAAGGGTACTGGAGAGATAAGTTCCAATGACGGCATGGATCAAGATCGCCTTAAGAAATCTGATCAAAAACCGGAGGCGATCCCTGTTTACCGGACTGGCCATTGTGCTGGGCTTTGCCGCGGTAAATTTATTCGGCGGATTTTCCATATATATGTATCAGGTCAATCGCGAAGGAGCCATTTATTCGGCTTTTCAGGGGCATTTAACCATCGCTGGAAAAGGTTTTTTTGAAAACGACCGGATCGATCCCCAACGGTTGTTGCTGACACCCCAGGAGATGTCGGAAATCGTGCAGGCCTGTCAAACAATTCCGGAAATTATGCTGGTGACACCCCAACTGCGTCTGAATGGATTAATCACCGATGGAAAGGTTTCCACGATTTTTATTGCACAGGGCTATGTGCCATCTTCCCGGGAAGCCTTTATGAAAGGGACCCAATTAAAATTGATGGAGCCCTTTGACGGGAAAGCCCTTGATGATGTCGCGCCAAGCGGTATCGGTATTTCCAGGGGACTTTCCAGATTTCTGAATCTGAGTTTGGGATCCGAGGTAGTGGTCATGTCAACGACCGCGGAAGGACAGATGAATGCCCTGGATGCCGAGATTTATCAATTGTTTGATGCACCTTTATCCAGTCTTAACGACAGGTTCATTCGTGTGCCTTTCCAGTTTGCCCAGCAGCTCTATGACACCGATGGCGCCCATATCATGTCGGTCCTTCTGGATAAGACCTCTCAGACGGAATCCGTTCGTAATCAGCTTCAGAAAATCTTCGAATCCCGGCATCTGAACATCGAGATTCACACCTGGAATGAACTCAGCGAATGGTACATAAGGGTGAAGAACATGTTTGACGTCATTTTCCTTTTTCTGTTCACCATTGTGTTCATCATTGTGACCATGAGTGTCATCAACACCATGAGCATGGCTGTGCTGGAACGCACCCGTGAAATCGGCACGCTCAGATCCCTGGGGCTGAAACGCCGGGGTGTGTTGTTTCTGTTTGCCATTGAAAGTTTCATGATCGGCATCGGCGGGGTCCTCGGGGGCTCTCTGGTGAGTTTTATCGTTTGGTTGGGAATAAATTATTATAAACCCATCTGGACCCCTCCGGGAGTAACGGTTCAGATCCCTCTTCGCATCCTTTTTACCGTTGAATTTCTTTTTTACAGTGTGGGCCTGATGCTGATCCTGTGCCTGGTGGCTTCCCTGGTTCCAGCCAGAAGGGCAGCCAATCAGAACGTGGTGGATGCATTGGGTCATGTATGAATTCATCACAGATGAGAGAACTCATGCATCGTTCTGCATGAAAGCGAAGAACAAATTGATCGGGATTCTCTCGGGATGCGATGCGGCGCGAATAGTATTGACTTTTTTTGATTCTGGAATGTAAAGAATAAAAAGTAACGGTTTTACGGACGGGTTGTCTTTTTTACCATCAACCTTTTCTCATCATCAAAAGGAGATATTTATATGGATTTTACCCTTTCCGTTGATCACGAGATCCTGCGGGACTCGGTACGAAAATTTGCCGAAAAAGAGATTAAACCGGTTGCTAAAGAGCTTGATAAGAAAGAAGAATTCTCGTATGAAACCTTGCAGAAAATGGCGGAACTGGGTCTTTTCGGCGTTTTTGTTTCAGAGGAATACGGCGGACAGGGAATGGATTATCTGTCCTACATCATTGCCACCGAAGAAATCGCGCGCGTGGACGGCTCCCATGCGGCGACCATTGCAGCGGAAAATTCCCTGGGAATCGGTCCGCTCTATTATTTCGGAAATGAGGAACAGAAGAAAAAATACCTTCCGAAGCTGTGCAGCGGAGAAGCCCTATGGGGATTTGGGCTGACCGAAGCCAATGCCGGCTCCGATGCGGCCAATTCCAAAACCACGGCCGTTCAGGATGGGGATGAATGGGTCATTAACGGCAGCAAGATATTTATCACCAATGCCTCGACCCGCGTCAGTGCAGGGGTTACCGTTCTATGCAAAACCGGAACCCGAAGCGACGGAAAGCCGGAATTGTCCTCTATCCTTGTGGAATCCGGAACAAAAGGGTATGTCACCCATGAAATGCACGATAAAATGATGTGGCGGGCGTCCAACACGAGTTCTCTTTTTTTTGAAGATTGCCGTGTTCCCAAGGAAAACCTTCTGGGAGAACGGGGTCACGGGTTTCACCAGATGATGAAAACGCTGGACGGCGGACGGCTTTCCATCGGCGCCATGGGGCTTGGCGGGGCTCAGGGGTGTTTTGACATGGCGGTGAAATATTCCAAGGAACGGGAACAGTTTGGAAAACCCATTGCCTCATTTCAGGTGAATGCATTCAAGATGGCGGACATGGCGCTGGAAATCGAATGCGCCAGACTTCTGCTGTATAAAGCCTGCTGGCTTCGGGACAACAACCTGCCGTTTTCCAAGGAAGCGGCCATGGCCAAACTTCACTGCTCGGAAGTCATGCACAACTGCGCCAATCACGCCGTTCAACTGCATGGCGGGTATGGACTGATGCAGGAATTTGATGTAGAAAGATTCTACCGGGACCAGAAGCTTCTGGAAATCGGCGAAGGTACTTCCGAGATTCAGAGACTGGTGATTGCCAGGCACATCGGCGTATTATAGTGATGCCAGAAGATCTTTTGGCGTAAAAAGTCCAATACCTGCGTTGAGCTTCATCCTTCGTCGGTGAGGCGTACTGGTCGTACGCCTCACTCCTCAGGAATCGCTCGCCTTGATCTTGAACTTTTTACAAAGTCATCTTAATTTCGACTTTTATGAGTTCAACAATTTGATTAAAACCATATTGAAGGAGAACACAATGGGCACTGCAGTACAAAAACCACACATCAACGTGGATTATTTCGAAGACTTGACCGGCGACATTTCTGCGCCGGCATCGCTCAGCGTTGAAGAAATCGGAGTCAGAATCAAAAGCATCCGGGAAGAAAAAGGCATTTCATTGCAAGATCTGTCCAAACTGACCGGTTTTGATGTGGAAGCGCTTTCCGATATCGAAGCCAACCGGTTTCAGCCCCAGCTGGGGACCATCATCAAACTGTCCAAGGCATTGGACAGCGCTTTTGGCAGAATCGTTTCCGGGGTTGGCAGCAAGCTCTATTCGGTTACGCGAAAAAACGAGCGTAAAACCATCTCCCGTTCCACCTCCTATAGAGACCAGAAACCCGTCTATTTATACAAGAGTCTGGCTCCGGAAGTCAAAGGCCGGCACATGGAATCCCTCATCGTTCAACTAGAAGAAAATCCGGATGCGGATATGTCCGTTCACGAAGGGGAGGAGTTTATCTATGTGCTGGATGGCGTGGCGTCCCTCAAGATCGGCAGTGATGCCTTTGAACTGGAAGCAGGGGACAGCGTCTATTATCTGTCGACCACGCCGCACCTGATTGCCGCCAAAACCGGAAAAGCCACCATTCTGGCTGTCATTTACGAGGGATAGGAGTCGGTAGACAGCGGGATATCGTTCAAAGCAGATTGCGAAAGGGGGCTGCTGGATGGGATTCAAACAGGAACTTCTGAAAAAAATTCAGATTGACCGATTGACCGAAAAAATCCTTGCCACGATCGGGCCGTCCGGAACCGAGCAAAAGGTGGACAAGGGGCTTTTTCGCATGCTTCTGGAAATGGCTGAATATCGCCACCACAGGGAACGGGATCTGGATCTTTATCTTCCTCCGGAAGGATCTGGAAAGACCCATATTCTGGTTCTGGATAACGACCTGCCGTTTTACAAGACTACGGTTTCCGATATTGCCATGCGAAAAAGTCCCACGGTCAAGGAAATGGTCAATATTCGAAACGCCATGAAAATATTAAATGACAGCGATGTCGTGGTCAGTAAAAAGACGGATTCAGTCAAAATGGTTCAGCACGAGTGTATTTCCCGGCTGAATCTGTCGTTCTCGGCTGAAGAGATTGAAGCGATTGCAGCTGACGGGGCCGAATCAATGGACCATGGATATGCCGACGGCGTTCAGGAATGCCTGGATCTGTTTGCCGAACTTCTGGGCTATCAGTCTGCTCCGAAAGCATTCAAGGCTGATCACCACCGGATCATCGGTGTGGTTTCCCAGAAGGAAACCGGCGAAATCGTGTTCGGCCCCATCGTCTGTTACAGTCTGATTCACAACAGACTTTTTGCGGTTCTGTCTGCAATTGGAACCTTCGATCGTATCAGAATGGAGTGGTATCAGGAAGTGATGAATGGCGCTGAAAAACCATCCTTGACCGGTGCCGAAGTTTTTCAGTTTCTGAATGACGAGGTGAACATAAGGGGGTATTCCCCATCTTGACGATGAATATTTAACATGTTATTTTGATTAATAATTTATTTCAATCATCTCTTGTTGAGGATGCCATGGATTTTATCAAGCAGTTTGAAAGCGCATCGCTGGTGCCGGCAGGTGGCGCGGCCGCGGCTTATTCATTTTGCCTGGGAGTCGCCATGATTTACAAGGTTTCCCTCATTGAAAACCAGAGGGCTGTTGACCGTTCGGGCATGGAGCAAAATCTATCGATGCTCAAGAAGGAAATTGAGCGGTTGCTGCGGGATTCCGAAAAACTAGTCACCGAGGATGCCGAAGCCTATCTGCAGTTTCGGAAATCCAGACGGGAAAATGATCCCAAGGCAATGAAGCTGGCATTCAACAAGGCGATGGATGTCAGTCTGAAGGTGATCGAAAAATCTTTTTCCGCCTTTGAATGGATCCGGCAGCTTCAACAGGTCATACCGAAGTCCCTGTTTACTCATCTGCGGGTGGCATCGGAACTGGTCATGGGATCGGTCAATGCCACGGTTCATGTGGTAAAAGACAATATTCTGGAGATCCGGTCCGAGGCCAAGCGCGAAAAATATCTTTCTCAGATTCAAACGCTGCAGGAGAAATGCAAACGCAACCATTTTGAAATCATCGATAGACTGAACTGATTTTTGACCGCAAGGGCGCGGAGAAATAGATTTTTAACCATCAGCATAACCACCTGAATTCTTATTAAAAGGTTTTGATAATGCCGAATGATACCAGCCCACATCATGGAGAAACGCCTTCTGAACCCGCCAGAAGCAAGGTGAAGTTTGAAATTTTCGGTGAAGAAATGCTCGAAAAAGAAGTCAAGTCCAGCGGCAACAGCGGAAGGGTTTATCTGCCGCCCGACTGGGTCGGCCATCATGTTAAAATCGTTCGAATTGATTAACAATTCCTTTTTAACAGGAGACATCAGTGGAAAATTGTATCATCAGACGATTAAGGCCGGAAGATGCTGATGACATCAACCGGATAAGCGCAGCCATCACCAATGTACCAACGGAATATGATTTCAGGCGCATGATCGAGGATCAGTCTAAGAGGATCGAAGACGCCAGTTTCGTGGCTGAGCGGCAAGGCCAGGTCGTGGGATATCTGATAATCTCCATTCTTTCGGGATTTTTTGGTATCAAACGCAGTGCATGGATATCTCTGTTGGGGGTTCACCCCCGGTTCATGGGGCAGCGGATCGGCGAAAGGCTGGCGGAAGAAGGCTTCAAGTTTTGCAAGTTCCAGGGCATCAAAGACATTTATACGACGGTGCGATGGGATTCGACGGATTTACTCTCCTTTTTTAAAACCCTCGGATTTGACCGAAGCAATTTTATTAATCTCAGAAAACAACTGGATTTGTAAAGAAAGACTGTCTTATTATCTCCATGACCCTGGCCGATTTCCCATTTCTCATTCTGGCATCCAAATCGCCCCGCAGGCGGTATCTGCTGAAACAGGCCGGCGTGGAGTTTACCGTCATTCCCAGCAGTTTTGATGAATCCGCCATCCCTGAGACCAGTCCGGATGATTTTGTTCGAATCCTGGCGCAGGCCAAGGCCAGGGTCGTATCGGAGCAGCATCCCCGCAGCTGGGTGATCGGTGCGGACACCATTGTGGTGGTTGACGATACCATCCTCGGCAAACCCGTTTCCAAAGCCGAAGCCCGCTCCATGCTTTCGACTTTAAGCGGCAGGGTGCATCGGGTTCTGACGGGATTCTGCCTGCGCCGCCTTGCGGAAAACCGCCTTCATGCTGAAGTCGTATCGACCGATGTTCGCTTCAAAATCCTGACTCCGGAAGAAATCGAGTGGTATGTCCACACGAGCGAGCCTTTCGACAAGGCCGGCGCCTATGCGGCCCAAGGCCTGGGCGCCTTCATGATCAAACATATTCATGGATCTTACAGCAATGTGGTGGGGCTTCCGGTTTGCGAGGTCGTGGAGTGTCTGGTCCGGGAAGGGATCGTCGAATTCAGGCCAGGAGTCCGCAGCTTCGAAGGACTTCGGATGAAAAATGAAGGGTGATGGGCAGTTGAATCTTGAAATCCCCCGGAAACTGAAGGTTGTTCAGCAGCGAATCGCGGAAACCTGCCGCCGGTGCGGTAGGGATCCAGGCGCCGTCCGCCTGGTCTGCGTCACCAAAACCATGGGCTCTGATACTGTCCGGCTGGCCATTCAGGCAGGAGCGATCCTTTTCGGGGAAAACTACATTCAGGAAGCACGGGATAAGTGTGCAACCCTGGCGGAATACCCGGTTTCCTGGCATTTTATCGGCCATCTCCAGACTAACAAGGCCAAATATGCCGTTAAGCTCTTTGATCTGATTCATACGGTCGATTCGCTTCGCCTGGCTGCGGAGCTGGACCGGGAAGCCCGGAAAATCGGGAAAGTTCAACAGATTCTGATTCAGGTCAATATCGGTAAAGAGGCTTCCAAATCTGGTATTGACGCGGAATCGGCGGAAACGCTGATTCGAAGCATCGCCGATTTTTCCAATCTTTTGGTTCAGGGACTGATGGTGATCCCGCCGTTTTTTGATGAACCCGAAAGGGTCAGGCCCTATTTCAGGGGGCTTCGGGAGCTCCGGGATTCGCTTGACAAACCCGGCACCAGCAGCATCCGCCTGGATGAGCTTTCGATGGGAATGACCGGAGACTTTGAGGCGGCCATCGAAGAAGGGGCCACCCTGGTTCGGATCGGCACGGCGATTTTTGGAGAACGACAATGAGATTGCTGCTTCATACCTGCTGTGCGCCTTGCGCCATTTATCCCATCGAAACGCTGCGAAATGAGGGTGTCGAGGTAATGGGGTTTTTTTACCGCCACAACATTCATCCCTACACCGAATGCCTCAGACGCCAGGAAACGTTGATTGCCTTTGCCGAATCGATTGATTTCAAGGTCATCCTCCAGAATGGCTACGACCTGGAAGGTTTTTTGCAGCAGGCTGTTTTTCGGGAATCCAGCCGATGCGAGATCTGTTATCATGACCGGCTGAAAACCACGGCCCTTTTAGCTGGAAAAGGAAATTTCGATTCCTTTTCCTCCTCTCTTTTGTATAGCAGATTCCAGAATCATGAGATGATCCGGGCCATCGGGGAATCCGTGGGAAAAACCGTAGGCATTCCTTTTTATTACCGGGATTTTCGAAGCGGCTGGAAGTCCGGCGTTGAAACATCGAAGCGCCTGGGCTTGTATCGGCAGCAGTATTGCGGATGCATTTACAGTGAAAAAGAGCGCTATTATTCTCCCCCTGACCGCCGGAAAGGCTGATCGTGTTCGGAAACTTCATTTATCTGATCATCGCCCTTCTGATTTATACGACGTATTACCCGCCGGATCAGCCCAATTTCCAGGCAATGGATGCCGCATTGCTGGCATTGTTTCTGATCGTGATATTTGCCACCTTCGCCTGGATCCAGTTTCGTGACATTGAAAAGCGGATCGGGCGGGAGAGTTTTATCCGCCTGGATCACCGGTTCAGTTCCTCCCTGACCCGACACTCGATTCTGGCGATCGGTTTTTTCACCTGCAGCATCTATGGTCTGAACCTGACAACGTACACGGCCCGGCTTCCCTTAGTATCGCTTTTTCCAACGCTTGATGGCCTGATCTGCCTCTGTCTTTTTCTCCTGTACATGACCATCGTCTGGATCTGCGCATGGTTCCCTTACGAAAAACTCTACCGGAATGGAATTTCCCTTCGGGCTTATGTTTCGTCTCAAATTTCCTTCAGCATTCCAGTGGTGTTGCCATGGCTGCTGATTTCCGGCGTATCCGATATCCTTCAGGCACTTCCTTTCGAGCTGCCCAGGAAACTGCTGGCGACATCCGTGGGCCAGATCCTCTTTTTTCTCTTTTTTCTGCTTGCCGTGGCGATTACCGGGCCGGCCATGATTCAAAAATTCTGGCGCTGTAAACCCCTCGAGCCCGGGCTGGTTCGACAGCGGATTGAAAACCTGGGCAGGCGTGCCGGGTTTACTTTTGCCAATATCTTATACTGGCCGGTCCTGGGCGGACGGATGATTACGGCCGGGGTCATGGGGCTGATCCGGCCTTTCCGGTATCTTCTGGTTACCGAAGCCCTGCTCGAGTTTCTCAGCCCCGAAGAAGTGGATGCGGTTGTGGCGCATGAAATCGGTCATGTCCGCAAAAAACATCTTCAGTTTTATCTTTTTTTCTTTATCGGATACATGCTCATTTCCTATACCCTGTTTGATGTCATTCTGATTGCCATCCTCTATATTCCGCAGCTCTTCCCGTTGATGGAACAGGTTCAGGGACGACAGACGACTGCAACATCGGCTTTTTTCAGTCTGGGTGCGATACTCTCTTTTATAATCTATTTTCGATATATTTTCGGCTATTTCATGCGGAACTTCGAGCGGCAGGCAGACGCCTTTGTATTTACTCTTTTCAGCAGCTCCCTTCCGCTGGTCACAACGCTGGAGAAAATTGCGATGACCAGCGGCCAGCCGGCGAACAAGCCCAATTGGCATCATTACAGCATTTTGGAAAGAATTCTTTTTTTGCGAAAATGCGAATCTGATCGCTCCTGGATCAGCCGTCATGACCGGAAAATACGCAGAAGCATCGCCGTTTATCTATCTGGAATCCTTTTGATCGGTGCGCTGGGGTATACCCTGAACTGGGGCGATACCGGTAAAAAACTGAATGCCCATCTCTTTGAACAAGTCCTGCTGCGGGAAATTGAAAAAAATCCGAACAATCCGGTTGCATATAATGTACTGGGAGACACTTATGTGCTTCGCAAAAATTTCGAGATGGCGCGGCAAGCCTATGAAAAGACGATCCTGCTGCAGCCGGATAATTTTTCAGCGCTGAATAATCTGGCCTGGATTCTGGCCACCAGTGAAGACGAGGCATTCCGCAATACCCGGCGCGCCGTGCTTCTTGCCGCAAGGGCTGCGGAATTGAAGCCTTCCGCCCAGATCCTGGATACGTTTGCTGAAAGCCTGTTTCGTAACGGCCAGCCTGAGGAGGCGATTTATATCGGTGAAAAAGCGCTGCTGATGGCAACCGGAGACTGTAGCTATTTTGAAAAGCAGCTTGATAAATTCCGCCAGGCACCGCGCCCCTGAAGAAAAGTACTGACGTTATGGCCTTGCAATTTCGACAATCCGGGTCTTCAGGATGTCTTGAGCCTGTTTTTCCAGATCGTTTGAGGGCCATGTCAGCATCACCTGAAGCCTGCCGGTATCGGGCATTTGCGACGCGATATCCGGATGCGCATCCAGATATGCCGCCGCTGTTTCCGCCAGTGCATCAGCCCCGTCAATCACCTGAACTTGTTTGCCGATTTTCCGCTGTATTACGGGAATCAGAAGCAGATAAGGGGTGCTGGCCAGGATGAGCGTGTCGATCTGCCGGGTCTTCAAAGGAAGCAGGTATTTTTTGACGATCATGGCGGTCACCGGTTTTTTCAGCCATCCTTCTTCGATAAGGGAAGCCAGCAGCGGAGCGGAAACGGAATAAATGCCGGCTTCGGGATAGTGTTCCCGGATTTTCTCAGGATAGAAATTGCATCCGATAACGGCACGGCTTCCGATAATGCCAATGCGGTGGTGCCTTGATTTGAGGGCTGCCCGGTTCACCGATGGGGTCATGATATCCAGGACCGGCACACCGGATCTCCCTGCTATTGCGCTGCCGGCAATGCCGGAAATCGTATGCGAGGCGATCAGAATCATCCTTGCCCCGAGCCCGACCAGAAATGCCGTATCTTGAACGGCGGCTTTGATTATCTTATCCGGGTTCAAGGCGGCTGCCGAAAAAACACGCATGTTGTCACCGAAACACAACACATCAACGCCGGGTATTTTCTCCCGAACCGCCCGTGTCAAGATCATACTGTCTAATCCCGAACCAACAATACCAATCATGGTAGATACCCCGCCGATTGTAGAAGGTAAATCCTGTTGACTCATAAGGGTCATACGGATTATGTATAAATAGTGACCCAATACCATTCCTTACCGGCAATGGCAACGCTTGTGTGCGGCATGATCTTTATGCCACTTCCGGCCGTTCGCTCATCGCCGGTTACACGGTGCTCATATTTATGGATCAAATTCCGGATTTATCCGCCGCCGCTGCAACAGGAGAATGCTCATGTCCCTTACATTCGAACCCATACGCCTTAACCAGCAGGATGCCTATGCCAGGGTGCTGGCCATATGCCCGCAGCCCACTTCCGATTACAGTTTCATCAACCTGTGGGCATGGGCGGATGAATACGGGCTGATATGGGCCTGGGAAAACGATATGGTCTGGATTCAGCAGACGTTTCCGGAGCCTGTTTACTGGGCGCCGGTCGGCGACTGGGGCCAGGCCGACTGGCCGGACGTTCTGTCCAAACATTTTTTCGGCCCTACAGTGTTTACGCGCGTTCCGGAAAAGCTGGCCCTATTGTGGAAGGAAAGGGCAGGGGAGAGCCGGATGATTGCGGAGCCGCTTCGCGGGCACTGGGATTATCTGTATGCAGGGATGGACCTGATCGCGTTGAAAGGCAACCGGTATCACAAGAAAAAAAATCTGCTCAATCAGTTTCTGGCAACTTACCTCTATCGATATGAGCCGCTTGGCCCCGAAATGACGGAAAAAGCCCTGGCGCTTCAGACCGACTGGTGCACCTGGCGCGACTGCGAAGCCAGCGACATGCTGTCCGCGGAAAACCGGGTGATTGAAAAAGTCCTGAAAAACTGGAGCAGCTTAAAGGGACTTTCCGGGGGCGCGCTGCTGGTCCATGACGTTATCGTTGCTTACACCGTTGCCGAAATGCTCGGCCCCGATACCCTGGTTATTCATTTTGAAAAAGGCAACCCGGATTACAAGGGGGTGTATCAGGCCATCAACCAGATGTTTCTGGAGCATTTCGGCAACCCGGATATTCTGATAAACCGCGAACAGGATCTGGATGACGCGGGCCTTCGAAAAGCCAAGCTCTCCTATCACCCCGTGGATTTCATCAAGAAATTCCGCTGTGTTGTTTAATCAAATGTCTGGCAATCCCTTTTGCATCGTTCAGCGCTGCGCAATCTCGACGCACCGCTTGAAGTCGAAAGCCATGAAGGCGGCTTTCGCCTCTCCGGTAAGGCTGTCCTGGGATCCCCTGCGTTTTTCCAGTGCAGCCACCGCTTGTGCGGCCTTAAGTGCCTCAGCGCTCTTTCCGGGTGTCGTGACGATGACGCCCAGCTGGTTGCCCTCTTTCCAGAGGGGGATGACGGCGACATCATCCTGCTTGAAAAGGTTCCTGCCCCCGTCATCGGGACGAAACGTCGCCTGCCTGAAATGCGCGGAGCCGGGGTTTGCATCCATTATTTTTACGGTGCCGTATCCTTCCTGGGCGTCCGGATCCACCTTCAGAACCAGAATGCCGGAATCGGGCAGGGCACGGTCGAAGCCCACGGGCTGCCTGTTCTCAACGAGATAGTATTTCCCCCGGGTCAAGGGGATCTTGATGGCCAGCGTCTCGCCGCCGTTACTCAGCGGCGAAAGGAAAGCCACGGCGGTTTCACCCCGCTTCACGAATCGGACCTGCTCCCTGGTGATCCAGCCCAGGCGGATCTTCGTGAATGACGTGAGCCCGGGGGGCAGCCCGCCCCGCTCCAGGAAATGCTGAGACATGATGTCCCAGGGACCGATATAAATGGCATTGTGATCAAAGGAGGGGAGCCTGGAAGCGTCAGACTGACGCTCGAAATCGTACAGTCAGGGAACGCGCCGCTTCCCTCCTTCGATGCCTCCCAGGGCATGGAAGAAATCATGGGCAAACATGCCAAGGTGGGCATTTTCGGCCCCCACAAAGATGCCGCCGCCGAACTCCTTGCCGTTCCGGGAACGCACTGTCGCAAAGGCCAGTTTCCCCTTCACACCCGTGAGCATCCCCGGATTGGCGCAATAGCAGAGCATTCCGTATCCCTCGCCCGGCGTGGTGTGGACGCCCGGAATGACAAGAATGTGCTTGTAGCGGCTGAAGTCAACATCGCTCCCCAGCCCTGTCAGGGTGTCCTCGATGAGTTTCCTCACCCGGGTGCGGTCCACTTTGAAGTTGTAAGGACTGACTTTGTATTTCGAAAGCGGGTCGGGTAGATCCACCCACCCTCGGAAGTCAGCCTTGAGCCAGGCCTGGCCGTAGGACTGTTCCCGCACATACTGGTCAAGATTATCGACGACCCGCTTTCGAATGTTGTTTGGATCGAACGAAGGACTCGTATCAGGGAAGCGTACGGCAACCGCCAGGACCCGCAGCTCCCCTTTGGCCTGGTCCGATTGCGGGCCCAGCCCTTCATCTCCCGTGTAAAAGGCCGGAGTATTTGACGGCATAAAGACAAGCAACACCAGGGCAATCAACATTACAATATTTTTCATCGCATCCTCCTTTCTCTTTATCTTGTCCCGTCGGCAAGTCTCCTGACTCCGAAAAATCCACCGTGCGATTAATTCACTCAATCTTGGTTCTCCAACCAGCCGGTTCAGTGATCAGGATGACTATTTTCATGGTAAGATCGCTTTGAAGGAATTATACAGGTATCGCTTCGGGGCGATTATAAATCACGGCACTGCATATCAGTCAAGACTATTATGACATATACAGTCTTTTAATTTGATTGACAAAAACAATCGTGTTGAATAGGGATATCAAAGTTATTGTGCAGATATATCGACAGCAGATCATGGAAACGACATGAATCGAAGAACCTTCCTTAAAATTGCGGGCATCGGCAGCATTGCCGTCGCCGCCGGGTGCACGTCGCAAACGGATAAAACCCTGTACAGCCCGGTTCAGGCCCCTGATGACATGATTGCGGGAAGAGCCGCCTGGTACGCCTCTACCTGCCGAGAATGCCCGGCTGGATGCGGCGTGCTGGCCAAGAACCGCGAAGGCCGCATCATCAAGCTGGAAGGCAATCCCCGGCACCCGATCAACCGGGGCGCGCTCTGCATGCGCGGACAGGCGGCCCTGCAGGGCATTTACGATCCCGACCGGATCAAAACGCCCATGCTACAGGAAAACGGCGTCTGGCGATCCATCAGCTTCGAAGATGCCGAAGCGTTGATTACCCGAAAAGCACTTGAGGCATGCCGGCAAGGGCCAAACTGCGTTCGTCTGCTCAGTGAAATCGCCGGCGACAGCCTTTTTGCGCTGTTTCAGGAGGCATTGCATCAATGGGGGTCCGATGGGCCGGTTCTTTTTGAACCTTATGCCCATGAATCACTGAAGGCCGCCCATGAGGCTGTTTTTGGCATTGCCGCTGTACCGGCGGTTCATATGGACCAGGCCGACCTGCTGGTCGGATTTGGCGCGGACTTTCTGGAAACCTGGCTGTCGCCGGTTGAATATGCGCAAAAATTCAAAGCCATGCACGCGCTGCAGAACGGAAAAAAGGGGGTCTTTATTCAGGTCAGCCCTTTTGAGTCCCTGACGGCCGCCAATGCCGATCGCTGGTTGGCCTGCCGGCCCGGCGGCGAATCGGCCGTGGTTTACGGGCTGATTCGGGAAATGCTTGCCCGCGACTGCGGTCAGGGCCTTCCGACTTTGGTCCGGGACCGCATGGCACAGGCCTGCCTGCCCTTTACCCTGTCTGAAGTCGCTCGCTTCTCCGGAATCCGTGAAGTAGATTTCCAAATGCTGGCCAATTGTCTCCTGGAAGCAAAAGCCCCGCTTGTTCTGGGCGCCGGCATCGGCGCGGGGGGCGCGGGTGCTTTCCAAACCGATTTGGGCGCCATCCTGTTGAATCTGGTTCTGGACCCGCAACTCGGACTTTATGATTTTGAAAATCGCCATCGCATCGAGCGTGCGGCCAGGCGATCCGAAGTCCTGGCTTTTTTGGACGGCCTTGAAAAAATACCGGCCGGATTGGTCCTGCTGCACAACACCAACCCGGCCTTTACCCTGCCCCCTTCCAGCCGCGTTGCGGAAATCATCTCCCGCAAGGAACTGTTTGTGGTCAGTTTCACCGGTTTCATGGATGAAACCGCCATGCTCTCGGATATGGTGTTTCCCATACAACTGCCGCTGGAAACCTGGGATGCCTATGAGGGTAAGACCGCTGTGACCGGTATCCTGCAGCCGGCGATGGGCCGGCTGACGCAGGCGCCTCCAATCGCTGAAGTATTGCTGCGCTGCGCCTTTGACGGAAAGCCGCCGGTGCCGGATTACAAGACATATGTTGCCGGCCGTCTGAATGTCCGGAAAACCATAGAAAGCTATCGGGATTGGGTAGGTGCCGTTCAGGCCGGCGGCATTTTCAATACTCCGCCGGTCACTTCGTTTTCTGGGCTTTCTTCCGATGCCTTGCCAGGGGCACTGCTGTCCCGACATATCCGGCCGGCCGCTGTGTTGCCGAAAGGTGAAACGTATTTTATCGGTGTTCCGTCCCTCCGGTTTTTTGATGGAAGGGGTGCCAACAAATCCTGGCTCTGCGAAGCGCCCGATCCCCTGACCCTGGTTTCCTGGCAGTCCGTTGTTCAGGTCCATCCCGAAACCATGGCTGTCAAAGGCTGGAAGCAGGGGGATGTGATTGAACTCCGGTCGGAATCCGGCACATTGAAAGCCCCGGTATTTGAAAGCCCCGGCATCCACCCAAGCGTGATGGTCATGGCTATTGGACAGGGCCATACCGCCTACGGTCGCCATGCCCGGAACCAGGGTCAGAATCCTCTACTGCTGCTGGATGCGGGAGTTGATCCTGCCAGCGGAGGCCCTTCTTACCTGGTTCGCGTTTCGGCTGCTGCCGTTGTCGGGCAGAAGCAGGATCTTGCGCATCTGGATGGCAGCCGGATTCAGCATGGCCGGAAGATCGCCGTTACTACTGCGCTCAATACCCTTCAGAAGCCTGCTGTCCATGATGAAAAAGGGTTCGGGATGTGGGATTTTCCCTTGACCCTGCCGCTGCCCGAAGGCTATGACGCCAAACGGGACATCTATCCCGAACATACGCATACGGATTACCGCTGGGGAATGGCCGTGGATCTGGATCGCTGCATTGGTTGCGGCGCCTGCACCGTTGCCTGCTATGCGGAGAACAACATCGGTATGGTGGGTGAAAAACAGGTTCTCGCTGGCCGTGAAATGGCCTGGCTGCGGATCGAGCGCTACCATGATCCGGAAGACAATAGAAAAATCATCTTTCTGCCCATGATGTGCCAGCACTGCGACAATGCGCCCTGTGAGGCTGTCTGTCCTGTTTATGCACCCCATCACAACAAGGAAGGGCTGAACAACCAGATTTACAACCGCTGCATCGGAACGCGTTTCTGCGGCCAGAACTGCCCCTACAAGGTCCGGCGATTCAACTGGCTGGACTGGAAACGGCCCGAACCGCTTCCCCTGCAACTGAATCCGGATGTAACGGTCCGCAGCAAAGGCGTCATGGAAAAATGCTCTTTTTGCATTCAGCGGATCAAGGACTGCCATGATGTCGCCAAAAATGAAAAACGGATGATCCGCGACGGCGAAGTGATTCCGGCCTGCGTGCAGACCTGCCCCACCCACGCCCTGGTTTTCGGCAATTTCATGGATCCGCAAAGCCGGGTGCGGCGTCTGATAGACGACCGCCGTGCCTATCAGGTCCTGGGATATCTGAACACCAAACCCGCTGTGATCTATCTGAAGAAAGTGCTGCAAGAGATCTGATCCCGGATCAAATTTATCTGGCAGCGGAAAAAGGTGTCAGGAGGATTTATGGCAGTTGGGTCGGACGCCGTATTTTTTCATGATCTGCTGGAAAGACTGGCGTTCGAGCCCGCATTTCTGGGCGGCGTGGGTGACGTTCCCCTCTGCCTGCTCCAGAACATGGTGAAGATAGGCAACGGTAAACTGTTCCAGAACCTGATGTTTGGCCGAGTGGTAGGGCATTGAAAACAACTGGTTTTCGTTAAAACAGGTCGGCGGGTCTGAATGATGCCATCCAGCGTCCTCCGGTTGAATCATTTCTCCCGAAGACAATACCACGGCGCGCTGGATCAGGTTGGCCAGTTCCCGGACATTTCCCTCCCATCGGTGTTCCACCAGGCGGCGCATGAATTCGGGGGAAGCCTCTTTTGGAGGTTTGTTGAATTCTGTGGCAAAGCGGCCGAGAAAGTACTGGCTTAGCACGGGAATATCTTCCCGTCGTTCGCGAAGTGTTGGCATGTGCAGATTGACAACATTCAGGCGGTAATAGAGATCTTCCCGGAACTCACGGGCGGCAAGCCTGGCTTTAAGGTCCTGATTGGTGGATGCAATCAGCCGGACATCCACCTGAACGGTCTTGGTCTGGCCAAGAGGCTTGATGCACTTGTCCTCCAGAACCTGAAGGAGCTTGGTTTGGACCGATAACGGAATATCGCCGATTTCATCCAGGCAGATGGTTCCGCCGTCGGCTTCTTCAAACAAGCCTTTCTTATCCTGAGTGGCATGGGTAAAAGCGCCTTTTTTGTAACCGAAGAGCTCGCTTTCCAGAATGTTTTCCGGTACCGTCGGACAGTTGATATGAACATAGGGAAGGGAAGCTCTTGCACTCAGTGCGTGAATGGCACGGGCGGCAAGGTTCTTGCCGGTACCGGACTCGCCGGTGATCAGAACCGTGACGTCGGTTCTGCTGACCATTTGAATGGTATCATAGAGTTTCTGCATGGGGGGGCTCGATCCAACGAAATGCTGGAACGTTTCCTCTTTCCGTATCCGCTGCTGAAGCTGCTGATTTTCACGAAGCAGGAGGCTTCGCTCTATGCCTTTTTGCAGCAGGCGCACCAGATCATTCTGTTCAAAAGGCTTGGTGATAAAATCATAAGCCCCTTTTTTTATGGATTCCACAGCAACTTCGATGGCCCCGTATGCAGTCATCATAATGATGGTTAGTCCCGGATCCAAAAGGCGCAGTTGTTCGAGGAGTTGAATTCCATCCATTCCGGGCATTCGAATATCCACCAGCGCCAGATCGAAGCAGTGCTGTCGAAAAACCTCCAGGGCGGCGGAAGCATTTGAAACGGTTTCCACCTCGCAGTCGATGTCCGCACGGACTGCCCGGCTCAGCAGCCGGAGCATATCCATTTCATCGTCAACAATTAAAAGTCTGGGTTTCTTCATGGTCCCCTATGTAGGACAAAACGATGCCGGTGTCAAAAGAAATGCCCGTTTCGGTATGCTCATGGTCTGATGGCGAACGCGTGCATGGGGCGTTGACGGCAATGAAAAACCTGAAATCCGGGAATGCGTCCGATTTTTGGATGATTGTTGACTCGGCAAGGGAACTGTGATAGGCGCATATGGCTGAAGATGCTGATACTTTCAAGTTGCCACCCCAAGTGTTTAAAACATTTTGACAGATGAAGGAGAACATCAGTATGGCCTTGCAGAATTTTTCTCACCAGTTCATTCAGGGACTTTCAGAGATTCACAACTCGCTCGATTTGCAGGAGACCAAGGAAGCGGTTGTGCGGGTTGCATCCCAGATTTTCGGCGCAAAAGGCGCCTCTTTGCTGCTGTTTAATCGTACGCGTGAGACCATGAGGGTTTCAGAATCTTACGGCCTGAGCGAAGCCTACCAGATCAAGGGGGATGTCAACCCGAAAATTAGCCTTGGCGAGACGCTCCATGGCAGCGTGGTCGTGATTCGGGATGTCGCCACGGACCCCAATCTTCAGTATCCTCAGGAAGCATTGAAAGAGGGGATCAAAAGTATCGTTGGTGTCCCGCTTCCCGTCGGGAACATTCTGGTCGGCACGCTTCGGCTGTATTTCGGCAGTATCCGGGATATTTCGTGGGATGAGATGGAATACCTCAAGACGATGGCGCTTCATGCGGGGCTGTCTTTAAGAAAGTCGTTTTATTTTGACTCCATTAAAAACTCGACCACCAATATTCATTTGATGCCGCCGTTCAAGGTCAGCGAATCGATGATGAATCTGGTCAAGACCGCAACCCTTTCAGGCAATTCCAGGGGCTGTTCCCTTTTTCTGATCAAGCAGTCGGACGGGATGCTGGAGCGGGTGGCCTCTTTCGGGCTGAGCGAGAGTTATCTGACCAAGGGGACCCTGTATGCCGCGCAGAGCATCGGAGAAGTGACCACCGGAAAGCCGGTTGTCATCTCCAGGGTTGAAACCGATGACCGTGTTCAGTACCGCGAGCAGGCTCTTAAAGAGAACATCCGGGCCATTATCGGTTTTCCCGTGACCGTGGGTTCAAAAGTTGTCGGTGCGCTTCGGTGGTATTATGACTTTGAATTCGAGCCGGACAAGGACCACCTGACGTGGAAGGAATACCTGGCGATCAACGTCGGTCTGGCCATTGAGAAGAATCAGCTTCTGATCCAGCTCAAGACCCGGCAGGACTGGTATGCCGATATTCTGTTCGAGATGGATGCCAAGCCCTACAATATTTCATGATGTAGGGGCGGGTTTCATACCCGCCCCAATCGTGGAGGCGTCATCAACACAATGTGGAATTACAGCCACCGCTTTTTATCCAGCAGGGACTTGGCGTAGTCCTGGCGGGTTTTTCTTGTTCCGGTGTTGGGGCCGCCGAAGCTGAGCGCATGGGCCGTGCATGCTGCAACGCACGCAGGC
>Ga0268283_1000453_pt1 | contig 27461 bp, 22 predicted proteins | sample saktaG_13_FD_190140 | JGI IMG/M metagenome (GOLD analysis project Ga0268283, IMG submission 190140) | Saline water microbial communities from Sakinaw Lake, British Columbia, Canada - sak_2013_06_06_36m | ecosystem: Environmental > Aquatic > Non-marine Saline and Alkaline > Saline ... | reverse complement strand
CAATCTCGGCGCTTTCCAGTGTTCGGTCTTTCGCGCTCATTTCAATTCGAATCGCCATACTATTTTTCGCTTCAAAGCGATCAAATAGCAAAACATTGTTCACCAATTCTCCGCCAGTTTTTTTGACTAAAGCCTCAATCTCAGCATATCTCACCTCTATTGGCACAATCATTGAGATATCACGCGAAACGACTGGGAATTTATTGATTGGTTGATATTCCAGAGTATTTTTCGCAACATCCCGCAAGACTTCCAGGTTTATTTCCGCAATTGCCAAGCGCTTAGAAATCTTATAGCTCGCAAGCACTGATTGATTGACTTCGCCAACAAAGCCGACGACTTTTCCGCCCACACTAATTTTCGCCGTTCTTCCTGGATTCATAAGTGTCCCTGGCTTTTCGATTTCTAGAAATTGGATATTTTTAATATTAAGCGCCTCAAACAAATCCTCCATCGTGCCCTTCAAATCATAAAATGTTTCAGAATTAGAATCTTTCTCAAGTACCTTTGCTAAGATCAAATCACGCTCTTCGACAACTTCGGAGTCTTTTAACAAATAGCGCTTGCCAATTTCAAATATTCCAAATTCACCAAAATGCTTGAGGTTTTCTCGGACATTTTTAAGGATATTGATTGTCATTTTTGCGCGGACAAACTGTTGATCCGGATTCATCGGATTAGCAAGCTCAAGATGTTCACTTTCAGAAAAACCAGCTTTTCTAATATCTTCTGATCCATAAAAAGAGTAATTATAGACTTCGTCAAAGCCTAATCCTGTGAGAATACTCTGCATTTTTCTTTCAAAGAAAACTTGCTCATTCAGTTTTGCTGGCAAAACTTCCGCCACCATCGGTCGCGGAGCAATCTTTTCATAGCCCCAAACTCGTCCAATATCTTCAATCAAATCTTCTTGCGTCCGCAAGTCTAAGCGATAAGTAGGGATTTGGCACTCAATAATTTGCTTGCTTCTTACTTCTTGCTTGCCCGCCGAAGCCTTGGCGTAGGCGGGTTTCTTGCTTCTTGTGTCAATGCCCAATAAATTCAATATGCTCAGCAATTCTTTCTCCGGCACCTTCTCGCCCAAAAGCTGATTAGCATATTCCAAATCCAGCTTCACTGTCCAAGAGCTAATTTTCTTTGGATAAATATCCACAATTCCTTCAACTTTTCCATCGGCAATATGTTCCAAAATATCAATAATACGCACCATCGCCTTTTCAGTCAGATTTGGATCGAGATCTTTTTCAAAACGATAGGATGAATCCGTGTTGAGTCCCAGTGCCGTTCGCGTTCTTCGAATATTCACCGCATCAAAGCTGGCTGCCTCAAGGACGATTGTCTTGGTATTTTCATTTATGCCCGAATCTTTCCCACCCATAATCCCCGCCAGCGCCAGTGGCGCTTTTCCATTTGTGATGAGCAGGTTATTTTCTGACAACTTAATTTCAGTATCATCCAAAAGCACTAATTTCTCATCCTTAGTCGCTCTACGCACCACAATTTGACATTTGGATTTTGAACTTTGAGCTTGATTTGAAATTTGAAATTTGGATTTTGAAATTTCGCTTTCGATTTTTTCAAAATCAAAAGCATGCAGAGGCTGTCCTAACTCGAGCATTACATAATTCGTTGCATCCACAACATTATTGATCGGACGCAGTCCGCAAACTTCCAATCTTTCTTTCAACCATTTTGGCGATTCTTTGATCGTGATGTTCTCCATCACTGCTCCGATATATCTTTTGCACAAATCCTTATCTTTGATTTCTACGGACAAGTCGTGACCTGTCCCTACATTGGGCAATTTTAATTCATCAAAAGCATAAGAGAACTTCTTTTTTTCTAAAACTGCCAACTCTCTCGCCACACCAACATGACTCAAAATATCATGCGCACGATCCGGGAGAACTTTGATTTCCAGCATACTATCATCATTTCCACCCAGATATTTTTCCACTGACTCCCCCACTTTCGCTTTCTTATCCAAAATCAAAATTCCATCATGATTTTTTCCTAGGCCCAACTCATCTTCCGCACAAAGCATCCCAAAAGATTTCACGCCACGAATTTCCGCTTCTTTGATTTCGAAGTTTTCAGGAAGCACTGTTCCAACCGTTGCCACTGGTACTTTTTGAGCAACAACGATATTTGACGCGCCACAAACAATTTGTAATTTTTTGTTGCCAATATCAACAAGGGCTATTTGCAATTTATCAGCATTGGGATGTTTTGTGATTTCCAAGATTTCTCCCACAATCACACCTGGAAAATTATTATTGCCCTTTTCCAATCCTTCAATCTCAAACGAATGCATCGTCAAAAGCTCCGCCACTTTTTCGGGAGATAGTTTTGTTCCGCTTAATTCTTGTAACCAACCAAATGAATAACGCATATTATTAAAAAATCATTCGTACATTCGTATTAATTCGCCTGCCTGCCGGTAGGCAGGTAATTCGTAGAGATCCCTAAAATTGCCTAATAAACCTCAAATCCCCTGAATGAAAAAGCCTGCAATCATCAATTTTGTATTTCATCATTGCCAAGCGTTCGAGACCGAATCCCCAGGCAAAACCTGTGTAGGCGTTGCGCTTATAGCCTACTGCTTCAAAAACATTTTGATTAACCATCCCGGCGCCACCAAGTTCTAACCAGCCATTATGTTTGCAAACTTTGCAACCGGCGCCACCACAAACCATACAAGAAATATCAAATTCAAAACTGGGTTCCGTGAAAGGAAAATAGCTTGGGCGCAGACGCACCTTTATTTCCTGCCCAAAAAATTGTGAAAAGAAATCTTCCGCTACTTGTTTTAGGTGTCCAACATTAATATTTTCTCCCACAATAAGTGCTTCGAATTGATAGAATGTATTATCATGCGTTGCATCCGATCCATCACGGCGAAAACATTTGCCTGGCACAATAATCCTAATCGGCGGTTTGTGTTTTTCCATATACTTCGCCTGCACCGCTGAAGTTTGTGTACGCATTGCCAGATTCTCTTTGTCCTTTTTATTTTTCAACCAAAAAGTCTCTTGCATCTCGCGCGCCGGATGATCAGCTGGCATATTCAATGCATCAAAGTTGTAGAACTCAGTTTCAATTTCCGGCCCATCAGCAATTTCAAATCCCATGCCCGTGAAAATATCTTCAATATCACGACGAACAATTGACATTGGATTGAGATGCCCAATGCCTCTTTTTTTGCCAGGGATTGTGACATCAATTTTTTCTTTTTCTGCGCTCGTTCCGGTTTTAGACAAATCCGCTTTTTTCCCATTAATAATAGCCAAAATTTCCAGCTTGGTCTTATTGGCTAATTCACCAATCTGTTTTTTCTCCTCCGGTGCCAGATTTTTCAGATTTTTAAGAAAGCCAACAAGCTCGCTTTTTCGACCAAGATATTTTTTCTCCAACTCAAAAAGCATGTCACTATTTTTGACCTTCTCAATCTCCTCTAAAACCTGCTTTTTAACCTCTTCAATTTTCGTTTTCAACATAGTATTATTCTAGCCTCAAAGGCCAAAAAAGTCAAAACTAATAGTACTGTCATCCTGAGCGGAGTCCGTACTCGGACGAAGTCGAAGGATCTGATTTCTATAACCATTGGTCTTACTAAAATTAGCCAAGCTAAGGATAATAACCAGCAGATCCTTCGACTCCGTCAGCATCTGTCACTGGCAAATGTTGATACGCTCAGGATGACGTATATAGCAAAAAGTAAAAAATACGGGCGCCAGTTGAAAAATAGCGCCCGGCTCCGATTTTATCGGGATAAGGTTATTTTGCACCATAGAATAAATCCTCCTCGATCCACCGAGTATGTTCTTCTGATACAAAAAGGAAACCTCTTCCTTTGCAAAGAAAGCATTTTACTCTCCTTTCTTTGTTTTCTTTGCAGAAAGGGCAAGCAATTATCGATTTTTGGGGAATAGCGCAATCCTCAACATCATCAGTGATATCTTCCAACATACAACACCTCCTTTTTTTATGGATGTATGCAAAACAATAAAGCACATACTGCTAATAGAAAAATTGTTCCTGTAATTGGTCCGACAAAATTAGCTAGAATAAAGAAAATGATAATACTTGTTATGCAAATAAAGTTTCTTTTTTCTGTGCGATAATATCGTCTCAACAACTCCCAAAAACTTTTCAGGTAAATCATTGACATGTCCTATCTCCTTGCCTAAAGTTAAAGAACAAAAGCCATTTCTACAAAATGCAAAATGGCAAAAAATATCTATCCAAAATTGCCTACATTCCCATTTTTTCCTTAGCCATCCGATACTGTTCTTCTGAAATCTGTCCGCTTTTTCGCATCATCTCCATGGCCGAAAGCAACTTATCTTTATTTTCCGGCTTCATTACTTCTTGCATCATTTTGGCTTTTTCCTGAGGACTCATCCGTTCCATTCTTTTCATCGCCAAGCGCTGAAGCATATTCATCTTGGGAGAATTTTCTTCATCTTTTTTCTTATCATCTACTTTGACCGAGTCATCTTTTACGACCCCCCTATTCTGATCATCACTTTGCTGACTATTTTTTTTGAACGGATTCCACATAGACTTATTTTTTTTGTAATTGTAAATTATAACTTGTAACCAAAAGCGCCGAAGCAATAAAAATCGAAGAGTACGTTCCAAAAGTTATTCCAATCAACAGTGCCAAAGAAAAATGCTTAATTGATTCACCGCCAAAAATGTAGATTGCGAGAAGTGTAATAATTACGGTGAGTGAAGTATTGATTGAGCGCACCAATGTTTCATTGAGACTACGATTGACAATTTCCGGAAATTTTTCTTTGGACGAACTGCGTTGGAGATTTTCTCTTGTGCGATCATAAACCACAATCGTATCATGGACAGAAAAACCCAAAATTGTGAGGAGCGCTGCCACGAACGGCACACCTACTTCTACGCCCCAAAAATGCCCCAGAACAGAGAATGCTCCCACCGTGATTAGAATATCATGAATAAGAGCAATCACCGCCCCTGCGCCATATTTCCAGGATGCCACCGGATGAGAAACGCGTCGAAAAGCCCAAGCGACATAGGCCATAATTCCAACAACAGCCCAAAAAATTGCCATTAGTGATTTAGTTTTCAACTCACTAGAAACGGACGCGTTGGCATAATCCGTCCGCAGATTTTGTGATTCGGGATATTTTTTTGACAAAGTTTCCAAGACGATTTGATTAGTCTTGTCATCCTCGGAAGCATAGCGAATCAGCACAGAATTATTGCCCGTCGATTGCAATGTAAGACTCTTGAGGCTTAGCTCTTTCAATGAATCTTCCAGCTCCTGATTAGCCGGGACCGCATTAGAAAATTTCACTTCCATCAAAGTTCCACCAGTAAAATCAATTCCATATTTCAATCCCCAAGTAAAAAGTGCCACAACACTCAGCACCGTCAGCGTGATGGAAAAAATATAGGCGTATTTGGTTTTGGAAATAATATTAAACATAGATTTTTTAATTTATATCCCCTTCTCCATTAGGGAGAAGGTGGCCGAAGGCCGGATGAGGGAGGAGCCTTTCAATAATCGACCAGCTGTTTTTATGTGAGTTTTCTTATTTTTAAACACCCTTTTCCCTCACCTGTCCTCCGGACATCCTCTCCCTAAGGGAGAGGAGGATATTTCACGAAATTTACATATTTTCTTTCTTCGCCCCGACCAGCCACATCTTATCTTCAATCCACGGTCCCAAAATAAACCGCAAAATTGTTCTCGTGATAACCACGGCGGTAAACATTGAAGCCAGCACTCCGATGATCAGCGTAACGGCAAAACCTTTCACAAATCCGGTTCCCATTTCCACCAAGATGAAAGCAGTGATAATCGATGACATATTCCCATCCAAAATCGACGTCCAGGCGCGCTTAAAACCTTCTTCAATCGCACTGAGAATATTGCGCCCTTTGCGGACTTCTTCTTTCGTCCGTTCAAAAATCAAAATATTGGCGTCCACCGCCATTCCAATTGAAAGGACGAACCCAGCAATTCCAGGCAGTGTCAGTGTAATTTGCCAGGGCGTAAAACCAGATAGCTTGAAAATGCTAATCATTAGAGCTGAATAGATGAGTAACGCGACAGAAGCAATCAGCCCCAAAAAGCGATAATACAAAAGCATAAAAATAATCACAAGCAGTAGTCCAATCAGTCCCGCTTTTAAACTTTTTTCAAGTGATACTTGTCCCAATGTCGCCTCCACTGATTGTTGGCTAACAAGACTGATTGGCACAGGGAGTGCTCCTTCGTTGAGTCTTTTAACTAAAGCCTTTGCTTCTTCCACGGTGTAATTTCCAGTGACAACCGCTTCACCGTTCAATATTTCACTCTGCACAGTTGGCGCAGTAATAATTTCTCCATCCAAATAAATTGCTACTCGTTTCCCAATATTCTTTTTTGTGATCTCTGCAAACAATTTTGTTCCCTCATCATCAAACTTCAAAGATACTTCCGGCTCTGAAAGCCCCTGGCTTTTGAACTGCACACTGGCACTTTTGAGATTTTTTCCAGTGAGACCTGTTTCCGCCCAAGCGATTTGTGGCTGAGGCTGGATTGTTTTCATTATCAAGATGTGCGCACTTTTAAATTCTTGCGCATCACCCTCACCCCCGCCTGCATCGTTAGGCGAAGCATTGCGGGCAGGGCGAATTTCAATTTTTTTAATAATATGCCAACCAAATTGAGACTCGACTAATTTCGAATAAACTTCTCCATCTTTCAAGTTTGGATCAAAAACCGCCGCCTCATATTCCGGTACAAAAGAACCTTTTTTCTGAAAATCATAAACACCACCATTATCTTTCGATCCGGGGTCTTGACTATTATCTTTCGCCAGAATCGCAAAATCTTCTCCGGCCAGAGCTTTTTTCAAAATTCCTTCTGCCTTGATTTTCGCCTCAGCATTTGTTTTATCTAAAACATCTTGAGGAATCTGCTCAGGAGTAGTCTGACTTTCCTCTTTGAACTCCAAAAATGGCGTTTCGCTAATCATCTTCTTAGCCTCATTGATGTCTTTCACTCCTGCCAACTCCACCACCAACCTTTGTTCTCCGCCTGATTTTGTGGTATAGACAACTGGCTCTGCCACACCAAACGCATTGACGCGTCGCTCAATCACATCCTGCACGGCTTGCATCGCATCTCCAACCTGAGAACTCTCAACCTGACTCGTGTCCGCCTTATACTCCAGATGAATCCCGCCCTGCAAATCCAGTCCCAGATTGATTTTTGGCTTATTGAGAACATCAAAAAGACGTGGCACTTTCTTGGCCGCCTGCGGATAAGCAATAAACCCTGCCACAACAGCAAGGACAATCACAAGGATAAATTTTAATCTAAGCTTCTGCCTGTTATTCATAAATTCTATTCTACCTGAATTTGAGAGTTTGGCAATAGTCCATATTTATATCCCCTTCTCCATTAGGGAGAAGGTGGCCCCGCCGCGGCGGGGATGAGGGAAAGGGCTACATGTTAAGAAAAAATAAAAGATTATCCTTAACCTATTGCCCTTGCCCTCACCTGTCACGTGCTCGTGACATCCTCTCCCGAAGGGCGAGGAGGAATCTTGTTTTCCACCAAAAACCGATTCGCCTTTTCCAAAACTTTTTTAGAGTTAAGATTAGTCACCCGATTATAGGCTTGGGAATATTCCATCCAGATATAATCCCGATGCTCATGGGATAGAACAATTTGCTCCTGATTTGTTTTGGCCAAATAATAAATTACTTTTTTGAAAATCATCCAGCCACGCCCAGCTTGCAGTCGTTTGGCTTTTTCTTCAGGACCGGCTACGAAAAAATATTTTTCCTGTCCCAGAAATCCATGGACAATATTAATGTCGGTAATCCCCGTTTCTTCTCGCGCTTCTCGACGCAATGTTTCCTCATCATCCATTTCGTCTTTCTTTTCGATATGTCCCTTAATAAAACCCCAGTGCCCACCCGGATAGCGCAAAAGCAAGAATTTAATTTTCTCGCCTTCTCGCCGAAACACCACCACACCAATCGATTTTTCAAAACTAAAAATTTTATTCATTTTTATTTATAATAAATCTAATCTTCGTAATCGCTTTAGAGCATCTATAGTAATCCGCTTTTTTCCTTTTTGTTGCATCTCTTCACATAAAGCCAACCCGTCTTCAAATGAAACCCACTTAAAATCCTCAAATTCAGATTGAGAAATGTCAATCGTATCAATATTGGCATTAACGTAAACAAAAAAATACTTTTTGCCTTTCATGAAAATATCTTGCCCGGCGTCATTTCGGAGCTCGCGAGAATTCTGACTATGCATGGGAAACTCGACCTTGTCTTCTCCAAATAGCGATATTTCTTTATCGCACGAATCAATAAACTTGCTTCCAATTTCTTCGGTCATTTCTCGCAAATATGCCACATTGATATCCTCGCCATTATCAATTCCTCCTTGGGGTAATTGCCAAAGATCATGCTTGCGTTTATAGAGAAAAAGAATTTTTTTATCATTCAAAAAACAACCAACAATTTGTGGCCGGTAACCCTTGTCACGAATTTGGTCGATTTCAACTACGCTTGGTTGTTTCATGAAAATTACTTCCCACAACACTTCTTATACTTTTTACCCGATCCATCCTCCTACGCTAAAGCTTCGGCGGGACTCCGCTTAGTTAATCATGCTTAGGTTGATTATCTACCACAACAATGCTTGTATTTTTTTGGCGAGCCATCCGGTTTCTTCGCTCCGCATGGACAAGAGTCATTCCGCCCAATTTTATCTTTATTGATGATCGGGGCTTGTTTGGGCGCTTCGCGGGTTTCGCCGTCTTGAATTTCTCGGGCTGATCCGAAAGATTCCACCTCATCCGCACCACTAAAGTTAAGATTTTTTTCTGGGATAGCTGATTGCGTCTCCATTACTGGCGTAGCTGAAACGCGAAAAATTGTATGCGTAATGGTTGATTTAATATTTTCCATTAGATAGGAAAACATGGAAAACGCTTCCCTCTTGTATTCCACCAACGGGTCACGCTGACCATAGCCACGAAGACCAATGCCTTCACGCAGATAGTCAATTTCGTCCAAATGACTCATCCACATCACATCAATCGTCTGGAGCGCGATGCTTTTTTCAATCATGCGCATATTCGCTTCACCCAGTTCTTTCTCTTTGAAGTTATAAAACTCTTTTGCCACGCCAGCCAAATAGTCTGTCGCTTCGCCAATCAACTCAGCAGTATTTTTGTTGCGATTTTCCACAATTTCTTTAAGCTTGGTCTGCACGGCTGGAGGCAACACAACCATACTTTGAATATTTTCAACGATTTTTTCCACCTCGAGATTTCCATCTTCCGCCGTGAGACTCGCTGAAACCGCCCGTTCAATTTCTTCGCGAATGTTATCCAAAATTTCCGGCTTGATATTTGTCGCCTCAAGAACCGCGCGTCTTTTTTTGTAGAGAATCTCGCGCTGCTTGTTCATCACATCATCGTAATCCAAAATATGCTTCCTGATATCAAAATTAAAGCCTTCAATTTTTGATTGCGCGTTTTCGATTGTTTTGGAAATAATCGGATTTTGAATTGGCTGATCTTCCGGTAATCCCAATTTTGTCATGAGACTAATGAGATTATCACCACCGAACCGTCGCATAAGTTCATCTTCCAGAGAAACAAAAAACTGCGACATACCAGGATCCCCCTGACGTCCCGCACGACCTCTGAGCTGATTATCAATGCGCCTTGCTTCATGCCGCTCCGTGCCAAGAATAAACAGCCCGCCGAGCTCTCGTACGCCTTCGCCAAGCTTGATGTCCGTTCCTCGCCCTGCCATATTGGTCGCGATCGTCACCGATCCAACATGTCCAGCCTTGGCCACAATTTGCGCTTCCCGTTCATGATTTTTAGCATTAAGCACTTCGTGCGGAACACCAGATTTTAAAAGCAATGTACTCAAATATTCCGACTTTTCCACCGCAATCGTTCCCACCAAAATCGGTTGGCCAAGTTTGTTCACCTCTTTAATCTTTTCCACAATCGCATTAAATTTGCCTTTTTCCGATTTATACACCACATCAGGAATGTCTTTTCTCACTGCCGGTTTGTTGGTCGGGATTTCCGTCACATCCATCTTATACACCTTGAAAAATTCTTCCGCTGAAGTGGACGCAGTTCCGGTCATACCAGAAATTTTATTGTACATTCGGAAATAGTTTTGGAAAGTGATGGTCGCAAGAGTCTTTGATTCTTTTTGTACACGCACATGTTCCTTGGCTTCAATCGCTTGATGTAAACCTTCACTGTAACGCCGTCCCGGCATAAGACGCCCCGTAAAGTCATCCACAATAATAACTTCTCCGTCTTTAACAACATAATCACGATCCAATTGAAAAATAACTTGTGCTTTTAGAGCCTGTTCGAGATGATGCACGTAAGTAATTTTTCCCGCTTCATAGATATTGCCCACATTCAACCACGATTCGATTTTAGCAACACCTTCTTCTGTGAGCGTCACCGACTTAGTCTTTTCTTCAACTAAATAATCTTCTTCTCTTTTTAGTCTCGGAACAAGCATAGCAAATTGTTCATACATCTTGGTCGATTCGCTGTCTGCCGCAGAGATAATGAGCGGTGTTCGCGCTTCATCGATCAGAATTGAGTCCACTTCATCGACAATCACATAATTCAAATCACGCTGAGCCATTTGATCAAGCGAAGGTACCATATTGTCCCGCAAATAATCAAAGCCAAATTCATTATTAGTACCATAAGTAATATCAGCCGCATAGGCCTCGCGACGAGAGATGAGTGCTAAATTTTCCATTTCCACACTCACCTCATCATCATCCATTACTTTCGGCTCATAAATATATGACGCGTCGTGGATGATGCAAGCAGTTGAGATTCCCAAGAAATGCAAAATTCCACCCATCCAGTTGCAGTCACGTCTAGCCAAATAATCATTCACGGTCACCAAATGCACGCCTTTGCCACTGAGCGCATTGAGGTACATTGGAAGTAGTGATGTGTGAGTTTTTCCTTCGCCAGTTTTCATCTCGGCAATTTTTCCACTGTGGAGAACAATTCCACCCATCATCTGCACATCAAACAGCCGCTTTCCATCCACCCGCTTCACAGTTTCGCGCACAACTGCGAATGCTTCCGGCAAAAGCTCATCAAGCGTTTCTTTCTCAGCAATTCTTTTTTTGAACTCAACGGTTTTGGCGCGCAACTCATCATCAGAAAGTTTCACCATCTGCTCTTCCAGTGCGTTGATTTTTTCTACCAACGGTTTCAGTTTCGCGATTTCTCTTTCATTCGAACCGAATATTTTTTTTAGGATTGACATAGGTTGTTTTTCTATTTTACAATCTTAATTTTTCGAAACTCCCTCTTCCCCGCTTTCAGAATTTTTCCGTCAAAACCTTTGTCCAATTTCAACTGCCAATCACGGATTACTTCATTATCTGCTTTTATCCCGCCCTGGTCAACCTTGCGTCTTGCATCAGCTTTGCTAGTCGCTAACCCGTTCTTAACTAGCACATCAATCAAAAACTCCCCGACGGAAACTTTAATTTCTGAAATTTCTGAGGGCAGTTCTTTTTTAGAAAAAACTTGCTCGAAATGTTTTTGCGCTTCTATCGCTTTCTTTTCGCCATGATAAATTTTAGTGATTTCATGAGCCAATTTTATTTTCAAATCACGAGGATTAACTTTTCCAGAAACTAACTGCTTATTAATTTTTTCAATTTCCTCCAGTGAAAGATATGTACAATCAGTAAATAATTGTGGAATGTTTTCATCCGGCTGGGCCATAATTTTCCCAAACATATTGATATTATTTTCATCCAAAAACACTCCCGTTCCCAGACTTTTTGACATCATCTTTTCTTTAGTAATAGGATTTTCTAGCAAAGTTGTGATAAACACAAACTTTTCCCTATTCTTTATCTTTCGAAGTAAAGTGCGTCCGGCTAAAGCATTGAATTTTTGATCATTACCACACATTTCAGCATCAACATCCATCGCCACACTGTCATATCCCTGCATTAATGGATAAAAAAACTCATGCAGATAGATTGGCTTTTCTTCCTTGATCCTCTTTTCGAACATATCCCTTTCTAGCATTTGCTGAACAGTAAAATTAGAAGCAATATTTACCACGTCTTCAAAGGTGAGCCTTGAAAGCCAATCGTGATTAAATTTAATCTTGACTGGATTTTTTTTATCATCAAAGTTAATTATTGGCCTAATTTGCTTTAGCCAAGTTTTTATATTTTTATTAACATCCGCTCTGGTCAATTGTTTCCTGACTGCAAGCTTGTCCGTAGGATCGCCTATTCGAGAAGTAAAATCTCCAATCAAAAATATGACTTCATGTCCCAGCTTTCTGAATTTTTCCAGAATAATGTAGTTAGTAGCATGACCCAAATGTAAAGATGTGCCAGTAGCATCTGTGCCGATATAAATTCTAATTTTTTTCCCAGACATCAGAACTGCTTTTAATTCTTTTTTTGAAGGCAATACTTCCACTACGCTTCTATCAAGAAGCTCGTCAATTGTTTTTTCGTCTGTTATTACTTTTGCCATAAAATTTATTTTATAGATTATTTTTTATTCCACCACCGCTTGCCAAGCCGTAGCTTTAGCAAAGGATGGCCTTAATTCTTCTCACTCCCGCAGAAGAACTTTCTTCTTTTTGGATTCTGAATTTGCCTTGAATCTCAGTTGTATTTTTGATATGCGGGCCGCCACAGATTTCGCGGGAATACTCTCCAATTGAATAGACTTTCACCCGATCGCCATATTTATGCCCAAACTCGCCTTCTGCGCCAGCGCTTTTCGCTTCATCCGGCGTCATTTCTTCCATAACAACTTCAGCTCTAGATTGGATCGCTTCATTCACAAAATCCTCCACCGCTTTTTTCTGCTCATCAGTCATTTTGTCCGGATGGGAAAAATCAAACCGAATTCGCTCGTCAGTTATATTTGAACCTTTTTGATGGACATTTTCTCCAAGCACTTTGCGCAGTCCTGCTAACATCAAATGCGCGATAGTATGAAATTGAGTTGTCTTTTCACTATGATCAGCCAAGCCACCTTTGAATTTTCCTTCTGATGCAGTCCTGGAAAGATCCTGGTGTTTTTTTAATTCCCTATTGAATTCTTCTCTATCTACTTTTTTGCCATCTTCACTTGCTAATTCCTCGACCATCTCAAGCGGAAATCCATAGGTTTGATATAAATGAAAAGTAACCTCTCCAGGAATAACTTCGAATTTTGCAGTCTCCGTTTCTAATTTATAATGTTTTAACCCTTTCTCCAAAGTTTCTCTAAATTTATTCTCTTCTTTGCCTAATTCTGCCACAATCTTTTCTCGGTCAGTCTCTAAATTAGTATATTCGCTTTTATAATCCTCAATAAAAATCTTCGCCACATCTCCGCAAAAATTATTTTCCACTCCTAATTTATGTGCAAAACGCACAGCGCGACGAATAAGCCGACGAACAAAATAGCCCTGATCTTTATTGCTCGGCAAAACACCGTCACTAATCAGAAATGTCGCTGCTCTCAAATGATCTAAAATAACCCGATATGCTTCTTTGTTATCCGCATATTTTTTTCCAGACAATTTTTCAATTTCCGCAATCGCTTTTTTAAAGATATCGGTGAGAAAAAAATCCGGGTCACCATTTAGCGCAGCTAAAATTCTTTCCAAGCCTCCACCAAAGTCCACATTTTTTTGTTTCAAAAATTCAAAACCTTTGTCAGTTTTGAGATATTCCATAAACACATTATTGCCGATTTCCATAAACCGTCCGCAATCACAATTGACGTGACACGGCTCATCTTTCCACGCAGATTTTTCATGAATTCCTCGTTCTGCGCCAAAATCCCAAAACATTTCACTATCTGGTCCGCCCGGCTCGCCAATCGGCATATTCGCCGGCACCCCTGCTCGACTCCACCAATTTTTCTCAACTGGGTAGTAAAAAATTCGACCATCTTGCATCCCATCTTTTTCCGCGAAATTGACATCTTGTGCTTCAATGTCAACGCCTTTGAACAATTCCTTCCAGATTCCAACCGATTCATCATCGCGAGGAATATCAAGTGACTCATCTCCGCGAAAAACTGTTACATATAAGTTCTTTGGATCAAGCCCAATTTCTTTTGTGAGAAATTCAAACATCCAAGAAATTTGTTCCTGTTTGAAATAATCACCCAACGACCAATTACCAAGCATCTCAAAAAATGTCGTGTGACGATTGTCACCCACATCCTCAATGTCGCCTGAGCGAAAGCTCTTTTGTGAGTCAGCAATGCGTTTGCCCAAAGGATGACTTTCTCCCATGAGGTACGTGATCATCGGCTGCATCCCCGAACCGGTGAACAGCGTCGTCGGATCATTTTCCGGCACCAACGGCGCAGAAGGAATGATGGCGTGACCTTTCGCTTTGAAAAAATCGAGATATTTTTGGCGCAAATCTTTCGCTGTGAGCATAAATTTAATATTAAAAGGATTATTCTAGGCTACTTTGAATTGTATAATGCTTAAGACTTGCAGTCAAACAAAAAGGAGTTTGGCTAAATCCTACTCCTTTTAAAATCTTTGTGTTGTAGCTACTCTCGCAATACTTATACTTTTTGCGAAATATTATTAAACATTATAGCCAACTTCCTTTTCTATTTTTCTATAGTCATCACTACTTAATTTATAACTAAAAATATCTCTTAGCTCATCCATTGCTCCCGCCAAATCAATTTCTCCGCCGTTCAATTTTCTTTCAATATATCCTACTTTTTCTTCCGGATTAACTACTTCCGTATCTTTATCGTTAATAATCCCCATTGCGATGCTTTTGAAATTTGACAACATATATTTTTTAAATTTTAATAATTAAAGCGCATTTAATTTCTTTTTGAAATGTTTGGCGTCCTCTTCTTTTGACGCGATTTCTCGTACCACAATATCGAAGCGACCCTGCTTACTGTCTAAATTTAGCTTAATCCGCTCACTGTCTTGTCGGAATTTTCTGATTTCCGCATCCAAAGTGGTTTTTTCATTTGTCAGTTTTCGCAAATCAGAATCCAAAATCAAAAGCTCCATCTGCAAGCGTCTTTTTTGACTTTCTTTCGCGGCGTCATCAGTAGCATCGCCACTACCCGAAGATTTTCCCATATACATAAATTTTCTAAAATTAGCTAATTATTCCTCCGCCTAAAACTTCTCCGTCCTCGCCATAAAAAACTGCCGACTGTCCGGGCGAAATCGCTTTTTGCGGAACGTCAAATTCCACCTGGCAAGTCTTTTGATTTTTATTATTTTTAATTATAGCAGAAATAAGCGGGTTATGGTAGCGCGTCCGCGCAGTTACAGCAACTGGCAATTTCGACACAATACCAGTTGTCCAAACTACTTTTTTCAGTTTAATTGTTTTTTGCGCTATCGCCGGATGATTAAATTTATTGGTTACTATTAAAATATTTTTTCTACTATTCTTAGTCACAACAAAATACGGTCCTGTTCCGCCAATTTCAATTCCCTTTCTTTGCCCGATAGTGTAAAGCGCAAGACCTTTGTGCTCACCAAGCATTCGCCCTTCTGTGTTAATAATTTTACCTTTTCGCAATTTTATTTTTTTTCTCAAAAATTCTTCCAGACTTCCCTTTGCCATAAAACAAACGTCCTGTGAATCGCTTTTGTCAAAAACCGTTAAACTAAATTTTTCCGCCAATTTACGTACCTCGGCCTTTTCACATTCTCCAAGTGGAAAAATAATTCGCGCCAAATCAAACTGCCCCAAGCGATAGAGAAAATATGATTGGTCTTTTTTTTCGTCACTTCCCGGAAATAATTTATAGCTTATTTTCCCTCCGGTTTTGCTTTTTTTTATGCTAGCATAATGACCGGTCGCCACAAAATCAATTCCTAATTTCTTGGCTGTTTCAAAAAGCAATTTAAACTTCATTTTTTCATTGCAAAAAACACAAGGATTAGGCGTGTTACCAAGGGCATATTCCTCAAGAAAATATCTGATCACTGTTTTTTTGAAATCCGCTCGTGCATCAACCACTTTTAGCGAAATATCTAAAATCTTGCAAGCTTTTTTTGCATCCGCTAGTGCTTTATTATTTTTTCCCTTGATATCCCAAAAACGCAAAAAGACTGCGCTGACAGCGTAGCCCTGGTCTTTTAGGAGTGCCAAGGAAACAGAAGAGTCGACACCACCAGAAACACCCACTAATACTTTTTTTTGCCTCATAACTATTTCAATTCATTTGTTACTCCGATTGGACTAAAAATTTTTGAATCCGGGGCACTTTTAACAATGTTATCCGCAGCTGCTAAAGAGAACCAGGTTATCATAAAGCCGAGGACTAAAACAAAAAGTAGTGCTAAAACAGAAGAAATCTTTTGATCATACTCAAAATTGCCCATTTTTTTTAGTGTTATTAATTAAATCTCTAATTTCTGCTGTGTTGATGTTGAGGCTTTTCTTTGGTGCTTGAAATTTCTTGGGAGCGATATGGGCAATTTGACTAAGACTGATTTTCCCATTCTCCCTGAGCATACCAGCCGGATGTGAATTTATTATTCCATCTTGAACTGCCGGTTGTGTCTGAGTAGTATTTCTCGTTTCATTATTATGCGTGGTTGGATTATTTTGTAATTGCGCTTTTGCCCTTGCCCGCTGATAGTCCCGCAAGCATTCCTTGCAAAAAGTTTTTCGGCTTGGATCGGGTTTGAAAGGCACGGTTATTTTTTCTTCGCAAGTAGAACAAAAAGCTTCAAACAATTCCATCAGAGGCTTTGTTTCTCGGGCAGGAGCTGGTTCTTTTTGAACTGTTTTAGCCTGCGCTTGTGCTTCTTCTGAATGGCTACTCTTGGCGGACGTGGCTTTTTCGACTGTCGCCCTACTTGGGGCCGAGATTTTATTTTCCACTCTTGGTTGTTTTTTCTCAATCCCTATGGTGTTGCTTTCTTTTTGATCGCTCGCGGGAGCAAATTCATCAAAACCAACGCCAACATCCATCCCACTCCAACGAGCGATTTTTTCCGCCACTTCTTGACGTGATTTTCCATAACGCTCACGCGAAACCGCAATCACTTTTTGCTCTGCGTCAATCGTATCGGAAATATCCGCTGGCGGGAGTGTTTGCGCTGAAAAAGCATCACCAGCGATACCATCAATCATCAGTTTTAGATAAATATCATACTTCGAAAGATTAACAATATCATTCATCAAAAAAACCGGATCAAATTCTTTTTCCAAATGCTCGGCGTCTTCTGCTCCGACCCGGAAAGAGACCAGTGTTCCGACATTGCCAAAAATCGCATCTTTCACAGTCGCATTCCCATCAAAAACCAGCTGATTAATATATTGATGCGCCAAAATTAACGCTAAACGATATTTCCGTGCTTCGGAAAGAATATTAGAAAAAGATTCGGTCGCAAAATTCTGGAATTCATCGACATAGAGATAAAAATCTTTTCTGTCATTCTCGGGAATATCCACCCGACTCATCGCCGCCAGTTGAATTTTGGTAATAATCATTCCTCCGAGAAGTCGCATCGCATCTTCCCCAATTCGACCCTTCGAAAGATTCACGATTAAAATCTTTTGATTGTCCATAATTTCGCGCATATCAATCGTCGATTTTGGTTGACCGATGATGTGCCGAACGAGCGTATAGGACAAAAACTGCCCGACCTTATTTTGAATTGCCGCTACGGCTTCTTTGCGAAATTTATCCTCCCACTTATCAAATTCATTAATCCAAAAAGCCTTTACCACCGGATCGGTAATTTTAGTATAAACGCGTTTGCGATAATCTTTATCACTCATCATGCGATTCACCCCGAGAAGCGTTGAGCCGGGGTAATCCAAGAGGGCCAGAATTGCATTGTTGAGGATATATTCCATCCGCGAACTCCACACATCCGGCCAGATTTTTTTGAAAACGCCCATCATTCCAGATGCCACCAAATTCTTTTTATCTTCATCTACCGCTTCCAAAATATTAAAAGCCACTGGAAATTCAATATCCGCCGGATTGAAATAGACCACGTCATTGATGCGGTTCGCCGGAACAGCGCGAAGCATCTTTTCCGCAAATTCACCGTGCGGATCAACAACACAAACGCCTTTACCATTGCGAATATCTTGGATCGCCATATTTTCCAAAAGATTGGATTTCCCCATACCGGTCTTGCCGATGATATACATATGCCGGCGCCGATCGTCTTCCTTAATTCCAAAAACCCGCTCTTGGTTGCGGAAATTAGTTTTGGCGAAAAAGTTGATTTCGTTCATTTTTGAAAAAAATGAATGAAATCATCCTGAGCGGAGTCCGTACTCGGACGAAGCCGAAGGATCTCCTACCTCAAAATGAAATCATATTTTTATTATTCAATTGGCAAATTAGCTGGAGCAACGCCCAACTTAGACGTTGTTTGCGTGAGCGCATGTGACTTGACTGACATATCTGGAAAATGAAACATCGTGGCCAGTTCTTTGGTAGAAAATAGCATAAGCGCACCATCCATATTTCTTTTGCGGTAACGGTCATAGATTTTTCTTTTACGAAAACTACTAATCCGATCAGCAAAGAAAATTTGTCCATAGGTCTTACTAATATCCTCCGGCTTAACTGAATTCATATTTATATCGTTGAACTGCTTGATTGCTCCAACAAAGGCGCTAATGATAGTTTTATCAAAAACTTCTTTTTTCCCCAATACTATCATGCGCATCTTGGTCTTGAAAAAATTTTTACTCAAATTTTCTTCTACCGCCTTAAGTGTATCTCTTTCAACAGGTGAAAGGCGGGTGTCCAGTGGCTGCTCCTCTTTTTTCTCCGCCAACGCTTTGAATTCCGGTGGCGCAAAAAGTCCCGAAATAAGATTAGACAAAACATCCGAGATGTCATGCAAAAGCCGTCCTCCTGATACTGCTACTGCCCTTCCTTTCAGCTTATCGGCTAAAGCTTTTCCAGCAGCTATAGACTCCGTTTCTGGTATTGGTACAAGCACATATTGAAGCCAAACATGCTGACCAGGACCAAGCGCCCCCATCACTTCAACGAGAGCTGCCATTGGATCAATCATCTCTCCGGTGATGCTTTCCTCAAACTGATCATAGGTTCTAATTGGATAGTAAGGCTCCTTTTGGACAAAAGTAAAATCCACTCCCCAGAGATCCCAATTTCGATTTGGAACAACTTTGGGAAACTTAGTATAATAATCTTCCGCCTCTAAAATTTGCGCTTCGGGATATTGCGCATAGATATGTGCTTCGACCAAATTGCGATATTTTTTTAAAAGTCGAATATAATAATGCACCTGACCTTCCTCTCCAACCAATTCTACCCCAAAATAATCCTGCCTAAAAGCTCCATTTAGCCAGACATCAAAATTGTTATGCGTGGTCATAACACCAGTTAGTCCCGCGTAAAAATTTTCCATCGGCTTTGGACCACGTTCAATGTCACGAGGCGGAATTACCTCGAGCATTGTCCATTTATATTTGCCATTCCAAGAATCGGCCGCGTAAAATGCTACGTAGTCAAACCAAACAATCTTAAAAATATACCAAAAAGGCCACGGCAGGATGACCCACCAAAAAGAAGTGAAAACATTTCCAAAATTGCTTATAATATCCAACGTAGAAACAGAACCATCCATTGAATTTTTTATTTTAGAGAAATATAGACCATAACTCCTCCCTTTAGCAAAAAAAGGGGGGAATTTATTTCCTTATTCTATACCCACCTTCCACTTTTTCAAAATTTTTGCCGTTCAAATTAATCATGATCGTCGTTTTTTTTACTTTCCGCACTTCCAGTGTTTTTTCAATTAATTCTTCCCTGCTGAGCGGTTTTTCACTTTTTTCCAAAATACCCTGAAGGACATCCTTCACTGTTCCGCCGAAATAACCCCATTCACTAAGCGCATAAATTCCCCGCCCAATCAGCACAAAACGTGTATCTTTAATTAGTTCATTGTGGATTGTCTGCGGATGAATTTTTTTCGTTCCCAATTTGTGCTTTTCAATCAACTTCGCAACTTGGATAAAATGCAACGGTTTTTTTTCTTCTTTCAAGACCAGATAGATCTTTTCTCGACTGCCTTTTGGACTAACTTCCGGCCAATGGCGTATTCCCCATCTTCCAAATTTATTCTTCTTGATTTCAGAAAATACATTAAGATAACTCAGAACTTCTTTTTTGGAAAAGCCAGGCAAGCGCGATAGCAATTCTTTTGAGATCTCATCATCGCTGAAAAGCTTTTGACTTTCCAAAAGAAGCGTCCGAGTCACTTCCGCCACTTTTAGGGCTTTTTCCAAAATACTCGGAACAGTTGTCCAGGATTTTTCAATCTTATCCTTTTGCGAAACTGCGTGAATCTTTTTGGAACAGTTCACTAAAAAGCGCATCGCGCTTTCTTCACTACGCAGTCCTTGCGAGTTAAGTTCCGCCAAGATATCTGCTTCTTTGATTATACCACATTTTTTTTCAACTGCCAAAAACAATTTGTTTTCCGCTTTTTGGAATTCAATTTCTTCGCAAATTTTCCCGATACTTTTTTTTGCATCAAAAATGATTTGCCGCACGCGCTCCCTGGTTATGCCATAATCAGAACCAATCTTTTCCAGTGTTTGAATGGAAAAATCACCCATCAGGCCAAAACGTTTCTTGAGAATTTCTTGCGCTCTTTGAGGCAATTGGGCAAGTATTTTTTCTGCCACACTTAAAAAAGAGTTTTTTTGCTCCTCTCTTGGCTTACTTTTCAGATTTGCACCTTGATTCATCTTTTTATGCTTTAAAATAATTACCGTATAGTTCTTTAATAACGCCATTCGTATGTCCCCCTTTCGCCTGCCTGCCGTTAGGCAGGTAGCGGGGGTTCGTGAAGCGAATAACGTATTTTCGACTTCCAGTGATACTAGCACACATTCAATAAATTTGTCAAGTTTAGCCACCCCGTGTTACTGTGAGTAAATGAAATACCTGCATTCGCTAAATAAAATTGAAGGGGTTGGCTCGCAGAAATTAAAATTACTTCTCGCAACATTTGGCTCCTCGGAAAATATCTGGCGAGCCAGTCTTTCCGATTTGCAAAAAGCTTTGGGCGGTGACATCCTGCCAGAAAGAATCTTTTTGGAAAAACAAAATATTGATCCTAACACTGAATGGGAAAAAGTGGAAAAAGCCGGCATTCGGGTGATTGATTTTTTAAGTTCCGATTATCCCAAGCTTTTGAAAGAAATTCATAACCCACCTTACCTAATCTATACTCGCGGAGAACTAGTTTTTGACCAAATTCCTGCCATTGCCATTGTCGGTTCACGAAAATTTTCCAGCTACGGTGAACAATTGGCCAACACTTTCGCCCGTGACCTCGCCAAAGCCGGCTTTGCCATTGTCAGCGGACTAGCACTCGGCATCGATGCGATTTCTCATCGTGGCGCATTAGAAGCAAGAGGCAAAACGATCGCCGTTTTGGGCGGTGGCATTGATAATGAAAGTATTTATCCGCGCGCTAATTACAATCTGGCTCAAGAAATTATCGCCACTGGTGGACTGCTTATAAGTGATTATCCGCCAGGCACTCCAGCCACTGCAATGACCTTTCCAGCCAGAAACAGAATTATTGCCGGCCTCGCACTGGGCACGCTAGTCGTGGAAGCTGGCGAAAAAAGTGGCACACTTATTACCGCCAAAATGGCGCTGGAAAGCAACCGTGAGGTCTTCGCCATTCCCGGATCAATCTTCTCTCCCACCTCCATTGGCACAAATAACCTAATCAAATCCGGTGCTAAAATGGTCACTTGTGTCCAAGATATTCTGGAAGAATTCAATCTCTCCCAAAGCCTAGAAACAAAACAAACCACCCTCAAGCTACCGGAAAACAAAGAAGAAGAAATTCTGATCACCGTCCTTTCGGACGTTCCGCTTCATATTGACAACATCGCCAAACGTTCTGGGTTGACAGTATCCATAATTTCAGCGACGCTAATGATGATGGAAATTAAAGGCTGGGTCAAAAATCTTGGAGGGCAGAATTATGTCCTACTGTGAAACTTGGAGAAAATTCAATTCTGGTTTATGATAAATAGTGGACGTTAATTTGTCGTATAAACATTTCCTAATAATAATTCGTATGTCCCCCATTCGCCTGCCTGCCGGTAGGCAGGTAGTGGGGGTTCGCGAAGCGAATAACTATGAAACTAATCATCGTTGAGTCACCAACCAAAGCCAAAACTATCACTAAATTTTTGGATAAAAGCTACACAGTCAAGTCCAGTTATGGCCACATCCGCGATTTACCTTTAAAAGAGATGGGCATTGATATTGAGCATGATTTTGCCCCGCAATATGTCATTCCCCATAAAGTGGCTGACCGCGTTGACGAGCTCAAAAAATTGGCCAAAAAAGCCGAGAGTGTGATCCTCGCAACTGACGAAGACCGCGAAGGAGAAGCGATTTCGTGGCATCTGGCCACAGCGCTAGAACTGGATAAGCATTTCAAAGGCGAAAAAATTTCCCGTATCGTTTTTCACGAAATCACTAAAACTGCCATTGAAAAAGCCCTTGCCACGCCTCGTGAGTTGGACTTGAACTTGGTCGATGCGCAACAAGCTCGCCGAATTCTTGACCGCTTGGTCGGCTATGAACTTTCGCCATTTCTTTGGAAAAAAATTCGTCGTGGCCTCAGCGCCGGTCGCGTCCAATCGATGGCTCTGCGCATCATTGTTGAAAGAGAAAAAGAAATCGAAAAATTTAAGAGCGAAAATTATTGGAAAATAAATTTAGTTCTAAAAACTAAAAACACAGGAAAAGAGTCTGAGTTTCCCGCCGAACTTGTCAAAAAAAATGCTGAGAAAATCGACGCAGTCACTACACTGAAACTTTTCGCCGGTGATTATAAAACCAAAAAAACAATTCTTACAAAAGAAAAATCCGCCCAGGAAATAATTGCTGATTTGGAAAGATGTCAATACAAGGTGGAAAATATTTCCAAAAGAGAAACCACGAAGACTCCTCCGCCACCTTTCACCACTTCAACTTTGCAACAATCCGCCATCAGCAGTTTGGGCTATAGCTCAAAACAAACCATGACACTGGCGCAAAAACTCTATGAGCAAGGCTATATCACCTATATGCGAACAGACAGTTTTAATCTTTCCCTGGAATCACTTGTTTCCGCTCAAAAAACTATTCAGAAATTATTTGGCAAAGATTTCGCGCTCAAAAGTCCGTGCTATTTCAAGAATAAATCCAAAGGAGCGCAAGAAGCGCATGAAGCTATCCGACCGGCTTACCCGGAAAAAACACCGGACGATTTAAAAGAAAAATTAGAACTCGGCCAATATAAATTATACAAATTGATTTGGAATCGGATGATTGCTTCTCAAATGGAAAGCGCGCTTTTTAATTCCGTGAAGGTAGATATTTCCGCTACCAACAAGTCTGATAAAAATATTTATGCGCTTAGCGCGAGTGGTTCAACTTTGACTTTTGAAGGCTACCTGAAAGTTTATGCCGACAAAAAATCGGGAGAGACTGACACGCTTCTCCCGCCAATGGAAACTGGCGATGCGCTAGAACTTGTCGGTGTAAACTCCGAAGGAAAAACCACCGCCCAACCACCTCGTTACAACGAAGCCACACTGGTGAAAGTCTTGGAAGAAAACGGCATCGGCCGACCTTCAACTTATGCACCAACAATTTCCACGATTATTGAAAGAAAATATGTCGATAAAAATGAAGAGAAGCGTCTTTTCCCACTGGAAATTGGCACGCTAGTCAGCGATGTTCTTGTCGCTCATTTCCCTCAAATTGTTGATATGACTTTTACAGCTACGCTGGAAAAAGATTTTGATGAGATTGCTGAAGGAACAAAAAAATGGGTGCCGGTTATTAAAAATTTCTATGAACCCTTCCATGCTAATCTTAAGGCCAAGACTAAGGATGTTAAAAAAGAAGAATTTCAAGAAAAACTGGATAAAAATTGCCCGGATTGTGGCGGAGATTTGATCATGAAATTCGGCCGTTTTGGAAAGTTTATTGCTTGTTCCAACTATCCCAACTGTCGCTACACGGAAAAAACCGGCGCGGAAAAAAAGATTGAGGAAGAATTTTCCGGCGAGCTTTGCGAAAAATGCGGTGCTAAGATGGCTGTCAAAAGGGGTAAATTTGGAGTCTTTCTCGGCTGTTCCAAATACCCAGAATGTAAAAACATCAAACGGATTGAAAATAAAACTGGCGTCAAATGCCCTAAATGCAAAACTGGCGATATCGTTGAACGGAAATCTAAGAAAGGTCGTGCCTTTTTCGGTTGTAGCACCTATCCGGCCTGTGATTTTTCTCTTTGGAATAAACCGACCGGCGAAGTCTGCCCAACTTGCAACTCACTTTTAGTTTTCGCCGCCAAAGGCAAAGCAAAATGTTCGAACAAAGAATGTAATTTTGAGAAATAGTCCGACATATCCCCTTCGCCCCTCGGGAGAAGGTGGCCCCGCCACGGCGGGGATGAGGGAAAGGGCTTTATATCAAGCAAGAACTAAATTAGCTTAGATTATTCTTAATTTATAGCCCTTGCCCTCACCTGTCACGTGCTCGTGACATCCTCTCCCGGAGGGCGAGGAGCTTAAAAGAATAAATTTTATGTCTATCGAAGAAAAAATTACCATTGAAGATGTTTTAGCGAATGTTAAATTTAATTTGGAATTCAAAAAAGAAGCTCTGATTCGCGGTGCTTATGCGGTAGCGGAAAAAGCGCATCTCGGTCAAAGACGCAAGTCGGGCAAAGATGATTATATCCAGCACCCGCTTCATACCGCACTTAACCTCGCCAGAATCGGACTTGGCTCAAAAACAATTGCTGCCGGATTACTCCATGATGTTCCGGAAGATACGCTTGTCACTCTTGAAGAATTGGAACAAAAATTCGGTAAAGAAATCGCTACACTAGTCGATGGAGTTACAAAACTGGGCAAAATAAAATTACGTGGAACGAAAGAAGAACTTTATTTGGAAAATCTGCGTAAAATGTTCCTCGCTATGGCTTCTGATATTCGTGTCGTTCTTATTAAATTGGCCGATCGTTTGCATAATATGGAAACATTGCAATATCTTCCTCCAGAAAAACAGGAGCGCATTGCTTTGGAAACGATGGAGGTTTTTGTGCCAATCGCCAATCGTTTGGGAATTGGGGAAATGAAAGTCCGCATGGAAGACTTGTCTTTCAAGTACTTGGACCCAAAAAACTTCATCTCAACGGAAAAGCTAGCTCGAGATGAATATGGTCAAAGAAAAAAATACATCGATAAAATGGTCGTTGAATTGAAAAAAGAATTAACCAAAGAGGGTATTAATGTTCTCACTATTTTTGGCCGAACCAAGCACATTCATAGTCTTTTTCAAAAACTGAAGCGCCATGATATGGACATTAGTAAGGTTTATGATCTGATTGGTATCCGTATCATTGTTCCGGAGCTGGCTAATTGCTATGAAACATTGGGAATTGTACATAAAAAATACCGCCCGCTTGTTGGTCGGATTAAAGATTATATTTCCCTTCCCAAGCCCAACGGCTATCAATCAATTCACACGACAATTTTTGGTCCCGAAGGTATTTTTCTGGAAGTACAAATTCGCACCAAAAAAATGGATGATGAAGCAGAATTTGGCATCGCTTCTCATTGGATCTATTCAGAACGAAAAAGAAAAATGAAAAATTTCTTTCTCAAAAGCAAACATGCCGTTCCTGAAGAAGATTTGACCTGGGTTAATCAATTGCGCGAATGGCAAAACGAACTGGGAAAAGATGATGCGGAATTTATGGAAGGGCTCAAGATTGATTTTTTCAAAAATCACATTTTCGCCTTCACCCCACTCGGAGATATCATCGACCTGCCGGAAGATGCGACACCAATTGATTTCGCCTATCGCATCCACGGCGAAGTCGGCAACCGTGCCAACGGCGCCAAGGCCAATGGTAAAATGGTTACGCTAGATTATAAAATTAGAAACGGCGAAGTAATTGAAATTCTCACCACCCGCGACCAAAAAAACCCCAGCCGTGATTGGCTGAGATTTGTCCGCACTTCACTGGCTAAAAGTCAGATTAAGAAGCATTTGAAGAAAGAGGGGTTGTTGTAATAGTTTTTACCTCCCAATCCTCTCAATATTCTCCGCAATATTTCGCAGTTCTTCTTCGGAATAAAATTCAATCACAATCTTTCCACCCGCACCGGATTTTTGGAGCTTGACTTTTGTGTTTAGGGCTTGAGACAAATTGTCTTCCAGGGCTTTTTGTTCCGGGTCAACACTCACCAGACGTTTATGAGTGCACACAGAAACTTCCTTGGTTTTGTTTTCTGTTTGGCGAACCGTGAGGCCACTTTTCAAAATTAAATCAAATAGCGCTTTTTGTTTTTCGGAATTTTCAATCGCCAAAATTGCCTTAGCATGACCTTCAGTGATTTTGTTTTCCATCAGCGCCTTTTGAATTTCGACTGGGAGACTTAGGATTCTAAGCTTATTGGCAACAGTGCTGCGACTTTTGCCCAATTTTAGCGCCGCCTCTTCCTGACTCAAATCAAAATCATCTATTAACTTTTGATATGACCTTGCTTCTTCCACCGGATTCAAATCATGTCTTTGAATGTTTTCAATAATGGCCAGCTCCAGTTTTTGCTGTTCGGTTACATCGCGGACAACTACTGGAACCTTGAGAAGTCCCGCTAATTTTGCCGCCTGAAAACGCCTTTCCCCGGCAATAATTTCAAACTTCTCACCATTACGACTGACTATGATCGGCTGAATGATGCCATGCTCTTTGATTGAATTGGACAGTTCTTGCAACTTTATCTCATCAAAATGAAAGCGCGGTTGATGCGGATTGGGTGAAATTTTGGCAATTTCAACTTCATTATCCTCTAAAAGCTTTGGCGCGATAGCATCGTTACGGAGCTCAACTCCGGAGCTCCGGAGCTGAGCTCCGTCTCGATCGCCTCTCTCTGCCCGCGTGCCGAAATAGTTGAAATCCGCTTCCGGCTTATCTATTTTTTTCTCCACTCCATCAGCGTTAATGCTAGCTGGTTTTCTTTGTGGGATCAAGGATGATAATCCCCGACCAAGTCCGTAGTTTTGTGCCATATTTTTTTTATTTTAAACTGAAAACTTCTTATTGTCTTTTTTTTCTAAATTAATCACTTCTTTGGCGAAATTTTTGTAGGACCGTGCGCCACGCGAAAAAGCATCAAACCCAAGAATTGATTTGCCAAAACCAGGCGCTTCAGCTAGACGCACACTGCGTGGAATAACACTATCAAAAACGTGTCCCGGAAAATGATCTTGCACTTCTTTCACCACTTGGCGCGCCAAGCGGTTTCTTTTGTCATACATCGTGAGCAGTGCCCCCATAATTTTCAAGTTTGGTTGCAAATTTTCCCGAACCAGCGT
>Ga0268283_1000450_pt1 | contig 27644 bp, 22 predicted proteins | sample saktaG_13_FD_190140 | JGI IMG/M metagenome (GOLD analysis project Ga0268283, IMG submission 190140) | Saline water microbial communities from Sakinaw Lake, British Columbia, Canada - sak_2013_06_06_36m | ecosystem: Environmental > Aquatic > Non-marine Saline and Alkaline > Saline ... | reverse complement strand
TACAGGAAGGCGGAACAGCCAGCCTCATTTATGAAAGTCTCTATCATGATAACGATCCTGAACAAGTGAGACTGAAGCGGGCAAATCTACTGGAGTATTGCAAGATGGATACCCTGAGTTTAATAAGAATACTCGGGATGCTTTAAGGGGGTTGTGTACTTATTCCTGGAGGTTGTGTACTTAAAACTTTATTGACCTCATTGGCAATGAGTTATCCTTCTGTACTAAGACCAATACCAGCAATATAATATGTAACCTTGCCTTTGCCTTTTGATGCAAATAAATTATTGGACTTGACCTTGTTGTATTCCTTGCCGTCTGTTGCAGTTATTAAGTAATCCTTAATAACTGAAATTTGTGCTAACTCTTCTTCTTTCAGTATATTGGATATGTGCATACTGATATTAGGGAAGGTGGTGTCAAAAAGTTCGGTAAGCTGGTTCTGATTCATCCAAGCCATTCTATCTTTCATGAAGATGTTTACCGTGTAGGTAGGTTTATCGAAGAGGGTAGAGAAAAGGATTTTCATGACTTGGATTTTTTTTAAACCTCAACTACCTCCATATCTTTTACCACCCTTACATTAACGTTCCTGAACAAGTTCTGATAAGCATCTCCGTCAAACGTATGAATTGGTACAAGGTTCTTCGGCTTTATTGCATCCACCATAAGTTGCGCAGTTTCAATATCGGCATGCCCGCTTGTATGAATGTAATGATCTTTCAAACCCCGACTGGTAAGGTACTCAACAAAAGCCATGGTTTTTTCCTCCTGCAGGTAACCGTCCCACATGGAGTAAATAAAGGTTCCTCTATTAATATTTGGTATAAGTTCAAGGTCAGACTGCATGGTGGGCCTCACAATCATAACCATATTTTCAGCATCAGCAATTATCTCTTCCCTTTTGATTTTGGAATCTTTGACTCCGAATAAAAGATCCAATCTTTTAGCCTTCCTGATCATCCTGCTGAGTCGGTTTGGATAGAAGACCCGGATTTCGGGATATTTTTTTGACGGGAATGGAATTTCATCAAAAAATGCCAACTCCTTTAAAATATTGGCCAGATAGAAATCGATGGCCATGGTCTTGCCGGTTTCCTTGCAGGCATTATAAATTGAGATAAGTCTGTCGATATTTTGTCCGGATGTGTAGATCAAATTTATCCCAGAATTATTTCGAAATATATTGGCAAGTTTCTCTTCGATCTCCGTTTCGCGAATAACCTTCCCGTATGATCTACCTATTGTTGTTCCTTCCAGCAACAGGTAATCAACATCTTTGTCAATATTATTTAACATTGAATTGAATGCTATTGAATTTCTTCCATGGCTACGGAAATCACCACTGTAAACCAATGATTTCCCTTTTGATTTGATGAGGAAGGCATAAGAGTCAAAAGCAGAATGGTCCATTAACCAGGGGGTAATCTCAATGTCGCCGATTGAAAAAGGCACCTCTCGATGGAAATGAGCAAAATTTGTGATGTTCCATGACCGGTTTGTAAAGATATTGGTCAGTTCTATTAATTTATGGGTGGCGCCGCCAAGATAAAATTTACAATTACTGCTGATGAAACCAGCCAATCCATAATGATCCTGGTGCGCATGCGACAAGATAAGGGCAAATTCCTTATCAGTTTCCGCCCCATATAAACCCGGGATATCTGGTAAAACGCCTTTAGCAACCAGTTCTTCTCGCGAAAATTTCACCAGTACAGAAGAGTCAAACTTTGTTTTATCCGGATTAACCAAAGGCATTCCAAAATCAATCACAACATGGGTTGTTTCAGTCCAGACTTCGACACACGAACCGCCAATTTCGCTGGCGCCGCGATGGATTTTAAAGTGCATACGTTCAATCTAACAAATCGGTAAAATCAGACCATCCAGCCAGGCTGGCGGAAATTATTGGCTTAGTTGTGTTTTTATTATCAGCGGCATCTATATACGATTCAATAAATACATTGATTATACCAGGATGGGTATATTTCGCAATGTAGTCACGGATTGTTGCAATTACAGGTCCAATGCTATCTCTGCGTTTTTTTTCACCTGAGGAACAGAATACCAGGTTGATGGCCCGGGTGCAGTGTTTATGATGTATCGACAGTTGTAGTTTTTCGTTGTCGCCTTGCACTTCGTGGAGCATCTGAATATTTCTGGCATTAAAAAGGTGAATGAATTTTACCTCGATGGCAAAAAGGAGTTCTTCAGTCTGATCCCTTCCAATGGCATTTTTAATATCCTTATTGATGATCTGGCCTAAAATTGCATTCAGATCATTCGTTTTGTAGCTTTCAAAAACACTTTTAACAAATACGGGGTTTAACACCGCAAGATCATAATTCCCCCTGTCGCCATGAGTGCCTTCAATGGTTGTCTGTTCTAGCTCCTCTAAGGTATACCCAACTTTCAATTTTTTCTTTTCATACCTGAAGTTTGTGGGATATTCATGATGAACCAGCGATAATGGTGTTTTTATTGTTTTTCGTTCTGCCAATGTTTTACCCATGACCAGGCTATCGCTGTTGCCATCCATAATGTCGTTCGACAGGGACGCATGAAGGTCAGATTCAGAAAAATAGAGGAAAGGCTGCTCCCTGAAACGGTTGATCGTTTTTCTGATTCCGTTGAAAACGGCTTTTTCAATTGTTTTGGGGTTGGTCATTTTGACCAGATGGTTTAAGGCTTTTATAAAAGGATGATTCAGTTCCCTGTTCCTGATAATCCAATAAAGTTCTTCCGCCTGAGCCTGATTAAATTTTTTGAAAATTCGATATGTTTTATAAATAAAAGGCTGTGTTTTGTTCAGCCGGTGAAAGGTATCCTTCAGGCTGGTTTGAAAATCCCGGATATAGATCCAGGTGAACAACTGTGCAAGTAACTCCAGGAAAAATGGGTCAGTTTTTGCGAAATTGACCCATACCTTGTTCCTGGCATCTGGTGTAAGATGGTGAATGGCGTGAAAACGTTCATGAATTTCAGTGATTTTCAGTAATTCAGGGTCCTGGGGATAATACTTAATCTGGAAAGCCTCTGACCAATACTCCCCCAGAATATTCACCTTCCCTAATTTAAACTTGCATGGGGGCATATCTGTGAAAAGTGCCGATGCCGAAAGTTCCGGGTTTTCTAAAAGCCTCCCAATCCTTTCGTTGACGGATTCAAGAAAATAATCACAATCACCTTCTGAACATATCATCTCCATGGATTTTGCGATATCAATAGTAGCCTCTGAAACTTTGCCGGAAATAGGGGTGTGATCAATATCAAATATTGCATTGAGCATCATTAATGGCTTTTTATTGTTAAATTAATCATTCACATTTTACCCATTGGTCTTGATTAATAAACCCAATCAGAATGACTTATTGGCAACGTGTTTAACTCGTTTTTTAATTGCTTCCATTCGGGCAGGAAATTATCCATAATGGCAATGAAATTGTCGTTATGGGATCGCTCACGTATGTGTGCCAGTTCATGAACGATGATATATTCGATACAGTGAAATGGCTTTTTTGCCAGTTCAAGATTTAACCAAATACGCTTTGCTTCGCGATTGCAGGTGCCCCATTTGGTTCTCATCTTTTTAATGGCAAATTCATTGATTGACACGCCCATTGTTTTTTTCCACTTTTCAATTACCGGTGGTGCCAGTTGCTTCAATTGTAACCTGTACCATTCATCCATGATAACCTGCCTTTTTCGAATGTCGGTATTCGGACGGACATACAATTCAATGGTGTTATGTTTGACTTTAATCAATGGGGGAGCGTCAAGTTCGATTACTTTCAGCAGATACCGCTTACCCAAAAAGTAATGACTCTCCTTGTTCAGATATTCCCTGGGCGCTTCGCGGATCTGTGTGAGAAACTTGTGCTGCTGTGTTTTGATCCAGGCTAATTTGGAAATTGCGTAAATCCTGATGGTATCCATATCCATCCGCAAAGGAGCAGCAATCCTGACCCTTCCCGAAGGCGGAAAAACACTAAGATGAACATTCTTAATGTCTTTAACCTCTACATCAATTGTAATATTGCCCAACCTGATCTGTTCCATCAATACTCCGCCTGCTTTTTGACAATCTCAAAAATACGTTCAGTTTCATCAATGCTGCCAAGCACACTGTAAATGGCCTGTTTCACAACTTTTTCACGTGTATCAATGCCACGCCAGCCATTCGGTTTGGATTCCATGATGTTGCCATGAACTTTTAATGCCAAATCCTCATTTTCATCAAGGTTGTTATACAATGCCCTCAATGCGGGGGTTGTTAATGCGACCGGTGTCGAATCCTTCTTACCTGCCATTACTTTCGTTGCCAATTCTGCAATCCTTTTCAGGTACTCTTCATAACTGATGGCATTGGCTTTGCGTTCTCTGATCAGGGCATCCAACAGTATACTCATCTCTTCAAAAAAAGCAGGATCGATCAGATGGTCCTTCATGACCTTTTTCCTAACGTTGTTTTCGATAGTTTCCGCAACGGCCGGCTTATTTCCACGGATGCCTTTGGGCATACTGTTGATCGCTTCGGCAATCCCACTTTCAACAATCAACTCTATCAACGACAAATCACCGAAGGGTGAAATCTGCCGTGGTTCGTCAGCCTGAATGTAGTTGTCGATCAGATGGCGCATATCGGCTTCGTAGGTCTTCATATCCAATGTTTCTCCACTGGCCATACGTATCTCTTCCCTGAGATTCAAATAAAAATCAACCAGACGTTTTATCTCATCCTGTTCATTTGCCGAATAGCCAGCTGCATCCAATTCCGCTGAGATATTAGAATAGGCCCGTATCAAAGCCACGGTAGATTTATATAAGTTGGTGCGCTGAAATTCAGTGTTTTTGAGCGCTTCAGGTATTTCGGTATTGCCACAGAAATAATGCTGGTAATCGAGTTTTGATTTGGGCGGAGGAACAGGTTCACACAGCAGAGCGATTGCTTCCATGGCATTGTCCAACCTTTCCCTGCCTTTTTTCAACCGATCCTGGAGCAATATCTCACAATCTTCAGGTTTAAACTGATCATAATCCAATTCGGAAGTGTAAACCGCCACAGCATCCTCCACCTTCTTAAACAAGTCCTTATAATCAACGATATAACCAAACTCCTTATCATCAGTATCGAGGCGATTTACCCTGCAAATTGCCTGGAACAATCCATGATCCTGCATACTCTTATCGATATAGAGGTAAGTACATGCAGGAGCATCGAAGCCTGTGAGTAATTTATCGACCACAATCAGCAAACGCAAGGTAGCAGGTTCCTTGACAAATTTATTTTTTGCCTGGTCTTCATAAGTCTCAGTCTTGGTTTTACCCTGAGCAGGCACAACATCTTTCAGCAACTCAGTATAAATCTTATAGATGAACTCTTTGTCGGTCTCGGTATTGGCGCCAGTATCTTCGGTCGTTATGTCATGCGTTGCAGGATTATAAGAAGTAACCAGTGCGCAGCGGTTTTTAAATTCGGTTTGTTGAAAGAGCTCGTAATACTTGCTGGCTTCATAAATACTGCCTGCTACTAATATGGCATTCCCAAGATGCGAACTTAGCCTTGGTTTAACACTGAAGTCGAATACGATATCACCGACAACTTTATCCATTCGGGAGCGTGAACTAAGAACCACTTGCATGGTACCCCATTTCTTCTTCAGTGCAGATTTCTGAAAGTCGTTCAACCCTTTTGTTTTCGCATCAAACCACGCATCAATCTTCTCAGTAGATGATAACCGCTGGTCGATATCCCTTGCTTCATAGATTAAATCAAGGATGACCTTATCGGCTACCCCTTCGTTAAACTTGTAGGTATGAATGTATCCGCCGAATACTTCCAGACTGGTTTGTTTGTCTGATTTTAACAGCGGTGTTCCGGTAAAGCCAATGAATACGGCATTTTGCAGCATTGCCTTCATCACCTTATGCAGTTTTCCGCTTTGGGTACGGTGGCACTCATCAACAAAAACAAACAATTCACCCACGGTTTTTGAAGGGGCGCTATGAAGTTCTTCAATAAACCTGTCGAAATCTTCCACATCCTTTTTCCCAAACTTGTGGATGAGGGAACACAATAAGCGTGGCATGGGCTGATTAAGCTGTTCCATCAACTCCCTGCCGCTGGATGTGCGTTTGAGTTCAACCCCGGCATCATTAAAAACCCGTTCAATTTGCTTGTCAAGTTCTTTGCGGTCGGTAAGGATGGCAACACGGGCCTTGGGGTTGTTTTCTAAAATCCATTTGGCCAGCATGACCATGACAATGCTTTTTCCGCTGCCCTGCGTATGCCAAATGATCCCGCCTTCATGACGACGTACATATTCTCTGGCTACGATGATGCTAAAATACTGGTGATAGCGTGGCAACTTCTTGATGCCACCATCAAACAAAACGAAATCGTAAATAATTTCAAGCAGCCTGCGTTTGTTGCAGATTTTGACCAGGTACTTATCGAGCTGCAACAAACTGTTGTCCTCAACATCCTCCTTCCATCTCATAAAGAATTTCTCGGGTGTGCCGATGGTACCATAACGCAGGCCTTCCGTATCATTGCCGGCCATCACAAGCTGAATCGTAGCAAAAAAGGATTGAATAAATTCAGGCTGCTGGTTCACGAGGTTCTGGCGGATACCATCACCTATAGAAATGGTACTTCTTTTCAACTCCAGTATACCAAGTGCAATTCCGTTGACATACAATACTATGTCGGGTCGTTTTTCCCGGTTTCCCTGGATAGTGACCTCTTCGGCAATGGCAAAATCATTTTTGTCAGGTTCGGCCCAGTTGATAAAATGAACGCGCTGATACCGGTCAGCGGGATTTGCTGAGACTTCCTTGCCATAACGCAAAAGTTTATAAACCTCTTTGTTGTTGTGATAAAGATTACGGTCAAAATTGCCGGCCTCGGTTTTAAGATAGTAAATGGCACGATTCACCAGTTCCCCGGGATAATCGGCTTTGTTGATCAGGTAACTCCTTAACAGTTCCTCCTCAATATTGCTGTTGTTGAAACGATCTTCCCAAATGCCGAGATATTGGTAACCCAGTTGATCCCGGAATAGGTTGATGACCCGGTTTTGGGTCAAACGTTCAATTTCGCCGATGGTGCTCATCTTTTCTTTTTTGATTTCCTGAGGCGCTTCTTTATTGCAATGCCTTTTTCTGTTAGCCGATAATGCTGATTTGGATGATTTGGACTTTCGGGAAATGTCATTTCAATATAACCGGATTCCAATGCAGGCAAAATATAATTTACCCTGAAAAAATCGTCACTTCTTAAATCTAATTTTTTTTGGATCTCCGACCGCTTCATTTGACCCACAATCACCAATACCACCCGCTCAACTTCCCCAGTAACTTCCCCAGTAACTTCCCCAGTAAGTTCCCCACCAACTGCACCACTCACAGCTTCATCAGCTTGTCCGGTAGCTTGTCCGGTAATTTTCAAGGTGCGCCAAATAATCGTTTTAAAATCTTCTTCCTGAATAAACTCCGGTTCTTTCAATCCTGCATCATTACATAAACGGATAATGTCACCGGTACCGGTACCCATGCGTTCAATATACCCTGCCAGATACATTGGCTCAGCCAATAAGGGATTTGCCGGGATTGACCGGTGTGGTTTACGAAGCTTTGCCGGACTCAAGCCCAAAGGTAAAGTTCCCGGATTGCAGATTTCGAGCCGGTCTTTAAACAGCATTACCTGTACACTTCCATTATTGTTATAATCGCGATGGGCAATGGCATTCACGATGGCTTCGGAAACCGCAGCCTGTGGAAGTTCATATTGCATAGGGACCTGATTACTTGCTTCACGGGTTCCAACCGACACATCCACCTTCGACATAACAAAATCAACAGCCTGGTTCACCAGTTGAAACACATCGCCCTTGTAAACCTGGTAGGCCGGAATTGGTTTGACGACATCGAAGCCATGAAAATGAGCGCATTTTACTTCAGATGTGATGAAAAAACGCTGGGGCTGTTTGCCAAACAACAACAAAGCCGCATTGCTTACACGATTATTTACCAATAAGTTCAAATGTGTAAGAACTATTTCAGGAGTGGTTTCGGGCGAAAGAGGAAACCCTCTTCTTGCTTTTGCGATATGTACGAATTCCCGGATTTTGTCAGTATCCAAATCATCCAAGGTCGCCAGATCGTTCGATGCAGCATCAAAAGGACCTGTACGTATAATCTCCTTTTCCTTGAGATAACTGACCAAAGAAGCATACACCCCGGAGTTAAGTTCGTTGGCGGTATTAAACCTTTTGCGGATAAGATCGAGGCCGGCTTTTTGAATAAGGTTTTCCATTTTACCATGGCGAGACTGCGATGAATCGCCAGAAATATAGATCAGCCGTGTTTTATGCAGCCGGGTTGCTTCATCAAACTCCCGTTCGGTAGGTGAAATACCTCCGGCATCTTCAAACCCGTAAATGGTACCAAACAACCCCAAGTAAATATCACATTCGGCAACCTCCTTAATATACACAGCATCGGCTCGCTGATCCGCGGCAGGCAAATTTTCAAATAAAAATGGTTCAAAAAACAGTCCCAGTAACGGGTCGCTATTCAGGTATTCAAAAAGCGTTTGCCTTTCCCTGGCGAATTCTTTTTGGACACTGCTGATGAAGATTTTGAGTTTTTTCATACCTAATAGCATTTTACGAGAGAATGATGCACTTTTCAGTATCAATCATTTTGCAGCATTTTTAAATGAAGGCATAACGTATTGATTGTAAGCAATGCTTTTTCTTCACTCTTCTCTGAAATCCAAAAACCAAAAGGTTCTATTGAAAATTCAAAATTCAATGACTCCAATACAGATATTATGTCATCGGAAAAATCAGATTTTTCATTACCTCTTTTCGGTTTATAGAACCTGATTTCAAATGGATTTTTCAAAAATCCACTGACTTTGTCGCAATATATATCGATGGCATATTGCTTTCGTTCATAGCTCCAATTACCAATCGTTGCACAGGAGTTTTCTTCAGCACTCTTGACCTCGTAATGCCAACAATCTTTAAAGGGTAAAAATATATCCTTTTGATTAAACCTTTTTAAGAATAAGACATACGAATACATTTCCCTGTGGTAATGATTCATTTGGGATTCTTTAAACAAGAGTATCTTTGATTCTGTCTCAAACCTGATGAAACCTTGTTGACAGTATCTGATCAATTCAGGATTTTCAATGAAATATTTACGCCAGTCATTTGGTGTAGTTGTACATATTTTTTTCAGTGACTCCGTGAACTTTTCGCCTTTAAAATCTGGATCATCGAAAACATCCTTTACGAAATATCGCCGGTCTTTCCATTCTTTATATTCTTGCTCATTGGTTCCCATCGGTGGTAACCTGAATAATCTTTTCCAGCGATAATCTCTGATGTTTCTATTTGTACTCAACAAATTCTTTCGATATGGCTTTACTGGGATTAAATAATCACCTTTTGACAATACCGCCCGTTCCCATAAAAAATTTTCATTTTGTACCGGGCCAACTGCATTAAATGTGACAGATGCCTTATCCGAATAATTTGAAAAATTCTTAAGGAAAATATTGTCCTGTTCATCTGTCCATTGACAATCATTGTGGTCCTCATAATATTGCAGGATGCCCGAAAATTCTAAAAGAAATCCAATTTGTCCTGCATAATATGGGTGTTTTTCGATCTTTTCGATCGCATATTTCCAAATATCCATCTTTTTAAGAAGGTGAGCCTTTAATTTTTCCTCTTGGATCTGACGGCTATTGAAGAACTCTATCTTCACATCTTTACTTCTCAGGAAATCCAGAATACGTTTACTAACAGGCCGCAGAATCTCAATTGATTTAATTGCTTCTGCAACATCTTCAGCGCCATCGATTACAGTATTTACAGATAAGTTGTGTATTACACGCATCCAATCTGCAAGACCTTCTGAACTTCTATTCCATATCAAATATTTTACATACGCATGAAATTGTACACGTGGGATTAATCCCAATTCATGTTTTAAAAGTGATATGAATGTTTTTTGTTCGTCAAAGTAAAATGTTTCAGACAGGTGAAGTTTGATTTTTTGGTCACCATTGGAAAGGCTATCCATTGAATCAATAAGATAGGTTATGCAGTCATTTGTCAATACTCCCCAGCCATTATATGTGTGGAAGGTAATATTATCGGTATAGTCCTGTCTTTGCCTCGCTACCAGGGTGCCTATCAATGCTTCTAAAATCTCATCTTTGTCGTTTTTATCACCTCTGCTATCAATAGCCCGCTGGTTGGCAATAATCACACGAATGAAATTCATCAGTTCTTCATCAAAGGAATCATCATTGCTGAACACATTCTTATAATTCCAAAATAGGTTGCCCCATTCAGTGTCAATTTTGAACGAGAAGTACTCCTTTGTTGAAATTGTTTTTTCAATATTATCAAATTTCAGGATGCGTGCTTTATTAGTATCCAATTTTAAATCTTCGATATGTTGCTCAAATTTGGCTTTAAAGGTTTCGAAAGGTGTAAGCGGCTTTCCTCTTGCATTCATCTTGATGTATAGATCATCAGTCAACTTAAATTCATTTAAGTATAATAACAGGAACGTGATAATGGGTCGGTTCTCATTGGTTAACCGTAGAAAGAACTCCGGCTTCATCGAAAACCTTTGGTGAATTGCATCAAGCATAACCAACATGGACTGGATGGTTGGATCATTTTCCCAAGAAAGATAGAACCACCCACAATTCCGAATTGTTTTGGAGAGTTCGTTTTTCTTTCCTTTATCAGGATCCAATAGCATAGTTAAATCTGTTTCATTCAATAAGAGCGCATCACAAAACTCAGTGGAACTTGTGCGCGTCTTATAAGTAAATTTCGATTTTGCCCCATTGGCCAAATATGTTTTGAAAACAAGCGTGTTGCCCGATAAATTGGCCAGGTACCAGTGCAAAAGGAACAGTGTTGTGAGGCGCTGTTGTCCATCCAATGGGACAAAACAGGTATCTCCATTATTTATTAAACTTCCGTAAATGAAGTCTAAGTCACGGTTGGGTATATCTTCATCAAGATATTCATACAATGCATCCAGAAAAGATTCCCTTATTTCTACGGTAGTCGCCCGGCCCTGGGCATAATCCCGCTGGATGATCGGAATTTCCACATGGTATCCCTTTTCTCTGAAAAGGTTAAAAAAAGTGGATCGTTTGCCCGACTGTAAATCAAATTCTTTATTGCTCATGGCTGGTTTCTTGAATGGGTAAATACTCCTTTAACATTTGTTTGATGGCCAGCAGGTATTCATTGGCATCATGTTCTTTCCAATACATCACTTCGACCATCTTTTTACTATATGACTTTAAAAACACATTTTTTGTGCAAATGGGCACAAAAACGCCAGTCATGTCGTTTTCGAGGATTCTTTTCCGTTTAATGGGAAACATGGCATTTTTATATCCACGGTTGGTCGAAAAATCAAGTATAGCCAGGTTTGAAATGCTGTTAATGGTCTCAGGCTCTGCCTCTTCTTTAAAATGGGTTGTTAAATTTCGATATAGCAGATCAAAATAATCATCTTCGATTTTTTCAGAATTAAAAATATTCAACAGACGGTTGCAAAAATCCTTTTCTTCTTCGGTTAATGTATTTAAAACATCCTGCTGGATTTCTCTTTTCGATTTAACCGTGCCATCTGAACATTGATCGGACCATCCGGTTTCACCTGTAAAATATTCCAGAATATCCGCGGCCCACTTTTTCCTTTTATTTCCTGCAATTATTTCGGTTGTAAGTGATCGAACATGTTCAATATCCCATTGTTCTTCCTTATACCGGTTGAAAGGGAAGCGCATGTCGGTATTTTTAGTTACCTGAATGGTCTGTATGTTGAAAAGCAGCAAAACCTTTTTTATGCGTGGATCATTATAGACCAATTCATCTACTTGACATTCTATTTGCTTGCGAATATCCAGTTTTAAATATTTGATAAACGAGGTTTTTGAAGTTCCTTCTGATTGTTCTTTAAGTTTATTGATATCCTTCCCACAATCAATAAGAAAACCAACAAGATGGTATAACTCCCTATTGCTGTACCATTGCTCAAAACAAAGAAAATATTTTTTAACTTTAAGCCAGAGTGCATCAATATCAGGTCGTTCTTTACCCTTTTTACTCTCGGCAAAATCTTTCTGAAACTCATTAAAAGTGAAGTACTTTTCGTGTTCCCGTACCTTATGTTTCATCAGGTCGAATATGTACTCAATGCGATTGATATATTTAATCGGATTGGTTGGATTGTAAATGAAATACCAGAAATCTTTTTTTTGTAATTCCTTTTCGATAGCATCCCACTCCGAGGCAATCTGCAATTGTTTTAAACTGACTTTATCCTCCTGGAAATTCCCTTTTTGCAGAAACATGGCTTTGATCAACTCAGCATTGGTGAGTGGAATTTTGCCAATATTCAAACGCGTGAAAATATCGATGGAGGCTGCATCCTCTGATTTGTTCGATAATTCAACAACCTTGTACCAGATAATCTTAACCTGGTTAATCAAAACTGTGTAGAAATCACCCCTGATCGCTTCATTTTCCGATGTAAGACTTGCAAACCATTTGTCGATCTCCTGATAGGCTGCATGAATATGGAAATAGTCGATATTTTTTTCTGCCCATTTCGAATACTCCATGTGTTGAAGAAAATAGTCGCTATCCTTGCGAGTTTGATAAGATAGGGAAAAGATTCTTTTGGGCTTTTTAAACTCCGACTGATTAAAATAGTAAAGGATTATCTGGATGGTGGTTAACCGTTGTTGGCCGTCTATAACCTCCCATTGTTTTTTACCATCGATGGTTTTTTCTTTTACCACAATGGGTTGGAGACAATAAAAGGGCACTTCCTCCTTTGAATCAAACTTTGGCATATTTGTTTTAAAATCCCAAATGTCATCAAGCAATTGTTTGACCATCAGTGGCGACCACCGATAACCCCGCTGGTAGGCAGGTATGAAAAACCGCTCATCCAGGAGGTCGTTGATCGGTTTTAAAGATAATTTCGATTCTTGTTCGTCCATAATAATGTCATTTAATGGGTAACTCTTTCTTGTAACTTGCAATTTAAATAATCGTTTACCAACGAAAGATCATTTTCATCATTCCTGATGATCTTATGCTGGCTGTCGCAATCAAACATATTAAAACCTATCACCACTAGCTTTATCCCATATTTCGGCAACACATCCGTCCTCCGTTGATCATAGATCTTTCGTTGTTCGCCTCGATGAACGCCACTTACCGTGATCACATCGGGCTTGTCAAAGTGATTGACAGCATGTGAATGCTGGTATTCTTCATACTCAACGACAAGGTTCAATTCCGGGTAAAAGACATCGATCGGGAGCTTCGCACGGTTACCTTTCGCGTTTGCATCGCCCAACAGGAAATCAAACCGATGCTGACGCAAACCTTGTTTTCCAAAGCATTTGTCACATAGGTCAATCACATAATGTTCGTCGCTTGATTTACGGGAGCTTCTTTTAGGTTTTGCGTTATGCTTTAGGGAACCAACGGTGACTGTCACTTCAACCAGGGCATTATAAGTGCTGTTTGCGAAATACCAGTTTGTGTTTTTTGGCTTCCGCTCGGCTATAATGAAAGGAATACAGTCAAGCTGTTTTGCTTTATCCAATACCCTGAGTAAATTCCTGATTGGTAATCCATCCCGATAGTCCTTTTTGAAAATACCCGCCTTGATGAATTGTGGCATAAATTCCTTGGCCAGTATAGGGACTGAGGTGGGATTCATCTCAAAATAGGTTTTCAAAACAGCATTGATTTGAGCTATTTTATCCATAGGTTCTAAAATAGAATATTTAAATTAATCGTGTTTTACCCGTGAGTAACTCCTGCATTATACCTAGTTTTAATATTTTATATTTTGATAGTTTTTTTTCAAGAGTGGTAATTTCTTCTTCCATTGAGGAAAGTATCTCAGCGACAGCTATCTGGTCCCCCAGTTTTGGGATTTTTAACTCTAAGCTTCGTAATTGGGACAGCCCAATTCTCTTTCGTGTAGAACCCGTACTATTGTTTTCTGCTATAACCCTAAAGGCAGGAGAATTAATATAAGCGTATATAAAATAGGTGTTATATTCTTTTTCATTTACAGCTAATCTGATACCATCAGAGCACATCAAATAACGATCATGATTATTTGGAATAATGCATGCTCTTGCAACTGGATCACCCATTTTCGATAAAATAATTTCTCCAGGATAAATATTGCAACTAATCAACTCGTCAGCTTTAGACTTGGAAGTGAAAACTTCAGATTCATTATTGAAGACACTATCTCCAATATTTTGAAGCTGAATGATTCGTATTCCATTTTCTGTATAATCCGACGATTTAAGATTTGATCCAAATGGCCCACCAGTAAAACTCCATTTTTTATTTTCATCTGCAATTTCTCCCAAATTTTTAACCACCCACCCCGCCTTCGGCCTCAACAACTCCTGCATCGCCCCCTGTTTTATATCTCGTTTTTTCTTAATGAGTTTTTCCAGGTAGGTGATCAGGGCATCGGCATCACTGAGGGCGGTGGCAATGGCTGTTTGTTCTTCAATTGAAGGAGGAACTATAATTGGGAGTTTTTTTGCAATAGCGCCTGTATAGCTTTGCTGTTTAGTTCCTTGACAATATTCAAATGCTAGTTCATTTCCAAATTTAACATAGTAATGATACAAAAATGGAGTGATTAAAAGGTTTTTCTTTGGATATAAAGCCATACATGACTGGTTCGTTGTCACTTCAATTCCAGTTATTGCACAACTTCCTCTTGTACCCGCTGCTTCTAATCCTGTAATTGCAAACAAAAATGTTCCTTTTGGAATCATCTTCAAATTTGCGGCTCTGACACCTTCAATGCTAATTTTCTCAATAGTTTCCGTAATCACATTATAGTTAAGTTCACCACTTGTCACCCAAGGAATATCCCCTTTATAATAATTTGCAATTGCTCTGTAAGGTGTTTGTCCGCTGGAAAATCCCTCCATCACCTCTTCGAATTCTTTCACGTCCCATTCAAGAGGAATTAACCCCATATCAGTCTGTTTATATCCTTCCCTCACTGCCATACAAATCCCATTTTAATCAGATGTCCATTAACTCTTTCTTCCAACATTTGAACTTCATCAAGCAACATAGGCATCGGGGTATCATACCGGTCGGCCAGTTCTTTGATGCGCTGGGTCAGCCGCTGACTGATGCGCTGCATCTCCGCGTGGATGGCCTGATCCATAGTATTCATCCATTTATCGTCCACTACGATGGTTTTAATGTCATCATCGGAAAGAACCTTATACTGGTTCCAGACTTTTATCTCCAGAATCTTTTGATGCTCTTTGATCTTCTTGTTCAAGTCAACCATGGCATCCGATAATTTCAGGTATGCCTTCAGGGCCTTTTGTTCATCGGAATCTATTTCGTTTCCCCTGATTTTTCGTAGGCGATCCTTCACACTGGCTGCCGTTATTTTATCCTTGTCATTCCTGGCATCCGACAGCAAACCTTCCTCGCCCCCTTGCTCTTCTTCCATCTCTTCCAGTTGCGAAGCAAATGAATCCCATTGACTTTCGATTTCTTCCAGAGCCGCTTTCTCTGCCTCAAAGTATCGGTTGATAATGAACTCTGGCTTGATTAATTTGCTTTCAATGCCTTCCAAACCCTCAACTTCCTTCTCTTTGGTCTTGCCGTTTTTATCTTTGGAAGATTTATGGATCCGATAAACCTCACGGCCAGCCTTCCAGCCATCGTCGGAGATCACATAAACATCGTCCTGCATGGTTTCGCTCCAGTAGGTCATCAGATGCTGGTATACATCATAGCGGTCGATCAAGCTGAGGTTTGAAAAACATAGCAGCAGATCTTCAGATATTTCATGGATCAGTTTTTTGGGTTTTACCGCCGGCTCCATGTTTTTTAGGGTAGGAATGGTTTGTTGTTTCCAGTTTTCAAATACCCCGAAAACCTTCTGGCTGTAACTGGTGAATTCCGGATGCGAGAAAATGACGCTTTTGATGGCTGATTTATCAACCTTTTGTTCGCTATACCCGAGTCGCTGGTGTGGAGCAAACAGTATGTTCCTTAACCCGGGATAAACCTGCCAGTAATGGTTCAATGCTTCCAGGTCGGCATTCGGAATACCCCCCTTGAGATGCGCCTCAATATCCTGGATGTCTTCATCTTCCTGGCTGTCGATGTACCGTGGAATGTTAAGATTGTACTCCTTGTTTTCTATTTCCGTGATGGGAACAATTCGGCTGTACTTTGGCAATTCCAGTTGCTTGTTAAACACATCCACAATTTTGTGAATATCCTGGTCGCGGAGACGGTTTTTAGGACCATCTTTGGTGAACCCTTTGCCGGCATCGATCATGAAAATGGCTTTCCGGTTGTTGGCATTTTCCTTGTCAATCACAATCAGGCAGGCCGGGATGCCGGTACCGTAAAACAGGTTGGCTGGTAACCCGATAATTCCTTTAATATATCCCCGGCGGATAAGATTCTTTCGAATTTCAGCTTCTGCATTGCCCCGAAACAGCACGCCATGGGGAAGAATAACCGCGGCCTTGCCCTTGCTCTTTAACGAACGGATCATGTGCAGCAGAAAGGCATAATCTCCATTTTTATCGGGCGGAACCCCAAAACCAGCGAAACGGCCATATCTGTCGGCGGTTTCGGACGAAATGTCCAGTCCGTTGCTCCAGTTTTTGGAAGAAAACGGCGGATTGGCAACGATGTAATCAAACTGCTTCAATCCTTCATTGGCTTCAGTGAACTGGGGATCGGAAAGGGTGCTGTTGCCGGTACATTTGATCAGTGCGGTGGGACAATTATGCAGTACCACATTCATGCGGGCCAGTCCGGCCGTGGCGCTCTCCTTTTCCTGTCCGTAGATGGTGATCTTACGTTCGGCTTCGTCGGCCACTTTAAGCAGCAGCGAGCCCGATCCGCAAGTTGGGTCATAAATGGTGGTATTGGCGGTGCTATTCTCATTGTTGATGCCAATGATCTTGGCCATGATGCGGCTCACCTCGGCAGGAGTATAAAACTGGCCTTTGCTTTTGCCGCTTTCGGTCGCAAAGTTCCTCATCAAGTATTCATAGGCATCACCCAGGATGTCGTCGCCTTCGGCCTTATTTTTGGCAAAATTCAGTTCCGGCTTTTCAAAAATGGCAATAAGGTTTGAAAGGCGTTTTACCTTTTCATCGCCGGTACCCAGCTTTTCGGGATTATCAAAATCAACCTTGATGGAACCCAACGATTTGTTGGCTTGTTCGATAGGGCCAATGATCTTTTTATTGATATCATCCCCAATTGTTGGTTTGCCCTTTAAGGCAACCATGTCTTTGAAACTTGCTCCTTCAGGAACCGTAATCGGGGCATAAGGCACGCCTGCATATTTATCGCTGATGTATTTGATAAATAGCATCAACAGCACATAGTCCTTATATTCGCTGGCATCCATGCCACCGCGGAGTTCATCGCAACTGGCCCAGAGAGAAGAGTAGAGTTCGGATTTTTTTATTGCCATTTAATTTGCTAGTTTAAAAATGATTTTATTCTTATTCCTTAATTTTTGTGGACAAAGTTGTTATATCCCAACGTAATCAATTTGAGGTTTAGTCATATAATTTTATCATTTGTTCTAAAAGTGCTTTCATTCCTTGTCTTACCCAGGCCGGTGACAGGACTTTCACTTTTTCTCTCAGTCCAAGCAGTAATGAGACAAATTCATAGGTCGGATGCACTTCAAAGGTGAAAACCACCTTGTCTTTTGTTTCCTTCAGAACAGTTTGGCTGGAATGAATGGGCTGGGTGAGAAGATATTGAGCCTGCTGTTTGGTGCATTCGATTTTAATCTTTGGTGGTTTCGACTGGGGAGCAATGATCCCTATGGTGTTTTTGAAATATTCTTTAGGGTTGAAATCGGATTTGCGATAGGGGATATTTACTGGTTCGATAGCTTTAATCCGGTCGAGACCGAAGGTGCGGATGTCATTTTCGTTTTCATCCCATCCGATCACGTACCATCTGTTATTATATTCTTTCAAGAGATAAGGGTGAAGAATACGAGATGTTGCTTTGGAAGTTGACTCCTTTATAATGCTGTTTATAGCGGGTGATTGAGGTTTAAATGTTCTAAAAGACAAGTGTTCAATGCGGATGGCCTTCTTTTCTTTAATGGCCCGGATGATGGGTTCGATATAACAGCTTCCCTCGAGGTAAGGAGGATTTTCGAATTGTACAAATTCCTCAAACTCCTCTGTACTTAGGATACGCCTTACATCTACCACGTCAAGAATACGGTCAATGGCCTCGGCATACCGTTTGACCATATGAAAGCCCCGATATTGCCTCAGAATCCTGGCCGCGAATTCAATGGCATCAATATCCTCTTCCTTCACCTGGATGTTGGTGATTGAATAAGCAGGATCCTCATAATAATATCCCCGTTTTAGCCGGTCATAGCGAATAGGGGCATAATATCCAGGCTCGGGCTCATCTTTCATGGCCTTCAGATCTTTCTCAATGGTTGATCGGGAAATTCTCTGATCAAGCCGTTCGCTGCATCTCTCCTTCAAAAAAACAATATCAGGATAAGACCGCTGCCGGTTGCGGATGCAAGCATCGATGACCTGGTAGCGGGCAAAGGAATGTTTATTAATAGGCATATAAAAGGTATAAAAAAAGAATGAATCTTATCTCTTTTACCTTGATCTACCTATCAAATGTATAACTTTTTGTGAACGTAATAACATTACGGAGTGATTATTTTACTTTGCAGGGCAAATTGAATTAAATTAGCTCAACGCAACAAAAAAATATAGATAATGTTTCAAAAAGAAAATCCGGTTATCAAGTTTTGTTTACGATTGAAAAATGCGCCTATTGGCAAAGACCCACATTGGATTTATTGCTGCGGTAACCGAGTGCCCTATGTTCGCATAAGCCAATCTGGAACAAAATATTGGAAAGTTAATTATGACATTCTGCCCCTGACAATGTTTGAACGTTTTGTGGTTATTGATTATACGGATAACACCATTCCGTTTTATGACCAATATTGCCAAGATTCTAATCTGCCGCAAAGCAGACAGGCATATTCAGGAAGTGGCGGTTGCCTGATGTTTACTGTGTATAAAGAAGATGCAACTGAAATTGCCGAAAAACTTTATGATCTGCTTGTTCAACTCTCATTGAAAGACCAGGAGCTGTTTGAGAAAAGAAAGATTACGCCGAACAAATCACCATCGGAGCAATCAACCCTGAACCAGGCGGAGGCCAATAAAAACTAAACAAGACCTGTATAATGACCATCTCGGAATTGCGCAAGAAATACACGAATGGAGAATTAACTTCCACCCGAGGGGATCAGGAATTTCGCTATTTGGCATTATCTCCTTTGTTCACAAATCTTTATGAAAACAAGGTTGTGTGTCACGATCGTTTTACAAGCATCATCAGGTTAGAGGGCCTTGAAATTACGCCAGATCAATTTCAAGCAACGGCAATCCGCCATTTATTGATCAACAACGGGGCTTTCAGGCGCAAACGTTTACCACCTGAAAAATGGACTCTATTTGCAAATTGGGCTTATTTACGACTGGCAGGAAGCAGTTTGTGCGTTTATTCTGGATGGGTTATGTGGACAGACCCTGACCTGGTAAAACAGGTGGAGCAGTTGGCTTTGGAAGGTAAGTTCAAAGAGGCTTTAGCCATTACGCTTGATAGTGATGATGTCAATTAGAAAAAGCATTGCCAATCATCTAGTAAAAGATATCCCCGAATGAAGGTGAGTCGGTTCTTTACTTTTTTCTTTATCCTGCTTTCATTTACCGGGATCGCCCAGCAGGAAGCCACTACCGCCGACGGGAAGAAGGTTTTTCTTTATCCTGACGGAACCTGGAAGCCCGCTACCGTTGAAAACATCAGAATCTCTCCTGTTCAGATCTCGGGGCTGGAACTACCGAAAACCAGGTCATCCGACGATGTCATCCGTCATACCGGCTACACCCTTTCATACAACCAAACCTATCACATTGCAAACTGGGTTGCCTACAAGCTTCTGGCTCAGGAAACCAATGGCATCTATGAAAGAACCAACAAGTTTATTCCGGATCCACTGCTGAAATCGGGTTCGGCATCGAATGAGGATTACAAGGGTTCCGGCTATGACCGGGGACACCTTGCACCGGCCGGTGATATGGGCTATTCTATACAGACTATGATTGAATCGTTTTACCTGAGCAATATGTCGCCTCAGAATCCGAGCTTCAACCGTTGTATCTGGAAACGGCTGGAAGAACAAGTTCGCCAGTGGGCCGTTGAGGATAAGGCTGTTTATGTGGTCACAGGCACGGTCTTAACACCGGGACTATCCACCATTGGCTATCATCAGATAGCGGTTCCAAGACTCTTTTACAAGGTTATCCTGGACTATGAAGAACCGGATATAAAGGGAATTGGCTTTATCATGCCCAATGAAGGATCGAAGGAGCCGTTGCAACGTTATGCCGTTACCATTGACAGCGTGGAGAAGTTAACGGGAAACGACTTCTTTTACCAGTTGCCGGATGAGCAGGAAAGAATCATTGAAAGCACAGTGGATTTGAGCAAGTGGAGCTGGACATCGACCAAAACACAATCCAAAAAACAAGGTGGCGGACCATCGGTGCAATGCCAGGGAACAACCAAGGCCGGGAACCGGTGCAAGAATAAAACTACTAATCTCAACGGTTTTTGCTACCAGCACCAAAGCCAGGCCGGAGGGGTTAAGACGACACCGACGACTGCAGCACCGGAAAAATCAAGTACAAGAAGGACAACATCGGTGAGGTGTTCGGCCACAACCAAGAAAGGAACTCAGTGCTCACATATGACATACAGCCAGAATGGACTATGCTGGCAGCACGGGGGAGATTGATTAACAAACATTGTATTTACCTATGGCAACAAAGAATTTTGCACTGCGGATCGCGGGTTTTATCTTTGGAATGGTATCAATATTGCATCTTGTGAGGATAGTGACTGGTATATCGGTTTCGATAGGTACCTGGGTTCTGCCACTGTGGATTAATTATATTGGTTTGGTGGTAACCGGGTTCCTCTGCGGATGGCTATGGTGGCTTTCGTTCAGGAAGGCGGGGGATTCAGGGAGTTACATTACAAATTATCACAGGTATAAGTAAAGGATGCAAATTCAAATTAGAAAAAATTCTTTTTCTTTAAGCGGTGCAGTCCTGCTATAAACTCAGATTTGCCGCCAAAGGAAGGATGTCGAATACTTTCATAATCTGTGATTCCAAAGATTTTATAAGCGCTTTCTGCAACTTTTCCAACTGCAACAAAATTCTTAACGGGAATCAACTTGAGTAACTTTTCAAAGTATTTTTTTCCCACATTTTCAATCTCAGCATTTGTTGGCTTCCGATTTGGCTTATTCGTCATTGAATAATACGGGGAAAAGGGATATGCGTTCCATAACAAAGGATAAATATCCATTTCATCAAAGGCATTCCAAACTATCGTTGCTGTCGTCTCAGCTTGAAGTTTATTCTCTGGCTCTTCCGTATCATCGTTCGAATATTCTTCATCAGTGAAAAGTTTGTACTTGCCTGAGAAAATTATCGCTTCACTTGTAAATGGAACGCCTGTCATAGAGCATCCTTTGTGTCCTGGTGCTTCTCCAAGAAACAAAGTTTTTGTTTTAATCAGTTTTTTCATTGTTGTCAAGTAACAAAGCAAATTGATTTGGGCAGCAAAACCTCTGGAAATATCATAGTCAAGTGAATAGTGGTTTTTACTGTCCTTATTTACCTTTGCTTTGGCTAATTCTTTAACGAAGTTTTTTATTGGGTCGTTCATAGGTCAAATATTTATTATATCAGTGTCATTTAGATTTGCATATAATTACCGTGTAATAACAAAGGTAGGATTATATTTTCTTGAATTTCAAATCAATAGAAATAGTAAAAGAAGATAAAAATCTGTATTCTTCGCAGCCCATCAGCCCTTCCAATGGTTTTTCCTGACCCATCATACAAGCGATCCCCGTCCAGCCTTCCCACGCGACGCCCAGATGCATCGTAAAGATTATCCTGATCAACCCTGCCCAAATTTCTACCAGACCCGTCGTAGAATCTGTCGACATCGACTCGCCCAATGCAACGACCGCTGGCATCGAAGATTCTATCGGAATCAATTCTGCCCAGAGTTTTACCTGAGGCATCATACACTCTATCATTGTCAAAACGAGCCGACAGTCTGCCAGAGGCATCATAAAACCGCTGGGAGAAAGCGAGGGATGATACGAGTAAGAGCAGGAATGTAAGCAAGTTTTTCATTGTACGATATCGTTATAATTGTTTTTCATACTATTTATAAGTTCTATGATATGATTCCTGAATGATTTTGGGCTCAGGACTTCCACATCATCACGCCATCCAAGAATAAGCGATTCAAACTCATAGGTGGGATGAAGCTGCACTGATATTACAACCCTAGTTCTAGTTTCGGCAACAAGCTTTTGACTCCAGTGGATGGGCTGGGTTAAAATGTATGGAGCCTGCTCTTTGCTGAATGCCAGCTTAATCAGTGGAGGCTTACTTTGCGGGGCAATCACCCCAATGGTGTTTTTATAGAAGTCAGTTGCATTGAAATCAGCTTTTTTGAAGGCAATGCCTTCGCATTGTTCTATTGAGTCGAATCGGTCAAGACAAAATGATTTTACTTGATCATCAGAGCCATCCAGCCCGACAAGGTACCAGCGGTTATGAAATTCTTTCAGCAGGTAGGGATGAACGGTATAACGCTTGCTTTCAACTGAAAAAAAACGATGGTAAACCGCATCTACAACCGTGTGTTCCTTGATTGCCATCAGAACCTGGTCGAGGAATTCGGTCCCTTTGGTATCCGGGACTGTTTCCAAATGAATGAAGTCCTGGAACTGTTGCTGATTCAGAGTCTTTCTGAACCGCACCGTGCGAAGGATTTTATCAATTGTAGTAGAGTAGTGTTTCAGTACCGGCAATTTCCGATATTGGTAAAGAAGAGCGGCTCCATATTCGATGGAGTTCAGATCTTCGGTGGATAAGCCGAAATTTTCGGTCGAAAAGTGCTCATCGTCATAGTAATATCCCTTATGCCGCTGGCTGTACTTGATATCCACCCCGTATTCCTGCTCAATCGACTGAAAGTCCTTCTCAATCGTGGAACGAGAAACCGTTTTATCCAGATCATCTTCGCAGCGTTGTTTAATCTCAACAAGGGTAGGGTACGGCTTCATTCGATTGGTCAGGCATTCATTGATAACCCGCTTCCTGGTTAAATAATCCTTCGACATGGCGATTGATTTAATACAAAAGTAATGCTGAAATACGTAATTATTTTACGTACTGCCAATATATTTTTGTCTATTAATCGTAAACTACTAAAGGTATGACATTACACCCGATGAAATTCCCATTCATGAGACATTCTGCACATGAGAGAAGAAACAAGCTCATAAAAGAGTTAAAGGTAAAAGACGTTACAGCCTTAAGCTATGACCGCGGTGGCAAGGCAATCTATGACGGCAAACACACTCTGGTTGAGAAGTATGATACAGATGGGGTTCTTTTGGAATCTTTCAGACATGAAGAGGATTTCATTGATGAGAAAGTCACCACTTCGGTTGATGCCAGCGGGAAAAAGATCAAAATAATCAGTTATGAGCAGCAGGATTTTTACACCTACAATCAGGAAGGAAAACTGATAGAGGTTGCGATCTACACTCCCGGGAAACGGTTAAAATCTAAAAGCAGGTTCCACTATGAGACCTTGTCGGATCATAAGGAACAATGTATTGAAATCAACCGATGCGGAAGGTTGGCAGGGAAATCAATCACCACCTTCAATGATCAAAAACTTATTGATTTCATTGTTTATTATAACAGCAGAGGTTATCCTTATTCAAAAGTCAAATATTATTATGATGACCTGGGAAAAATACTGAAGGAATCAGAGATAAGCAGTATGGAGAACGATGCAGGTATGCCTAAAGTATTGGGCCGGAAGCCTTTTTGCGTCTTATACGTTGATGAATTTCGCTATCACTATGATGAGAAAGGGAACCTTGTTGAGAAAATCAAACATTCAATTGAAGGAACCATTGACTGGAACAGAAGCGAGTCGTACAAATACGATGAGCTGGGGCGCTTAGCCCAGGAGATAAACTATGACAAAGATGGAGCTACCTTGAATACTATGGTGTACAAGTATGATTCGAATGGCTGGATCATATCCAAAGAGCTCATCAACCCAATGAGGAAACCGCTATTTGCTGAGATAACCAGCTATTACACCAATGGTCTCGAGAAGGAAAAAATAAAAGAAGATTTTGAAGAGTTTGAGTATTATAAAGAAATTTTCAGCTACAGCTTTCACGATGAAACACTCTTAACATAGTCCTATGGCAACATTCTTTTCACATCCAAATGAAGACCGGAAGAAGTCGTTAATAAAAAGGTTCAACATCAGGGAAGTCAAAGCATTTGGATATTCCAGAGATGGACTACCGTTGCTTGATGGCCAGCCGGCGATTATTGAAAGCTATGACCAAAATGGTGAACTGGTTGAATCATATGTTTGCATGGAAGGAATGCCCGAAGTGAGGATGACCGTTTCAATTAATGAAACAGGTTTACCAATCAAAATCTATTGCTATGATGGTGAGGAATTTCACACCTATAATTCCAGTAACAAGCTTCTGGAAAGAAAGACATACAGTGAGAACGACAGGATCAAGGAATGGGTTCGATATGAGTATGAAAATACATCAGCAGGGGTTGAAGTGAGCCGTGAGTATTGCCGCAAGAATAAATACCGCGGTAAAACGGTGAGCAAGTCAAATGAAAAGGGGAATCTATTATTTAAAGTTTTTTACGATGCGGTTGATGAACCCGTCGGCAAGAGTTCATACCGTTATGACGAAGCAAATAGACTTATCAGGTCAACCGAATGGGGCGTAATACTGAGACATGCCAGACAATCTTCCTCAGCGCGGTATTTTGGTTTGTTATACTCAGAGAACCATTATGAGTATGACGAAAAAGGCAACCTTGTTAAAAAGCTCTATTTTGGGATCGATGAAGCAATAAATTGGTTAAACACTGAATTCTACAGGTACGATTTGAGTAATCGAAAAATCGAAGAATTTGGGTTTGATGAAAACGGCAAGTTTACCTGGAAGATGAACTTCGATTATGATTTGTGTGGTAATCTGGTTTCGAGATTTTTCACCCATGCTGACGGAACAAAAGGACATTTCAACACCTTTCAATATGATGATAAGGGCCTTGAAACAGAACTAATTATTGAAGACAGCGGAGAAAACATAAAAAACAAATACCTGTATTTTTACGAATTTTACCAGTAGTCTTTTACTATGACTTCCATCGACATATTATAAATTCGTAACCACGACACAATTTGGCGTAGTCTTGATTTACCTTTGTCTTAACTATTTTTAAAGTGAACAGACGTAGAGCCATTAAAACCCTTACTGCTTTAGCTGCTGTGATTTGTTTTCCGAAGTTTGAACTCCTCAGTAAGCCGGGACCATTAAACCTTCATTTTATCGGTTTGGGCGGCGCCGGCTGCAATATTATCGAGCATATTCACAAAAAAGGGATAAACGCAAGGTATACCTGCATTACGATTCCGGAACGACCACATCTTCCTGCCGATATTGAATTCATCCAATTAGGTCCTGCCGAGCATGATTACCATAATTATCAAGCGGAGTTGAAAGATCTTGAAATTTCCGGGGAAGTTAAAAATTTGTTTGACTGTGATTCTATGTTTGTTCTGTTCGCCGGTTTTGGTGGTACCACCGGAACTAATCTGACAAGACAATTATCTGCAATATTGCACCAGAATAATAAAAAATTCATGGTCATTTATACTATGCCCTTTAACTTTGAAGGGCATAGTCGTAATGCATTTGCTCTAAAAACTAAACAAGCGATGGATGGGATTTCCAACGTACATTCTTTTAACCTGGAGGTAATTCGCCATAACTATGGAAATGTGAAATTGAATGTCGCATTTCAAAAGGCTGATGAGCACTGCTACCAATTATTCAGGAAAAATGTTCCTGAGTATTCCCCGGATCCATTATTAAACCAATCTTTACCTTCGTAACCAAGGTTAATCAATCAATTCCATCCGCAGTAATTATAAAAATGGCAAAACAAGACTATATCATCAGGTATCTCACGATCATCAAGAAGCTGAGAAGAGGCAATGAGGCAACGTTTAAGGAGATGGAAGAATATCTTAAAAAGGAATCCGAATTTTTCGATCGCCAGTTTACGATTTCAACCCGAACATTCCAGCGCGATCTGAATGAGATACGTTCAATCTTCCAGGTGGACATTCAGTATGATTTCTCCCGACGGGTTTATTACATAGCCGATGACCAGCAATCGGATCTCAATAACAGGATGCTCGAATCCATTGATACCATCAACTCCCTGAAAATGGTAAGTGATATTACCCGATATATGTTTTTTGAAAAACGTAAATCACAGGGTACCCAGCATTTTTATGGACTTTTGCATGCGATCAAGAACCGATTCACCATCAAATTAGTCCATCAGAAGTTCTGGGAAGATGAACCGACCGAACGTTTCGTTGAACCTCTGGCCCTGAAGGAATCGAAGGGGAGGTGGTATTTACTGGCCAAGGAACAGCATGGCAGTAAAATCAAAACGTTCGGTCTTGACCGTGTTCTGGAATTTGAGATTACGTCAAAGAAATTCGATTATCCTGCGAACTTCGATGCCGGAGAGATCTTTAAAAATTGCTTTGGAGTGATCAATCCTGACAATTCAAACCCCGAAGAGATCATACTTTCTTTTAACTTCGAGCAGGGAAAATACATTAAAAGTTATCCGATTCATGAATCTCAGACTCTTCTCATTGATAATGAAGATGAATTGCGGATTTCTTTACGTATGGACATCACCCATGATTTAATCATGGAAATATTGTCGTATGGCGATACCGTTGCTGTTCTTTCCCCGAAAAGTCTGATTGATGAAGTTGTTGCAATTCACCAGAATGCCATCTCAAATATAAAACAACATGAAGTTTTATAGTGTTGATGTTGAAACCGCTAACCATAATAGAGCCTCAATCTGCCAGATAGGAGTAGGGATTTTTGAAAATGGAGCCTTGGTCGATACCTGGAAATCATATATCAATCCCCAGGACTATTTCCATCCAATGTTTATTGATATTCATGGCATAAGCCCTAAGATGGTCAAAATGAAGCCATCCTTTCCCAAGGTTTATCCCTTATTAAGAAACATGTTTGAGGATAACATCGTAGTGCATCATTCCCCGTTTGACCGGATTGCGTTTCAAAAGGCTTTTATTCGCCATGACTTACATTCTTTCGAAGTTCAATGGCTGGATTCTGTTAAAGTAGCCAGGCATACCTGGGAAGAATTTGCTGAAGGAGGATACAATCTTGCACATCTGGCCTATCAGCTTGACATTCAGTTTCAACATCACGATGCTCTTGAAGATGCTGTAGCTGCGGGGAAA
>Ga0268283_1000449_pt1 | contig 27646 bp, 26 predicted proteins | sample saktaG_13_FD_190140 | JGI IMG/M metagenome (GOLD analysis project Ga0268283, IMG submission 190140) | Saline water microbial communities from Sakinaw Lake, British Columbia, Canada - sak_2013_06_06_36m | ecosystem: Environmental > Aquatic > Non-marine Saline and Alkaline > Saline ... | reverse complement strand
GGTTAACTGGTGGATATTTTTTTGCAAATTACTTAATGTTGAGTGGTTTTATAGGATAAGAATGAACGAACTCCAAATTAATTTGCAACACTATTTAAACTTATTTTATACCATTAATTTTTCTGAAGCTTTTCATGGCTCGCTGGAAAAGTTTTTATTATTATTTACAACAGGTAATATTACTGAGCTATCAGCAACTGCAATGACCAGTTTTGCACTGATTGCAGCGGCTGAGATTGGAGATAAAAGCCAGCTTGTTTGTATGACGCTGGCCTCAAGGCATCGAGCTTTACCGGTTTTACTGGGAGCTATTGCTGCATTTGCGCTTTTAAATACCTTGGCCGTTGTTTTTGGCGTTGCCATTGCCAGTTGGCTGCCGGACATTATAGTGGCGGCAACGGTCGCTTTTTTGTTTGCCGCTTTTGGAATCCATTCTTTACGAATACAAGAAGATGAAGATGATGAAGAGGTAAAAGAAAAAAGTGGTCACAGCATTTTCTTTACCACCTTTTTATTAATTACTATTGCTGAATTTGGTGATAAAACACAATTAGCTGTTGTTGCCTTAAGTAGCACTGCAGCACCTTTAGCGGTCTGGATGGGTTCTACGTTCGCGCTGGGAGCGATATCGGCTTTGGGTGTTCTTGCTGGGCGAACAGTTTTACAAAAGTTTTCTTTAGTATGGCTACATAAAATTAGCGGAATTATTTTTCTGGTGCTATCAGCGTTTGCTTTTTATCGGGCTTATACTTGTTATACAAGCTAATAGATTAAAAGTAACTTTTTGCGATTTGACCTGCCTTGCCAGTAAAGTATAGAATTCATGGAATTTTGAGTGTTTATGGTCAATAGTCTGTTTCACTTAATAAAGACGGGTTGTTTGTCGGATGTTCGATTAACCCAAGCAGTCAGATTTCATAGAACCACCTCAATATGAAGTCTGATTAACCAATAATAGTGAGGTGATTTTTTGGAGATATATTATGGATAAACTAACAGCGCTTTCTTTAAGCATTGGCGGCTTGGCCGGTGTTGCTACTTTTTTGGCGGTAGGGCCTTTGAGTGGATTCTTTTTTATATGGGCGGCAACTATTGCTTGGGCAGCTTATTTTTTCCTGGGTGCCACCAAGGAAGCATTGATTAATACAATCGTGTGTGGGATTTTTGGTGTGGTTATGGCTTGGTTCACTGCTATTTTACTGACTAACATTCCCGCTTCAGCGGCTCTTGGCTTTCCAGCGATGGCTGCGATTACGGTAGCGGTTGCCGTTGTCGTTATGTGTCTTGCTGCAAATATTCCACAACTTGCGACAATTCCTGCTAGCGTTCTTGGTTATTCATCAACGTTTGCTTACTTATTGCAAACACCTGATAAATTGAACCAAGATGTTCTTTTAGGTATTTCTTTAAGCAATCCATTGCTGGTAATATCAATTTCTATCGTTATTGGAACGTATTTTGGTCAATGGTCAGCTCAGCTAAGTGCAAAATTAGCCAAGTAAGCATAGCCATATAATTGTTGATAAGATTTGTTCGGCTGGTGAGTTAATGCCAGCCTTGCAATGACAGTGATTTAGTCTTTTGCAGCCAATAACGCTTTAAAGACATCCTGATTTTCTTCATGTTTGAAAGTTTCAAATTTTGATGCAAAGTCTTTGCGAGCTTTATCCCTAAGAATATCCAGATTTTGTATTACCACGCCCATCGCTAAAAGTGTATTGGCATGAATGTGCTTATTTATCATTTCTTCACTAAACAATTTTAGCGTCTCTTCCTGAACTGCGTAATCCTGAAAATCACCTAAAACTTCCTGTAATCCTTTCAGGTTTTTAATGAAATGTTTTATCTGATCCTCAAGATATAAGCTTTGGAAAAACTCCATCAAGTAGCGTAATTTTTTGCATGATTTTCTTAAGTCATGTAATGCTACGCTGGGTGAGTCTTCAGTAATAGCCCCACCTTCTTTTAATATCCACTTATAGTTTTTTAAGATTCTTCTGTCTGCTAACTGTTTAATGGTAAGTTTTGCATTAATTTCAATCGGCTTGATAGGTGCTTGTTCTTTTAGAAATCGCTCCCATTCAGATATTTTAGCCAAGTATCTCGATGAACTTAGTTTTTTGGCAAGTTCTTTTTGAGCAATTTTATGTTTATCGATAAGTAGTTTTTTAAGCGGGTTAATATCCTCGCGAATTGAGTCCGGCAAGCTGTTTTTATAGTGTTCAAAACTTAACAGATAAACATCAAGATCACGGGTAGGCCCCGTAATTTGTCCTAGCCAAGAAAAAAACTCGGCATAGTCTAGGTTAACTTGATCGGGTAATACACCTTTAAGTTGATTAAGGCCGGCTCTGGTTCTTCGCACGGCAACTCTAAAGTCATGCAAAAATTCGCTGTCTATATTAGCAATCGTTCCTTGCTCATTATCTTTAATCGCCTTTAGCAGATGGCTGTAAAGATACTTGGTCGCAATGTCTGCACGCATATCAGGGTCTAGATTGATATTCATTTTTGATGAATAGTCGTTAGGTTTGCGACCTTGAAGTCTTAATGCGATAAGCAGTAAGGGTTTATTAGTGGGAGTTAAGTCAAGCTTTGTAGTCAGTATCGAAATAATGTGTTCGGTAGTCTTGTCGTAACCTTTAATGGGGAGTAAGGTGACACGGTTATTAAAGAGTTCGTGCTCTTCAACAACTAAACGAAGTAGCGATTTATTATCTTTATTAAGTATGTTTAAGTAATATTTTTCATAATCAAGATTGCATACAGGCAGTAAAGCCCGCATTTCCAATAGTGGATTAAGTATATTGCAGATAGCATCTGAAGGGATTTGTTGGCTGAAGGCGGGAACGTCTTTGATGTCTGTACTTGCAATAACCAAGTCATTTTTTAGATTTCTTAGTAATAAGGTTGATGCTGATTTTGAACGGTTAAATTCACAAGTGATATTATTTTTATAGAGTCTCCAGTCAAAACTGTCGTAATAAGTCATCAGGGCATATTGCCTTGAGACTAACTCTAAGGTTACCTTATCGCTTAGTTTCGAAATAAATTTTTCAGCAGTTAAGTTTGCGGGTAAATCAAATTGTAAGGACATTATGGCAAAATACGAAGGAGCGATTCATAAACAAAACCATTATAGTAATGTTGTATTAACATTTAATGACAGTGTAACAATTTTTGTTTATCGTAACAGTTTTTTAAAGATCTTTATATATTAAAACAGAGATAGGGCACTAGAATGAGTAGAGAGTTATGGTTACTTAGGCATGGAAAGTCGGATCGCGATCTCGCTGTAGATGATTTTGACCGGCCTTTGAAAAAACGTGGCAAACTTGCGGTTCAGCGTATAGCTTCTTGGCTGTTAAAAGAAAAACTTATTCCTGATTGTCTGCTGAGTTCGCCTGCTATAAGGGCATTTTCAACAGCAAAAGTAGTTCATAAAGCTTTTGCCCTAAAGTCTTTGGTTATTATGCAGGATAAACGTATATATCAGGAGGGCTTCGAACGCTTAAAAACAGTGTTGGCGGAATGTTCTTTAGATAAAAAGCGGGTATTACTGGTGGGGCATAATCCCGAACTGGAAGATTTGCTTATTCATTTGGTTGGTGACTCTAATTTGCCTGACTCCGATAAATTATTGCCGACTGCTGCTTTTGTCAGGCTTTTAATGCCTGATGACTGGACGCATTTGGATGCGGGTTGCGCTTCGCTTTTATCAATTACTTATGCAAAATCGTTACTTAAAGAGGGGCTGGAATAAGCTTGTAAGCTTTTATAGGGTAAAAGGATAGTGGGAAGATTATGCGGCTGTCATAATCCTGTCATATAATATTAATATTCTTGTTATGTAATACATAGATAATAGTTCCATAATAATTAACTAGAGACTTGATAATGAAATTTTCTTTTAAAACAAAATCGCTCATTGCTGCGATGGGTTTTGCTACTGTAGCATTGGTAAGTGGTACTGCAAGTGCTGTACAAACAGTTGATGCGGGTATACCTGATTATCAAAAAGCCAGCGGTATTGCTGGTAATTTATCCAGTGTGGGTTCTGATACGCTGGCAAATTTGATGACGATGTGGGCTGAAGAGTTCAATCGTGAATATCCTAATGTCAATGTGCAAATTCAGGCTGCGGGTTCTTCAACTGCGCCACCCGCTTTAACAGAGGGTACTTCAAATCTTGGGCCAATGAGCCGTGAGATGAAAGATGATGAACTTGAAGCGTTTGAAGATAAATACGGTTACAAGCCTACAGCCGTTCCTGTCGCCATTGATGCCTTGGCGGTAATGGTAAACAAAGATAACCCAATCAAAGGTCTGACAATTCCGCAGGTTGATGCGATATTTTCTACAACGCTTAAATGCGGGCATCCAACCGAGATTGAAACATGGGGTGACGCAGGTGTCACTGCTTGGGGCTCAAAGAGCATTCAATTATACGGTCGTAACTCGGTTTCAGGAACTTACGGTTACTTTAAAGAAAATGCTTTATGTAAAGGTGATTTTAAAAGCAATGTAAATGAGCAACCGGGTTCAGCATCTGTTGTCCAATCGGTCACAACCTCTACCAATGGTATTGGTTATTCTGGGATGGGATACACCACTTCAGGCATTAGAATGGTACCTTTGGCTAAAAAAGAGGGCCAACCTTTTGTTGAAGCAAAACCAGAAAATGCACTTAATGGCACTTATCCTTTAACAAGATATTTGTACGTTTATGTTAATAAAAAACCGAACCAGCCTTTACCACCTTTAGAAAACGAATTCATGAAAATGGTTTTATCTAAAGCTGGTCAACAAGTTGTAATAAAAGACGGGTATATTCCATTACCGGCAAAGATAGTTGATAAAGTTCTTGCTACTCTTAAATAGGTAACAGAATATCTCCTATAAGGAATGACCAAAAAAGTATTGTTTCTTGCAAAGGATTGCATAAACAAGGATGTTAGTCTGGATTAACTGTTTCTTTTCATATAACAGTTAATGCCGGCAAAAGCGGCCAAGATTTGTTAACGCAAGTTTTGGCCGATTTTTTCTGTGATTGTAGTACAGGGTCACAACCAACTTTAGAATCGATGCATGTCTAAAATAAATATCGAAACAAATTCTTCCTCAGTCTTGCAATTATCTTCCGGTGGAAATCATGAGCGTTGGCGTCTAATTAAAGATGCAATCGCGCGATACGGTGTAATAGCGGGCGGATTGGGTATCATCTTTGCCATCGCATTGATATTCTTTTATTTGCTCTATGTGGTTTATCCTTTATTTATTTCTGCAACAGCGCAATCGGTTAATCAATATAATGTGCCTGATCCTGCTTTAGGCAAAACAATCCTGCTGGAAATTGAAGAGCAAAACGAAGTTGCCGCCAGATTTACAGAGACTGGACAAGTCGTATTCTTTGCAGTGGCGACCGGTAAAACCCTTTTAAATGAAGTCGTTAAAATCCCTGAAGGCGCTAAAATTATCAGCTTTTCTCAGGGTAGTCCCATTAACGAAGGAGCGGTCATTTACGGTTTATCAGATGGTAAGGCCGTTATTGTTAAGCATCAATATAAAGTAACCTATCCGAATAACATCCGTCTGATTACCCCGTCATTATCCTATCCAATGGGCGAGACGCCTTTGGTAATAGATGAATCAGGTGTTCCCTTAGAAAAAATTGCCGTTAAAATTGGTGATAAAGCCAGCACTATAGTTGCAAAAACGGCTGTAACCTCTTTAGGTGGAAGCAAAATTCGCATCAGTCATTTTGAGAAAGAACAATCGTTGTTTGCCGATGAAGCGACGCTAACACGAACAGATTCAGTTTTAAATTATTCTGCTACCAACGTCGCTGAAATTTTAATTGATAAAGAAGAACGTAACCTTTACTTGTTAAACAGTAACGGGCAGTTAGGTTTGTTTGATATTGTTGATAAATCGGCACCGGTTTTAATCTCCGAGCAAAATATCGTAGAGGCAGGTCATACTATTACCAGTAGTGCCTTTTTAAATGGTGATCTTTCCCTGATGATTGGAGATTCCAGTGGACTGGTATCGCAATGGAGTAAAGTCAGAGACAAGCTGAATCAATTTAGCATGCAAAAAATCAGGGTCTTTAAGGTTTCTGATAAGCCCATTGTTTCGATAAATCCTGAACAACGTCGTAAAGGTTTCATGACGGTTGATGCAGATGACAATTTAGGCATCTATCATTCAACCTCTGAAAGAGAAATGATTAAGGAGTCTTTGGATCATTCAAAGCCGGTAGCTGCCGCAATATCTCCCAGAGCCAATGCCGTTTTAGTTGAGTCCGAAGATGGAAAGATTAACTACTGGACTGTCGATAACAAACATCCTGAGGTATCTTTACGGTCACTTTGGCAGGAAGTGTGGTACGAAAGTTACCCCAAGCCTGATTATATCTGGCAGTCATCTTCCGCAAATAGTGATTTTGAGCCTAAATACAGCTTAACACCTTTGGTGTTTGGTACTCTGAAAGCTGCATTTTATGCGATGTTAGTGGCCATGCCTTTAGCGCTTATGGGTGCAATCTATACCGCTTATTTTATGACACCGAAAATGCGTCAATATGTTAAACCATCCATTGAATTAATGGGGGCGCTACCTACCGTTATTTTGGGCTTTCTGGCCGGTTTATGGTTGGCACCGATTATAGAAGAGTATTTGGCCGGTTTATTTGCAGTATTTATGCTGGTTCCTTTGGGAGTTATATTGTTTGCTTTTGCTTGGCAGTACTTACCTAAAGTGATTTTGCAAAAGATACCGGAGGGTTGGGAGTCAGCCATACTCATACCGGTTATTATACTCAGTGCCTGGTTTGCTTTTACTGTCAGTGTTCCGCTGGAAGCTTTTTTGTTTCATGGTACTTTACGCGACTGGTTTAAGACAGAATATGGTATTGGCTATGATCAACGCAATGCCTTGGTCGTTGGAATAGCCATGGGATTTGCGGTTATTCCTACTATTTTCTCTATCGCTGAAGATGCTATTTTTAGCGTACCCAAGCATTTAACGGTGGGTTCTTTAGCGTTGGGTGCCACTACTTGGCAAACCATGATAAACGTCGTTTTGTTAACAGCCAGCCCCGGGATTTTCTCTGCGGTGATGATTGGTATGGGGCGGGCAGTTGGTGAAACCATGATCGTGTTAATGGCAACCGGCAACACCCCTGTCATGGATTTAAGTGTCTTTCAGGGCTTACGTACCTTGGCTGCCAATATTGCCGTTGAAATGCCTGAGTCTGCGGTAGATAGTACACATTATCGTGTATTGTTTTTAGCGGCTTTGGTGTTGTTTATGTTTACCTTTGTTTTTAATACCCTGGCTGAAATTATTCGTCAGCGCTTACGCGAAAAATATAGTTCATTATGATTAGATTATGGTTTAAAAGTGGAGTGCCTTGGATTTGGCTCAATGCGGCAGCAGTCAGTATTTGTATTATCATGGTTCTTGGTGTCTTAGGGTTAGTGACTGTGAGGGGTGCCGGGCATTTTTGGCCTTCCCAAGTCACCCAATTTAATTATCAGGAAGAAGGAAAACTCGCCAGAATAATTATTGGTGAGAAAGTAGATGCCAGTATCACGCCTGCTCAAATGGCTAAATCAACTGGCCATATCATGGCTGATAACGAAGATACGCTCGTACAGTATTTGGTTAAAACCGGCAATCGGGATATTACCGGCACAGACTTTATGTGGATAGAGGCTCGCAATGTCAAAGAACAAAGCGACCCGCTTGATCTTATGGTCATTGAGCGCAGGGAGTGGGGTAATTTTTACGGACGACTGCTTGAAGTTAAAGAAGGAAGTAAAACAATAGCCACCGGAAAAGAAGCGTGGCCAGTTGTTCAAACTAAAATAGCAGACGCTTTAATCATTTTTGATGAAATAGCGCATCTGGAAAAAAAGCAGATTGGTGCGATTAATTATAATCTTGAGCGCTTAAGACTTAAACAAAGAAAGCTGGAATTAGAAAATAAGCTGGATGATACTGCAAAACAGCAGATTGCCGCACAAGCAGCCACTTACGACGTTGAATATAAAAAATATCAAGTTCAGGTAGCGGAGTTATATAAAAAAATAAGACTTAATAGCTTGGTTGCCGAAACCGAAAATGGCACTACGCTAAAAATACCCTTATATAAAGTGGTTAGAGCTTTTCAACCTAATGCCATGAGTATGTTTGATAAAATCATTCATTATGGCGTTAAGGTAGTTGAGTTTTTAACCGATGATCCTCGTGAAGCTAATACCGAAGGCGGTATTTTTCCGGCTATTTTCGGTACCGTCATGATGGTTATGATGATGTCGGTGATTGTTACGCCTTTTGGCGTGATTGCCGCTGTATACTTGCGCGAGTACGCCAAGCAAGGTTTTACAACCCGGTTAATCAGAATCGCGGTCAACAATTTGGCAGGTGTACCATCGGTTGTTTATGGGGTATTCGGCTTGGGCTTTTTTGTCTACATATTGGGCGGTAATATCGACCAATTGTTTTTTCCTGAATCAGCGCCTGCGCCTGTATATGGTACGCCAGGTTTGTTATGGGCGTCCATTACCCTTGCGCTACTCACGTTGCCGGTTGTTATCGTATCAACTGAAGAGGGTTTGGCTCGGATTCCAAGTTCCATCCGGGAAGGTAGTTTAGCCTTGGGAGCGACCAAACTTGAAACCTTATGGCTAACGGTATTGCCAATGGCAAGTCCTGCGATGATGACCGGTTTGATTCTTGCAGTAGCCAGAGCAGCTGGTGAAGTTGCGCCGTTAATGTTGGTGGGTGTGGTTAAGCTTGCCCCTACTTTACCGCTGGATGGAAATTTCCCGTTTTTGCATTTAGACAGAAAGTTTATGCATTTGGGGTTTCATATTTATGATGTTGGTTTCCAAAGTCCAAATGTTGAGGCAGCGAGACCCTTGGTTTATGCAACAGCATTATTACTGGTTTTGGTCATTATAGGACTTAATCTGGCAGCAATTGTCATAAGAAATAATTTGCGAGAAAAATATCGTGCACTGGAAGGTTAATTAAATGTCAGAACAACAAGTACGTACACATGCCATAGATATGAGTTCTGTTTTACGTGGTAGGAGCAATCAGAATGAAAAGAACGAAACCTGCATCAAGGTTGAAAATTTAAACCTTTTTTATGGTGATAAGCAGGCATTACATGGCATTAACATGGAAATGCCCAAGAAAAAAGTAACCGCTTATATTGGACCCAGTGGTTGTGGAAAATCAACCTTGTTACGTTGTATCAATCGAATGAATGATTTGGTTGATAGCGCTAAAATTGATGGAAAGATTTTGCTTAACGGTGAAAACATCTATGATAAAGCGGTTAACGTAGCGGCTTTGCGCAGACGGATAGGGATGGTATTTCAAAAACCGAATCCCTTTCCAAAATCAATTTTTGAGAATGTGGCCTATGGTCTTCGCATTCAAGGTATTAACGATAAGCGTACCTTGGAAGAAACGGTTGAAAAATCGTTACGTGGCGCTGCGCTTTGGGATGAAATGAAAGACCGTCTGAATGATAATGCACTCGGTATGTCAGGTGGACAGCAACAAAGACTGGTTATAGCCAGAGCAATTGCGATTGAACCCGAAGTGTTATTATTGGATGAACCTGCATCAGCGCTGGATCCTATTTCAACCTTGAAAATTGAAGAATTAATTAACGAACTTAAAGAAAAATATACTATAGTTATAGTGACGCATAATATGCAGCAAGCAGCTCGGGTTTCTGATTACACGGCCTTTATGTATATGGGTGAATTGATTGAAATAGGTGCAACCAGCGAATTATTTACCAACCCGGTCAAAAAACAAACAGAAGATTACATTACCGGTCGGTATGGATAATCAGGAGTAGACAATGGACAATTTCAATATAGGTCATCATATATCTGAACGGTTTAATTCTGAACTCGAAGATATACGCAATAAAGTTTTAATCATGGGCGGCTTGGTTGAGCGCCAGATAGAGCAGGCAATAGAAGCTTATACCACGGGTAATATGGAGCTGGCAGAGCAAGTTATCAAACAAGATAACGATGTTGATGCGCTCGAAGTGGCTATTGATCTTGAATGTACGCAAATTTTAGCGTTAAGACAGCCTACTGCATTTGATTTAAGACTATTAATTACAGTCATAAAAATCATTCACGAGATTGAAAGAGTCGGTGATAAAGCGGAACGTATTGCTGAAATGGCAATAAAGCTATCAGGTATTGAAAATAAAATATCTCATTATGAATTAGAGCATATGGGCCTTTTGGTTAAGGGCATGTTACATGATGCGCTGGACTCTTTTGCACGCATGACTGTTGATGAAGTGCCGGCTATTACGGCAAGAGATATCAATGTTGATCGCGAATATGACAGCATTCTCAGGCAGTTAATTACCCGTATGATGGAAGACCCCAGAAATATAACCCGAACCTTGGATGTGCTTTGGACGGTTCGTGCGTTGGAAAGAATTGGCGACCATGCCTGTTATATCTGCGAACATTTGGTTTATATGATTCAAGGCGAAGATGTCCGCCATTTGTCTCAGGAAGAACTGGAAAAAAGAGTTAAAGTTTCAAGGTAAGATTGGTTCACTTCCTAGCTGATTCGGTGCCGGTTTTGCTTAACTTTACAAAACGTAATGTTTAGCTTTTCAAAGCCGGTTTGACTGTTTTTTTTATCAACGAAAGCAAAGTGTCATGACTTATTGCTCAGCCATTTATGTGTTGGGCAACGTATGTTACCGACTATCTCGTTGAATAGTGTTTTGTTTTTCGTGGAGCAACGATTTTTTCCATGAAGAGCTGTCCCAAGTGTCTCTATGAGTTGCAGATGCCTACTGAGATTTGTCCTCATTGCGGTATCGTCTTTAAGAAATATTTAAAATATCATCCGGAACAAGACGTTCAACAGGGTAATGATTTGCCCCTAGTGACGATAATTACAGATGATGAAACCAAGTCACGAATTCATTGGCTGTTTTACGAAGCCCGGCAAAGCACCTTAACCTTCTTGGGTCAGGTGATTATTTTTGTGGGTCTTGTGATATGGAGTTGGGCGCTTATGAGTTCTTCTATCGCAAGCAATGCCGTTGGAAATTCTTTTTTACATTTAATCAATCTTCCTTTTCATGAAGCCGGCCATGTAATTTTCAGACCCTTCGGTGCATTTATCACTTCCTTGGGTGGAACGTTGGGGCAGATAGTTATGCCGTCGATTTGCATGGGTGTATTATTAATCAAAACCCGTGATCCATTTGGCGCCTCCGTTGCGTTATGGTGGGTTGGTGAAAATTTTCTGGATATTGCGCCCTATATTAATGACGCAAGAGCAGGGCAGTTACCCTTATTAGGCGGTAATTTTGGCCATTCAGCACCCTATGGTTTTCATGATTGGGAGTATTTGTTAACTGAAGCCGGAATTTTGAGCTATGACCATATTCTAGCTAAAACGGCTTTTGTGTCAGGAGTTGTCATTATGGTGCTGTCACTGCTATGGAGCGGACTTTTACTGGTTAACTGGATTAAGCCGTTTATTGTGACGGTTGAGCATAACCAACCATAAGCAGAGGGATATGATCTCAGCGTCGATCAATAAATAGTGAGAGCGGATAGATACTACCTCAGAGGTGATAATACCTTCATAAGAGCCGGGGAATACTTTCCAGTCGCTGATCATATCTACATCGGTGTTGGAGGATAGGTACTGAATGGACTATCGATAGCATAGTAAGCTCTTGATCAGCCATATAGCAAAAATGATCACCAGCAACTCTATCATGATCGACAGTGCCTAACTATCTTCCAACAGATGGTAACTAGCTATCCCCAGCAAATTGGGTATGATCAATAGTCGATCAATGATGATCTATAGCGAAGTAAACAGGATTGATAGCATTGTTTGCCTAGATTACTTCTAGAACCGGTCTGAAAATCTCTCATGCAGACAAACAACGTTATTTTTCTGGTAAGCTTTATGCCGTCTCTATGTTCCAATACGGACTGTCAATTAACCACATTTACTATCGCCACAATTTAAGCAAGTCATACAACCGTCCATCAAGACTAATGCTTTGGTTTGGCATTTAGCGCAGAGTAAGGCTTTAGCCGGAAAACTGCCAGACTCATCAAGGGTTGAGGTATCACTGTGGATCGCTTCAAATTCTTTACGCTTGGCGTTTAAAAACTGCTTTTGATGATTATCCATATCGTGGCTTTGTAGCATGCCGATTTTTTTAAGATGCTGTTCGATGGTACAGCCGATTTCAGCGACTAAGGACGGCATAAAGACACCCCCTTTTTTAAAGTAACCGCCTTTAGGGTCAAAAACCGATTTAAGTTCTTCAACCAAAAAGCAAGCATCACCCCCTTTTCTAAATACAGCTGATATTACCCGAGTGAGTGCCAGTACCCATTGGAAGTGTTCCATATTTTTGGAGTTAATAAACACTTCATACGGACGGCGTTCTTCGTATTCTGTGTCCATATTTAAAACCATATCATTAATAGTGATGTAAAGGGCATGTTCTGATTGAGGGGTTTTTATTTTGTAAGTCGAGCCAAACAAGATTTCCGGACGTGCTACATTTTCATGCATACTTTCCCGATCCAGTTTTTGATCCTCAATCTTGGCTTGTTCAGCGATGGCTTTGTCTTCGTTACTGATTACTTTATAGCTAATAATTTTTTTGTTGATTTTGAGTGTCATGATTTTGTGTCCAATGAGTGCTATTGAATTTTGCGTCTTAGAACTTACCGTAATAACCTTCTTTTAAGGCATCAAATAAATTGGCGGCACTATGGATTTCGCCGTCATATTCCACATCTTCGTTGCCTTTTAATTCCATCACTTCGCCATCTTCAAGGGTGAATTGATAGGTGGTGTTTTCAAGGTCAGATTCTTTAACCAAGACACCTTGGAATACTTCAGGGTTAAAGCGGAAAGTAGTGCAACCTTTCAGGCCTTTGTCATAAGCGTATTCATAGATGGATTTAAAATCTTCATAAGGAAAGTCGGTTGGTACATTTGCTGTTTTGGAGATTGAAGAATCTATCCATATTTGTGCAGCCGCCTGAATATCAACGTGTTGTTTTGGGGTAACATCATCTGCAGCAATAAAATAGTCGGGTAGTGCTTGTTCAGGATTGTCACTGTAAGGCATGGCATTGGTATTAACCATTTCCCGATAAGCCAATAACTCAAAAGAAAATACATCTATTTTTTCTTTTGATTTTTTACCGGCACGAATCACATTACGTGAATAATGATGCGCAAAACTAGGTTCAATGCCGTTACTGGCATTATTAGCCAACGATAAAGAAATAGTGCCAGTCGGTGCAATAGAGCTATGATGAGAAAAGCGAGCTCCGGTTTCAATTAGTTCGGCAATTAATTCAGGTTCTACTTTAGCCAGTTGTTGCATATAACGGCTATATTTTGCGAGTAACAGCTTACCCGGAACCTGATCGCCTACTTTATAGCCATCAGTAATCATTTCAGGTCGCTTGTGCAGCATTTCACCGGTGACGGTAAATGATTGTTCCATAATCGGGGCAGGGCCTTTTTCTTTAGCTAATGCCAAGCCAGCTTTCCAGCCTTCAATAGCCAACACTTTGGTCACTTCTTCGGTAAAGTCTACTGAAGCGGTGTCGCCATACTTCATGCCCAACATGGTGACGGTTGAGCCCAAGCCAAGATAGCCCATGCCATGGCGACGTTTACTGATAATTTCTTCACGTTGTTGAGGTAAGGGCAGGCCATTGATTTCAACTACGTTATCAAGCATGCGGGTAAAAATCTTGATGGTTTTGCTGTAAGTTTTCCAATCAAAATACGCATCGCTGGTAAAGGGTTTCTTAACAAAACGGGTCAGATTGATTGAGCCTAACAAGCAAGAACCGTAAGGGGGTAAGGGCTGCTCTCCGCAAGGGTTGGTCGCACGTATTTTTTCGCAAAACCAATTGTTATTCATCTCGTTGACTTTATCGATAAGAATAAACCCGGGTTCTGCATAATCATAAGTAGAGCTCATGATGATGTCCCATAACCTGCGTGCAGGGATGGTCTTGGTTACTTTACAAGCGATGAAGCCTGCATCATTAACCACATAACCGTCTTTAACGGGCAGGTCGCGCCAGATGATTTGTTGGCTGTCTTTTAAGTTCAGATTGTCGACTTTGACTTCTTTTTCAGTCACTGGAAAAGATAAGGGCCAAGGCAAGTCATTTTTTACCGCATTCATAAATTCGGTAGTAATTAATAGCGATAGATTAAACTGCCGTAAGCGACCGTTTTCACGTTTGGCTCGGATAAATTCAACGACATCGGGATGGCCAATATCAAAAGTCGCCATTTGTGCGCCACGACGCCCACCCGCAGAGGACACGGTAAAACACATCTTGTCATAAATATCCATAAATGACAGAGGGCCTGAGGTATAAGCGCCAGCGCCCGAAACATAAGCATCTTTAGGACGTAACGTTGAAAATTCATACCCAATTCCACAACCGGCTTTAAGTGTCAGGCCGGCTTCATGAACTTTTCCAAGAATATCGTCCATTGAGTCAGCGATAGTGCCGGATACCGTGCAGTTAATGGTCGATGTTGCCGGTTTATGTGCCAAGGCGCCTGCATTGGAAATAATTCGGCCTGCCGGAATAACCCCTTGACGTAAAGCCCAAAGAAATTCTTGGTAATACTGTTCTTGTTTATTACTACCTTTTTCAACTTCAGAAAGTGCTCTGGCAACCCGTTGATAAGTCTCATCAATAGATCCATCAAGCGCTACACCATCTTTTGTTTTTAAGCGATATTTGGTGTCCCAAATATCCATGGAAGCATCTTGAAAAGGGATTTCCGTGACGGTATTGGGGATAACATGAAGTTGTGCTGGCATGGCAGTATGACTCTGGTTGTGAAAGTAAATAAGTGAAAAACAAGCCATAAATCAGCACCTTAGGTTTCGTGTGAGTCAAGGCTTATTGTCTATATGTGGTGTTTTTTAAAACTATTAACACAATATATAGTGTTTAATATAAAAAACAATAGATTTTTAAGGCAAAGAAAATGATTTTGCAAAAGTCTTTTTAGGTGCTTGTTTTTTAAGGTATGGGCTTTTTGATTATCCATTTTTATCATAAAAAAAAGCGCAGCATTTGCCATTTTTATTGTTGTACTGTCTCGGGATAAAACACCGCTTTGAGTGGTATTGATTTCAGCTAACAAGACATTAAAAGAGGCGTCCGTTACTAGGTTGAGGTTTTTAAGTTTAAAACAGCTAATTTATAGAGTTAGTGTTTGTAAGTATTTATACGTATTGTTTTTCGTGTTAAATACATTAATCTTGTTCTAAAAGTAAAGACTTTATCAGTGGGTGATTATTATCAGACGACTAGTCAGGTATCTTTTAATTCTCGGGTGGCTTGGAATGCTGCAACTGCTTGTTCAATAACCACTCATAAGGCCTCAACTGGAGTAAAACCGTTGGTTGAAACTGTTCTTACCGGCAAAGACAATGGTCGATCTATTGAATTAAGTGTTGGCAGATCCTTGACAGTAGAGCTCGATGAATCACCAACGACTGGTTATATATGGGTCAATAAAACAGTGGGTGATGTTTTAATCATACAAAATTCCGACTTTTCTTCTAAAGCAGCTCTGGGAATAGTTGGTGGAAATGGACTAAGGACACTTCGATTTGTCGTCAGTAAACGGGGAGAAGCCCTTTTGCTATTGAAGCAAATACGAGAATGGGAAGAAGAATCTTCCGCAATTAGAGTTTTTTCAGTCACCATTAATTCAGAAAAACTCTAATACTATCGGTTAGTTAAATAAAGCTTGAAAGTAAAATCGACTTTATCTGATTTGTAGTGGGTAAATAATAAAAAACACCGATAAATACATTCCTAATTTATTAATTAAGAGCGTTTGGGTCTTCATCCCGAATGGGACTGCCGGGATCCAGAATACAGAAATGTAATCATAGGTAATACAAAATTAATAGTAAGTTTATTTCGATAAATCAATTAATTGTGATTTTTAATTTAAAGCTGTATTTCGTTAATAAACAAACCTTTTTATCTGTTAAGGAGAAAATTATGTCTGAATCAATACCGGAAAGTTTTGGCTGGCAGCGTGAGTTACCCAGCATAAAGGACTACACTCAAGATCATAATACTGTTAAACCCCTACTTGCCACTGTAAAGGGCGCCGGTTCTGTTAATGCTCCAGTTACCCTGTCTCCAAATGTCGATTTGCGGGCATGGTTTTCTCCCATAGAAAATCAATTGGGCTTGGGTTCTTGTACTGCTAACGCCGGAGTAGGTTTGTTGGAGTATTACGAGCGTCGAGCCTTTGGTAAGCATATCGATGCGTCGCGCTTGTTTTTGTACAAAACAACACGCAATCTTTTGAAATGGACGGGCGATACCGGCGCTTATCTTCGCAGCACTTTAGAAGCCATTGCATTATTTGGCGTGCCACCTGAAGAATATTGGCCCTATGATATTGAAAAATTCGATATTGAACCCAGTGCCTTTTTATATGCTTTTGCTGAAAATTATCAGGCACTTAATTATTATCGGCTTGATCCACCCGGCACCCCAAAAGCCATCTTATTAATGGCTATTAAAATTAATCTGATGGTAGGGTTGCCGTCCTTTTTTGGTTTTACGGTTTACAGCTCTTATAACCAAGCCAGTGTCGACAATAAGGGCGCTATTCCATTTCCTGTCAATACCGATAAAGTCGTCGGTGGGCATGCGGTGGTCGTGGCCGGCTATAACGATAGTGTTGTCATTAAGAACACAAGTACCGATGGACTTGCTACCACTGGAGCTTTTTTGATTCGTAATTCTTGGGGTACTGATTGGGGAGATGCCGGATATGGTTGGCTGCCTTATGAATATGTTTTAAAGGGTTTGGCTGTCGACTGGTGGGCACTGATTTCGGCAAAATATGTAAACACGGGTAACTTTGGCTAAAGTTAATTGGCTTGCAAAGTATCATTGACACTCTTAGTAGCATTGGGTGGATTGGCATTAAACTAGGTTAGTCAATCAGAAAATCGCCACTTTGATGTTGCCACATGGCGAAGTATTTACCTTTTTTGTTTAGCAATTGCTGGTGAGAACCTTGTTCAATGATGTGACCTTTTTCCAGAACAATAATCCTGTCCATGCTCAAGATGGTAGAAAGTCGATGAGCAATAACAATCGCGGTTTTATGTTTTATCAGTTCAAAAATAGCTATTTGTAGTTGCTTTTCAGTCAGTGAATCAAGCGCGCTGGTTGCTTCATCCAATACAACGATGGGCGCATCTTCCAGAAATGCACGGGCAATGGCAATGCGTTGTCTTTCACCACCGGAAAGCTTGACGCCCCTTTCTCCAACCAGGGTGTCAAATTTATCGGGTAAACAATTGATAAATTCAAGACTTCGGGATTTTTCGGCAACGTCTATAAGGTTTGCTTCTGAAATTTCAGCTCCTAAGGTGATGTTGTCACGTATGGAGCGGTGAAATAAATCGGGTTGTTGCGGTACCATGGAGATTTGTTGCCGCAAGGACTTTAAGGTAAAAGCTTTTGCATTAACACCGTCAAAGCTTATTGAGCCTTGTTGAGGGTCAAGAAAGCGAAACAGTAATTTGGTTAAGGTCGATTTGCCCGAACCGGAATGTCCGACCAAAGCTATTTTTTCACCTGCCTTAATGGTTAGGCAGAAATCTTCAAACAAATAAGCTTGGCGGACATTTTCTTGGTTATAGGTAAAATAAAGCTGGTTAAAATCAATGGCGCCTTTGCTTATGGTCAGGGGAAGCGCGTCAGCTGCGTCTTGTTCAAGATCGACCTGTCTGAACACTTCTGCCATTTCAGAGGCATCCGCCAAGGCGGTAAATAAGGTTCTGATGTTTCGGCCAAATTCCCATAGGCGTTGAATCAGAATGATCATGATTGACTGGAATAAAACAAATTCACCGACCTGAAAATGACCGGATGTCCATTGTTGGATCATTAAATAAACCAACAGCAATTCAATACCAAAAGTCATAATGCCTTGAACGGCAAAGGAGGCGAAAGTAAAAAACCAGGCTATTTTTTTCTTTTGATAAACGCTGTCTGATGCTTCGTTGACGTGTGCCTGTTCTCGGGCTTCCATGGCAAAGCTTTTGACGATAAAGATATTGCTGATGGCATCTGAATAAACACCGCCAACGATAGAATCAGCTTCTGCAACGGCTTTGTCAAAACGCATTTTCCAGATTGAAAAAGCGATATTCCAGGTAATAAAAATACTGATCCATATCAGGAAGTAATAGGCAAATTCGGGTTGTTGCTGGTAAAAGATAGTAAACGATATGATGATCGCCAAAATATTCATGTAAAACTGGAATAAAAACCAGTCCATAATGGTTTCAAAAGAGCGGGAAAAGCGATTGGCTTGTTTGATTAAGCTACCTGAGAAGCTGTTTTCGAAGAAGGCATATTTCTGTTGTTTAAGGACATCAAAGCAACGTTTTTCCAATAAATTAATACCACCGCCATCCAACGGTATGATAGCGATTTCAAGCACGCGCCAAGATACCCAAACACCGGCATAGATAAAAGCAATCGTCTTTAGATTGTCCAGCATTAAAAAAAGAGTGGCTTCGGAGTAAGGTAATGCCAGTCCATCGGCAATATTTTTATAATAAACGGGTGCCGATAAATCGAGAGTAATGGAGCAACCCAAGGCCAATAAAGCCATAAAGAAATACCCTTTTTTTTGCCAAACTACCTTGCAGTATTCTTTAAATATAATGTCCATTGAATGTGTTGATTAAGCATTTATAATTTTTCTATTATGCAGGATAAAAACATCTGCAGGGGTGTAAATTTAGGATTTTTGTTTAACAGGCGTTAGATGATTAATCATTGTTATTTCAATGCTTCAATAATTGTTGTATAGTTGCTCTATGGAAAAACAACTCGCAACAACAATATTTGAATCGCTGGCTTCCGGTGTCAGGCTGGATGTCTATCGGCTGCTGGTTAAAAACGCCCCGGACGGTTTGGTTGCCGGTGAAATTGCTACGCTATTGGCGTTGCCGTCCACCAATTTATCCTTTCATCTTAAAGCACTTACTCAGGCGGGTTTGCTGGGTGTTGTTCAAGAAGGTCGTTATCAACGTTATCGGGCTAATCTTACTGTCATGCAGGAACTGATTGAATATCTGACCGCTGAATGCTGCACTGGGAAACCTGAGCAGTGTTTCGAGGCGGAATTGGCATCGGATTGCTGTAAAAGCTGATTAATTTTAAACACTATTGAGTTATTAACTATGAATGTACTATTTCTTTGTACCGGTAATTCTTGCCGTTCTGTCCTTGGTGAGGCTACGTTTAATCATCTGGCGCCTGAAGGCTGGCGAGCGTTGAGTGCCGGTAGCAAACCTACCGGTAAGGTGCATCCGCGCTCATTGGCCTTGCTGGAGGGTGAAGGTATTTCAACGGAAGGTTACTTTAGCAAATCATGGAACGATCTGCCGGTGACACCTGATATTGTCTTGAGTGTCTGCGGTAATGCGGCCAATGAAACTTGTCCTGCCTATCTCGGTCCAGTTCTGCGCAGTCATTGGGGTGTTGAAGATCCGGCGCATGTTGAAGGGTCAGAAGCAGAAATCGACGCTGCTTTTATGACGGCTTATGGCATCCTCCGTTATCGTATTGAACAATTTTTGGCGCTTCCACTTGATGAATTACAAAACGACCGCGAACAGTTGAAGCTTGAATTGGATCGTATTAGCACGTTGTTACCCTAACTATAAAGAGAGTATGTATGTCCCGTATTCAAGTATTTGACCCTGCCTTGTGTTGCAGTACCGGCGTTTGTGGTGTGGATGTTGATCAACAATTAGTCGGATTTTCTGCTGATGTTGATTGGGCTAAGCAAAACGGCGCGAACATTGAGCGCTTTAATTTGGCACAGCAACCCATGGATTTTGCAGAAAATAACTTGGTAAAAGCGTTTCTTGAACGCTCTGGTGAAGAAGCGTTGCCGTTGATTTTGGTTGATGGTGAGATTGCTTTGGCAGGACGTTATCCAAGTCGCGTCGAACTATCCCGTTGGACGGGCATTGCTTTGGTAGAAGAGAAACCAAAATCAGGCTGTTGTGGTGGAAATAGTAGTTGCAGTTAATCATCTGTAAATTCATTGAGCATTAACATGGTAAAGCTGAAATTTCTTGATCAACCTCCGCGCTTTTTGTTTTTTACCGGCAAAGGTGGCGTCGGTAAAACCTCGGTTGCTTGTGCAACAGCCATACAATTGGCGGATGCAGGGCGGCGGGTGTTATTGGTTAGTACCGATCCGGCGTCTAACGTGGGTCAAGTATTTGGCATCACTATCGGTAATCAAATTACGGTTATTGCAGCGGTGCCTAATTTGGCCGCCTTGGAAATTGATCCGCAAGCAGCCGCTAAGGCTTATCGCGACCGCATTGTAGGTCCTGTGCGCGGGGTTTTGCCTGAATCTGTTGTAAAGAGTATTGAAGAGCAATTGTCAGGAGCCTGCACTACAGAAATTGCAGCCTTTGATGAGTTTACATCTTTGTTGATAGACTCGGCATTAACGGCCGGTTACGAGCATATTGTTTTTGATACTGCACCAACCGGACATACCATTCGCTTGTTGCAATTGCCGGGCGCTTGGAGCGGTTTTCTGGAAGAAGGTAAAGGCGACGCTTCTTGTCTTGGCCCGTTGGCGGGTCTGGAAAAACAGCGCAGTCAATATAAGGCGGCGGTTGATGCGCTGGCTGATCCTAAACGCAGTCGTTTGATTTTGGTGGCACGTGCTCAACAAGCCACTTTACGAGAGGTTGCAAGAACGCACGAAGAGTTAGCGGCCATTGGTTTGTCGCAGCAATACCTCGTTATTAATGGTATTTTACCGCAAGCCGAAGTCGCAAAGGATGTACTGGCGACCGCCATTTTTGAGCGTGAACAAAACGCGATGGCAAGCCTGTCGGCCTTACTTAAGTCATTACCGCTCGATTGTATTGAGCTTAAACCGTTTAATCTGGTTGGGCTGGATGCTTTACGAAAGTTATTTACCCCAGCCGTTTCTATAAACACCGATAGCGATGCCACTTCATTGGCTATTGAGGTGCCCAGCCTGTCGAAACTGGTTGATAGTATTGCTAAAGACGGACATGGCTTGGTCATGTTGATGGGTAAAGGGGGTGTAGGTAAAACTACCTTAGCTGCTGCTGTCGCTGTAGAGCTTGCTCTGCGTGGTTTGCCGGTGCATTTAACCACTTCAGATCCGGCGGCGCATTTAAGTGAAACCCTGAATAGTGCCTTGGAAAATCTTACCGTTAGCCGAATTGATCCACACGCAGAAACAGAGCGCTACAGAGCTAGTATTTTAGCAAGCAAAGGTGCACAACTTGACGCGCAGGGCAGGGCTTTGCTGGAAGAAGATTTACGCTCGCCTTGTACCGAAGAAATTGCCGTGTTTCAAGCTTTTTCAAGAGTCATCCGTGAGGCCGGTAAAAAATTCGTGGTGATGGATACGGCGCCGACCGGTCACACGTTATTGTTATTGGATGCCACTGGCGCTTATCATCGTGAAGTCAGTCGTCAAATGGTTGGTTCTGACGTTCATTTTTTAACGCCCATGATGCAGTTACAAGATCCCAAGCAAACTAAAGTATTGTTAGTGACCTTGGCAGAAACGACGCCGGTACTTGAAGCCGCAAATCTGCAAGCTGATTTGCGTCGTGCAGGGATTGAGCCTTGGGCGTGGGTGATCAATAACAGTGTCGCTGCAGCAACTGTTCATTCACCCTTACTTCGTCAGCGTGCGGCTAATGAATTACATGAAATTGAAACAGTCGCTAACCGACATGCGCACCATTACGCCGTCGTGCCTTTATTAAAAGATGAGCCGGTGGGTATGGAACGCTTACATGAAATGGCTACAAGTAACTATTAACAGGATATTCTAATGCCTCAATCAATCCGTTTGTCTTTTCTTGATCGTTACCTGACTTTGTGGATTTTTACCGCAATGGCACTCGGTGTCGGTATCGGTTTTATCTTTCCTGGCGAAGTCAATACGCTTAATACGGCGGTTTCAGTGGGCACTACCAATATTCCGATTGCCATTGGTTTAATTGTCATGATGTATCCGCCGTTAGCTAAAGTTCATTATGAAGAGCTGGGTGATGTGTTTCGTAATTGGCGGCTATTGAGTGTCTCTTTGGTACAAAACTGGCTGATTGGCCCGGTGTTAATGTTTGCTTTGGCACTTATCTTTTTGCGTGATTATCCGGAATACATGACAGGCTTGATCTTGATCGGTTTGGCGCGGTGTATTGCTATGGTAATTGTCTGGAATGAATTGGCAAAAGGCGATAACGAATATGCCGCCGGACTGGTTGCCTTTAATAGTGTGTTTCAGGTCTTGTTTTACAGCGTTTATGCCTGGCTGTTTATTACCGTATTACCGCCGCTGTTTGGATTACAGGCGGGTGCAGTTGATATTACCATCGGCGAGATTGCCAAAAGTGTCTTTATTTATTTAGGTGTGCCGTTTATCGCCGGATTTTTGACGCGTTTCTTTTTGCTTCGTGCCAAAGGTAAAGACTGGTATCAGCATCGCTTTATTCCCAAAATCAGCCCCCTGACGCTAATAGCCTTGCTGTTTACCATCGTGGTCATGTTTTCGTTAAAAGGTAACTTAATCGTGCAACTGCCTTTAGATGTCGTGCGCATTGCCATTCCTATGTTGATTTATTTTGTAGTGATGTTTTTGATTAGCTTTATGATGGGCAAAGCCATCGGTGCGAATTATGAAAAAACCACCACGCTGGCTTTTACCGCCGCCAGTAACAACTTTGAACTGGCTATTGCAGTTGCGGTTGCGGTATTTGGTATTAATAGTGGTGAGGCTTTTGCTGCAGTCATCGGGCCATTGATTGAAGTGCCAGTGATGATCGCTTTGGTTAATGTGGCCTTTTATTTTAAGAAACACTTATCTTTTACAGCAATGGCTTCTTCAGTTAACAGGCGTTAAGAATTTTCGAGATTATCAAGTGAGTGAAAAATTACCTGATTCTAAGTTGTCTAAGACAATATCAGTCGTTTCATCTTTTAAATTGACGCCTGAAAATTTAAGTTTTTCAGCTTCATGAATTAAGAACAGTAATTTTTTTAAAGCCTGTTCATAACGGAGCCCTTTATCGTGAATGTTCGAAATACAATTACGGTTTGCATCGGTACTAAGATTTGCTTTAGCTTGATAAGTAAAGTAAATACCCATGCTATCAGGGGAGCTTAAACCAGGACGCTCTCCAATCAAAGTGATACAAAGCCTGGCTTTATAATGATCAGCAATCACATCACCGATGGCTACTCGTCCATGTTTAATTAAGCACAGTGGTGACAATTGGTAAGCATTATCTTGCAAAGCGGGTAGTAATAATCGTAGGAAGGGTTCTGCATGATTCGCGATCGCTTTAGAGGATAAGCCATCAGCAATAACAACGACGGCATCAACAGCAAGAGCCGCTTGTTTTTTTAAATCAGCGATGGATTCTGTATTTAACAAACGACCCAGATCGGGGCGTTGCAAATACATAGTTTGGTTTTCGGCCTGACTGTGTAAGGTTTGAACAGGATGACCCAGGGCTCCTAGACGCTGCGAAAGAGAGATAAAATCTAAAGGTATGTGAACAGCATCACGAGCGAGTGCGTGTGCCAACTGAAAGTCTAAACAAGCTTGGGTTGGCAAGCTCATGCCCGCTCTGCCTAAAGCAATACGTGCACTTGTAAATTGTTTTAGCGTCTGCCAAGCATCTTGGGTGGCGGGCGACGATTTAACCGGATTCATTAGCTTATATCCTTTAGTCTTTGTACAGAAGGTTTAAACAAGGCCGGCATCTCCGAGTTTTGACGCAATTGATTGTGCTCATTAAAAATCTGATGGTGTTGTAACCACGCCTCAAACTCAGGTGCGGGTTTGAGCCCTAATACTTGGCGAATATAAAGCGCATCATGAAACGATGTTGATTGATAATTAAGCATAATATCATCTGCACCAGGCACGCCCATGATAAAGGAACCACCCGCCATGGCAAAGGCACTCAGTAATAAATCCATATCATCCTGATCGGCTTCAGCATGGTTGGTGTAACAAATATCACAGCCCATAGGTAGCCCCAGTAATTTTCCGCAGAAATGATCTTCTAAACCGGCACGCATAATTTGTTTGCCGTCATAAAGATACTCTGGCCCGATAAAGCCAACGACTGTGTTTACTAATAAAGGTTTGAATTTTCGAGCAACTGCATAAGCCCTGGCTTCGCAGGTTTGTTGGTCCAAGCCTTCATGGGCATTGGCAGACAAAGCGCTGCCTTGACCTGTTTCAAAATACATACAGTTACTGCCGATAGGTCCTCGTCCCAATGCTAATGCCGCCTGATGAGCTTCCGCCAGTAAGTTTAAGTTAATACCAAAGCTATCATTTGCTTTTTGTGTGCCGGCAATGGATTGAAAGACTAAATCAACTGGAGCGCCTTGTTCGATTGCTTTTAGAGTGGTTGTTACATGAGCTAAAACACAGGCTTGTGTTGGGATTTGATAACGTTCAATAACATCATGCAGTAAATATAATAGCCGAGAGGTTGCTTCAAGGTTATCAGAGGCGGGATTTATACCGATTACGGCGTCACCACAACCATAAAGCAATCCATCTAAAATGCTGGCAGCAACACCGGCAGGATTGTCAGTAGGATGATTAGGTTGTAAACGGGTAGAAAAGCGATTTTCCAGACCAATAGTATTTCTAAATTTTGTTACGACGCGACATTTTTTAGCAACTAAAATTAAATCTTGTATACGCATGATTTTAGAAACAGCAGCAATCATTTCTGGCGTTAAACCCTTGGCGATAGCGGTTAATGCAGCGGTAGTCGCTTGATCAGAAAGCAACCAATTTCGAAAATCGCCTACCGTCAAATGGCTAATTGCAGTAAAAGCGTTACTGTCATGGTCATCAATAATTAGACGAGTGACTTCATCATTTTCGTAAGGAACAACGACTTCAGTTAAAAAATGCTTTAAAGGTAATTCTGCCAGCGCCCATTGTGCGGCAACGCGTTCTAAATTATTGACAGCGGCGAGGCCGGCCAGATAATCTCCAGAGCGAGGTGGTGAAGCCTTAGCCATTAGGTTAGCTAGGGTTTTAAAATCATAAGTCAAATGGTTAGCGGTTGATTTATACATTTAAGGCGTCCTGAACTCATTAGATTCATTAAGATATCATTATTATATTAAAGTAATGTTATAGAGATTGATTGGCTTATGATGTTAACTATTTCATGAATGAGAATGTATTTTGATACACTGACTTATTAGGCCACTATTTATTTTTTGTTATTAAACCATGAGTAAAAAAATCAAAACAGCGTTTGTTTGTGATCAATGTGGGGCTGATTATCCCCGTTGGGGTGGGCAGTGCACCAGTTGTGGCGAATGGAATACCATTAAAGAGGTCAGACTGGGTTCTGCAAGTACAGAACGCAGTAGTCGAAGCGGCTATGCGGGAAGTCGGTCGGAGGTTAAATTATTATCCGATGTTAACTTGTCACAAGCTGAACGCATTTCGACCGGTATCTCAGAATTTGATCGTGTGTTGGGCGGTGGCATTGTCAGAGGCAGTGTCGTATTAATTGGTGGTGCACCCGGGGCAGGTAAGAGCACGCTGTTGTTACAAGCTATTGCTAATATCGCTGACAGAAACGTGACGGTGCTGTATGTGTCCGGTGAAGAATCGCTGCAACAAATTGCTGAAAGAGCACACCGCTTAAAGTTGCCGGCCGCTAAAATGATGATGTTGATGGAAACGTCAGTGCAGCGCATTTGTGATGTTCTGGATGAAATAAAACCGCAAATTCTGGTGATAGATTCTATTCAGGTGATGCATACCCAAGACACAGATTCTGCACCCGGATCAGTGTCTCAAGTCAGAGAATCGGCCAGTTATTTGACGCAATATGCAAAAAAGCATCATGTATCAATTTTTATGGTCGGCCATGTCACCAAAGATCAATCCTTGGCGGGCCCCATGACTTTAAGTCATATAGTCGATACCCAAGTCATGCTGGGGTCAACCGATGATTCACGATTTAGAGTATTAAGAGCGGATAAAAACCGCTTTGGTAGTGTCGGTGAATTAGGCTTTTTTGCCATGGACAGTACCGGTCTAAAAGAAGTAAAAAATCCCTCTGCCATGTTTTTAAATAGGGCAGAAAAACCTTCGTCAGGCAGCGTGGTGACCGTGTTATGGGAAGGTACGCGGCCTTTGTTGGTTGAAATTCAGGCCTTGGTGACAGAGTGTCAATATGGTAATCCAAGACGATTGGCTGTTGGTTTTGATCAAAATCGTCTGGCCATGTTGTTAGCCGTGCTTTATCGACATGGCGGTATTTTTACCGCCCAAGATGAAATTTACGCCAATGTCGTGGGTGGAATTAAAGTGACAGAAACCAGTTCTGATTTAGCCATTGTGGTCGGGGTGGTTTCCAGTCTAAAAGATAAAGTCATCCCGCATGATGTCTTCTTTTTTGGAGAAATTGGCTTAAGTGGTGAAATCAGACCCGTTGCCAATGGCCACGCACGCTTAAATGATGCTGCAAAACATGGCTTTAAAAAAGCCGTCATTCCTAAAGCCAATGTGCCTAAAACAGCTATAAAAGGTTTGGATATACACGGTGTATCAACACTCTCTGAAGCGCTGGATATTTTAGCGGAAATGTAAAAAGCTATTTAACACGAAGGACGCGAAGTTTTTATCTATCTTGATTTACCTCATTAGCTAGACTAAACTGAATACTGTTTTTGGAGAATACCATGCAAACCGTCAATATGTTACAAGCCAAGTCCTCTTTATCCCGCTTGGTAGAGGCAATCGAGCAAGGGCACGAACGTGAAATTGTGATTGCACGAAATGGCCGTCCAGCGGCAAAATTGGTTCCTATTGATAATACACCCTCCGAAAAGAGGATTGGAGTGGCAAAAGGCTTGTTTGTGATTCCGGACAACATTGATATCCACAACGACGAAGTGGCTCAGCTGTTTAGTAGCCAGGTGTAAATTTGAATTTGTTACTGGATACTCACGTTGCGCTGTGGGCTATTACGGATAGTCAAAAATTGTCGCAAAATGCACGTGATTTAATTGCTTCGCCCAAAACGACTGTTTGGGTCAGCGCAGCGAACATATGGGAAATTGCAATCAAGCATTCGCTTGGTCGAGGTAATATGCCGGTCTCCAGTCAAGACGCGATGCGCTATTTTCAGGCTTCGGGTTATCGTTTCCTTGCTATTGAAGCGGAACATACGGTTGCTGTCGAAAACTTACCTCCGCATCATCAAGATCCTTTTGATCGTATTCTTGTGGCTCAGGCACTTGTAGAGCCGATGCGTTTAATGACTCATGATTCAGCGATACCATCATCAAGATTTGATCTTGGTTAGCTGAAATGCTGGGCGGCCTTGATAGGCCATGGTGGAATTATTTGATTCACTTTGAGTGAAATATTTTACCGATATATTGCTTCTGCAAAACAGGGCTTAAAGCCAATG
>Ga0268283_1000446_pt1 | contig 27756 bp, 28 predicted proteins | sample saktaG_13_FD_190140 | JGI IMG/M metagenome (GOLD analysis project Ga0268283, IMG submission 190140) | Saline water microbial communities from Sakinaw Lake, British Columbia, Canada - sak_2013_06_06_36m | ecosystem: Environmental > Aquatic > Non-marine Saline and Alkaline > Saline ... | reverse complement strand
GCCAGCGTTCATTCTGAGCCAGGATCAAACTCTCCAATTAAACTTATTTATTGCCTGCTCTCGCAGACAAATTAACTGGGTTCCTTAAACTCACAAGCTGTCACTATCTAGTTTTCAAAGATCAAATCAGCCAATGTTTTTTCGATTGACCTTGGGATAGATTTTATCGCTTTCCCTGAATCTTGTCAATCAGTATTTTTTAGAAAACAGTCTGACTCTTAACTCATATATTAGAAAGATATTACTTTTTTGTCAAGAATTATTTTTTGTTTAATTTTTATTATAATTCGAAACAAACTAGAAAAGAATATATGAATTCATAAAACATGTCAAGCAAAATAACTCTTGACCCCAAATTTAAATTTTCATGAAACAACACGATGCTCGACGACAATAGCAGTTCTTTTCGAAACCCAGGTTCCACATAGCGTCAAGAATTTTAATTTATATAAAAATAGACAATTTCTGTCAATGAATATCTCATTAATTATCTTGGACAACCCGGTGGGTCTGTTTCTCATTTCAAGCTACATTTAATTTTGTAAAACCGTTTTTTTCCTGAACTGAGCATAATCTCATCATTGAAGATATCCTTATCCGTGACCTGGTAATTCAAACCCTCAATCCGCTTTCCATTGATATAGGCACCTCCTTGTTCAACCAGTCGCCTGGCTGCACCGCCAGACGCCGATAGGCCCACACCATGGATTAATTTAAATATCGGAATTCCTTTTTTAAGTTCGGCGATATCCATAAAAGAATGCGGCATGGACTGGTCGTCCATTTGTGTATCCTTTCTGGGAATGGCGCTTGTTGGCAAAATATCCTCAGGAATCCTTCTTGCGCCAAAAATACCCGTGGATGCCCGATACGCCTTGATGGCTTCTTCAGGTCCATGCGCCAATGATGTGGCTTCAAAGGCCAGAACCGATTTTGCACAGTTCAGGTCCCCATTTTGCAAATGAGTTATTTGCTGAATCTCTTCTATCGGCAAAAAAGTAAAAAGGGACAAAAACCGTGTCACGTCTCCATCATCGGTATTCACCCAGAATTGGTAATAATCATAAGGGGTGGTTCTGACAGGGTCCAACCAAACCGCACCTTTGGCTGTTTTGCCCATTTTTGCGCCTGTGCTTGTGGTAATCAGCGGAAATGTAATCCCAAAAGCAGGTTTCTGTCTGATTCGTCGAATCAGTTCAATGCCGGCAACAATATTCCCCCACTGATCACTGCCGCCCATCTGAAGCCTGCAGCCCATGCGATCAAACAATTCTAAATAATCATATGCTTGAAGCAACATATAATTGAATTCAATAAAATTCAGACCCTCTTCCGCCTCAAGCCGCATGCGATAGCTTTCCGATTTTATCATTCGGTTCACAGAAAAGTGCTTGCCGATATCCCGTAAAAACGGAATATATTTCAAGTCCGTCAACCAGTCGGCGTTATTCACCAGGATTGCCCTCTCCGCATCAAAATCAAGATATTGCGCAAGCTGTTTCTTGATCCCCACAACATTTTGATCAACCTGTTCTTTGGTCTGCAATTTGCGGGTTTCGGTCTTTCCGCTGGGGTCGCCGACCAGGCCTGTCCCGCCCCCAACCAGCGCGATGGGCCTGTGCCCGCATTTCTGCATATTGGATAGGGCCATGATGGGAATCAGACTGCCGACATGAAGGCTGGACGCTGTCGGATCAAAGCCGATATAGCAAGTGATCTTTCCGGTTTCCAAATAGTCTCGAAGTTCAGTATCATGAGTGGTCTGTTCGATAAATCCGCGTTCTTTAAGAATATCCATTGCATTTTTCATAAACTGTCAATCCTATTTATTCGCATATTCAACTGCCCGGGTTTCTCGAATCACCATGACTTTGATCTGGCCCGGGAATGTGAGCATTTCCTCAATTTTTTTGACAATATCTCTGCTTAACAGCGTCGCTTCTTCATCGGTGATCATCTCACTCTCAACGATCACCCGCAGTTCCCTGCCAGCCTGTATCGCATACGAGTTTGAGACGCCACGAAATGAATTGGCTATATTTTCAAGCTCTTCAAGTCGCTTTACATAATTCTCCAGAAGTTCTTTCCGTGCACCTGGCCTGGCTCCGGAAAGCCCGTCCGCAGCCTGTACTAGAAATGCATAAACCGTACTGGGCGGCACATCTTCGTGGTGCGCGGCAATAGCATGAACGACCTTGGGAGACTCGCCGTATTTTTTCGCCAACTTTGATCCGATCAGTGCGTGTGGTCCTTCCACTTCATGGTCAATGGCTTTCCCCAAATCATGAAGCAACCCCATCCTTCGAGCCAATTTGGAATTTAATCCCAGCTCAGAAGCCATGATGCCGCAGAGAAAGCCAACTTCCACGGAATGCTGCAGAACATTCTGAGCATAACTGGTTCTAAATTTCAGACTCCCAATGTGTTTGATTAAGTCCGGATGAATTCCATGCACCCCAAGATCAAAAGCAGCCTGCTCCCCTGCTTCCTTGATGGTTACATCCACTTCCATCGTTACTTTTTTAACGACGTCTTCAATTCGCGCAGGATGAATTCTTCCATCGGATATCAGCCGGAGCAACGACAGCCGCGCAACTTCACGCCGAACAGGATTAAAACCAGACAAAATCACCGCCTCAGGCGTATCATCAATAATCAGATCAATTCCTGTGGCCGCCTCAAGCGCACGGATATTCCGGCCCTCTCTGCCGATAATACGCCCCTTCATTTCATCGCCGGGAAGCGGAACAACCGAGACCGTTCTTTCTGACACAAACTCACCGGAAAACCGCTGAATCGCTGTCGATAGAATTTTTTTAGCTTTCTTTTCAGCTTCTTCTATAGTTTCAGCTTCAATTCTTTTAATGAGTTTGGCACCCTCATACCGAGCCTCATTTTCCATGGCGCGAATCAACAATTCCTTTGCCTGTTCGGAAGACATACACGATATCTTTTCCAACTGCCGTTTTTGTTCTGCTATTAATCCCTTATATTCAAGATCTTTTATTTGAATCTGTTCCTCCCGCTCATTCAGGGATTTTTCTTTTTTCGCAATTTCCATGTCTCGACGTTCTGACTGTTCAATTTTACGGTCAATGTTCTCTTCTTTTTGTATCAGCCATCTCTCTTTTTTCTTCACTTCAGCCCGAGTTTCTTTTGTTTCTAAATCAAAATCACTCTTCATGTTAAAAATTACATCTTTTGCCTCCAGCTGGGCCTCTTTTGTCAGCGTTTCCGAGCGATGTCTGGCGTCTTCCAATATACGCCTGGCATCTTCTTCCGCATGAATAATTTTATCCTTGAGACTTTTGATCTTCAACCAGGTTGCAGCAATAAACCCGACAACAAAGCAGGCGGCACCTATAAATATACTATATTCATTCATTTATTATCTCCTAAAAAGACCTTCCACAAAACGGCAAGCTCTTGGTATTAAAACAGGTTATCAAGCGTCGTTTTACAAATCAATCCGTTTGATACGTTCATGAATCAGTTTTCACCGAAAGACAGGTTGTTTCTTTCGTGCTGAATTACAGTAAAACAGCCTATTCTAATGAAAATATCAGAGAATATAATTTAAAAAACGGATACTGGGGAAAAGGGGGAAAGCCCTATAAAAGGGAAATGAAGAATTTAAGAGAGGCAACAAAGCAATTGCAGAGGCACCCAGAATAACGTCATGACATACCCGATGAAAATGTGTAAAACCCCCACCACTATGCCGTTTTGTAAGGCCTTTGAGCCAAACGCGGATATTTGGGGATCCCTGTGATTTTTTTAGGCTTTTCTGTACAAGCAGAACATGCTCACCAAAATCAGTAAAGGCCCCTGAGTATTATATGTTGGGACAAAGATCATCTTCCAATAACGAACACGGCAGGGGTATTACACATAAGCCGTACCATCGAATATGATATGTAATTTTAAGTCATCCGACTGTTGGAACGATTCCATGGAACAGGAATGAAACACCTACAGGTTTTCAATTGATGTCGAATCAGAAAGTGGAACGATACATTCATCCAGTCGATAGATCAATTCTGCTGACCTGTCACTGAGTTTTGACAACTGATGCTGATAATTGTTTTTTAATGCAATTTTCTCAAGGGTGATGTTGAGAGCAGCTAATATCAATATGACAAATTTATTAACATGAATGGATTGTTGATATAGGGACTCCACTTTTTTTACTTCACTGAGCAGCATATCTACAACCTCTGACCCGCTCAGGTTGTCTGACTCGAATTTGAAAGTATAGGTTTGGCCAAAAAGAGTGATAGTAAGATAATCTTCCAAGGAAAATTATTTGCCTTTCTCTGCCTTTTCACTGTGATGAATTCGAATCCATTTCTGCAATATTTTCCAGCTTCACCAAAAGCGAATCAATTTTTGATCGGATCATCGTTCTTTCTTCAGAGTAATTCTCTAATGCCTCAGTCTTTAATCGAAGTTCCGATTCCAGACCAGATATGTTATTTCTGAGTTGATTATTTTTGACCTCAAGTGAACTACAGATCGCGATCAAGCGTTCTACCTTCTGCTCTATTTCTTCAAATTGCCGCATTAGCAGCATTTCATTTTCCACCATTCCACCTCATAATTCATATACTCATGGAGAGTTACGAAAGTCAAGATTTATTGATAGTCTTAATCGCATCTGCCCTTCGGCGATTCGCAAATCCTCCTGGCTGTTCACACCCATCATCTCTGTGGCATCCTTACCAATTACCGCGGTAATTGCTTTGTTTTTTCGAAAACCGATTTCAACAATATCCGTCAAATACAATTCCTGCTGGGCATTGTGACTTGTCAGAGATCCGATTGCATCCACGAGAAAGGATTTATCAACACAATAAATACCGGTATTTACAATATTAATTTCTCGCTGAACGTCTGTCGCATCCGTTTCTTCCACGATTCCCGCAACCCGTTGATTCTCACTCAGCAAAATCCGACCATATCCTGTTGGATTGTCCATCTTGACAGCAAGAACGGTCAAGTCGTTTTTTAAATTCAGATGTGTGCGGATCAGTAATGCTATCGTAGATTGCGAAATGAGCGGTGTATCCCCGCATAAAATGACAATTTGTTGAACCTGTGACTCCAGATAAGGCAGGGCGCACGAAACGGCATGACCGGTACCCAACTGTTTTTCCTGATAAACACAATGAACATCATATTTTTTTTCAATTGATGACTGAACAATTTCAGACTGATAACCAACAATCACATAAACATTTCCATCGGCAAACTGAGTTGCGGTTTCCAGAACATAGTGCACCATTGGTTTTCCAAGAACCTCGTGAAGTACCTTGGCCTTATCAGACTTCATCCGTTTTCCAAGGCCCGCGGCTAGAACAATAAACGCCAGGTTGCGTGAATATGTATCCATTCCTTATCCTTACATCAACATTACCGTCTCTGAAATCATTATCGACGTAACTTCATTAAATTATTCAAGGCCTTGGAATTCGCAGGCAATTGAAGATTAATCAATTCAAGAACAAAAAGAGCAGGCCACCTTAAAGATGGCCTGCTCTTTTTATTACATGAACACGTAAACGAATATCGTTATTTACGGGTTTCAGCCAGTTTTAACCGATTGAGCGCCCTATCTAATGCCGCTTTTGCCCTGACAAAATCCATATCTTCCTTCGGTTTGGCTTCAAGACGGCTTTTAGCTCGCTCGTAAGCCGATTTGGCTCGCTCAATATTAATATCACGCCTTCTTTCTGCAGACTGGGCCAAAACCGTCACTTTGTCGGGAAGCGCTTCAACAAATCCACCGCTGACAAAAACAAAACGCTCAACCCCTTGAACATCCTTATAACGGATGATACCCAGTTTCAGTGTTGTTAAAAATGGTGTATGGCCTATAAGCACACCGAATTCTCCAAGAGTTCCGGGAGCAATTACGATCTGTGCTTCTTCGCTGACAACAGATCTCTCTGGTGTAACAACCTCAAGTTTTATATTTCCAGCCATTCATTTGCCCTCAACCTTTATTTATTGTGCTTCGGCCATTTTTTTGGCTTTCTCGACAGCGCCTTCAATGCCGCCAACCATGTAAAATGCCTGTTCCGGAAGATCATCATGTTTTCCGTCGCAGATTTCTTTAAAGCCTCGAACGGTATCCTCGATTTTACAATATGCACCCGGCATACCGGTAAAGGTTTCAGCAACATGGAAAGGCTGAGAAAGGAATCGTTGAATTCTTCTGGCTCGAGCAACAGTTAATTTGTCTTCGTCAGACAGTTCGTCAATGCCAAGAATTGCGATAATATCTTGAAGTTCTTTATATTTTTGAAGAACCCGTTGAACAGTTCTGGCCACAAGATAATGTTCTTCACCGATATAGGCGGCATCCAGAATTCTGGAAGTGGAATCCAGGGGGTCAACCGACGGATAGATTCCGAGTTCTGCAATCTGGCGGGAAAGTACAACCGTTCCATCCAAATGAGCAAATGTGGTTGCAGGAGCCGGGTCAGTCAAATCGTCTGCAGGCACATAAACGCATTGAACAGCCGTAATGGCCCCTTTATTGGTGGAGGTAATGCGTTCCTGAAGTGTGCCAAGGTCAACCGCCAGTGTAGGCTGATACCCAACCGCGGACGGCATACGTCCGAGCAAGGCGGAAACTTCGGACCCGGCCTGTGTAAATCTAAATATATTATCAATAAAGATCAAAACATCCTTACCTTCAACATCCCGGAAGTATTCTGCAGCCGTCAGCGCGGAAAGCGCAACACGGGCACGGGCACCGGGGGGCTCTGTCATCTGACCATAGATCAGCGCAGCATTGGGAAGAACACCGGAATTCTTCATTTCGTGATACAGGTCATTTCCTTCGCGTGTTCTTTCGCCAACCCCTGCAAATACGGAGATTCCTTGGTGATGTTTGGCAATGTTATTGACCATTTCCATCATGATAACAGTCTTGCCAACGCCAGCACCTCCAAAAAGCCCCATCTTCCCGCCTCTGGGAAAAGGCACCAGCAGATCAATCACTTTGACGCCGGTTTCCAATACTTTCACCGTTGTATCCTGTTCGGTAAATTTGGGAGCTTCACGGTGAATCGGCATCATTTTTTCCTGACTGATGGGGCCAAGACCATCAACCGGTCTGCCGACAACATTTAATACGCGTCCCAAGCCCGCTTCACCAACCGGCATCATAATGGGGCTTCCGGTATCCTTGACCGGCATTCCCCGAACCAGACCATCGGTAACATCCATGGCAATCGTACGGACAATATTATCACCCAGATGCTGGGCAACTTCAATCACGAGATTGTCAGCTTCATCATTAATTGTAGGATTACTTACCAGCAGTGCTGTCAGGATGTTGGGCAATTGACCCTGCTCAAATTCAACGTCAACGATAGGCCCCACCACCTGTTTAATATATCCAATATTCTGTCCCATCAAATATCCTCCTATCCTTCAATATGCTGCATCAATTATTTAACCTTTAAGCGCTTCGGCACCGCCAACAATATCCATCAGATCAGCCGTAATTGCCGCCTGCCTGGCTTTGTTATAAGCGAGGGTCAGGCTTCCGATCATGTCATTGCAGGCTGATGTGGCATTTTCCATCGCCATCATTCTGGCAGCATGTTCGCTGGTAGATGTTTCTAAAAATGCCCTATGCAATTGAACATATACATTCATTGGCAACAATTCGCCCAGCAGACCCGCAGGTGATGGTTCACAGATATGTTCTGCCTGGTAAGGCTTATCTTTATCTGCAACCGGGCTTTCATCGGATTTAAAGGGGGTAATGGGCAATATCTTCTCAACTAAAGGCACTTGTTTGGACATGGTTCTAAACTCTGAATAAATAACGTAAACCTCATCATAAACGCCGATCAGAAACTGATCAACCAGCTTACGCCCTGCTGTCGAAGCAGTATTAAAACCGATAGTTGTCCCAATAATCCCAAGATGTTCACTGACAATGGGCACTTTGGCTTTTCTAGACCAATCTCGACCTTTTTTACCAAAATTTGTAAATGAAATTTCCAGTCCTTTTTCGGCCATTTCCTTTGCAAATTTTTCGGCTTTGGTAACCAGATTGTTATTAAACCCGCCGCACAATCCTCTGTCTGAAGTACACAAGACAATGTGAATTTTTTTAACTTCTTCACGAGGTATCAGCAATGGGCTTGCGCTCTCCCCTGCTTTTTCCGCCAGGCTGGTCAATACTTCAGCGAATTTATTCGCATAAGGACGAAAAGCCTCCATGTTTTGTTGCGCTCCACGCAATCTGGAAGCTGCAACCATGTTCATGGCTTTTGTAATTTGTTTGGTCTTTTTAACCGCGCTTATTTTATTTTGAACGTCTTTTAATCTTGCCATATCAAATCGTCCTTAATAAAAGACACCAGAGATGTTAATATTATCCAGCATTATTTAATTGTATCTTTAAATTCTTCATCGTATTCAGTCAAGGCAGCTCGTAGCATTTTATCAATATCTTCGGTAATGACTTTTTTATCCGCCAGTTCCGTAAAAGCCTTGGGATGTCGCTCTTCGATGAACGTGTAAAGACCAGCCTCATATTTTGCCAGAACATCTATGGGGTATTTATCCAGAAAACCCCGCGTCCCTGCAAACAGGATCGTTACCTGCTTTTCCATGGCAAGGGGTTTGTACTGCGGCTGTTTCAGGATTTCAACCAGACGGGCACCACGGGTAAGCTGGTTCTGGGTTGATTTATCCAGATCGCTCCCGAATGCTGCAAATGCTTCAAGTTCTCTGTATTGGGCAAGATCGAGTCGAAGCGTGCCGGCCACTTGTTTCATGCCTTTTGTTTGTGCTGCACCACCGACGCGGGATACGGAAAGCCCGACGTTGATCGCTGGCCTGACGCCCGCAAAAAAGAGTTTGGGCTCCAGATAAATCTGCCCATCGGTAATGGAAATAACGTTTGTGGGAATATAAGCGGAAACGTCACCCGCCTGGGTTTCAATGATGGGAAGGGCGGTAAGAGATCCGGCGCCGAGTTCATCGTTCAATTTACAGGAGCGCTCCAGCAAGCGGGAATGGTTATAGAAAATGTCCCCAGGATAAGCTTCGCGTCCGGGAGGACGTCTCAGCAGCAGAGAGACCTGACGGTAAGCGACAGCCTGTTTGGAAAGATCGTCATAAATAATCAGAGAATGCCTTTTACTGTCTCTGAAATATTCCGCCATCGCGCATCCGGCATATGGCGCAACATACTGCAGCGTTGCAGGATCACTGGCACACGCGGCAACCACCGTGGTATAAGCCATTGCCCCATGTTTCTCCAGAATGGCCACAATCTGAGCAACCGTGGACTTCTTTTGGCCGCAGGCCACATAAACGCAGAAAACATCCTGACCTTTCTGGCTGAGAATGGCATCAATGGCAATAGCGGTTTTACCGATCTGACGGTCGCCAATGATCAGCTCTCGCTGCCCTCTACCCACCGGCGTCATGGCGTCAATGGCCTTCAGACCGGTGACCATGGGTTCATGAACACTTTTTCTGGCAATAACGCCCGGGGCAACCATTTCAACGCGTCGGAATTCCTTGGCGTTAATGGGTCCTTTTCCGTCCAGAGGTTCGCCAACAGCGGAAACCACGCGGCCAAGAACCGCCTCGCCGACCGGCACCTGAGCAATTCGGCCGGTTCGCTTGACGATATCCCCTTCCTTGATGTGAACATCGGATCCCATAATGGCGATACCCACGTTGTCTTCCTCAAGGTTTAGGACAAGCCCGAGAATACCACCGGGGAATTCAACCAGCTCAAGGGCCATTGCTTTCTCAAGGCCGTAGACTCTGGCAATACCATCGCCAACCGACAAAACGATTCCCGTTTCACTGAGTTCAACCTTTTTGTCGTAATCCTTGATTTGATCTTTAATGATCTGACTTATTTCTTCAGCTTTTAATTCCATTATACGCTCTCACCCCTTTTTAAAGATTCTCTCATGTTGAGCAATTGTGTTTTGATGCTGCCATCCAAAACAAGATCCCCAATTTTGGTAACCACCCCGCCGATGAGCGTCGGGTCTGTTTTGATATCCAGGACAATATCCTTGCCAGTTTTCTTTGACAATGCCTTGCGTATCTTTTCAACAGCTTCGGATGAAAGCTCATTAGCCGAAACCAGGCTGGCGCGAGCTACACCCTTGAGATCATCTGCCAGCTTCTGATAAAATTCATTGATTGCACTTAAAAAACCGAACCTCCCCTTATCAAAGAGAAGCTTCAAGAAGGATGCCATAACCTTGGATAGATTCAATTTTACAATAAGGGCCGACAGTACTTTTTTGCGTTCTTTTGCATTGTACAGCGGGTTATTGATTACCTGTTCAAGCGCCATTTCTTTGGCTATCAGGCTGGCAAATCCATTCAATTCATCCTTATAGTTGTCGGCCATGCCATCGGTCTTGCCAATCATCAGAAGTGCCTTGGCGTATCGCCTTGCTATAGATTGATTTTTCACTATGCCACCACCTTGTCGAGATATTCATCCACCAATCGGTTCTGGTCATCTGCGGTAATGTTCTTTTTAATGATTTCTTCAGCTTTGATCATTGCTTTTTCAAAGATGTCCTGCTGAAGGCGCAGCTTTGCCACTTCAAATTCGTTCTCGATGTTGCGCCTGGCCTGCTCTTCCAGTTTGTATGCAGACAATTCGGCTTCTTTAAGGATTCTAACCTTGGCTTCATTGCCCTGCCGAACATACTCCGCAACAATTCCTTCGGACTCCTGACTTAACCGGGCAATCTTGGCATTATACTCAGAAAGAACTTTTTCAGCTTCGGCCTTTTTGGCTTCAAGATCTTCCAGCTGTGCCCGAATTCCCTTGATTCTAGAATCAAGGGCCTGCGAGAGCGGCTTGCGCAACAAAAACACCAGCGCACCGGCCAGCACTGCAAAATTCAGCACCCGGTACGTATCCGTTGCTACCCATCCTTTTGCCTTGACTTCACCATGCGCATCACCTTCATGTGCATTTCCGCCGGATGAAGCAAACGCCAATCCGCCCCATAGCAGCACCAGCATTGACATCGCAAGCAGCAGACCTCGCCGCCGCCCCTTCCTCATAACCGGAATTTTCATTAAACAGCCCTCCCCAATATTTTATGACCTATTGCATTGACAAATGTATCAAGTTCTTTTTGAAGGGAAATGCGAACTGATTCTGCATCCTTGGTGATTTTTTCGCGAGACTTGGTAAGTTCGGCCTGAGCCTTTTTATTTATGTTTTCAAGTACAACTTTTTCTTCGTCGGATCCGGATTGTATTAACGCCTGTTTTTCTTTCAATCCATTGGCTCTTGCCTCTTTGATTCCGGAAGCAAATGCATTTTCTTTTTCCTGTGCCTGGGTGTTGAAATCGGCAATACTGCGTTCCAAACCCGACACTTTTTCTTTTCGCTGAAGAAGCGCCTTACGTATGGGTTTATACAAAATCATGTTCATTACCCAAATCAAAAAAATAAAATTGGCGATCTGGATAAAAACCGACCCATCAACATTAATCATACGTTTGCCCTCCATTTTGATTGAATTTCAGTTTGTAAACAGCGATAAAAGAATAATAATCTTTGAATATCATGATCTGGACTGGGGGTCTATAACATCTGCCAGAACATGTTGTCAAAAGTTTTTTTGATTTTTTTAACCGCCAGAAAATAGTATTCAATTTTTCTGGTTTATCAAATGGTTATTTGCCTGTTTTCAACTCGAAAAATTCCAGCAAATTTATTTTCGGGGTCTGTACATAAAAAAAATTCCGCTGGATCAGTACGAAAAACATCATTTACTCTACCAGGTATTTGCGCATGCTGATATTCATGAGGATCCCCATGCACAGCATCATGCTGAGGATAGCGGAACCACCGTAACTGATAAACGGCAGCGGTATACCCACCACCGGCATCAGTCCCATTACCATTCCAATGTTAATAAAAACCTCCCAGCCGATCAATGCCGTGATTCCAATTGCCAGAAGCGCGCCAAAAGGATCCCTGCAACCATGGGCGATGTTCAGGCTCCAGATTATCAACATTAAAAAAAGAAACAACACGGCCGCTGATCCGATAAACCCCCAGTCTTCCGCCAGAACTGAAAAAATAAAATCCGTGTGATGCTCTGGCAAAAAGGAAAGCGCATTTTGTGTTCCCTTTAAAAAACCTTTCCCTGAAAGCATTCCCGAACCTATGGCGATTTTGGACTGAATGATATGATATCCCGCACCAAGAGGGTCCCTGTCAGGCTCCAAAAAAGTCAGAATTCGCTGTTTCTGATAGCCTTTCAGCAATAACCAGATCATGGGAATGGCCACGGTTCCAAAAGAAACGATGGCAATCATCGCTCGCTTTTCGATCTTGATCAACACCGTCAGGGTAGCAGCAATCAACAGAATCATCACGGCAGTTCCCAGATCAGGCTGTTTGACGATGAGACCAAATGGAATACCAATCAACAACATCGGGATAACCAAGTCTCGAAGACGCATTCCTTTTGTACTGGCTGTCCTTGAATAATAGCGCGCAAGAACTATAATCACCGCAACCTTTGCCAGCTCGGAGGGCTGAAGGGAAATCTGGCCAAAAACCAGCCACCGCTTGGATCCGGCGACCAGCTTTCCCACCAGCAACACCGCTGCCAATAGGAAAATGCATACGGCGTAGGCAAAGTAGGCATATTGATCAAATTGCTTGTAGCTGATGAGAAAGGAGGCGATCATGATCACAAAGCCAATTCCATACCACATGAGCTGTTTTACAAAAAAGGCTTGAGTAATGGGCAGCCCTGCCCGTGCCGCGCTGTAAAGGGTTATCAGTCCGGATGCAGCCAGCAACAGGGTGATGATCAGCAGCATCCAGTCGAAATTTTGGACCAGTCGGCGGTCAAACATGATTTCCTCTTATTCTGACGTTGACCTTTCGGTCGATTGTGAATCGTGTAAATACGCCCGGATCAGCTCTCTGGCAATGGGCGCTGCGGCGCTGGCGCCATGCTCACCGTGTTCAACAAGCACAGAAACCGCAATTTTCGGATTGGCCGAGGGCGCATACGCCACAAACCAAGCGTGAGATTTTAATTGTTGAGCTCGCCTTGATTCATTTTCCGAATCTGTTTTACGGCTGAAAACCTGGGCTGTTCCTGTTTTTCCACTGACCTCAATCCCCGCAATGTTGGCGATGCGGCCGGTTCCGCTTTTGCCGTTGACAACTTCCCAGAGTCCTTTTTTAATGATATCCAGGTGTTTGGGGCTGACCGGAAGATACCCCTTGATTTCGGGAAAAAATTCCTTGATGGTTTCACCGGACGCATTTTGAATTTTTTTGACGATCAGCGGCGTAAATCGGGTACCGCCATTTGCGATGCTTGAGATCATGGTCGCCAGTTGCAGGGGGGTTACCAGATTATACCCCTGACCAATCGAAAGCGACAGGGTTTCTCCTGCCTGCCAGGCAACCCCCAATCTGCGTTTTTTCCATGCGGCGGTTGGAATCAAACCACCGGACTCCTGTTCGAGCTGAATCCCTGTCAACACCCCCAATCCGGCGCCATTGGCATACGACGCCAGCCGATCCACTCCCAGCCGGAGCCCCACCTGATAAAAGAACACATCACAGGATTCCGCAATGGCCCTGCCAATATTGATCGAACCATGTCCGCCCTTTTTCCAGCACCGGTATTCCCGATCTCCATATTTATAAGAGCCCGGACAGACCAGTGTGGTTTTTTCATCAATCACCCCTTCTTCCAGGCCCGCCATGGCCGTGATAATTTTATATGTAGACGCCGGAGGATATTCGGCCTGAATGGCTTTGTTCTGAAGCGGATGGGAAGGATTCTTGATGAGGGTTTCCCACTGATCACGACTGAAACCATCTACAAACATGTTCGGATCATAAGAAGGACTGCTGGCCATTGCCAGAATATCTCCTGTCGTGGGGTCCATTGCCACAACCGCACCCGCAACATCCGACAGCAAGTCTTCGGCTTTTTTCTGCAAGTTCTGATCAAAGGACAGGAGAACATTGTTTCCAGGAACCGCATCAACGGTTTTCAGAATACGCACGAGTTGTCCGGCCACATTCACCTCAATCTGGCGTCCCCCCCGTTCTCCTCTCAAGTAGTTTTCAAAAGACTTTTCAACCCCGCTTTTCCCAATTAAGTCCCCGCGCTTATACCCGGCATATTTTACGGATTTCAACTCATCACTACTAATCTCACCGACATAGCCGAGGATATGGGCCGCGCTCAGGCTTTTCACATAAAGCCTTCGCAAACGGATATCCACAATGGTCCCGGGTAATTCAAAACGTTTTACTTCGAGGGCTGCCAGAACATCCCTGCCAATATCCTGTTTCAACAAAACAGGTTTAAAGGACGGCTGATTATGACTTTTCTCAACTTCCCCCCATAACAATTCCAGCGGAATTCGCGTATATTGAGACAAATTCTGAAGCGATGTTTCCAGCGGCCTGGCATCTTTGACCACGATACTCAAATCATAGGAAGGGCGGTTGTCCACCAGAAGCTGCATATTTCGATCAAAAATCAATCCTCTCGGCGGATCAATGCTCTGCAGGCGGATGCAGTTATTTTCTGAAAGTCTTCTGAAGTTTTCTCCGTCAATAATCTGCAGATAAAAGAGCCGCAACAATAAAAAAACGAATCCGGGAATCACAAAGCATAACAGCCCGATAATTCGGCGTTTATACCAGTCGCTGTCTGGAGTTTGATTCTTAAGAAAGGAGTTCGGGGAAGGTGCATCTGTCATGATGAAAGGTTATTTCGATTGCGCATTAACTTTAAAATGGCTATCCATGGCATTCAAAAGTCTGATGAGAAAAGGACCCAGAGCCAGGGTCCAGAACAGCTGATAAGCCATTGCTCGAAAGGATTCGGATGAAAACACAATTTCCTGTTTCAGGGCAACCGTTCCAATAAATAACATCAGATTCTTAAATCCAATGGCGATCCCCAACAACAACCATAACGTGTGAGTATTCTTTAAATTCAACAGCGTCACAAAAGGCCTCAGTCCGACAATTATCCAGAAATATATGGACAAATACAGGCCAAAAAGCCCTCCGGTGATACTGTCCATGAGCGCTCCCAGCACCAGAATCAAAACGATACTCTCCAGAAAGGGCAGAAAAAGCCCGGCGTAAATCGCAAAAGTGATCAGCAGGTCTACGAAATGATTCAGGGCAGGAATGGCGTAATAAATCGTTGTCTGAAAAATGACCAAAAACAGAATCAGTCCGATTCGCGCCATGGGATTCATGAAAGAACTCGAAAAATAGAATTTGTTGGATGCGCTTGCGAAAAACCCATGGTTCCAGTCTTTATCAGCGATATCTGCTCTGTGATGGCGGACTGAGAACTACCAGAACTTCTTCAATTTTATCAAAATCAACGAAAGGAGAAACCTCGATATCCTGAAATATCCCGGACTTGTTTCGAATGATATCTGTCACCTTTCCGATCAGAAGTCCCTTGGCAAAAACGCCGTCCAGTCCGGATGATACCACGGCATCTCCGATATTGACGATCTCCTTTCGGGAAACGTAATTCAGCAGACAGCGGCCTTCGGAATTACCTTTAATAATTCCATGGGCACGGGTCTGCTGAACCAACGCATCCACGGCGCTGTTCGAATCGATGATTAGCAGGACTTTTGCATAATGGTCAGAGGCATCAATCACCTGACCCACGATCCCTTCCGGAACTAGCACAGGAAGCCCCTTGGTGATTCCTTCGGAAACGCCTTTGTCAATGACCAGCGTTTTATACCACTGGGAAGGGTCCTTGCCGATCACCCCGGCGGAAAGGGAATGAAGTTTACTGGCACTTTTAAAATCAAGCAGTTTACGGAACCGGTCATTGGAAAGCTCTGCTTCCTTGCACTGGTTGACGTCATAAATGGTCTTGCCCAGCATTTTTTTCAGGTTGTCATTTTCTTTTTCCGTGGAAACCAGAAAAAAATAATGCGTCCACATTGACCTGAGCGAATGGATAGAAACTGTAACGGCTTTTTGAAGCGGAGAAACGATCCCCATTCCCATATGCCTGGAAGCCGATGAGGAACTGACATATCTGGCTGAAATAAAAAGCGCGATGATATTGACTACAACAAAGCCAAATACGCCGGCGATTACCATCATTTTTTTTGAAAACATAAAACTTAGAGAATTACGACCTGTCTAAGGATTTCAATACTATCCAGCGTTTTCCCACATCCCAGCACGACTGTTGACAGGGGATCATCCGCAATCCTCACCGGCAGGCCGGTTTCCTCCATCAACAGCTTATCCAGATTCTTCAACAAAGCCCCGCCTCCGGTCAGCACAATCCCTCTGTCCACAATATCGGCCGACAATTCAGGCGGCGTTTGTTCAAGGGCTATTTTTACGGTTTCCAGTATTGCGTCCAGCTGTTCTGAAATGGCGATACGGATCTCTTCCGAATCTATGGTAAGAATCTTGGGAATGCCCGATACCAGGTCTCTTCCCTTGACCTCAATGGTTTCAAGGTTCTGGGGGTCCGGATAGGCATTTCCAATCGTGGTTTTTATCGCCTCCGAGGTTCGCTCTCCTATCAGCAGATTGTATTTGCGTTTGACGTACTGCATGATGGCAGAGTCCATTTTATCTCCGGCCACTCTCAGGGACCTGCAATATACGATACCGGCCAGAGAAATGACGGCGACCTCGGTCGTCCCACCGCCAATATCAACAACCATATTGCAGGTGGGCTCGGTGATGGGCAGGCCCGCACCGATAGCAGCGGCCATGGGTTCTTCGATTAAAAATACTTCCCGCGCGCCCGCGGATTCCGCTGATTCCCGGACAGCCCGCTTTTCAACCTGGGTGATTCCGGAGGGCACTGCAATGATGATTCTGGGTCGGACAAAGGACCGCCTGTTGTGAACCTTGTGGATAAAGTGTCTGAGCATGGCTTCGGTGACTTCGAAATCCGCGATGACACCGTCACGCATGGGCCGAATGGCAACGATGTTTCCCGGGGTCCTTCCCAACATATTTTTTGCTTCAAGTCCAACAGCCAGCACCCGATTTTTGGATCGGTTATCGGTTCTTACCGCCACCACAGAAGGCTCGCTTAGCACAATGCCCTTGCCTTTCACATAAACCAGGGTGTTGGCAGTCCCCAAATCTATGGCCAGATCGCTTGAAAAAAACCCTAAGAATCCATTAAAAAAGCTCATAATGCCTCATTTACAGCTTAACGTTAACAGTTGTTCCTGGAAAAAATGGAAAATCAGACGGGTTTGAACCAGATGGTTATTACAAATGATTTTCTACCAGATTAAATCATTGAGGCTACCAGATAATCCTGGCATTCTCAAGGGAAATATTAAGTTTCAAACCGAATCACAATATCAATATGAAGAAATTTTACATGATATTTCAAATTGATAAACCCATATTTATCATGATTTCATTATGGATATGGGGCCTGAACCCACGTATTCCGACATGATAGCGGGAAGGGTGAACGCGGTTGGTCAACAAAACAATGAAGATCGACTGCTCCGGATCAATCCAGAACGAAGTGCCGGTATACCCCAAATGCCCCACGCTGGTTTTGGAAAAAAAATAACCGCAACTGGCGCCATCGGCTGAAGGCATGTCGAACCCCAGCGCCCTTCCCGATGGCGTCTGCCGGGACCAAAAATCCTGAATCAGGTTTGAGTTAAAAAATGACTGACCGGATTGTCCCCTGTAGTCCGACAACAAAACCGAAATCAGTCGTGCGACATCGGCGGCTGCCCCAAAAAGCCCGGCATGGCCATCAATACCACCCGTGATAAAAGCATTGTCATCGTGAACCTTTCCCTTGAGCAAGGTGTTTCGCCAGGCACAAAGCTCGGTGGCCGCGATATTGTCATGGCATGCCGGCTGATTCAGGTCAATGAAAAAAAGGCGTTTCAATCCCAGCGGATGATATAGAAATTCAGACAGGAAATGATCCAGGCGTTGTCCGGATATCGTTTCAATAATCCAACGCAATATCATAAACCCCATGTCGCTGTAAAGCACCTGTTTGCCCGGAACACAGACCAGGCGTTCCCGGGTCAACATTTTCTCTAATTGTTCTTTTCGCTCTTTCAAAGGAAATTGCCGCAGATTCAGGTAATAGGGGCGGTAATCCGAAAGACCTGAACTATGTGCAAGGAGATGCCGAACGGTTACCCGGGACATCCGCGGATCCAGGAAACGGGGCAAAACAGATACAACCGGCTGATCCAGGCTCAGCCTGGATTCCTGAATAAGCTGCATCACCGCCAGCGTGGTTGCCAGCGGCTTGGTTAAGGATGCCAGGTCATAAAGGGTCTCTTTTGTTACCGGCGCGCCGGAAAACAGATCCGCACAGCCATAGGCTTCGAAAAACTCGATCCGGTTATCCCGGGACACCAGAAGAACGCCTCCGGGGAATATCCGATCCTCGATGGCCTGATGCATCAGGCGGTCCACACGCTTCATATCCGCTATCCTGCAATAAAGCGGCGATACGTCAACAACTGATGATCCGCATCCAGAACCGCTTCAATGCCAAAGGGAACCGCAATATTGTCGGGTCCATGTCCGATATCGAATCCGGCAAGGATGGGAATGTGGATTGGGTTAAATATGCGGGCAATGATTTCAAACAGTTCATCCGCTTTTCCGCAATTTTCAAACGAGCCGATTCCCAGGCCGCAAAGCCCGTTGAATACGCCGGCAAGCTTCATCTGGGTGAGCATGCGATCGATGCGATAAGGTTTTTCTCCCGTATCTTCAACAATCAAGATGTGCCCGTTCATTCTCGGCTGAAAAGAGGTTCCGACGAGATGACACAATGTCGTCAGATTGCCACAGATGACCGGACCGGACGCTTTTCCCGGACTCAGCACAATTCCTCTTTCCAGCTCAATTGCGGGCAGTTCATTTAATGTCAACGCATTGAATACGGACTCAAGGGTTTTTAAACCGGCGCTCTTTAAAGTGGTGACTATCGGTCCGTGGCAGGAAACAAGACCGGAGTGCTGATACAGCGAACACAGGAGCGCCGTAATGTCGCTGAATCCCATCAGCAGCTTGGGATGCCTGCGGATGGCCTCATAATCCAGATATGGCAGGATCTGCATGGATCCATACCCCCCCCTTGCGCAGACAATCGCCTGAACAGCGCTGTCCGCAAAAGCAGCGTTCACCTGGGCCGCACGATCCATATCCGATCCGGCAAGATACCCGGATCTTGAAAATATCCCTTCGGGAAAACTCACCCGAAATCCCATGTTCTCCAGAATACGGATGCCAGTATAAAACTCCGTTTGTTCAAAGGAACTGGCCGGGGCCACAATGCCGATGCAGTCGCCCGGTTTCAGGCGCATGGGAATTCTTTTATCGATATCGTTTGTCATGTCCCCTGCTGTAGACCGGTTGATTTGTTTTGTCAACAGTTGCCATTGAGTCCTCTTTTTAAGCTTGATAAAAACTCAAATTGGATTATTGTTATGTGTTTCTTGAAGCACTGAAAAGAAATTGAAAGGAAGGCTTAATGTCCATCAGGCTGCGCACAATTGCGGGATTGACCCCAGGCGCTACTTTTACGGTTACCAGAACATTTTCCGAGTCACAGGTCGAACAATTCGCCGATCTGACCCGCGATTACAACCCCATTCATTTTGATCCGCGGTTTGTAGCGGTAAAGGGATTAAAGTCCAGAATCTGCCACGGACTTCTGGTCGGCGGCATGGTCACGGAAGTGGGGGGACAAATTGGATGGCTGGCTTCCGGTATGAATTTTCGCTTCAAACGCCCCGTCTATATGGGCGAAACCATCACCTGCACCCTGACGATCACGGAAGTTGATGAAAAATGCCGCGCCCGGGCAGAAGCAGTTCTCGTCAATCAGGACGGAGAGGTGGTCCTGACCGCCCAGTTGACCGGCCGCATACCGGGAAAGGCCGAAATCCAGATTCTGAGGCAGATGGTTGAAGAAGGCGATCCTACCAATGGCCTGCGATAACGCATCAATGCCGATTTTTCCGGGGGCTGGGGATAACCTCTTTAGAATGGAACGCAACACTGAATGACAATTTTTCGTGATACGGCTAAATCCGGCATTATGGCCGGTATTGAAAAAGGCTGGAGCGGTTATGTCTGGCTGCTCAGAATTCTGATCCCCATCTCGTTTCTTACGGTCCTTCTGGATTACAGCGGCCTGATTCAGCAGACGGATTTTTTACTTGCACCCGTGATGAAACTGATCAACATGCCGGCTGCTGCTGCAATTCCCCTGGTAGTTGGCATGCTAACGGGAATCTACGGCGGAATTGCCGCCATGATCGTACTGCCTTTTTCAGTAAACCAGATGACTTTGATCGCCATTTTTCTGCTCATATCCCACAATCTGGTTCAGGAGGGAATGGTGCAGGGCAGATCCGGATTAAGTCCGCTGAAAGCCACGTCGATCCGGATTGCAGCCTCTATCGTCACCGTGATCGCGGTAGCCCAGTTTATGGACATGCAGCCAGCCGCATCCACTGCGGTTGCTTTGGGCCCGCAGGTTCAGAAAACCCTGTGGGAAGTCATTCAGAAATGGGGAATTTCCACTTTTTTTCTCGGCATCAAAATCTTTCTGATTGTGATGGCGCTGATGATCGCCTTATGCCTGATGAAAGCTTTTGACATTATTCCCTTTCTGGTAAAAATACTAAAACCTTTTCTGAAAATCATGGGGCTGGATGAGCGGGTGGGGCTGCTGTGGTTGACGGCCGTGGTGTTCGGGATTGCCTATGGTGCCGCGGTCATCGTGGAAGAAGCCAAGGAAGGGAATTTCAGCGCTGAAGAACTGGAGCGACTTCACATCTCCATCGGCATCAACCATTCGATGGTTGAAGACCCGACACTTTTTGCATCCCTTGGCCTCGGCGTATTCTGGCTCTGGGTTCCCCGGGTGATCACCGCCATTGCCGCGGTGTATCTTTTTGATATCTGGAAAAAATGGTCAAACAGGGGAAACCGTCCGGGTGACAAGGTGCCATTAGCTTCCTCTTAAAAAAGGTGCAGCTTGTTTCGGTAGGCGTCGATGACTTTAGCCGGATTATCGGTAATGACGATATTATCGCCCACCCATTCCGGCGCCCTTCCCCTGCGGATCATTTCCCGAATCTGCGTTTCCATTCCGGACCAGAAAGAGCCGCCACCCTCGGTATCAAAAAGAATCACCGGCACCGGTTCCATGATGGAGAGTTTCATGTTGCAAAGCGTGATGCCAAGCTCCTCGAGGGACCCCAATCCGCCCACATTGAAAATGGGGAAAGAGGCGATTTCAAACCATTTTTGCCGGCTGTGCCGGCAGGTGGACTGGAAGACCTGGCAGAAATCAACATCCGTGGTCATGGACTGGTCGGTGATGTCCAGATAATTGGCGCCGGAAAGAACGCCGCGCTGGCGGGCAAGGGTATTTACCTGCTCCATGACGCCGCTTCCACCGCCGGTAACGATACCGATCCGCCCGCCCCAGAAGGCCACCAGGGCATCCATGAGCCGGCCCAGCCGTTCATAGCCGGCTTCGGAAAGCACCTTGTTGGAGCCGTAAAAGGCGAAAAGCATCGATTTGTGAAAATCCGCCAGGCGCTCGGGCACCACAAAATACCCCATGCCGTCCCGCATGGTGTGCACCATCAGCCGGTTGTTCACATTGGATACCCAGTAGGTATCCAGCCCAAACGCCTGATACTCCTGAAGGTGGCTGTGATCATGTTCCGAGAGAAACGGACCGTGCTCCCGAGAGGCTTCAAAGAAATAGAGCGCGCCAAGGAGTCCTTCCGCGGCCAGGTTAATGATATCCCGATGCTCCAGCAGGTTCGGGAAGTATTTCACGGTGAGAATCCCGGAGTTCCCAGCCAAAGCCTTTTTAATACTCGCGGTGCTGTAGTTGTGGGAGCAGGGGCTCTTAATGGAATAATTCCTTCGGGCGGTCACGCAGACAGCGTCTGAAACCTTGCAGACTTGCGGAGGGCCGTTCATGAAGATATTTGCTCCGGCAAGGGCACCGGGCCTGTTGGCCATAACCGCCACCGGCCTGTCGAGGTAATGACAGGCGCTTGCCGGTTGCGCGTCAAGCCGCTTTTCAAGACCCCGCATCTGCTTGTATGAATAAAGCACTGTCCCATGATCCGATATCCTGGGGGCGGATCTTTTTTCCATTTTTGGGACACGATATATTTTTGCGGATATCAGGGGATTGACGATGGGATGTTCACTGCCGTTGACGATTTCAAGAAAGATGCGGATTCCTCTTGTTTTTATCGGGTCCAAAATGGTTGCCGACAGGTGATTTCCCAGGGCAAGACCGCTCTGCAGGGCGACATAGTGCTCGTTCAGATACATGGAGCAGGTGGTGATCACGCCTTTTCCGGGCTCGATGGTGACGGCATGAACCGGTTCGCAAATCTGGACCCGATTCAGGATTTCCCTTCCGTCTTCCCGGAAGAGAATCCGTCGAAACGCTTCCTTCTCGATTCCGGGTTTCAGGTTACAGATGACTTTGTGCGGGGAAATGAGGATGCTGCCGTCGCTGGAGATGGTGGTGGAAGCCGGCAGTTTGATCGCCGCCTGGTTGATGGCCTCCAGTACTTCCTCGGAGGTGAGCAGTGCATCGGGATTCAGATATACCAGCCTTCCGACCGGAAGTCCCGCGGTGAAGAGGTCTTTTAAGACATCCAGGCCGGGATACCCCTGAATGACCGCCGATGCCTGAAGATCAAGGAACAGCGTGCTTCCTTCCAGGCGATCCGGACTCGGGGCATCACCCAGGATATTGACGCCGAGGCGGGCGATCCGGGACCGCTCACTGAAAACCAGGTGTTCTGCCTGATGTTTCAACCGGTCGATAAAAATGTCGGTCAGTTCAAAGGCGACCTGAAAGGAAATGGCATGCCGGTTTGCTTTCGTGACCTTTGTGATGACCCCGTCCCCGGACTGCAACATGCCCCTGAAAGAACGATTGTCCCATCTTCTGTGACTCATAAAATCCTTCCCCGCCCATGATTCTGCAAAGTTCCTGTATCAAAGACAAGCATGTATCAGAGACCCAGTTCGGACAACCCCGCGTGTTCATCCGGGCGGCGCCCGAGTGGCCAGTGGTACTTGCGGTCCGATTCCGCAATAGGCAGGTCGTTGATGCTTGCGATACGGCGACGCATGAGGCCGTTTTCGTCGAACTCCCAGTTCTCGTTGCCATAGGCACGGAACCAACTGCCCGAATCGTCATGCCATTCGTAGGCAAAGCGTACCGCGATACGTGTGTCACCAAAAGCCCATAGCTCTTTGATCAGGCGGTAGTCCAGTTCCTTGACCCATTTACGTTTAAGGAACTGCACGATTGCCTCGCGACCCGAGAGAAACTCGGCACGGTTGCGCCAGGTACTGTCAACGGCATAAGCCAGTGAAACGCGTTCGGGGTCGCGTGTGTTCCACGCATCCTCGGCCATGCGCACCTTTTGAGTCGCAGTTTCGCGGGTAAAAGGCGGAAAGGGTGGGCGGCCATTCTGATTCATCGACATATCATTCTCCTTGGTTCTTCGTTTTTAATCAGTGCTCTTTGGGTTATTCCATAATTTCTTTTATTGGCAATATTTGTTTTCCATGGCGAATCGTAAGGATAGATATTTGTTCCGCTTCAATACGATAGATTACACGATAATTGCCGTAAATAAGCTCTCTAAATTGATTGTTTCTAATTTCAGGAACAATCCTGCCGATTTCCGGGTCAGATTTTAATTGCTCAACTTTTGAAAATATTGTTTTGATCCATTTTTCTGCTGCGGATGGTTTGTCCTGGGCAATGTAGCCTGCGATTTCTGAAGCCCTATCGACAGCCAGCGGTGACCAGACAATGTTCATTTTTGGACTCGTTTTAAAACTTTGTCCATTGCATCCTCATGATCCATCCCTTGTCCATCTTCGATCTGACTTAAGGATATCTGAACATCCGTTAAAAGTTCAATTTTATCTTGCATCGCTTCATATTCATGTACATCTATAAGAACGGCAACGCCTTTTCCATGCTGAGTAATTATCAAAGGTCTTTTTGTATCGTGGACTTGCTTGATGAAATTTGCGATGCCGGTTCTTATCTCAGACAGGGGCTTGATATCTTGGTTAATTTGTAGTCTTTGCATCTTTCACCTCGTTTCTAATTTTAGTACAACATAACGTACAAAAATTGTGCATGCAAGATATTTTTTAGGAGCATGCCACACCACTTCCCAAAGCCAGGACAAGAAAAACCGTTTCCAAAAAGGATTCCGGAATGAGTCTGTCATGCCGGAAATTTGGGTTGACACTAAAAAATGACATATATTATATAATACCTGTCATTTAATTTGGTCCATTGGCAGATCCACACCTGGCAAGTGGATTGCTTAGAGCACAAACTGAAAAGCGGTTACGCTTTTTCTGTTGAAAAGGCCTGCATCAGGCGGCTGCTCCGGAAAAAAGGCCGTCTGCTTATCGGAGATACACCATGGCAAACAAATCGAAATTTTCTGAAGCTGATATCATCGAAGCTGCCTTTTCCGTCGTTCGCGAAAAGGGCCTGGCGGAGCTTTCCACCCGGTCCATCGCCAAACAGCTATGCTGTTCAACCATGCCCATCTATTCTTTTTTCAAATCAAATAAAAATCTGACGAAACAAATCGTGGACAAGGCTTATCAAGTGCTCTTTGAATATCAAACGACCCGCAGGACACACGATCCGTTTCTTGACATGGGGATCGGGTACGTGCTGTTTGCCAAGCAGGAAAGACACCTTTTCCGGTGCATCAATGACGAGCTTCACGTCGACACCATGAAAAAATACAATGAGCGTCATTTTGATTCTCTTATTATCAAACTCTCCGAATACCCCATTGTAAAGGGCATGAGCGATGCCCAGATCCGCCGGTTTTTTATGCAGGGCTGGACATATTCCCACGGCCTGGCCCAGTTGATCAATATCGGTTACTTTCCCGGATTTGAGGTGAGTGAGCTATGCGAATGGTTTGTATACACCGGCAAACGCTACATCAAGGGAACGATGGATTTACACGAACCAACTTGACAACAGATTACCCGGTCACGGCAAGCCGTTCATGAGAGCTTTCATTATTGGAATAAAAGGCGAGGGCATAAATTATGGGATATGATGATGGGGCGGTTGATTCTTCCGAAAACCGTCATGCAAAAATCTATCGGAAGTTAGGTGAAAAGATTGACGGCATGCAATTACGGGCGCCCTGGAAAAAAGAAATGGATGAACTCATCCGGGAACTGTATTCCGCCGAAGAAGCCGATGTGGTTGCAAGAATGCCGTACTGTTTTTCCAACCTTGAGCGTATTACCCAGGCGACCGGATACAAAAAATCCAAATTGTCCGGGATTCTGGACGGCCTGACTTCAAAAGGACTTGTCATTGATATCTTTGTGCATGATGAATATGTCTTCATGCCGTCGCCTCTGTATATCGGCATTTATGAATTCACGCTTATGAAGACCGGTGGTTTGAGTACCAGGGAAAAGGCGAGGTTCCTGCACGCCTACATGCAGGACAATGATGACTTTTATTCGGCCAACTTCGGCGGCGATAAAAAGGTTTCCATCATGCGCTCCATTCCACATGAAGAGACCGTTATACCGGAAGACTACACGGAAATCCTCGATTATGAAAAAGCCGTGTCGCTTATCGAGGCCGCTGATACCTACACCCTGGGTAACTGCTCATGCCGCACTGAAAAAGCCAACGTGGGCGAAAAAGAATGCAAGGCACCCTTACGAACCTGCATGTCATTGGGCAGAGGGGCTGACTACATGATCAGGAACAAGATCGGCGTGCCTGCCGCCAAAGCGGAGCTGCTGGAGGCGATTTCGATTTCAAAAGAATTCAACCTGGTACTCAATGCCGATAATGTTCAACGAAACCCTCGGTTTATCTGCCAGTGCTGTTACGACTGCTGCATGACGCTTACCGGCATCCGGAAATTCGGCTATCCGCGCACGGTCGTTACTTCAAACTTCATCGCCGCCGTTGTAAAGCAGGACGTGTGCATTGGCTGCGGGAAGTGCGCAAAAGCCTGTCCGATTGCCGCCATCGAAATGGTGGGGCAGGGCCTTTCACCGTCAATAAAGAAAAAAGAACCTGTCATCGATCGGAATATATGCCTGGGATGCGGTGTATGCGCCCTGAATTGTAAAACAGGCACGCTCCGTCTGGTGAAGAGAAAACAGAAAGTAATCCACCCGGCAACTACTTTTGAAAGAATCATCATGCAAAGTCTGGAAAGGGGCACGCTGCAGAACCAGGTTTTTGACAACCCCGGCAGCATCACCCACAATACCCTGCGCGCCATAATCGGCGGGTTTCTGAAACTTGATCCGGTGAAGAAGGCATTGATGAGTGATGTACTCCGATCCTCCTTTCTGGCGTCCATGAAGATGGGCGCTCGGGTGCAAGGTCGCGGGTGGCTTCTGGATTTATAAAGCGGGGGTCTGAAGATATGGTTAATGAAACGTTATCCGGGTCAATGCGCCTGACTCGGGGCAATTCTCCACTGCAGCGCATTCCGTCGGACTACTATCCAGCCAACGGCGGGTTTTGGTTCATGATCCCGGATGGAACCGATCGGCATAAAAAGATGTTTTACAGGGACAATTACCCGGGAAACCGTTGGAACGGCGACACTGTCGTTCTGGTTCACGGCAATCCGGAATGCTCCTATTCTTTTCGAAAAATCATCAGCGCCATGGAACGAAATGCCGGAAAACCGTTCAGAGTTGTTGCCATGGATCATATCGGCTTCGGATTATCCGATCAAGCCGCCTTCGAGATGACCTGCGCGGATCATGCCGCCAATCTGCTGCACCTGATCCGGTATCTTGACTTGCGGAACGTGACGCTTGTCGTTCATGACTGGGGCGGTCCGATCGGCATCGGAGCATTCCTTCAGGACCCGGGCAGGATATCGAACCTGGTCCTATTGAATACGACGGTTTTCACGATACCGGATGAGGGCTACACTTATCACAAGAACTATCCTCTCCCCTTTTTCCCCTGGTCGAAATTTCCATCCGTGTTTCCGGACAGACTGTGGGGTGCCGTCGCGAGCTATACCGTATCCAGAACACCCGCCAGGACGCCGACACTCGTATTCGGCATGCTGCTCCATCTGGTTCTATCCGAACTCGGTATAAGATCCGGAGCGGACCGGGAAGCGCCGCAGGTCTATGAAGGCCAGTTTCGTTCCGTGGCAAATGCCCGCAGCTCAAAGCGGATGGTGCGGGAAACGAAATATTGGGGCACGGGCAAAAATCCCGCCGGATCCTCCGCGGATATGAGAATTCCCGCCGTGTTTTACCGTTTTATTCAACAAAACATCGCCAATGCATGGGGACCGAGTGGCGACAATATCGGGATTCGAGCACTCATCGGACGATGGGATCCGTTGGGAAAAGATGAAGTCATCCATCAGTGGATAGCACACCTCCCACAGTTGGAAGGGCATGTTCAGGTTTTCGAAAGGGTCGGGCACTTTGTCAACATTGAGAAACCTGAAAAAATCGCCGACGCGGTTCTCGAACTTGGGTTCCGGCTAAGAAAGCACACGATTCCGCGCGAAGCCGCTTCACGCGGGATTCTACAGCGATCATAAAAAACAGGCGTGTGTCTACAGATTTGGCTGGCTTTCAGAGAGGATTCGAAGGCC
>Ga0268283_1000445_pt1 | contig 27809 bp, 28 predicted proteins | sample saktaG_13_FD_190140 | JGI IMG/M metagenome (GOLD analysis project Ga0268283, IMG submission 190140) | Saline water microbial communities from Sakinaw Lake, British Columbia, Canada - sak_2013_06_06_36m | ecosystem: Environmental > Aquatic > Non-marine Saline and Alkaline > Saline ... | reverse complement strand
TTATGCGGTGATGGCGGAAAAAGCCAGAAACATGCTCAAAATGAGTCTGGATGCCATGGTGCAGCTCGATACAGACGCGGCGTTCAAGGTCTGTCTCATGGATGACGATGTGGATGCCTATGTCCGGCATGCGTATGAAGAGCTGAAGTCATCCATTCTTCAGACGCCGGAAAATGTGGGGACGCTCATCAACATGTTCCTGATTTCCCGCCATATCGAGCGGATCGCCGATCATGCCACCAATATCGCCGAGGAAGTCATCTACCTGACCGATGGCGAAATTGTTCGGCATGGAAAATTTTAGCATATCGGCTTACAGGGTTCAAGGAAAAGAGATCAGGGATCAGAAACGGCGTATCACAGAAGGGGGATCAGCGGCCGATTTCACCTTATACACTTTTTGTCTGGCATCCGCTGCGGATTTAAGGATGCCGACCTGAACTTCCACATAATCAAAGATCCGCGCCTAGTGTTTGCCGGGCACAAACACGGCTTCTCAGGGGGCTGGTCATTGATTCGGGGTTTTTCCCCATTCAGGAATCGGTCTGTAATTATCTATGGCGGTCCGGCCGCAATTCTGGAATAACAGGCAACGGGTCCAGTTCGGGCGATTATTAAGGGCTGACATCGCCGAAATATACAGAATATCCCCAATGGAGCCTAAGCCGTTACCTTATGGACAGTGGATCCGCTTTTTTGTTTGGGGTGCCTGACCGGACTCATGAAACAGGTTTATTTTACAATGCGAAACCGTCTTTTCTTGATATTTTTCGCTTCAACCTTGAAGGAATCCTCAAGGGTCTGGATTGCCTTCTTTTTTGTTTCCGGCATTAAATGGGCGTAACGAACCGTCATTTTTATATCAGAATGGCCGGCAAGTTCTTTGATTTCATACAACGGAACTCCCTGCATCGCCAACCACGAGCAAAAGGTATGCCTCAGGGAATGAAAACAGACCCTCTGCCTCCTGTCGTTAACGTCTTTGTTGAACAGCTTGTTTATTTCCCTATAAAAGGTGAGGTGAATTCAGATTGCCCACCTGGCTGAGGGATTGGTTGTTGGCTCAGGGAAAGGGCGGAAGGATTATTGAACAGGCGTTGATCGAAAGTTACGGATTGACGCCACCGGAGATGTGAAAAATAAAAAAGGGGGGTGTTATGGCTGTATTGGTTGAATGTCCCATATGTAAAAAACGGCAGACTTTAAAAAACAATTCCTGTCCATGTGGGGAAAACTTGTCGAAGGCGAGAAAATCCGGAAGGGTTCAATATTTTATCTCATACCGGGTTAATGGCGTGCAACGTACCCAACTTTCGCAGCAAAAAACTGATGACGGAAAACTTGTTAATAGCCTTGAATATGCCAAGGCCGAAGATGGAAAGGTTAGGGCCAACAAAAAAGAGGGTAAGATTCTTGACATTTTACCACAGGCCAAAACCACCTTTAAAGCTTTAACGGATTGGTATCTGGATCTTGAAACCACCAGGCAGCTTGCAAGCTGGTTTGTAATTGAAATCAGATTGCGGGCATTCAATGCTGTCTTCGGAGACAAAAAACCGGATCAAATCAAACCGATTGACCTTGAGGAATATCAAATAAAGAGAAAGGCTGCGGGTCTATCCCCTGGTACTATTGACCATGAGTTCAGGAAGGTCAAGGCTATGCTCCACAAAGCATTTAATAATGAGATGATCCGGTATGATGTTATCGGCACCTTTAAGAAGGTTAAACCAACAATGAAGAAAGGGTCTGATGTTCGGGATCGGATTCTATCTCAATCTGAATTTGATGCACTCATGGTGTCATTACCTGGATATTTAAAGCCGGTTGTGGCTATGGGTTGGTTTACAGGAATGAGGAAGGGTGAAGTCCTGGGTCTAACTTGGGATCACATTGACTTGAAAGGACGTGTTATAAAGCTGCGTGCTGAGGATACCAAAGACGATGAAGCACGGATCATTCCTGTCTGTGATCCGCTATATGCAATCCTGAAGGCTATCCCCAGAGCTATCCATATCAACCATGTGTTTCTGTATCGGGGAAAGCCAATGCATGATATTCGGGCAGGTTTGTCTGATGCCTGCAAGAAAGCCGATATCCTTTACGGCAGGTTTGAAGATGGAGGATTCATCTATCATGATCTTCGTCACAGTTTTGTGACAAGACTCCGGAAGGCGGGCGTGCAGGAGGGTGTGATAATGCAGATCACAGGACATAGTACGCGGGAAATGTTTGATAGATACAACAATATTGATCTTGACGACATGAAAGAAGCGGTAAGCAAATTTGGATAAAAGTTTACTAAATGTTTACTTGGAAATAAAAAAGGCTTTTATGGATCGAATGAAATTTGTCCATAAAAGCCTGTTTTTATTGATGGTGCCGAAGGCCGGATTTGAACCGGCACGCGTGTAACGCGCTACCCCCTCAAGATAGTGTGTCTACCAATTCCACCACTTCGGCAGGGAATAAGGCTGTGTTCACTGAATGAAATCTCGGCAGAGAAAAACAGCCTTGAGGCAATCTATTTTTTCGGCGCACTTTCCGGCCGCTGCTGAGAAGGTGCTGCAGTTTCGGACGGATTCTGTGCTGCGTCTGTTTTGGTTTCCGAAGGCGTCGCAGGCGAGGATACCGGAGCCGGCGTGTTCGTCATGATGGATTTGCTGGTCCGGTTACTGGACACATAGGCCAGAGCGAGCGAGGTAATCATGAAAACGATAGCAGCTACAGTTGTCGCTTTGCTTAAAAACGTTGAAGCTCCGGTGCTTCCGAAAAGAGTCTGGCTGGATCCGCCACCGAAAGCAGCGCCCATATCGGCACCCTTGCCGGTCTGGAGCAGAACGATCATGATGAGCGCAACACATACAATTACATGAATAAAGATCAATAAAACGGACATGAGCTACCGTATTTTGTGGGTTAATGATGAAAATGGATGATGCTGTTGAATACTTTTGCCGAAAGACTGGCGCCACCGACCAATGCGCCGTCTACATCCTGCATATTCATGATTTCCGTAACATTATCAGGTTTAACACTACCACCATACAGAATTCTAACTTTTTTTGCAAGCAGATTATCGAAGCGTTTTTCAACCAGCGATCGCAGAAATGCATGCACCTCCTGGACCTGATCGGTGGTTGCAGTTTTGCCTGTGCCAATCGCCCACACCGGCTCGTATGCAATGACAAGACCGGACAGTGCTTCAGAGGAGAAGCCTTCTAACCCCTTCGTGACCTGTTTGTCAAGAACAGAAAAGGTTTCGCGGGCTTCCCGCTGAGTTTCGGTTTCTCCCACGCAAAAGACGGGGACTAATTGATGCTGAAGCGCTGCCCGGATTTTGGCATTCACCGATTCATCGGTATCTCCAAAATACTGCCGCCGCTCGGAATGACCAATGATCGCATATTGGCAGCCGATATCTGAAAGCATTACCGGAGATACTTCACCGGTATAGGCGCCTTCGTTTTTCCAGAAAAGGTTCTGCGCGCCAAGAGCAACATTTGTTCCTTTCACGACTTCGGCGACAGGCGCCAGTGCGGTGAAGGGAGGTGCGATCATGACATCGACATCCACCGCGGATGTGCACTGAACCAGCTCCCTGGCGGTTTCAACAGCCTCTGCCACGGTTTTGTACATTTTCCAGTTGCCTGCAATAAGCGGCTTGCGAAGGGTCGGGTTCATCAGAGCTGTTCTCCTATCATTGCGGCCAGGTCGACCATCCGCGTGGAATATCCGGTTTCATTGTCATACCAGGACATGACTTTGACCATGTCCTGAACGACAAATGTTGAGATTGCGTCCACAATGGATGAATAGGCCGATCCATTGAAATCAGAGGAGACCAGCGGCAGATCGCAATAGGACAGAATTCCGGAAAGGGATCCCTGGGCCGCTTCTTTCAGGGCGCCGTTGACGTCTGCCACGGTAACGCCGGATTTTTCGATGGTTGCGACGAAATCCACGATGGAAACGTTGGGAGTCGGAACCCGGATGGCAAGACCATTCAATTTGCCGGTCAATTCCGGAAGCACCAGGGAAACGGCCTTGGCTGCGCCGGTTGTGGTCGGAATCATGGACAGGGCCGCCGCTCTGGCCCTTCGCAGATCCTTGTGGGGGAAATCGAGCAGACGCTGATCCCCGGTATAAGAATGAATGGTTGTCATCAAACCGCAGCGGATGCCGAAGCTTTCCAGCAGCACTTTGGCTACCGGAGCCAGGCAGTTGGTCGTACAGGAGGCATTTGAGATAATATGGTGTTTCCGGGGATCGTAACTGTTGCCGTTAACGCCGAGAACAATGGTAATATCCGGATTCTTCGCGGGTGCGGAAATGATGACTTTTTTCGCGCCGGCAGCAAGGTGTTTGGATGTATTTTCCTTATCTGTGAAAAGCCCTGTGCATTCTGCGACAATATCAACACCCAGGTCCTTCCATTCCAGTTTGGCCGGATCCCTGATGCTGGTAACGGCAACGGTCTTTCCACCGACTTCAATCGTGCCGTCTTTGCCGGTAACCGCCACAGGCAGCTTTCCATGAACCGAATCATAAGCCAGAAGGTGCGCCATGGTCGCGGCATCGGTAAGATCATTGATGGCCACAACTTCAACATCGGAACGGTTCATCGCCGCTCTGAAAACCAGTCTTCCAATTCGACCAAAACCATTTATCCCCAACTTGATGCTCATAAAAAAACCTCCTTCAAAAGATTATCAGAATAAAAATCCAAAGGCAGCGGAGCGGAAGCTTTCACTTCCGTTCATTGTCTTTACGATGATTCCCCCCGTTTGTTGCCTTTTAATATCCCGCTTGCCAGTGAAATACTCTTTTTCCCTGAGGTTTCCAGGGTAATCGCCAGCTTGCTGAGTTCGGTATCTTTACGCAGGTGAAGCGCCTTGATCAGGACAGGAAGATTCACCCCGGAAAGGACTTCGATGCGTCCTTCTTCCAGAAAGGAATAGCTGATATTTGATGGTGTTCCGCCAAACATGTCCGTAAGGATCAGAACGCCGTTTTTCTGGTCCACTTTTTTGATGCCTGCCGCAATTTTTGCGCGAAGTTTTTCAGCCTCTTCGTTTAGATCAATGGAAATGGACTCCAGGTGCTCCGGCCGGTTGCCAAGAATGAATACGGCGGCTTCGATCAGGGCATCACCAAGACAGCAATGGGTTACAATAACAATCCCTATCATGAACTCTCCTGTTTAACGGCCATGATGGACCCGATAAACCGATCAATCTTTGGAGTATCGGGGTCCGGTGGACGGATGATGAATAATATTCCGCTTTAATCAGCCACGGAACCGATGGTATTATTAAATTTCCCAATTATGTCAGTAAAATATCCCGGTGATGAACCTCGATATGTTTCGACGGATACTGGTTTTCCAGATGGTTGCCGATGGCTTCGGCAACTGCTACGGATCGGTGCCTTCCCCCCGTGCATCCCACTGCCAGGGTCAGGTAGGCCTTGCCTTCTTTTTCGTACAAGGGGATAAGATATATGACCAGATCGAGATACCGTCTCATAAATTCCTGACACTCCGCATTGTCCAGGACATGGGATTTAACGATGTGTGACGTTCCATCCAGAGGTTTTAGCTCCGGCACATAATAAGGGTTGGAAATAAATCGCACATCCATAACCAGATCCGCATCTTTAGGTATGCCAAATTTAAAGCCAAAAGACAACACCGTAATATGGATGGAAGACAAGACCCCGCTTTTCTGGGCAATGTTCTGAATCATGGATTTGAGTTCATGAACATTACAGTAGGAGGTGTTGATAATCAGATCTGCAGCGGTTCGCAGATCCTTCAGTTGATCTTTCTCCATTCTGATGCTGTCAGTCAGATTTTTATTCCGTGACAGCGGGTGATGTCTCCTTGTCTGACTGTATCGATGAATCAGGATGTCTTCATCGGCCTCAAGAAAAAGGATCTTGAACGCATAGCCCTGGATTCTCAGGGATTCAAAGATCGCAGCATGGCTGACCAGAAAACCTTTTTCACGAACATCCATGACAAAGGCCAGCCCGGCCATCTTGAAATCACGCTCGATGGGAAGTTCCAGAAATTTGGGCAGGAGGGCAACCGGCATGTTGTCAACACAGTAGTATCCGGCATCTTCAAGAGCTGCGATGGCAGTGCTTTTTCCGGAACCGGAATACCCGGTGATGATGATGATATTATGCGTTTTCACGAATGGCTTTGCTAGAATTCTTCATCTTCTGCCTGAATAATGGAAATCACGTCATCAGGGGTCTGCGCACGAAGAAGCTTTTCTTTGAACGGTTCATTTTTTAACATTCTGGCGATTCTTGCCAGTGCTTTCAGGTGAAGACCCGTCGAATTTTCAGGCGTTATCAGCATGAAAAACAAGTGAGCCGGCCGGCCATCCAGTGTGTCATAGTCGACCCCTTTTCTGCTTAACCCGAAACCCATTACCAGTCCGTCCAGGGATTTGAGTTTACCGTGAGGAATACCGATTCCCATTCCAATGCCGGTGCTCCCCAGTTGTTCGCGCTCCATCAGAACCTGAACCAGTTCCGGACAGTTAATGCCGATAATCCGGGCAACCGGGGCGGCCAGTTCTTCAATAAGCCCTTTTTTATCCCGGGAGCTTAAATTGGTGAGAATTGCATCTCGATGTAATGCATCTAGTATTTTCATAGTCCTGGGGTTCTTTTAAAAACGGCCGGTTGCGGATAAAAACCGCATGTAGACCCGCAACCGGCCGAAACAGGATTAATTGCTGGGCTGGATTAGCCCGTAGTCACCATCCTTGCGCCGATACAGCACATTGACACGTTCAGATCTGGCATTTGTGAATACAAAAAAATGATCTTCCAGAAGATCCATCTGCATAATGGCTTCTTCCACGTCCATGGGTTTATAGTCGATGTGCTCCACGATCACCTGGCCGCGTTCTTCGGAGTCTACGTGAAGCAGATTCTCCACAGCAGAAGGTTTCACCCTGGCCTTGGAGCCCGTTCTTCTTTCCCGTGTCTTATCCTTGTTCTTTTTGATCTGTTTTTCCAGTTTGTCCAGAACCATGTCAATGGCGGAATACATATCCACGGTTTCTTCCTTGCCGTAGATATTGAGCCTGTCGCCAACGATATTAATTTCCGCAATGTGTCTGAATTTTTCAACAGACAACACAACGTTGGCTTCAGCGGGGTTGTCCAGAAACTTGTCAAAACGATCCAGTTTGTGGCTGACATATTGTGACAAATTGTCCGATGGATCGATATTTTTAAAAGTTACAGATGTTTGCATAAAATCTCCTTTTCCTGTTCGCTATTTGTCGAAGGTGGGATCAAAATTGCCTGCGTCTGCTGGAAGGTAACACTTTCAGCATTTCCCGATATTTGGCCACAGTCCTTCGTGCTACTTTGATGTTGGCGGCTTCTAACATTTCCGAAAGCTGCTGATCGCTGTAAGGATTTTTTGTGTCTTCACCGCCAATGATTTGCTTGATCTGATTCAGCACACTGGCAGAGGCAATCGCATCCCCGTGCATTCGGTTAATAGAGCTGTTAAAGAAAAATTTCAATTCAAAAATACCCTGTGGGGTGTGTGCATATTTATTGGTGGTTACCCGGCTGATGGTGGATTCATGCATCCCGATATCATCGGCGATGTCCCTGAGAACCATTGGTTTCAGATGTAAAATCCCTTTTTCGAAAAATTCCCGCTGATACCGCAAAATGCTTTCCATAACCTTATAAATCGTCTTCTGACGTTGATGAATGCTGCGAATGAGCCAGGTGGCAGATCGCATTTTTTCCTGAACATAATCCCGGGTCTGGTCAGATATGTTTTTTTTATGCTGGATGGCGTCCTTATAAAACGAATTGACTTTGAGTTTTGGCATGCCATCATCGTTCAGGACAACCACAAAATCATCGTCCACTTTGTAAACATAAATATCGGGGGTGATGTATTGGGGGGACTCGGAGCCAAACAGACGTCCGGGCCTGGGCTCCAGACCCTTGATGATGTCAACGGCCGAGACGATGTCTTCAATAGAGAGCTTCAGGGCCTTACTGATGGCTTTATAGTTTTTTCTCTCCAGATGGTGAAGATGGTTGGTAATAATATCAACAACCGGTGTTCCTTCCAGGTTGAAATGCCTGGCCTGGATCAGCAGACATTCTCTGAGATCCCGCGAACACACGCCGACAGGATCAAATGTCTGCAGCATCTGTAGAACCTCAACGGCTTTTTCCGAAGAGGATTGACTTGCCTGGACAAGCTCATCCAGGCTCAGTTCAAGATAACCATCCGCGTTGAGGTTGCCGATGATCAGGCTGCCGAGGTTTTCCACCTCCGGATCCGGAAATGTCATCAGCAATTGCCAGGATAGATGGTCCTGCAGCGATTCTTTCTGAGCAATAAATGACTCGTAATTGGGAGCGTCTTTTTTCTCGGTTTCCGAGGTGACTCTTCCCGATGAGCTGTATTCATTGATCAGACTGCTCCAATCCGTATCTTCAACGGTTTTATGATCTGAAATTTCACCGGGTATTGAGCCGATGTCTGCAGGGATGATTTCAGGGGCTTCTTCAGTCTGATCCGTTGCAGCGTCTTCGAGCGTCTCTTCAAGAGCAGGGTTTTCCTGAAGCTCCTGATGAATGGTCTCTAAAAGCTCCAGCCGTGACAGCTGCAAAAGCTTAATGGCCAGTTGCAACTGAGGGGTCATGATCAGCTGCTGGGATAATTTCAGTTGTTGGCGTAATTCAAGAGCCATCTGGTATCTGGTTATGGGTTATGGATTAAAGCGTAAATTCGTTCCCCAGATAAATGCGGCGACAAACTTCACTGCACGCAATCTGCTGGGGAGTCCCGGCTTCAATAATTTCTCCACTGCTTAAAATGAATGCTTCATCACAGACGCCTAGCGTCTCACGGACATTGTGGTCGGAGATCAGTATGCCGATTCCGAGTTCTTTTAAATGGTCAATGATGGCCTTGATGTCTATGACTGCAAGCGGGTCAATGCCTGCAAAAGGTTCATCCAGAAGAATGAATGCCGGATTGGTGGAAAGCGCCCGGGAGATTTCAAGCCGCCGTTTTTCTCCCCCGGAAAGCAACGCGGCTTTCTGCTGCGACAGATGCCTTATTCCCAATTCATCCAAAAGCCTTTCCGCCCGGATTTCCTGTTCGGAGTGGGAAATCTGCTGATGTTCCAGAATCGCCATCAGATTATCCCATACCGTCAGTTTTCGGAATATGGATGTTTCCTGAGGAAGATACCCAATTCCCTTGCGGGCTCGAATATGAATGGGAAAAGACGTTACATCTTCTTCATTGAGAAAGATTTGACCGGAATCGGGTTTAAGCAGGCCGACAGCCATATAGAATGTCGTTGTTTTGCCAGCCCCGTTCGGGCCGAGCAACCCCACCACCTGGCTGCTGGCGATATTCATGCTGACGGAATTGACAACCCGTTTCCCGTCAAAGGTCTTAATCAGGTTCTTCAGTGACAATACGGCCATAGTCCGGATGACTTCAAGTGAAGGGTGTCAGGGTTTTTTATCAAGCTCGCCGGAATAAAAAACCGCCTCTACCTGCTTTTCTTTACTGCGCTCAACGACAACGCGGTCCTCATTGACATAAAAAGTAATTTTCTCGCCGGATACATAGTTGTTGCCGCTGGTTACTTTGGAACCGGGCCCGCTCAGGACGACCACTTTTGAAGCCGGAGTATATTCAGCCGTACTGGTATAGGCTGTACGATTTTCAGATCGAATCACCACGTTTCCGGTAGCCACCACTTTTTTGATGGATTCATCGCCGGTGTCTTTCTTTTCCTTGTTTTCAGACGCTTTACTGTAATAAATTCTGAGCTTCTCTGCCGTGATCAGGGTCGTTCCCTGTGAGGCGCTGACATTGCCGGTAAATTCCGCATAACTGGCTTCATTATAAGCCACAAGGTTATCGGCTTTAATCTGAATATTGCTGTTATCATTGCCTTTATCAAATGCGGATACATTCAGGTTCGGTATCGACATCGCTGTGAACACCATCAGGACTTTCAGCACAATCAACTGCCATTGGCGGCGATGGTTTAGGCTAAATGGGATTTTCACGCAACAATACCTCAACATTTCGTTGAAACCAGGTCTGGTTGGCGGTTAAGTCATATTTCATGGAATCTGCTGTTAATTTGACGGCGTCTCCAATGATTTTTACGGGAGTGGACGAAAAAAGAATCCGTCGACCGTGATCATAATTCATCTGTTCGGTTTCAAGCGTGTAACTGGAATAAGTCAATACCACCTGGCCGGTGACTTCAATATCCTTGGTCTCGGTTTTCAGCATTCCCCGGCTTGCAGTCAACTTGACCTCTTTGCCGTTATTTACAAAATAAACGACTGTGACATCTTCTAACATCAATTGTTTGCTTTCGTCAATAACATGGGCGGCTCTGGCGTCCAAAATCCATTCCTTGATCCCATCCCGCGTGGAGACCTGATGAACGTTGCCGATAGCCAGGCTGGCATTTTGCTGGATGGACGTAATCAATTTGACAGGGTCTTGACTCAGATAGCGGTTTTTTATGAAAATCCCTGCAAGAATCCCCGTTGTGATCACGCTGAAAGCGACCAGGGCAAACGTGATCCTGTTTCTTGAGCGATTCGTGCGATGGAATGAGATCATTTGGAAATGCCGTAATCCGTCATCATACCATAAAGCGGCTGATAACATTATCCCACTGGTTTTTGGCCTTTAAAACCGCCTCACAGATCTCCCTTACCGCTCCTTTTCCTCCGGTCGCACGGGTAACCATATCGGCATGGGAGCGGATCAGTTCGTGGGCATCGGCCACAGCAATGGAGACGCCGGAATTTTTCATCAGCGGCAGATCCATAATGTCATCGCCGACAAAAGCAATCTCCTCCGCCAAAATACCGGTTTGCTGATAAACAGCGTTCAGAACCTCTGTTTTCGTTGAAAGCCCATCAAAAATCAGAGAAATTCCCAGGTTTTCGCATCGATGAAGGAGGGCTTTGGAACGCCTCCCTGTGGCGATTCCCACCTGAACGCCGGAAAGCATCAACAGGCGGATGCCTAAGCCGTCCTTGACATTGAACACCTTGATCTGTGAACCCGTATCATCGTATATGATGCTGCCATCGGTCAGGACTCCATCGACATCCAGCAACAACAGTTTGATTTTTTTTAATTTATTTATCACAAGCGAATGATCCGTCTGCATGCTATTCACCCGCGGCGTTCACTTCAGCGACCACGCTGCGAATTGCAATCAGCCTGGAAATCAGGTCATAGAGGCGCGTCAGGGGCAGGGAATTGGGGCCGTCGCATCTGGCGCGATCGGGATCCGGATGCACTTCGATAAATATACCGTCTGCGCCTGCAGCAACAGCAGCCTTTGCCAGAAGGGGCGCGAATTCTCTCTGACCACCGGAGCTTTTGCCGGCGCCGCCCGGAAGCTGAACGCTGTGCGTGGCGTCAAATATGACCGGAAAGCCCGTGCCCTGCATGATTTTAATGCTTCGAAAATCCACGACTAGATTTGAATATCCGAACATACTTCCACGTTCTGTCAATAAAATCTGACGGTTTCCGGTCGATGTAATTTTGTCAACCACCTGAACCATATCCCAGGGCGACAGAAACTGGCCTTTTTTGATGTTAACCGGTTTTCCGGTTCGAGCCACTTCCAGAATCAAGTCGGTTTGCCTGCATAAAAAGGCGGGGATTTGAATGATATCCAGAACCTGAGCAGCGGCTTCCACTTCCGATCGCGTATGGACATCCGATAGGATGGGAATGGACAATTCATTTTTGATGCTGGACAGGATTCGAAGGCCTTCAAGCATTCCCGGACCCCGGTAGGATTGCAGCGATGTCCGATTGGCCTTGTCATAAGAGGCTTTAAAAACAAACGGAATTCCCAGCTCGCCGGTCATCTGTTTCAGAAAACGGGCAATGGATAGCGTGGTGTCGTGGTCTTCGATGACACAGGGGCCGGCGAATAAGACCAGTCCACTGCCGGTGCCCATGGAGATTTCGGTGAATGGTGTCCGGATTTTCATGATTATTCACTGTTCTGATGAATGGGGTTGCCTGTCCGATATTTCAACTTTCCAATAATTTCATAGAGTTTTAATCTATAGCCCGAACAGGCAAAAGTCAAGAAATGATGATGGGTCTGAAATCATGTGGCAGAAAAAAACAAACCTTGATAAGCACCGGGTTAATTGATAATAATTGATGGCTTTGTAAAAAGTCCAATATCAGCGTTGAGCTGCATCCTTCGTCATTGCGGCGTAAACGTACCGGGGTTTATCTGAAAAGATGGATTGAAACGCAGTGGAAAGCAAGCTTAATCCTGTAAAATTTTTCCTTCGCCTGATGGTGCTGGGGCTGGTGGGGGCTATATTGATATCGGGTTGGTTCCTGTGGGGCCGGATAGAAGGGGAAAAACCCGCTATTAACACAGAAATCCCTTCTTTTCTGAATCCTTCCCAGGAATTGACGCTGAATGTGTCTGATGCCAAAAGCGGTATCCGAAAAGTATGGGTTGCTATCGAGCAGAACGGCAAGGAAACTATTCTTCGAAACGATCTTTATCCGCTGAAGGGGTCATCCGATTCTGCGCCTATCCATACGATGTCTGTTCCCGTCAAGCTGGATGTCAAAAAGCTGGGAATTACCGATGGCAAGGTCATATTCCGGGTCATGGTCCGGGACAATTCCTGGCGAAGCTGGTTTCACGGCAATAAAACAGAGATCGAAAAAGAGGTGATGATTGATACGCGGCCTCCTGAAATTGTGGTTCTGAACCGGGTTTGCTACCTGAATCAGGGGGGGGCGGGCCTTGTCATCTACCGTCTCTCGGAACCCTGTCCGGTCAATGGCGTGATGGCCGGGGACCAGTTTTATCCGGGGCAGGCCGGGTATTTCAGCGATTCGGGAATCCATCTTGCCTTTATTGCACTGAATCATCATCAGGGGCCGGGAACCGAACTTTTCATCAAGGCGATCGATCAGGCGGGGAATGCGACGCGAACCGGTTTTACGCATCATATCAAGCGAAAGATTTTCAAAAAAGACGCCATTTCCTTGAGCGACAGTTTTTTGAGCCAGAAAATGCCTGAATTTGACGTTGAGATTTCCCCGGACAGTCAGAACCCCATGCTGGCCAGGTTCATCAAGGTCAACCGGGAGCTGCGCGAGACCAACGAACAGAAGATTTCATCCCTGGTTGCATTCAGCGGCAATAAAATGTACTGGGAAGGAACCTTTATCCGGCTTCCCAATTCCGCTCCCAGGGCCGGATTCGCAGATCACCGGACCTACTTGTACGCGGGTAAAGAGGTGGATCAACAGGATCATCTTGGTGTGGATCTGGCATCCCTCCAGCATTCTCCGGTTCCCGCCGCCAACAGCGGCAGGGTGGTGTTCACCGATTTTCTGGGAATCTATGGCAAGACGGTTCTGCTGGAACATGGATTCGGTTTGTTCAGCATGTATTCCCACCTCAGCAGCTTTAATGTCACGGTAGGGCAGACGGTTTCCAAAAACGACGTTCTCGGATATACGGGCAGCACCGGCATGGCGGCCGGAGACCACCTGCACTTTGCCATGCTGGTCCGAAATACCTTTGTCAACCCGATTGAATGGTGGGATGAAGGGTGGATAAAAAACAACATCACCGACAAAATAAAAGAAGTGCAATCCACCTATAAGTGATGATAGGTCCGGGTGGTCAGGCTGAAAATTTCGGCAAGGAGCCTTCAAGTCTGTCTGCCTTAACCTGTTTTTCTATTGGAGAATTTTCGTTTATGAAACAACACAAAGTTACCAAGACTTATAAAGAAATCAACGATAAAATCAGATCCGGCGAAGTGGTTGTGGTCACCGCCGAAGAAATGACGGATATTGTCAAACAGCAGGGCCCGGTTGAAGCCGCCCGGTATGTGGATGTGGTGACGACCGGAACTTTTGCACCCATGTGTTCATCCGGCGCATTCATCAATTTCGGCCATTCGACGCCCGGCATCAAGGCGTCCAAGGTCTGGTTGAACAATGTGCCGGCTTATGGCGGCATTGCGGCTGTGGATTGTTATATCGGCGCCACGGAACCCTGTGAAGATGACCCGCTGAACAAGGTTTATCCGGGCGAGTTCAATTACGGAGGCGGGCATGTGATTCAGGACCTGGTGGCTGGAAAGCGGATATTCCTGAAAGCCACGGCCTATGGCACGGACTGTTATCCCAACCGGTATGTTGAAAAGGAAATCACGCTTCAAACCCTTCCCAATGCCGTGCTCTGCAATCCCAGAAATGGATACCAGAATTACAACTGCGCCGTGAATCTGACCAAAAAAACCGTTTATACGTACATGGGGACCTTGAAACCCCGGGCCGGAAACGCCAACTACAGTACGTCGGGTTCGCTAAGCCCCCTGTTCAACGACCCTTATTACCAGACCATCGGACTGGGAACACGGATATTTCTGGGCGGTGCGGAAGGCTATGTGACCTGGCACGGAACCCAGCACAAGCCTGCTGCCAAACGGACCGATAAAGGGGTTCCGATCACCCCTGCCGGAACCCTGTGGGTCATGGGAGATCTAAAAAAAATGAGTCCCCGGTGGCTGGTGGGCGTGAGTATTCTGGGGTATGGTTGTTCGCTGGCGGTCGGTCTGGGAATTCCGATTCCGGTTTTGAATGAGGAAATAGCCGGATATACCGGAGTTGCGGATGAAGAGATCTTTACCCAGATTCTGGATTATGGCCATGATTACCCCAACGGCATCTCCCGAAGCCTGGGCCAGGTCAGTTATGCGGAGCTCAAAAGCGGACTGATCCAGTTAAACGGCGTGGATGTGCAAACCGTTCCGTTGTCCAGTATGGTCCGGGCCAGGGAAATCGCGGCAACTCTGAAGGAATGGATTTGCCGCGGCGAATTCATGCTGGGAGAACCGCAGTTTACCCTGCCAATCTAATCAAAAGGATGAAGCTCAATGCAGATATTGGGCATTTTACGAAGCCATCAAAGGAGGAGGGCACATGAGTACCATGCCGGAAAAGGAAAAAGCCGTTGATGCGGCGATGAGTCAGATAGAGCGCCAGTTCGGTAAGGGTTCTATTATGAAGCTGGGAAGCCGGATCGTTCAGGACATTCCTACGATTCCCACCGGGTCTCTGGCCCTGGACAAGGCCCTTGGCGTCGGCGGCCTTCCCCGGGGAAGGGTGGTGGAAATATTCGGTCCGGAATCATCCGGAAAAACCACACTGGCCCTTCATGCGCTTGCCAGCGCTCAAAAACAGGGAGGAATCGCCGCCTTCATCGATGCCGAACATGCACTGGACCCGATTTATGCACGCAAGCTCGGAGTCAATTGTGATGAAATGCTGATTTCCCAGCCCGATACCGGGGAGCAGGCCCTTGAGATCGCCGATATGCTGGTGCGAAGCGGCGCCATCGATATCGTGGTCATTGACTCTGTGGCAGCGCTGGTTCCGCGGGCGGAAATCGAAGGAGAAATGGGGGATTCCCATATGGGGCTTCAGGCCCGGCTCATGTCCCAGGCCCTGAGAAAACTGACCGGAACCATCAGCAAAACCATGACCTGCGTGATTTTCATCAACCAGATCCGCTCTAAAATCGGCGTGGTTTTTGGAAATCCTGAAACCACGACCGGCGGCAATGCATTAAAATTTTATGCCTCTGTCCGGCTTGATATTCGGCGCACCAGCCCTATCAAGGATGCACAGGAACAGATGGGGTACCGCACCAAGGTTCGGGTTGTTAAAAACAAACTGGCCCCGCCATTCCGGGAAGCAGAATTCGATATTCTCTATGGCGAAGGCATTTCCGCGGCAGGAGATCTCCTGGATGTCGGTGTCGAGGTGGGCGTCATTGAAAAAAGTGGTTCCTGGTATGCCTATCAGGGGGAGCGGATCGGGCAGGGCCGGCAGAACGTCAAGGCCTATTTCGTGGAGAATCCGGAGACTTATCAATCCATTCTGATCCGGGTCAGGGAAAGCATGGGGCTTGTTGTCAAGAAGGAAGAGGCGTCTAAACAACCAACCAAGGCTGAAGGCTGAAGATAAAAGATGGAGCCATCTATGACGGGCGACGAGATACGCACACAATTCCTGGAATATTTTAAAAAACATTCACACCAGCAGGTCAGAAGCTCTTCCCTGGTTCCCCAGGATGATCCGACCCTGCTGTTCACCAATGCGGGCATGGTCCAGTTCAAGCGCACATTTCTCGGAGAGGAAAAACGCGGGTATAACCGGGCCGTGACTTCCCAGAAATGCGTCCGGGCAGGCGGCAAGCACAACGATCTTGAAAATGTCGGTTATACGGCCAGGCATCACACGTTTTTTGAAATGCTGGGAAATTTTTCATTCGGAGATTATTTCAAGGAAAAAGCCATTGAATTTGCATGGGATCTGATGATCAACGGCTATGGCCTGCCGGCGGATAAACTGTATGCATCCGTGTATCTGGATGATGACGAGGCCTACGGTCTGTGGCACAAGAACATCGGCCTTCCGGAAGAGCGGATTGTCCGGTTCGGCGAAAAGGACAATTTCTGGGCCATGGGAGATACCGGCCCCTGCGGCCCCTGTTCGGAAATCCTGATCGACCGGGGCGAGCGCTATGGATGCGGACAGCCGCAGTGCCAGGTGGGGTGTGATTGCGATCGGTATCTGGAGATCTGGAATCTGGTGTTCATGCAGTTCAACCGGGATGAAACCGGCAAAATGACGCCGCTTCCCAAACCCAGCATCGATACGGGCATGGGCCTTGAGCGGATCGTCTCCGTTGTTCAGGATGTGCCCACCAATTATGACACTGATCTGATCATGCCCATCATGAAGGCGGCGGAGACCCTCTGCGGGAAACGCCTGGGGGATTCCCATGAAAGCGATGTGGCCATGAAGGTCATTGCAGACCACAGCCGCGCCGCCGCATTTCTGATCGGGGACGGGGTCCTGCCGTCCAATGAGGGCAGGGGATATGTCCTTCGGCGGATCATGCGGCGGGCCATCCGGTATGGCCGGAACATCGGTCTGACCCGGCCGTTTCTTCACCAGACCGCAGGGGCTGTCTGCGATCTCATGAAACCGGCCTACCCGGAGCTTTCCGATGCCTTTGCCTTCATCGCCAATGTCATTCAGAACGAAGAACGACGGTTTTCCGAAACCCTGGACAATGGCCTCAAACTCTTGAACGACACCCTTCAGGACATGAAGGCCAAAGGCCAGACAGAGGTTCCCGGAAATGTGGTTTTCAAACTCTACGACACGTTCGGGTTTCCGGTGGACATTGTCCGGGACGTGATTCGGGATGAACGCATGAGCGTGGACATGACCGGTTTTGAATCTGCTATGGAAGCCCAGCGGGTCCAGTCCCGGTCTGTTGTAAAATTCGCCAGCGCAGGCGATGCGTTTGTACAGCTTTCAGCCGGCGGCATCCGTCCGGAGTTTGTGGGCTATCGCCAGCAGTCGTGCATGGCGACCGTGCTGGTTCTGGCAAAAGAGGGCCGGGAAATTCCGGAAGCCTCGGCCGGAGAGCGCATCGATATCGTTACCGCCATCACCCCGTTTTACGGCGAATCCGGCGGACAGGTCGGGGATGTCGGAACCCTTACCGGCGGCGAATCAAATCCCGGACTTGAGATCCGGGTGACCGGCACCCTGAAGGACCCGGCTGGAATCATCATTCATCAGGGAACGGTTCTCTCCGGATGCATTCGAAAAGGAGATGCCGTTACCCTTACGGTGGATGCCGTTCAGCGCGAAGCCACGGCATGCAACCACACGGCAACCCATATTCTTCATGCCGCCCTGCGCAAGGTGCTTGGAGGCCACGTCAAGCAGGCGGGATCACTGGTCAGCGCTGAAAGGCTTCGCTTTGACTTTACCCATTTTTCCCAGGTGGATGCCGATTCCCTGGACCAAATCGAGAGAATGGTGAATCAGCGGATTCGGGAAAATGTTCCGGTGCATATTGAGGAGATGGATGCCGAAGCAGCCTTTAAATCCGGGGCCACCGCGTTGTTTGAGGAAAAATACGGAGACCGGGTCCGTGTCATTTCGCTGGAGACTTTCAGCAAGGAACTCTGCGGCGGCACGCATACGCAGCGCACCGGCAACATCGGAATGTTTAAAATCATTTCAGAGGCCAGCGTGGCTTCCGGGGTCCGGCGCATTGAAGCCGTTACCGGAGAAGTGGCCATGGACCATGTTCTGAAATCGTTCCGCATGATCCAGGAGAGCGCCGCGCTTCTGAAAATCAAGCCCGAAGAGATCCCCTTTCGCATTGAAAAAATGCTCTCCCTCCAAAAAGCCCTTGAGAAAGAAGCGGAAAAGCTCAAATTGCAACTGGCGACAGGGTCGATGCATGCGGCGATGGATGACATTCAGACGATTCAGGGCATTTCGGTTCTGGTGAAAAAAGTCTCGGCCGATTCACCGACAGCACTTCGGGAGATGGGGGATCAGTTCAAGGACAAAATCCGGTCCGGGGTCGTGGTTTTGGGAAGCGTGGCAGCCGGAAAAGTCCTTTTGATCGCCCTGGTCTCCAAGGACTTGATCAAGCGGTTTCATGCCGGTAATATCGTCAAGGAGATTTCGGCTGTTGTCGGCGGCAGCGGCGGCGGTAGACCTGACATGGCTCAGGCCGGAGGCTCACAGCCTGAAAAACTGGATGAGGCCCTTAAAAAGGCCATCGAGGTGATTGGCAGAGGGTAAATCCTGCCGTATCCGCCTGTGTTTTACCAAGGCCCCGATGGGATGTCCCTCCGGGGCCTTGTGTTTATTTGATTGGAACTCCCGATGACATCGGATCGCATTGCTGTGCGCGGCGCCAGACAGCACAACCTTAAGAATATTGATGTGGACATTCCCAGAAACCGGCTGGTTGTGATCACCGGCCTGTCGGGCTCCGGGAAATCCTCTCTGGCATTTGATACCTTGTACGCCGAAGGCCAGCGCCGGTATGTGGAATCCCTGTCCACGTATGCGCGCCAGTTTCTGGAGCGCATGGAAAAGCCGGATGTGGATTTTATTGAAGGTCTTTCCCCGGCCATTGCGATCGAGCAAAAAACCGCAAGCCATAATCCCCGGTCAACCGTTGGGACGGTAACGGAAATCTATGATTATTTAAGGCTGTTGTTTGCCAGGGTCGGAATCCCTCACTGCCATCGGTGCGGAAAACCGATTGTCAGCCAGAGCCTGGATCAGATGGTGGACCAGTTGATGTCCCTGGATTCGGGCACGCGAATCATTCTACTGTCGCCGCTGGTGTCAAGTGAGACCGGCGGGCACGAAAAACTGTTCAAACAGCTTGTTCGACAGGGGTTTTCAAAGGTTCGCGTGGACGGCGCGCTCCGGGATATTGAAGAAATCGGCGTCCTGAATAAAAAGGCCAGGCACACGATCGATGTGGTGGTGGATCGCCTGATCATCAAGCCGGGGCTTCAAAACCGCTTGGCCGACTCCTTGGAGCTGGCCCTGTCCCAGTCCGGCGGCCAGGCGGTGATTGATATTACGGGCCAGGAACCAGTTCTGTTCAGCGAGAAAGCCGCTTGTGTCGCCTGCGGGGTCAGTTATTCGCCGTTTTCACCTGCCAGCTTTTCCTTTAATTCCCCGCATGGGGCCTGTCCCCGGTGCGATGGGCTGGGCTCGACAACTGTCGTGGATCCGGATCTCATCATTCCCAATCCGGAACTGTCCCTGAGGGAGGGTGCGGTAACGCTCTGGGCAAAACGCGATTCCTTTCATTTCATCGAATTTCTGGATGCCCTGACTGCCGCTTACGGGACGGACATCTATACCCCTTACCGGTTGCTTCCGGAGCCATTCAGGCAAGCCCTGCTCTACGGTTCAAAAGACGTTCCCATCAAATTCCATATCGAACGCAATGAACGCCGCATTTTTTATGCCAGGCCGTTTGAAGGCATTGTCCCCAAACTGGAGCGCCGTTACAGGGAGACGGATTCGGCCTGGTCCAGGGAGGAAATCCAGCAGTACATGAGTTTTCGTCCTTGTCCGGAATGCAAGGGGGCAAAGCTGAGTGCGGCAGCACTTTCGGTTCGGATTCAGGGGCGGAACCTGAGCGAACTGACTGCGCTTTCCATCGGCAGGGCGCTGGCGTATTTCAGTGAACTGACGCTGACAGGTCGGCAAAAGGTGATCTCCGAGAGAATTCTCAAGGAAGTGATCGAGCGCCTTGGGTTTTTGAGCCACGTCGGGCTTTCGTATCTGACCCTGGACCGGTCCGCCAGCACCCTTTCTGGCGGAGAGAGCCAGCGCATTCGCCTGGCTACGCAGATCGGCTCCAAACTGACCGGTGTTCTCTATGTCCTGGATGAGCCCAGCGTCGGTCTTCACCAGCGGGACAATCAACGGCTGCTGTCCGCCCTGGAGCAGATGCGGGATCTGGGGAACACCGTGCTGGTTGTGGAACATGATGAAGAGACCATTCGCGCAGCCGATTATGTCGTGGATATGGGGCCGGGCGCCGGCATTCTGGGAGGAGAAGTCATGTTTTCGGGAACACCGCAACGCCTGGCTCAGGACAGCCGGTCACTGACCGGACAATATCTTTCGGGCAAGAAGAGAATCGAGGTTCCATTAAAGCGCCGGTCCGGCAACGGCAGCCGGATCGTTATTGACGGCGCTTCCGGAAACAATCTCAAACACATCCGCGCGGAGATTCCCCTGGGATGCCTGGTCTGCGTCACCGGGGTGTCGGGATCCGGAAAGTCCACTCTGGTGCTGGAAACCCTTTACAGCGCACTGATTCAGCGCTTGTATCATTCCCGGGTAACCGCCGGTCCCTACACCCGCCTGGAGGGGCTGGAGGCGATCGACAAGGTGGTCAATATCGATCAATCGCCCATCGGCCGAACGCCCCGGTCCAATCCTGCCACCTATACCGGCATCTTCACGCATATCCGCGATCTGTTTTCAAGAACCCAGGATGCCCGGCTCAGGGGATTCAAGGCAGGCCGATTCAGCTTCAATGTCAAGGGTGGACGGTGCGAGGCCTGCTGCGGGGACGGGGTTGTCAAGATCGAAATGCATTTTCTGCCGGACATCTATGTCACCTGTGATGTATGCCGGGGAAAGCGCTACAACCGGGAGACCCTGGAGATCCGCTACAGGGGAAAGCACATCGCCGAAGTTCTGGATATGACGGTCCATCAGTCGCTGGGTTTTTTCGAAAAAATACCGGCCATTCACTCCCGGCTTCAGACCCTGTCGGATGTCGGACTCGATTACATTCACCTGGGGCAGGCTGCAACCACCTTGTCCGGCGGCGAGGCTCAGCGGGTAAAGCTGAGCAGTGAGCTTTCCAAAAGAGGAACCGGAAAAACCCTGTATATTCTGGATGAACCCACAACCGGTCTTCATGTCGCGGATATCCAGAACCTTCTGAATATCTTGAATCGTCTGGTGGATGCCGGAAACACCGTGCTGGTCATCGAACATCAGCTGGATGTGATCAAATCCGCGGATTACCTGATCGACCTGGGCCCTGAAGGCGGGGACAGAGGCGGGGAGGTGGTCGGCTGCGGAACGCCGGAAGCCCTGATCCAGATTCCCGGCTCTCATACCGGGCAGTACTTAATACCCCACTTGCTTACCCCCACCTATGTAAAACAAATGTAATGCCGGAGAAACCGCTTTGCTTTTCCAGTGCTTTGTTCCAGAATGGCGAATCTGTTAAACGGCCGATCGCAATACTATCCTGAAAAACAATCCGTTATCAGATGCTGACTTAAAAATCATTACACGAGGAGCACTCTCAATCATGCATTATACCATATTCGATACGCCGGTCATCCGGACGCTGATGCGCTGGATTTCCCTGTTTGTCTTTAAAATGAGGGGGTGGCGTATTGAAGGCCGGTTTCCAGCCATTGCCAGGTATGTCCTGATTGCAGCCCCCCACACGTCCAATTGGGATTTTCCCATTACATTGTGCCTGACCTTTGCGCTTAAAGGCAAAATTTACTGGATGGGAAAAGACACGCTGTTCCGATGGCCGTTTGAAGGGATTTTCAAATGGCTGGGCGGGATTCCCGTAGATCGCTCCAAATCCAATAATATGGTCGGGCAGATGATTCAACAATTTTCTGCCAATGAGAACCTGGTTTTGACCATTCCGCCTGCGGGAACTCGCAGCCGTGTCATGAAATGGAAAACGGGTTTTTATTATATCGCCTTGGGCGCAAATGTCCCGGTTGTGCTCGGATTTCTGAATTATCGGACAAAGATCGGCGGTATCGGCCCCGTATTTCTTCCCACCGGCGATATCCATGCGGACATGCAGCAGATCAGAGCCTTTTATTCAGGGATTCACGGAAAGCATCCGGTGCAGGAAATATATGTCACGACGCCTTCCAGTCCTTTGATGCCTGCTGTTGAATTGCAGGAAGCCGGATGATCGTTCCGCCCCCCTCTTACCGCGCGAACATATCCATGTAGGTATTTGTGGTTGTAACTGTCGTAGCCGTGGCGAAAACCGACACCCCATGCGTGATAGGGGTAATTGGCGCTGGTGGAACTCGACCAGTACCAGGATGAGACGGTGTTGGGGAAGTATTTCGTGTTGATGGATGGATTCGTGCTTCTTGGATCGGACAGATAGGCCAACTCCTTGATGGTGGGAAGACGCCAGTCCGAATACCCTCCAAAATGCGCGTGGTTCATTGCGTTGATGAAGGCTTCGGTATTTATGCCATTGCCCGGGGTGCCGGCGTCACCGCCGTTGGTGTCCGGATTGCTGTCATACCAGGTGTAAGTATTGTCTGCATCATTGGGATCATCATAATTGCTGATCCCATCCATATTTCTTTTTATTTCCCAGATCAGTCCGGTTGCGTTGTCTTTTACCATGATCCATGATGTGGCGGAAGCCGGCAGGGGGTTGCCGGCGCTGCTCAGCTTGGTGTAGGAGGGTGGAGTATAGTCCGCGTTTCGGCCAAAGGAAAGCGGATCCGGGGACGTGCAGGTGATTTTAGAAAAATGGTCATTGTACCGATTCTGGCTGGTTTCCGGGACGGGACCGGCAAAAGAATAAGCTGAAAGTGCCCACAGTATAAAACAATACAAGAACCATCCCCGTATCGTTTTTTTCATGATGCCTCCATCGAAACCTATTACTTAAGACAAAATTCCTGAATCAGATGTGACCTTTTACCTTTATATCGATTATCATATTTATTGATTAAATCAAGATATTTATAAATAAATCAACAAAATGCCCCCGGAATTGAGCCCTGGACGGAAAATCATTGCAATTGCAGTGATGCGGATGTCAGCCGTAATTTTATTGACAACACCCCGAAACTTGCATATATGCCTTCAACAAGCCGGAGTGGTGAAACTGGTAGACGCAGAGGACTCAAAATCCTCCGCTCGCAAGGGCATGTCGGTTCGATTCCGACCTCCGGCACCATTTAAAAATCAATGGGTTATCCATTATATTGGATAGCCTTTTTTTCTTTGATTTTGGTGATTGTGCCTAAAATTGTACTCATCTGATTTTTTAAACCGGGCTTGGAAAAATCGTGGATAAGTTCCGGCTTGGAGACGTAATCAAAGGCATTGAGAAATCCTGAATAGTCGATATCATCCAGAATGGGGGCAAGTTTTTTGTAAAGGTATGCCGCGTCCCTGATGATTCGCGGAAAGTGGAGGAATGTGTGAGGAATGTCATACATGGCGAGTGTATATATCAGATTATAAAGCTTCTGAGCCAGAATAGATTGCTGTTCATCCGGGTTGTCCGTATCGATCAACCCTCCCGGCATGGGCTTGTATTTTGAACCTTTCAGAAGCAACCGCAAGTATCCCCCGTCGGGCTTGGCCTGGGTAAACACCTGAATCCGGCTCTGGGTTGCCGCCTCTATACTTCTGACCGGAATGAATGCATGGTCGATAACATATTCACCCGTTTGTAAAATTTGTGCCAGGGTATCGCATAGGGATGGGTTTTTGACAATGTACGGCGCGGATGAATCGATCAGATCTCGCTCCATGCCGGCATGACAGTTTTCATAAACCCCTTCATGGATGTCTTTGAAGCCTGTTTCCAGACCCAGTGCGGTCAGCAACTGTACCAGAAAAGTTGTTCCCGCGCGACCGGTTCCGGTGATAATCACTTTGTGAACGGGATGTGCATGCGAATGGATTGTAAGTTTCAATGGCATCTCTTTATCTCCTTGATATTCCAATTCAATCATGCTGTTCTCACTCGCAAGGATCTTTATCGCCCGAACCTGCTTTGTTACTCATCTTGCTTTGAGCCCGGCGCGCCTTGATTTTTTCGCGAAGCGCATCGAGCTTTTTCTGCTGTTCGGGGGAAAGCTCAGTCTTCATGGCATCGATGCTCTGCTGGATGATCCGCTCTCGATCAGGTCTGATGCGATCCCGGAAGGCCAACAGCTCCCGGTGTGTCCGGCAGACAATTTCTTCGATCTGTTTCCTTTGAATGCCGCTCAACTCGAGTTCCTGGTCGAGCTTTCTGATGATAGATTTGGGAACTCTTGGCTGCTCCCGGATGAGGTTCGCGATAGCCTTTTCCCCGGCAATTTGCCAGGTCGCCAGCGCCCCCAGGAACACTCCCGAGCAAAACAGGGCAAAGAGACCCCCCCATAATTTAAACTTTTTCACAAGAAGACCCCCTTTCACATAATCCCGAATGTTTGGAAAAGATCCAGACTGGAGGAATCGCCCAGGATGAACCAGAAAATCTGGTATTGGGAATCCATGCCTGAAGTCATCAGATGAGCGGCCAGAACGGTCACGACGAGATAGCTCAAAAGCGCCAGACGCCAAACAAGGCGACCGGTATTGAGGCCATTGGGGGCCGGCATCCGTAAAGACGCACTTTCTTCCAGGATGCGCGCCATCACCTTATGATGAAAAAACGGCCCGGGTTCCACCGGTGATAAACTCCGGTGTGCCTGAATAAGGGCTTCTTCAATTCTTTGAATATCCCGATTATGCTTTTTCATGCATCACCTCTTCAGTCTCTGGCGCACCATCCTGAAGATCCAGGATGATTCGGCGCAGTTTCTTCCTTGATCTGTGGGCGCGAACCTTGACGGCAGTCACGCTCCAGTCCAGCAAAACAGCCGCCTCTTTTACCGGCAGCCCCTCCAGATGCACCAGCGTCACGACCATCCTGTCCTTGGCGGAGAGCCGGGCCAGAGCGTGATCCAGAATTTCAATAGCTTCCGCAGCCGCTGATTCGCGTTCGAATGTCTCATCGGACTGCACGGCCATCAAATTGTCCATCCAGTCTTGAGCCCCCTGCGACAGGTCGCCGGCAAGCACCTCTTTTTTCCGGTGGTGCTTTCGCCAGAAATCATGACAGCATCTTGCGGCAATTTTCGCCATCCAATGACCGAAAGGACCCGTTTGCGAGAAGGAACTTAAAGAGCGGAATCCTTCGACAAACGCGTCCTGGGCCACCTCATCCACCCGGCCTCTGGGGATGTGTTTGCCGACGATGCCGGCCACCAGCCGGGAATACCGGTGGACCAATACTTCAAAAGCATTGGTGTCTCCACCGAGAACCCGGCTGATGATCTCGAAATCCTGAGACTCGCCGCCCTGATAAGGTGGACTGTTGGACACGCTATTTCCCTGTCAACTCAAGCTTATCGGGCATGTGCGGCGATCCATTTATCCAGGTTCGCCAGTCTGGAATCGACGAAGTCCTTGACCTTGCCGGCGCGACTGTTGGCAAAGTGCTTCAATTGCTCCTTTTGTTCGGCGGTCAACACGGGCTTTATTTCATTCGCGATCCGGGCCCTCAACACCGCGGCCTGCACCTCCTGCTCGGAGACCCGTTGAGCCTCCTGTCTGACCGAACCTTCGGAATATACATCCGCCATTATCGCCTCCCGGAGGCTCTGTCTTGCTTCCACCATGCCGGCAATGATCTTTCCGATTTCATCCCGATGCTTTCCGAGGACGGATGCGATTTGCTTTTCCTGATCCGCATTGAGGGCCAGTTTTTCCAGCATCCCCAGAAACCCTCGCTCCCCATGGGACATGTTCTTCCCCGCTTGCTCAGGTACCGGCCCTTGTGGACCGGCAAAAACATTGCCAATTCCGACAAACGCAGTGATCACCACGGCCATGACAATACTGAATACTTTCATTTCTATCTCCTTATTATGGTTTCGAAGTTTCAACCGTTTTTTCATGAGCACATCAGCCGGCATGTTGCTCTTGATGGTTTAGTCGCATCCTGAGACCAAAAGGTTACATCGGGACAGAAAAAAAGTTGAAATCAGAAGCGGAATTCGGAACGCAGGCTGAGACTGAGTTAAAGGTTGGGATGGAAGCTGAAATCATAGGAATCAATGGTTTTGGCTGATGGTAGCCCCGCAGTCTTCATGGCTGTCTGAACCCGGTGTTTGTCCTTGGCTGCGACTTCTTCTTCATCGGTCGGCTTTTCATGAATGGTTATTACCTGTGTATTTAGGTTCGAGTCAAGTTACACATTTTTTCTTCAGTTTGTCAGTCTTGTAGTTTCAAGTATCACTTTTAATGACTGCATTTTGGAACTGATATCCCATAGATTAAAATAGCCATACGTGGTCCAACTCATCCCCTGATTTACCCTCGGTTTTTCTTTCCCTGACCACCTGCGCCGGAGTCCCGGCAACAACCATATTGGCAGGAACATCTTTGGTTACCACTGCGTGGGCCGCAACAATGGCCTGCTCTCCAATGGTTACGCCAGGCAGGATCATCGCGCCGGTATATATCTTGGCATATTCTCTTATAGTAACGGGTCTGTATTCACGGTTGATGTGCGACGCTTCGGAGTGACTGTGCGTGAATATTCTGACATCCTCGGCAATCCCCACTGAATTGCCGATGGATACACCGCCTTTGGAGTCAATAAAAACGCCTCGATTTAAAAAGACAAAATCGCCAACGTCCAGGTTCTGACCGAAATTGAAACGGAAATTCTCTTCCGCTGTAAAGCCTGCGCCGCATCGCTTGAAAAGGCGTCCCGCAATCAGCCTGCGGAAACGAATGCTGAAGTTGGCATTGATGCATATGGGTAGTTTGTCCAGTGCATCCCAAAGAAAATGAAGATAGCGCTGCACCGAAGTAAAAGGCATTTCCCGTGCCAGGGGGAGCAACTCCGAATAAAGGGTCATATCTTCCATCAGTTCTTTCGTGTACGCAGGCACATCGAGCAGGCGAAGAATATGCAGCACACCTTCCGTATCGAGGCCATCCTGAATAATAGCGCCAATCTCTTTCAGTTTGTCGTTGATCGCCGTCCCCATGAATATGCCATCCCTTTCGCTTCCGGAGTGTTCCGATACAGGTAACGCAACTTAAATTTACTGGAAAACATAGGCTCCCGTTCCGTCGATCGAGATCGTCCCCGTGATGGCGAAGTTCAGCTCGGACGGCCAGTTTGTGGCATAATCCATTGTGCACGTAGCGGCCGAGACATGTGACCGGAACCAGTCCGCAACGCTCTCGATCCATGGCGACCGGCCTTCACGTCGATCCCCCAGATCTGATCTGGTACGCCCGTAGAGACTCCACCCAAGGGCTGTCCACTTGTGATCGAATAGTCTGCCAACCCGAATGCAAGGGGAGGATCCCCCGAATAGGGCGCCAGAAAAACCTAATTGTCATGTTCCGTTGCGTCGAGCGTCACTTGCACCTGAACTCCATCATAATAAAGTGGTTCATCAAGAACGCCGTCAGGACTCATGCCCACAGCGAAATAAAAGGTGTAGTCGCCAACAGGTAG
>Ga0268283_1000443_pt1 | contig 27934 bp, 43 predicted proteins | sample saktaG_13_FD_190140 | JGI IMG/M metagenome (GOLD analysis project Ga0268283, IMG submission 190140) | Saline water microbial communities from Sakinaw Lake, British Columbia, Canada - sak_2013_06_06_36m | ecosystem: Environmental > Aquatic > Non-marine Saline and Alkaline > Saline ... | reverse complement strand
AGAAGGAGGAAAACTAACTGTCATCAAAAAGAAAATGGAAAGTGTAATAGATATCCCGTGGCTTACACCACGGGATTTTTCTTTAACGAATCATCATCGCGTTAGCCTGATTTTGATCAAGCAGTAACCATCCATCCTTAAAGACACTCACTATCTCTGTGTTTATCAGATACCCGATCATCTTATCCGTGTTCGCGGGATTAAGAGCGGCAGTAATATCCCGTGGTTTTAGGCCGTCATTTTGTAATAAGCGCTTCAAATCCGACAGGGTTATAAATGGCTTACCATCGACAACATACTCTCCAGATTGGCGCCACGCACGCTCAAATGTGCGTTGATGTTGATCGTTATTGCCTCTTTTATTGGAGGGCATATTATCTGGTACTGCGACGCATGTACTCGTTGCGTCCCTAAATTTATCAACTCCCATTTCTATTTTTTCCAACTTGAATTTTATGATTTCCCCTTTATTCGATAAGGCACGTTGCTTAGTAACAGTCGCGCTTCTAATGTTATCTTGTTCGACAATATGAATTTCAGTGTCAATAAAATCTCGCACCCCTGACCATCCACGTGCCCCTCTAGTAGAATCTTTTCCAGAATGGTGGATAATCACCACCGCCGCGTTTGTGGTATACGCAAGGTTCTCAAATCGCGTTATTATTGGCAGCATATCTTCACCGCTATTCTCATTGGCACCGCTTGATATTCGTGCCAGCGTATCCGCGAAAATCATCTTAACTGGCGATTTTCTTATTTTTGTGACTGTTTCACATAATTTCGTGATTTTGTTTGAATCATCATCGCCTTTGTGAAAATTGATCGGCACCGGCACGAATACTAAGTTATCCAAACTATACCCATAAAACTTTTTAATTGCTTGGATTCTGCCACGCACCGTTGAGGGGGCTTCAGTTGCCAGATATATCACCAATCCTTGATCCACTTTCTTGCCGTAACATTCTTTGCCAGATGACACCGCCGCCGCCAGTGATAGGGCAAAAAATGTTTTTCCACTATTACCCTCGCCATATATCACTGACAGGGTGCGCGTTGCGATCATGTTTTGAATGACTGAGTCTGGATCTTCAAATTTATCCGGAAATTCGTTACAAAATACCGCCTTTAATTCGTCCATGTTTTTTTTATCTTCACCACTGACCGCCTTCAATAGTGATTCTAAAGTCTTTTCACAACCTCTTAAAACGTACAAATCATTAAAATCATTGGGAATTTCCCCTGAAGTGGTTCGGAACGTTTCACGCTCGGAATCAGTAAAATCAGGGATTGCAATTAGGCAACCCACCATATCTGCCGCTTTTACCGCGTAAGTATCAGGCTCATTATTGCTCTTCATTAAATCAGCCACGATCACAATTTCGGCGGTCGGATATTCTTCACGCATGGATTGCGCCACGCCCAATAAATTCGTGTTAGATAGGGCTGCCACACAATGATCGTTTGTGGATAGTCTCACAGATATGGCGGTTGCTATTCCCTCGGAAATATAGATCCGCTTGACGTTTTCCATTGGCTGACATAACCAATAGGCATCTTTTTTAACACATCCCTTTATGGCCGATTTCAGGCCGTTCTCGTCAATAAACTCGCACGATGTAATGGTATCGCCTATCTGCAACCGAGCGACCAAAATTCGCCCTTTAAGCATCCCCTTATTGCAAATTGGCACATACCCAATGATACCTTTTAAGTCCACGTCCGATATCTCTCGGAGTGTTTCGACCGGATTAACATCTTTTCGCGTAAGATATGGATTGTCAAGTGTCGATTCTTTGGCAGCATTCCATATCCGCACCACCAATTCAGATTCTACAGGTGGTGGTGTCTGCTCCATTTTTTGTTTGATAACATGTTCATCTGTAAAAGGATTGGGGCGAGGCTCTCTCATACCTGACGTCATCCCACTGTTGATTGTGCTTATTGATTCTTTATGTGTTAATCCCGATAACCTCGCCGCTTCCAGCAATAAGCCTTTAACGGTGTTTTCCGGTATATTTGCCCATGACGAACTGACAAGCGTGCCTAATACAAAGGCGCTTGCATTGATAGTGTTTGAACGATTACCTTTCTCGCACTGCACCTTATTGATCTCTTCCTGAATTGCGACATCAACATATTTCTTGATGAGTGCGTCATTCATTGTTATTTTTCACATATTGATCAATATAAGCGTTTAGTTTGCGTTGTGTTGATTTATGAGGATATGACTTACCCCATAAAATTTTATAGATCGTGTTAGCGTGTAGTCCAGTTTTTTTGGAAACCAAACTCACATTTTTACCAGTGAGCATTTCTATCATCTTTTCAACGTTGTACATTTATTTTCCCTTTTGGTGTGTTTTAGTGTTGACAATATAAAGTATTGACAATATAAATGGAATTAGATAAAGTGTCAACACTTTAATAGACACATAAATAGGAGGGTGGATGGAAATTAAAAACACAAATAACGTCGTATTCGACGGGGTTAAAATATTGGTTTATGGACAAGCAGGCGCTACAAAGACGCGGAATATATTATCATTGCCGTCGCCTTTTATAGTGTCCGTTGAAGGTGGTTTGCTGTCTATCGCAGACTCTAACATCAATTATGTTGAAGTTAAAAACATGAATGATTTAAGAGAGGTGCATAAGTGGTTTACTCAAAGCGCCGAGGCTAAACAATACAAGTCGATTGCGATTGATTCTATTACTGAATTATCGGAATTGGTTTTGAATGTAGAGAAAAAGAATAACAAAGACGGGCGGGCAGCTTATGGGGAAATGAATGAAAAAATGGCCGTTGTAATTCGTTCGTTTAGAGATTTGCGCGGTATTCATGTATACATGACCGCTAAACTTGAGAAAACTCAAGATGAAATGGGTCGTGTTTTATACAGTCCATCAATGCCCGGTAAAACTCTCACACAAGAATTACCGTATTTTTTTGACGAAGTGTTCGCGTTGAGAGTAGAAAAAGATGCGGATGGTGATATAAAGCGTGGATTCCTTTGTGATTCCGACGGTTTGTGGCTTGCGAAGGATAGAAGTGGTAAATTGAGGCAGTGGGAAGATGCAAACATCGGCAAAGTGATTGATAAAATTATTGGAAATAAACTGGAGAAATAAAATGGCTTATCTTGACGAAACTTTTGAAGTGACTGATAGCGACGAATCATCGGTTATACAAGCAGGCTGGTACAATTCAACAATCAAAACCGTTGAATTGAAAAACACAAAAGCCGAAACAGGACAGTATCTTAACATCATGTTTTCGCTTGATGATAATCGTTCTGTGTATACGATGGTAAATATCAAGAATCCAAACGCAATAGCTCAGGAAATTGGGCGTAAAAAACTCAATCAAATGTGCAAATCAATCGGTATTAAAAGCGTGAGCAATACCGATGTTTTAATCGGTTCCCGATTGATGATTGAAGTAATAATTAAAAAATCGGAAGAGTATGGCGATAGAAATGATATTAAGAATGTAAAACCCGCGTCATCAATGCAACCAGTAAAAAAAGATAACGATTTTGATGACGATATCCCATTTTAATTAACAACATTCCCATGCCATTGTAAAGTGGCATGGGATTGGGGGTTTTATGAAATTATACGAGATTGCAAGTGAGTATAGAAACGTATTACGCGATATCGAAGATGGCGCTGATACAAATGAGGAATTGGAGCAGATAGTTGAAAAGATTAACGCTATCGAGTCGGATTTTGAAGTAAAGGCTCAAAATGTAGCAATGTACTTCCTTGAAATTGAATCAGATATAAAGGCAATAAAAGAGGAAGAGGATAGGCTCACGGCGCGTCGGAAATCATTACAAACTCGCAGTGATTGGCTAAAAGAGTATCTAAAAGAGAATATGGTTAAAACAGGAAAGGTGAAGATTAAAACACCACTTTTAACGCTTTCAGTACAGAATAATCGACCGGCTGTCCAAATAATAAATGATGAAGAATTACCAAAAGAGTTTAAGATTGAAGAGGTTATTTATACACCGAATAAGACAGCAATTAGAATCGCTATAAATGCTGGATATGAAGTGGCGGGGGCTACTCTAACGCAAGGCACTAGGTTAGTCATAAAATAATTTAACTAGTGACATGATCACGACCCTCCCCTAAAAACGGAGGGTTTCTTATGGGGCAATATGGATAAAGAAACGCGCAAACTGTATAACAAAACGTACAATGATAAGATTAGAAAAAAGAGGTTAGTTGATCCTGATTATGATAAACTTATTAGAGAAAAGCGGGCGGAATGGGCGCGGAAATGTAGACGAAAAAATCCACTTCCAAGCAGAAAAGCATCTATAAAATGGAACTTAGAAAACCCCGATAAAACAAAAGAACTAAACGCGAAAAGTTACCAGAAAAATAAAACAAGGATTCTTGAAAAAAAATCGGAGTTGTACAGATTAAAAAAATTAACCAATGGTGTTGTGGTTAAAGAAATGAAGGCTTCAACAAAGGCACATAATAGGAGGATTAGAGAATCAGTGGAAATTCTTGAAATGAAAACGCTGATTGAAAGCAGGAAATATATGAAATCTAAAATCGTCGAACGCGAAATCATTAGGAGGTTAAAATGCTCAACATCTACCTAGAACACGCGCCACACGGCGGTGCTAAAATTATTGGAGATTATGCGTCTCTAATTGATTTACAAAATGCAATAACAAAGGCAATATCATCAAAAGAGAGTGTTTTATTAAAGTTTTTCGATAGCGATGGTGAACAGTATGAATTAGACATTTCTTGTGTTGAGAATAGTGTTTTAATGAAAAGGCCATATTACGATTGGAGCGAAAATGCAAGTAAAGTTACTTAGAGAGGCAGGATTGGAAGAAGCGCTTTTCGGACTGTCTCTGTCTTACAACGTCGCACCCAATATAAAAATTGCCAATAAACTGGCCAACAAAGACGGCGGGCACAATAAATTCCTTGAGAGTATCGTCGTATGGCTTGATATTGACGCACCCCGCGAATGGTGGCAACAATTCGATACTTACCGTTGTGGCGTTACTAAACAGTCTGAATCTACAATGCACACACTTGTCAAGTATTTTTTGACACCTGAAGATTTTGAACCCGGCGTTGATCAGCGCGTGATTGATGTTGTGAATGAGTGTATTCGTCAAAAGGATTGGATTAAAGCCAAAAGGAATTTACCCGAAGGATTTCTACAGCGTCGCATTGTTTGCACTAACTACAAGGCAATTAGGGGTATTTTAAGACAGAGAGAAGACCATCGTCTCTATGAGTGGAAACTGTTTTGTAGCACTATGCGATTGACGTTAAAACATCCTGAATGGCTGTAAAGTATTTCAAAATAAACACCATAACCTATTGACAACATCAATGGGTTATGGTATTTATGTATTGACATTTAATAACCACGGAGAAATAAATGGATAAATTGTTGCAGTGGTTTTTCGCTCGCGCTAAAGAACCTTCCAGCCTTGTTAGTCTCGGTGCCGCAGCAGGATTGATCGGACTACACATTGACCAGTCTCAATTCTCTGCGGTGCTTGATATAGTTGCCGCATTGGGTACCCTGCTTGGCTTTATAACCGCAGAATCAGCCAAATGAACGATATTCCTACGCCACGCGGTGATTGTCAAGGGTGCAACCTTCCAATACTCGTAGCGCGCCAGAGTGCGGAATATGAGACTATTCTACGAACCCTTGAAAGTCTTAAAGCATTGATTGAACCTGTCGCAAGGTCAAGCGAAGCAATCGGACACTTAGAGAATGAAGTCGGGCATTTACGTGACGACAATAAAGAGTTATGGCAAAGAGTAACTAAACTTGGGAGTGATTTATTCGCAGATCAGTCCGTCACTAAAAAGCAGGAATGGAATAATTATATGGTTGCGACATGGGTCGGCGGAATACTTGCTTTCATGGGCGGCGCTGTTGCGACGCCTTTTATCACTAAACTTTTTGGAGGTGGATAATGCCTGTTATTTTCAATCCTACTAACACAGACTATCGATTAGTCCGCGATTATTGCTCGCGGGGAATCCCCGTTGAACAAATCTGTGCTGTGCTTGATATCAGTTATCACACGTATTACAAGTATTTTAAGCGGGAAAGTTTACTAGGTCAAGCAGAATTAAATCTAAAAGTCGGAAACACTTTCGTAGAACGCGTTTTACAACCTGATTGTCCGCCTGCTTTATTGATATGGTGGACGAAGGCGCGGATGCACTGGCATGAAACCAAGGTGCACGAAATTATTGGATCTGACAAAGATATCACTAAAATCGAACGGGTGATTGTTAGTGAAGAAACATTAGATGAACCTGAAAATACGGACGCCTAAGTGGTTTATTCCATTATTAGAGAATGCAAGATATAAAGGCGCTTTTGGCGGTCGTGGCTCTGGAAAATCACATGCGTTCGCTGAATACATTATTGAACGTTGTATTATGCACCGCACCGATGTTGTGTGTATTCGTGAAATACAAAAATCATTAAAGTATTCTGCGAAAAAACTTATTGAATTAAAGATTGAGGCATTAGGAGTTGGTAGTTATTTTATTGTACAAGAATCACAAATTTTATGTAGAAATGGCGGTAGGATAATTTTTATTGGAATGCAAAACCACACCGCCGACTCAATTAAAAGTTTAGAAGGATATGATATATCGTGGGTGGAAGAGGCTCAATCTATATCACAGAGAAGCCTTGATTTATTACGCCCCACAATGCGCGCAAATGACGCAGAACTACTTTTTACATGGAACCCTTACCTTTCCACTGACCCTATTGATAAATTGCTACGTGGCGAATTTTTACCAAAAAATTCGATTGTTGTAAATGTTAATTATCAGGATAATCCATGGTTCCCGTCCGTCTTAAAAGACGAAATGGAATATGATAAACGGCGCGATCCTGATAAATATGCGCATGTGTGGCTTGGCGAATACGTTAAAAATAGTGAAGCAAGGGTATTTAAGAATTGGAGAATTGAAGAGTTTGATCGTCCTACCGGTGTAACGTATAGATTCGGCGCAGACTGGGGATATAGTGTTGATCCCACAGTTTTAATTCGATGTTCAGTATTTGCAAATACACTTTATATTGATTATGAGTCGTATGCTGTTGGCTGTGAAATAGTAAATCTTCCGGCACTATTCGATAGAATCCCTAAAAGTCATGTGTGGCCGTTGCGCGTTGATAGCGCAAGGCCGGAAACGATTGACTACATGCGAAAGCATGGCTACCCAAAAATAGAAGCGGCAAGGAAAGGTAGTGGTTCCGTGGAAGAAGGTATTCAATTTCTACAGTCTTTTGATATTGTTGTGAATCCACGTTGCAAACATGTGATTGACGAATTGACTTTGTATGGTTATAAAACGGATAAACATACGGGCGAGATTCTCCCGATTCTTGAAGATAAAAATAACCATTGTATTGATGCTTTAAGATATGCAACGGAATCATTAAGAAAAAGCAGCGGGTTTACTATTTCGCAATCTGTTCTGGAATCAGCATAATGAATGAAGAATCGATACAACATGCTATTTATAACATGAAGAATGAAGAAAAAAAATACTATTTTCCTATCTTACCTCCTATTTTACCGCACGGTGTAGTGCCGGATGGTGAAGATGCCCCAATCGCTCAGGATTCAACTTCTTATAGTTATGCAAATGTATTCCACGATGGTAATGGGTTCCCCGGTTATCCGTATCTCGCTCAATTATCAACGAGAGCGGAATATCGTGCATTTGCATCAACTTTATCAACTGAATTGACGCGTGAATGGATTAGATTTACAAGTACAGAGGACGGCGGGGAAATAACAAGCAAACAAATTATTTTACTTGAAAAAGAAATAGAACGCATTGGGCTTAGAAATGCAATACGCACCGCCGCCGAGCACGATAGTTTATTTGGCCGAGGCCAGATATTTATTGAAATAAAAGGTGATGATAGAGATGCCCCTTTAATTTTGGATAGCAGAACGATTAAAAAAGGAAGTTTGGCGCGAGTACAGGCCATTGAGCCAATGTGGACAACTCCTAACGTTTACAACGCAATTGACCCCTCCGCGCCTGATTTTTATAAACCCACTAAGTGGTTCATGCTTGGACAGCGTGTACATGCGTCACGATTATTGACAATCATTACCCGTGAATTACCTGACATGCTTAAGCCAGCATTCAATTTTAGTGGAATTTCACTTAGTCAATTAGCAGAACCTTATGTCGAAAATTGGTTACGAACACGTCAAGCAATAGCGGACTTAGTGAATAATTTCTCTATTATATCTCTTTCTACCGATATGTCTCAAGTATTATTTGGGAATGAGGAGGAGACAGGAAAATCATTGTGGGCGCGAGCTGAATTATTTGCAAAAACTCGAAGCAATCGCGGACTTTTCTTATTCGATAAAGAGAGAGAATCTTTAGAACAAATTGCGGTGCCGCTGTCTGGTTTACATGAATTACAAGCACAAGCACAGGAGCATATGTGCGCTGTTAGTAGAATGCCAGCAATGATTTTGACTGGTATTTCTCCAAGCGGACTTAATGCGTCGAGCGATGGGGAAATAAGGGCATGGTATGACTGGATATCAGCAACCCAAGAAGCATTTTATAGACACTCAATAGAAATAGTTGTGAATATTGCTCAATTATCATTATTTGGTTACATCAATCCAGCAATTAGTTTTGAATTTTGTCCGTTGCGTCAAATTGATGAAAAGGACAAAGCACAAATTAGATTATCAGACGCTCAATGCGCTTCGTTGTATATTGACCGAGGGGTTTTAGATACAACAGAAGAAAGGGGTAGGATTGCTAGAGATAAAGAAGGGATTTTTAATGGAATTGATTCGGACTTGATTATTAATAAACCACAAGAAACTTTGCAAAATGAAAATAGTTCGCTCAATTCATTGTAATCTTGGAATACAACAAGCATATTATCACGCTATAAATACGCTAATAAAAGAAATGGTAGCGGATGTTGAAAGTAATCAGTTAGCCACCGATAGCGATATTTTAAATCAAGCAATCCAATCCATTTCTTTTTTGAAGCGTAAATTCTCGGAATTTGCGAAAAAGTGGATCACACGGTTCGATACTAACGCGCCAATTCTTGCAGAGAAATATATGCAAGCGCAAGGGAATGCGACAGATAAGGCATTTAGAAGCGCGCTAAAGGATGTTGGGTGGGCGGTGGACTTTCACGTAACCCCACAAATTAAAATGGCTATAAACGGCGCTATTGCGGAAAACGTGGGGCTTATTAAAAGTATTCCAAAAGAGTATTTTGGGAAAATTGAAGATATCGTCGTGAGAAATTATGAAAAAGGGCGTGACCTAAAAAGCATGGCCGATCAGATTGAAGCATTGGGACATTCAACGCGAAAGCGGGCGGTGCTGATAGCGCGTGACCAATCCAATAAATTGAACGGCGTCATCCAAAAAACACGGCAAACAGAGTTGGGAATTGATACCGCTATCTGGATGCACTCCCACGCTGGAAAACAACCACGCCCCGATCATGTTGCTGCTCATCGTAAGGAATACAAAGTTAGCGAAGGCTGTTTAATCAGCGGGAAATATATCTATCCTGGCGAATTGATAAACTGCCGGTGTTCTGCTAGATCAGTCATAAAAAAACCCGCGTGAAGCGGGCTAGTTTTTTATTTGCCTAAAACCTTTTTATATCCGCATAATTCGCACAATTCCAATCTTTCTTTATGCCTTGTTCTGGCGCAGTCTAATACGGTTTTCCACCCAAACTCTCGGATATCTCGCATTCTGTTTGCTCCATGATAACCATAATTTTCTAACACTTCCCCCGTTGGGAATAGGATATAATTGCAATTATTTTTACCGTAAAAAATTACACCATCATGGGTGTCTCTTATATCGGTGGTGTCTAAAAACCCCCTCCAGCCGCGATAATCAGGGTGAGGTTCACCTCCACCCAATGATCTAATTTTGTACCCAGCCATTTAATTACCCCTTTTTGTAATTCGACGACCTGACTTATCTTTATAAAGCGCCCTTTGTAGTGAATGAACCAGCAAATTGCTTTCTGTTTCATTACTATAAATAACTCTCAATCGTGCATCATCCCCCACCCTATCAACATACACAATCAATCCATTAAGGATAAAGTAGTCACCTCTAGAAATGCTTGTGTTACGTCCGAAACGCGATGACTTGCGAATCCCTCCATTTAATTCAAAAGTTACTACTTCAAACATTGTTTTGAATCTGTAAAAATCGTCGCATGGGACTTGTACTGCGATTTTCTCTGATGCACGCCTTTTAGCACTAGAACGCACATGTCGCAGCACGGTGATGTCATTTTGGATGTCGGCGGGTTCAATTCCTAACGTTGCTAATAATTCGTCATCGCCGATCCCTAATTCTGCTAATAACTCATCCTCAGTCATCTCGTTTTCATACCCCTTTGGTTTTTATACACAGACACGAAAATCCCTTTTCGTGTTTCGCCTCATTTCAGAGGCTCTTCAGTGGGCTTGGGATAATTACGTACCGTCATCCATTGAATCCTCTCTTGCCTGCCTTCTGTACTTTTCAATACGCTCCAATCCTAGAGCGTAGGCTGCTTTGAAAACGCGCTTTAATTCTTCTAGCGCGTCTTTGTTTCCCGATACGAGTTCTTCTACTAATCCAAGAATCTCGTAGGCCGATTCCTCACCCACTATTTCTAATGCGAGTGGGTATTCAATATCCGGAACATCCCAGTCCGGGTGGCTTGCGTTATCCCACGCACATTGGGCATCTTCGAACGACATTGGATCTTCTCCGGTGGTTAGAAAGGCGCGTCCTTATTACCGCGCCCACTTTTTCAGGCAATCAGTGGCAATATCGTTTCGTGCCACTTCAACCATTGTTTTGAATATATGACGCAGCACGGTAATGTCATTTTGGATGTCGGCGGGTTCAATTCCTAACGTTGCTAATAATTCGTCATCGCCGATTCCTAATTCTGCTAATAACTCATCCTCAGTCATCTCGTTTTCATACCCCTTTGGTTTTTGGTTTTAACACAGACACGAAAGTCCTTTTTCGTGTTTCGCCTGATTCTCACAGGCTCGTCAGTGTGTTTATTGTTTTATTTTGGATTCCTCCCACTTCGCCTTGATAATCATCAACTGCCCCGTCACTTCCCGCGCCATTTCCTCATCTATCATGTTTGAAAATGAGGTGTAGAGTTCGTCCATCTTCTTTCTCAACTCTCGCATCTGCTCAATACGTTTCGTGAATACTGCTGCTTGACTGTACATTTTCATACCCCTTGGGTTTTTGGTTTTAACACAGACCCCAATTCCTTTCGGGGTTTCGCCTGATTCTCACAGGCTCGTCAGTGTGCTTATTGTTTTATTTTGGATTCCTCCCACTTCTACTCGTCATCCAATAAAGTGAACAATTCGTCGTTCAGTTGTTCAATTAAGCCAAAAATCACACCGGCGGCTTCTGATACTTCATCATCCGCCTCATCTTTTTCAGTTAAAGACAAACCATTATCAATAACCATATTTGTGAATTTTTGTATCTTTTTTAAGTCTTTCTTTAATTCTTTTGATATCTTCATTCTCATACCCCTTGGGTTTATGTTAACACTTTTAATTTTACTCATTATTGCGCCGTACCTGTTAAGTACCTTTCTAATCTTTTTTCTTTCCGCCCTCCCGTTCGCTTCTTCAATGTGCCTATAGTGCCATATTGCTATAAAACTGTCAACACTTTTTTTAATATATTTTGAAAATAATTCAGAGATCGTGGGCGCGGCTTAGATGTTTAATAAAATCAATGGCTTATCTGGTCGTGTCAAAATAAGGCGATTCTACGGGGTTATAACCTAAGGCATAGAATCGCATTACCTACTACTTTTTAATCGCTGTAATCGCCTAATTCGCAATCTATAAAGCAGGTATGACGCTTCCCTGATAGCGTCCAGCATATACACGATCACACTCCGACGATAACGTCTCAAAGCCCAGCGCGCATATCCGCATCCCCGCACGCAGAATTATCGGGCGCGCACCCGCGTTGAAAAACTCCAATGTGATCCGTCCATTATAACCCGCATCGATGGTGTGCGCCGTCATATGCACCGCCAATCCGCCACGCGCCAAACTACTTCGACCGTCTAGCTTCCCAATAAAAAAGGAGGGGATTTTAACCACTTCGAGCGTCATGCCCAGTATAAATTCCAATGGCTCGATCACACACTCACTGGCCGTTATCAGGCGCCCATTGTCTTTGAAGCCGACCTTGGAAATGTCAAGGCAATAGTTGCTATTAGAATCCTGCACTCTAAACTGATCTGACAATCGCAAGTCGACCGAGCACGATCCAAAGCATTCATTCTCAATCTGTGGGGTTATTACGATATCACCCGTGGCCATGTATTTTCTTATATCTCGATCTGACAGTCTCATAGATTTTCTCTCCATAAAATATATTTTCAAAATATAGCATGTTTTGACGTTTTTGGACTTGACATAATCCTGATTATAATATATTTTGCTCGGAGCAAAATATATTTAAGGATGTCCATTATTTCAAGATTAAGTCAAGAAATGCACCAAAACGGTGCAAGAAATAACAGAGTGTAAAAACGGCCTTATAGGTTTTTCTTATTGGGTAGCATCCTTAATCCTCTCAAATATACATGGTGGTGGCATGATCAGCAGCCGTAAACTTTCAGATTTACACCCGACCGTATCAAAAATGGCGGCGGATTTTCTCGCTAAAGCAGAATCCGAGGGCATCGATGTTTTGGTGACATCTACTTACCGCGACATTGACGCGCAAGATGCACTTTATGCACAAGGCCGGTCAAAGCCCGGTAAGATTGTAACCAATGCCCGTGGCGGGAAATCGTGGCACAACTGGCGCGTAGCGTTCGATGTTGTACCAATGCGCAACGGTAAGCCGATCTGGGACACTAAAACGCCAGAGAATTTTGAACTTTGGAAGCGTATTGGTGGGATCGGGAAAAGTGTAGGATTGGAATGGGCGGGCGATTGGAAGACTTTTCGAGAATATCCGCATTTTCAACGCACGAAGGATTATCCTAACGGTTTTCCGCGCTGATTCTCTAATAGATGATGCACTGCATATTCAACCCACCCTGGAATTTTGTTTGTTCCATATTCCCATTTTAAGTACGTGGACAATGGACAGGGCTGGACAAATTCTAACGCAGTGCTCATTTCTAACTGCGTTAGTTTTAATTTTCGGCGTGCTTTTATCAGTAAAATATATTGCATAAACTACCTCCAAGGGTATTACACAATACTAACATATGTGATATTAGATAACCATGAAAATAGCATTCGACTATCAATCAGTAAGAAATTTCGACACAGACGGACGCTTGCACGTAGCGAAAACGCATATCTCAAAGGCGGGCGTTAATGACTATTTCGGTCGGGAAATTTCGGGTTGGCGGGCGTTAGGACTGGATGGTTCTAAAATTTACAAGATGTTGCGTGACCCCGTGGAATTGGCGGCGTCTGCGTCTTCATTCAATCGCTTACCGCTTCTCAAAAAACACACTTACGTTACTGCCGATTCTATTGAATCAGATCAAATAATCGGCGCTATCGGTTCCGATGCTGTCTTTAATGACCCCTATCTTAATGTTTCTATTGCAGTTTGGGATAGTAAGTCAATCGCTGGTATCGAGTCGGAACAAGTCAAAGAAATCTCATGCGCGTATCACTACAAACCCGATATGACGCCCGGGGTGTTTAACGGGATCGCGTATGACGGCGTTATGAGAGAAATAAAAGGCAATCATGTGGCGCTTGTCGAAAACGGACGCGCTGGACATGATGTTATTGTTGCTGATAGTAACCCATTTCTTGAGAAAAATCAAATGATTATGACTAAACACGGAAAGGCTATTTTTGAAGCAATGAAAGGAATGTCGAAAAAACTGGCAGAAGACGCGGCGCTTGGTGCAATCGTCGGCGGTGCTGATAAGACTTTCGATAAAGTTTTAGCGAAACAAAAATTGATCGCGTTGGATTCTGAAATTGATGCACAACGGATTGACAATATCATCGATTCGATTTTGGGGATTGAAGATTCGCCCGTGGCTTTACAAATTCCGAGTGGCGAGGAAATAGAAGGTGGCGCGGGCGATGGTGAAACAGTGCCCGAGCCTGCTCAAAAAACTAAGACAGAACGAATCTCTTCTCTTTTGGGAGGCAAGGTTGATCCGAGCGTTATTGAAGAAATTATGAAAATTTTAGAGATGGAAGACAATATGGCAATGGACGCGGCTATCAATGTCGCAATTGAGAAAAGATTGGCAGCGATTAACGATGCAAATCAGGCGGCGCGTGAAGTGCGTAAGACGATTGGAGATGTTGATATTGCAATGGACTCAAGCAAGATTTATTCACTTGCACTTGACCATCTCGGCGTAGATTACACCGGTATTAAAGAATCAAAGTCGCTAGGCGCAATTTACCGTGCCGCCACTCTTAATAGAAAAGACGATGTAAAAAAGGATAATACAGTTTCTCCACTTCAACGTTTTCGAGTAATCTAAAATGTCAGGATTCCAACAGTCTGTTAATCAATCTAATCCGCTGGCAGTGGCTGGCGATTTCGCAAGTGCAAATCCTCGGGTAATGGTTATTGCTGGCGAACATCAATTAGTGGCAGGTGATAGCGGTTTAACGGTGGGACGATTCGCGTGGATTAGTGGTGATAAAGTAAATAATAGCGGGACTGCTATTGTCCCTGATGGTTTTGTGCATCGTGAACAACAGGGAATGATTACAACGTATTTAGCAGAAGGTAGCAATGTAATTCCTGCTGGTTTTGGTGTTTCATTACTAAAAAAAGCAGATGTATTTATTTCGCCGATAAACGCGGCGTCAATTGGTCACAAAGTTTATGCAAAGTATGAAACTGGAACAAATACAGTGGACACGCTTGGTGCTCCGGTAGGTTCTAGTTATTGTTCAACTACAGGTGCGTCGATTTCTCACTATATTGAAACGTCTTACGTTGGATATACAGCGTGTGACACAAATGAATTACTAATCGCTTCTAATTGGTAACTATCTCAATGAACTATAACCAACAAGACTTAGAGAAACAAGTAGGCATTCATTTCCCCGGAAATGTGCGATTCATGGATTCGATTGCAATGGACGCGCAACCATCTCTCGTTTCAACGAACAATAGCGGTATCCCGTCATTTCTAACCACTTTTATCGATCCAAAACTGATTGATGTTTTGGTTACGCCAATGAAAGCGGTGGAAGTCGCGGGGCAGGAAGTTAAAAAGGGAGACTGGACAACGCAAACCGCAATGTTCCCGATTATTGAATCGACGGGACAAGTTTCAAGTTACGGGGATTATTCAACAAGCGGAATTGCTGGCACGAATTTCTCATTCCCTCAACGTCAATCGTATCACTATCAGGTTATAACGCAATGGGGCGAGCGTGAACTAGAACGCGCAGGATTGGCGCGCATTGACTATGCAAGTCGTCTTAATATCGCAAGCGCGTTGACGTTGAATAAATACCAAAATAAATCCTATTTGTATGGTATCGCAGGGCTACAAAATTACGGATTGTTGAATGATCCGACTTTGCCAAATTCTGTGTTGCCACTCGATAAAGGCACGGACGATACGTGGGGAACGGCTGGAACATCGCCCGGCCCTTACGGTGCAACAGGGTTGCAAGTATATGATGATGTCAGTTATTTGTATCGTGTATTGCAAGGGCAAACAAAGGGATTGGTTGATCGTGAGACTAAAATGACATTGGCATTGTCGCCAGCCGCCGAATCTCACTTTGCGAAAGTCACGATTTATAATGTAAACGTGACAGACATGATTAAAAAGAATTTCCCGAACATGCGTATCGTGACGTGTCAGGAATACGAAAGCACGCCACTTGGCACGGTGGGTGGCGTTGTGTCATCTGTAAGTACCCCCACAATATCATACACCACAAACCCTCCGCTTTCTGGCGGCCTTCAAACGCTTCGAGTAATGCAACTAATTGCTGACGAAGTTGACGGACAGCGCACCGTTGATTGTGCATTTACTGAAAAAATGCGTGCTCATCCGATTGTTGTGGATATGTCTTCGTTCAAACAGAAAAAAAGTCAGGGAACGTGGGGCGCTATTATTTATCGTCCATTTCTTATCGCAACGATGATCGGAATCTAATATGGAAATGGTAACTGTAGGCTGTCGATTGATGAATGGCGTGGATTTACGTGTAAATGATTCTACCACAATTCGACTTAATGGTAAAAATAAGGCGATTGTAATTGGTGCCGATTGTGGTTATACGCAAGTGGATAAGGCGCTAATGGATGAATGGTTTGAACGTAAAGGTAAACACAGTCCGTTAGTGCAGAGTAAAATTATCTTTTATCATGAACAAGCGGAATCCACTCAAAGTATTGCACGGGAATATAGTGCAATCCCCACCGGTTTTGATCCGCTTCCGCAAAACGACGGAAATATAAGGGGCGCTTAATGGGTATTGTCGTTTTCGATATAACAGCGTTTCGTACAAGATATCCTGAATTTTCAGTGGTATCGGATTCGATGGTGAACGCTGCTTTTATTGAAAGCGAGGGATTTTTCAATAATACCAATACTGGACTTGCTAACTTACAACGTCGAGCAATCCTACTTAATTACCTCACTGCACACATTTTGGCGCTGTCTGGTGCGGTTTCGGGAGATGGTAAGGCAAAGCCAGTGGGTCGAGTTGAAAGTGCAACAAAGGGCACTGTGACCGTTTCCTTTGCGTATGCCGCCGGTAATAACGCTTCGTGGTATTTGCAAACGCAATATGGAGCGGCATTCTGGCAGGCTACAGTGGCATTGCGCGGGTTTAGGTATTTGCCATGTCCAACAGTGTACTAACCTCAAAATTTAAGAAATTTCTTAATCAATCGGTAAAAAAGGCTATTGATGCTCACGTTAAAGTGGGTTTTATGTCTGGCGCCGTTTATCCAGATTCTGGTATTCCGATTGCCGCTGTAGCATTTTGGAATGAATACGGAAACACGATTGAAGTACCTGAACATGAAACTAAAGTATACCACTCTTTTAACTTCAAAACGAATGAATATAACAAGGGTGGTAAATTCGTTAAGAAATCAAAAGCCAATTTTGAATCCACTCATCTAGTCCCGGCCCACACAATCAATATCCCGTCGCGGCCATTTTTTAGGACAATGATTGCGAATAAGAATGGAGAATGGCCTAACTTGTTTGCTCAATATCTTAAAACAAACAACATGGATGTTATTTTATCGTTAAAGGAATTGGGTGAGAGAATTAGGGATGACTTAGTGGAGAGTATCAATGAATGGCAGGCACCGCCTAATGCGCCTTCGACAATCGCTAAAAAGGGATTTAATAAACCACTGATTGAAACGTCAGATATGAAAAACTCTGTTATCAGTCAAGTTGAAAATGGACTCTTTTAATGGACTTATATGATTGCGTGGAGAGTTTGATTGATGTGGTTAGTCCGTATCGTATTGTCACGCTATTGCGTTCTAGCGATTACACAATCGGAACTGGTCATAGACAGACGCCAACGTATTCGACACCGATTAGCGTTTCCGCTCAAATTCAATCAATAGATAGTAAAGAATTATCTCAATTAGACGGACTTAATCTACAGAATATCACTAAAGTTATTTATATCCATGGATTATTATCTGGTGTTATTCGTGAGGATGTAAAAGGCGGGGATATTATTCAATTCGATTCTCATAAATGGCTTATCGTAAAGGTACTAGAATTATGGCCGGAATGGACGAAAGCAATAATAGTAATGCAGGAGAGCGTTTAGATGTATACGGTATCAATAACAACGGATGCAGTGGTAGATGCCCTTGCCGCGTTTGTGGCTCCGTTTCTGCCAGGGGTAATAGTCCAGTCGCAGATCAATCGGGTAGCGTCTCCAAAGCCGCCATTTTGTCTTCTAACGCCGGTCACAATACAGAATCTTAGTACGACACTAGGTACGACACTAGTTACTTATCAGGCTTCCCAACAAACAATCATAACGCCGGTAAAAATAGGAATACAAATTGATTTCTATGGGGTTAATTCTGCGGATTATTGTAGGGCGATTGTGGGATTGTTTCGCAGTGAATATGCGGCAACACAATTCTCGGACGGAATTAAACCGCTATATTGTGATGACGGTCATCAAACTCGATTTATCACTTCCGAATCTCAATACGAACAACGCTGGATAATGATGGCCTACTTACAATATAACGCCTCAATCGATGTTCCAGTACAAACCGCAAATGAAATCACTTATACATTTAACGGGATAAATTAAATGGGCGCACTACGATATAGTCCGATTGCAATCGAAGAAACAGCACAGAACGCGCAGGCACAGGCTATTCTTGCGGCCACAACTCCCACAACGGTTTTAACGGCAATGGGAATTAGTGGTACTGGTGCAAGTGTTGCGTTATCTACTACTAAGGCGCAGGCGCTTGTTGGCGCTGGCATGACTAGCACTGGATACAATCTTGCAAATTGCACAACTCAAGATGGAGCACTTTCCGCGCTTTCTTTGACGACTGACGTTATTACTTTGCTTAAATGTGCGAATCTCGAGGCAATGAAATCCAATCTAGGGATTTCATAATGGCAGACGGATTGCTTTATCCTCAAGTGGCTTTATCTACTACAATCGCAAGCGGTGCATCATTATCTGGTGTTGTGAATTGCGGATTGTTACGCCCCAGGGCAATCGTGCTACCTTCTAGAGAATAACCATGTCTTATAAAGATTCAGTTTCGGAAAGTACAGTATCCACAGCGTTTCCACTGACATTATCGGGACATGCAACAGAAGGGAATAGAACGTTTTTTAATGCGTATGGTACAGATGCTGCTAGTTTATCTTTAATTATGCGGCAACGTGTTAGTCCGTTTCGATGGATGACGTTTACCGGTAGTTATACAAATAGTGATAATAAAATAGCGTTCAATTCTTTCCGTGCAAGTTCAGACGGTGTGCAAATAACATCATTTACGGGGACATGGGATGTATTTGTAAGTGTATTATCGGACGAATTAAACGCCAATTTTTATGCGACTGTACATTCTCATACCTTGCGCGGGAATAATACAACTCAACCGAGCGCCGTGCTAGATTTGTCCACAGGTGACGTGATCACATTGCTTGATTTACACGCTACCAATATCGTGGATTTTACGTCAACGGTAAATAGCGAAATTACTGCACAGACAGCACCGGCTTACACATTGCATGGCAATAAAGAATCTTCAAACCACACATTTGAGAATCTTAATGTAACGGATGTTAAAACCTTATTGGCTTATAGCACGTCCGACATTACCGGATTGGCTACCTACGTTACAAATACCGTAAGCGCGCAAACCGCAGAATCCGCTACATCCGTTGCATATAGCACAACGATAAACCTTGATTTACAGTCGAGCACACTACCGCGTTATTTCTATACGACATTTACAGGAAGTTCTGCAACATCAATAGCGGTAATCAATCCGCCAACATCCGGCACAGTCGGCTCGTTCACACTTGAACTAACCAACCCAGGTTTATGTGCAATTACTTGGACGAACGGTAAATGGGCAGGCGGGACAGCGCCAACGTTTACCACAACCGGAACCGATATCATTGTCGGATTCACACGGAACGCTGGGACTACCATTCGGTATTCGCTTTCCGAAAAGGATAGTAAATGAGGCACTCGGCGCATTTACTTAGAACGATTCAGCCGACTGTTGCGGAAATAAGCGGATTGGTTGGGCGTTGGGATTTAGATGAAAGTACAGGTAATAATGCGGCTGATAAGTCTGGTTACGGTAAGACATTAAGTTGTACCGCCGCCGGAAATCCTTGTAGTTCTTATAGCCCGTTAGTGTGGACAGCGCCCGGACACGGTATGTCCAGTAATTGTTTTACTCCAAATCAACAGTATGGCCCCATGCTTTCAAATTTATCGTGGGCGCAGTTAGGAGCAAACGGCCCCGCTACATTTAGTGCGTGGGTAAAACCTAGCACATCAGGAAATAATCCGTGTTTTCTTGATTGTGGATACCAAAGATGCACTATCGGAACAAATAATTCTGGACAAATTTCGGCAATGGCGGGTGCAACAAAATACTCTGGAGTGAATATACACAGTGATTGGAATCATATAGTTTTTATTATGCCAGCCGGTGGCAACCCAGTAAATTGTTATTTTTATATTGATAATGTTTATCAATATGGTAGTAATTCAGGAACATCAGCATTTAATATGATATATCCTGAAATAAGAATAGGTTTAGATGGGGGCTCTAGGGCATGGAAAGGCGGAAGTATAAGTAATGTCCGTATTTACAACAGAGTTTTAACAGCCGCTGAAGTAAACACACTTTACACGACGACATAATATGTCAATCGGGAATAGTCCAATAGGTTTTTATCCGGTAGGTTATTTTCCACCTCAAGAAGATACTATTGAAATTTTACCATTAAACAACGGAAAAATCATGACAATACCAGTTTCTCAAATTGTTCAAGTAAACCCGGGTGTATTGTCATCCGGCGGTGATCCTATTTCACTGAATGGCGTTTTATTGTCGAATAGCACTTATGTTCCGACCGGCCAAGTTTTAGGGTTTCAGGATTCTGATTCTGTTTCGCTATGGTTTGGTGAAGTATCGACTGAATATAAGTTATCTCAAATCTATTTTCAGGGATATGATAACTCTGCGATTAAACCAGATACGTTGTATGTTGCACCTTGTGCTACAAGTGAACGTCATTCATGGCTAAAATCTAGGACGCTTCCTAGCGATATTACATCTCTAGGATTGGCGGCTGGTACTGATACCGGAACCATTTTATTGAATAGCGTTTCAACGGATGTCAGTTTAACGCTAACGTCTGGTGATATTTCTTACGCAACTATCGCGTCGAAACTAGCAACTGCCATTATTGGAGCTACAGCAACATTCGATAGTATTCAAAATTGCATTTATGTGACTAATGAGACTGGAACAGATACAATAAATTTTTTAACCCATGTATCTGGTGCGCAAACGCATTTTGAGAAATTAAAATTGACTTCTGGAAGTGGCGCTATTTTATCTCAAGGTATTCCCGTCTCCACTTTCGATACTGTAATGGATAACGTTGTACATAACACCCAAAACTGGGCGACATTTACCACGTCATTCGAACCAGTTAAGGCTAATAAATTATTGCTTGCTAATTGGGCTAATTTAAAAAATAGCAGGTATATGTATGTAATGTGGGATAGCGATACCACAGCATCGGGACAAAATTCTACCGCCGCCGGTGTCACACTTAAAACCGCTAAAACCGATGGTGTAATGTGCATAAGCGGTTCGTCAACTGATTGTGTTTCACTCGCAACCAATCTAGCAACAGAATCTCGCAAATGCGCGGCATTCGTTATGGGGATGTTTGCGAGTGTCGATTATACGCGCCTAAATGGCCGCATAACAGCCGCGTTTAGAAGTCAATCAGGACTATTGCCGACGGTTATAAATGGTACTGAATCCGCACAATTGCTATTAAACGGCTATTCGTTCTATGGCAATTATGGAGTTACAAATAATACATTTAATTTCTTTTATGATGGAAATTTACCAAGCAAATGGGTTTTTGCTAATTCCTTTATTGACCAAATTTATCTTAATAATCAACTACAGTTGGCGATGATTGTATTGCTCCAAGGTGTTGGCTTTATTCCTTACAACGATACTGGGTACTCACTTATCCGCGCTGGGATGCAAGACCCAATCAATCAAGGAATAAATAACGGGACTATCGAGAAAGGTGTTTCACTATCCGAATCTCAAAAGGCACAGTTAAAGAATGCGGCCGGTAAAGATATCTCAAGTGAGATTCAGAATTTTGGCTATTATCTACAGATTCTTGATCCGGGTTCGATTGTGCGCGGACAACGCAAGTCACCGATTATAAATTTCTGGTATACAAGTGGCGGCGCGGTTCAACAAATTACTATCCCTTCTATTCTTGTTCAGTAACGGATAAAAAATGACCGATTCAACAATAACATCAGCCAATAGCGTATTTCATATCATTGTACCCGGACTATATCCGTATCCGACGAAAATTGAGGGCTTTGCATCGGATAAAGCGTTTCTATTCGATGCTATTGATATCGCAGAGATTCAAATGGGTGTAGACGGGGAAATGACGGCGGGATATACACCCATGCCCACCATCCAAACGGTTTCGTTATTGGCGAGTTCACCAAGTAAAAAGGTGTTTTTAACAATCGCGCAATATATGAAAACAATTAAAAACGTTATCTACATAGCGGGAACGATTATATTACCATCCACCGGCGAATCATTCACGCTTACGAAAGGCGTGCTTTCTAAAGTCCAGTTAGTCCCTGAACACGCGAAAGTATTAAACCCGATGGATTTCCAAATCCACTGGAAATCTGTTGATATCGCGGTGCTGTAATGAGACGCAAAATCACTTACACGGTTTACGAACAGAATCGGGATAAGGGTAAGTCATTTCAGATTACAGAGATGGCCGCCGCACATGCCGAGGAATGGGCTATCAGGGCGATTCTAGCCATTTCCCAGTCCGAGGCGACCATACCTGTAGGGTTTGAATTATCGCAAGACTGGTTCGCTAAATTCGGCATGTCGTGGTTTGCCGAAGAAGGGTTAAAAGCATTATCAAGTTTGAAGTGGGACGTTCTAAAAGAATTGCTTGATGAGATGTTTGAATGCGTCAAAGTATTACCCAATCCCGCACAGCCTAATTTTGTCCGTGACTTAATCCCCGAAGACACAGAGGAAGTTTCAACGCGCCTAACGCTTAGAAATGAGGTATGGAAACTCCACCTCGGTTTTTTTACTCACGCCGGCGCTTAAACCTTAAAGCGCATTTTAATCAGCATAAAATCCATTATGCTGATTATGCCAATATCCCATCGCTGATCGGAATACTAATATCCCGTAAAATGGCCACGCTCCATGAGTTGTGGACAGTTTACGGGATTAAAGACGCCCACGATATGCTAGAGATTATTGTGATTGATGATTACAACCAGAGATTATCTATTATTGAAAAGGCTAATAAATGAGTGAGCACACAGTAGATAGTATGGTATTAAAGATTGGCGCTGATACGTCGGGCTTCGATGCTAGTGTTAAAAGCGTGTTGGATGGAATTGATAAAATTGAAGGGAAAGGAAAAGTAAAAGTCGGCTCCCCAATAGAAAAAAGGGATACATTTCGCCAATATCTTGCAAATAAACTAAACTTATCCAAAAAAGAATCCTATAAACAGGAAATAAAAGAAAAGGAAGTTTTAGAGAAAACTGATAAATCGACAGCCTCTTTTCTTGCGAAGCTAAAGATTATCCCAAAAGCGTTGTTTAGTATTAAAGATTCTTCACTAAGTTCGTTTGGTGCTGTGTTGGGTATGTTTGGCGCTACTGGTGCCGCTGCCGCGTACGCAGTCAATAAAATAGGCGAGTTCGCAGGGTTCAAAAGGTTTGCTGAAAACGTAGGCGCTAGTGCAAAAGAAGTAAAATCGTTGAGCGAAGCGGCACAGATAGCGGGTGATGATGCTAAAGCGTTGCAAGAGGTAATGCACGATATAGCAAGGGAACAGACACATTATAGATTCGGCGAAGACACATCTCAAATCACAAAGGGATTAACACGACTTGAAATGGATGCAAACTCTTTTTTAAGTTGGACTGGTAAAGAGGGGTTTAAGAAAGGATTGATTGATATAAATGAGCATTTAACAAAGTTACAAATACCAAGAGAACAAAAGGCAACTATATTGGAAGATATGGGGTTTGGTGGTATTGAAAATCTTTTATTGCAAAAACCTGAAGAATTAAAACAACAATTAGATAAAATGGATAATGTTTTTAAGGATTATGATAAAACAGCAAATAAAGCAGAAGAGACAAGAAAATGGTGGGCAGAATGGTGGGTAAAATTCACGGCATTACCAGGTAAAATATACACCAATCCATTAAACACTCCTAAAATTCTATTTGATTATAATTCAACCAAAATAATATCAAAAGAATTAGAAGAAACAGGAAATACACTAATACAAAAACAGTTAGATAAAAACAAACAATATAAAAAACAAACACAATCCCTCGCGCATTCTCCAATCGCTGACTTAATCGCGGCCAAAGACGCTGGAGGAAAAGACCCTTATGAGACATTCAATCAAAGAAAAGGTGGTTGGAAACCTGAAAATGGAAATGAAGCACAACGTCTTACCACTAAATCTATTGATGAGATTATCAATCTAAAATCAATCGGTAAAATTGGCGCGGCGGGTAGGACACAAGTAGTAAAAGACACATTAAACCTATTTAAGAAACAAACAGGGAAAACAGGAAATGAGTTATTCGATAAATCATTGCAAGATGAGTTAATGGATTGGTTATTGCGTGACGCACTTGGTGATTTCCTTAACACACCGCTCACAGAAAAAAGCCTAAAAAAGGCGAACGATAGACTTGCAGCGGTTTTTATGGCGCTACAAAATTCAAAAGGCGGTAATAAATTCAATGGTGTGAATGGAAATCACGCTTTTGTTACCCCCGAAATTATACAAGAAAAACTTATAGAAACGTATAACTCTAATCGTGGAAATAAAATAACCCCGAAAGGTAAATATACAGAAACGAACGAGGGCGATGTTAGTTTTTACGATATGATGATTGGGAATAATACTAATGCACCATTAAATAATTATGGCGCTTCTAAAAGCGCATCCGTTTTATCAGCCCCACGTCATCCGATAACAGCACCGCCCACATCCACCACAAGCACGCATATTGGCGAGATTACAATAAACACAACAGCACCACCGGGCGATGATATGGTTCGAGATATGAATCGCGCCATGGATTCTTCATTTCCCAGTCACGCAGTTTCAGGATATCAATAATGCCATCATTAGGTGATTTTGTTACGTCTGGCCTTTCTTTATTGGAGGGCACCTTGTTAGAGATGGTTGGAAACTATTTTGCGGGAACATGGGGGATTTACGATAAAAACAAAAATAAGATTTTTGGTAGTAATGAAACATCAATACAGGCTCAAATACTTAAAGATATAGGTGTTAGTCCTATTTTATCGTATGCGGGAATTAGTGCGCCCACAGTTTCATTTATTGGAATTGAGTATAGAGCGGAAACAAAGATATCGGATTTCCCTGTAGCGCGTGGTCAATTCGCAACGTACAACAAAGTGAATTTACCGGCAACGCCTGTTATTACGCTTGCAATGACTGGCTCCAAAACAGACATGTCTTTATTTCTTGAAACGATTGATAAAGCGTGCAAATCTATTGACTTGTATGATATTGTAACACCCGATAAAATTTATATTGACCATTCTATTGAACGGTATAATTACTCAAGGCGTGCAGAGAAAGGCGCTACGTTATTGACCGTTGAGATTTTCTTAAAAGAGGTGAAACAGGTTGATATATTGATAAGTGATACGAATGTTGTATCGCCTAAAGATGCCGGTTCAAGTGCGCCAGTAAGTACAGGGGCAGTACAAGCGCAACCATCCACCCAAACAATAGAACAGGTATTATTTTAATGCTAACCATTCCAATAAATACCCTACCTTATCAAGTAATAAAAACGAACGTATTAAACCAATACGTTGTGATTCGATTGTATTGGAAAAACGTTGGCTTATTTGCCGATGTTGCATGGGACGGACAGGATTTATCGCTTGGAACAATCGTTAGAAATAAAGTACCACTTATCAAGAAACACTATACTGAATTTGTTGGTAATTTTATTATCTTTGACACACAAGGGCAATCCGATCCCGAATACACAGAATTGGGAAGCCGATACGTGTTGATTTACCTGAACGGGGAAGAGATTGAAAAGTTATACTATTAAAAGGTTGCAATACGTTATCACGCTTGACGCTAATAATCAAGGTGGACAGTTTGCGAATGGAAATCAAATAACGCTCGACAATTTACGTTCGTCTTTGGTAATTGAGCGTGCTGGTATGCAACAGGCTGGGACTTGTAAGGCGCTAATTTACGGGATAGGACAATCCGATATGGATACCCTTACAACCCTACGAACAGCACCAATAGAAGGCGATAACGGGCAGTTTAGGCGCAATCTAATTGAGATTTATGCGTTTGACGGGGATATTAAGACGCTGATTTTTAAGGGTGACATACTTAATTCGTGGGCTGATTACAATGAAATGCCTAACGTATGCCTAAGAATCCAAGGAAATAACGGTATTTTTGACAGATTCAAAGTAGTAAAGAAACGCAGTTATCCGGGGCCGGTTGATATAGTGAGTGTGTTTAAGGAAATATCGGATGATATGGGCGCAGTATTTGAAAATAATGGCGTTGTAATGACGGTGCCCGGCAACCTTTATCTCCCATATTCTAATATGGAAAACGCTCAATACCTTGCAAAGACATACAATATCAATTTTTTTATGGATGATGATACTTTTGTTATAACGCCACCCGGTATACCACGGACTAAACACACGATAGACATAAACTCAAGAAACGGATTGGTTTGCTACCCAATATACAATGGAGTAGGGGTTATATTTACAACCCTTTTTAATCGGCTATTAAAACAAGGTGCCACCGTTGTATTAGATACAGACATTAAACGTGCGAATGGTAAATGGCGGGTTGCATCAATAAATCACCATCTTGAATCTAATAAACCAGACGGCGCTTGGTTCACTGAAGTGAATTGCAATTATTTATCGGGGAAATAATGGCTGATAATCCAACACAAGATTTTAGTCAAGTAGCAATCCCCGGACTATACAATAATATCTATTATGCGATATGGCAATCGCTGTCAAAGATACAGACAAGCACGCTTGTGAAGGTCATGAATTGCTCAAATAGTGGGGGATTATCGCCCGTCGGGACAGTTGACGTGTTACCACTGGTCAATCAAGTGGACGCCGCGAATAACGCCATTGAACACGAAACAATTTACGTGATACCCTATTTTAGACTACAAGGCGGTGCTAACGCGGTCATAATTGATCCGGCGGTGGGTGATATTGGTATCTGTGTTTTTTCAAATAAAGACATTTCAAATGTAAAGGAAACGAAAGCACAAGCCAATCCGGCAAGTGCCCGCCAATTCGATTATTGTGACGGCTTGTATTTGGGAGGCTTCCTGAACGGTGTACCGTCTCAATACATAATTTTTGGAAGTGGTATCACAATACATTCTCCCACATCTATCACACTGTCATCGCCTTCCATTATTCACAATGGGACTACCACACTTAACGGGCCGCTTGCTCAAAACGCGGGAGAGGGCGGTGGTGCGGCATCAATCGTCGGGCCGGTGACTGTGACTGGATCATTGACTGCGAACGGGGTAAGTGTAAGCGGGCATCATCATGGAGGCGTGCAAAGTGGTAGCGATTCAACTGGGACGCCTTACTAAAACGCTAAGAATGGCGCTCGACGTTGCCCTACAGTACACGTAATCAAGTAACCCATAACCCTTCTATTACTTTTCAACTAAAATGCGCCAAAACGCAAGGAATTGACAAAATGAAGCGTTATATGATTCTAAGGTGTAAATTATGCGGTGACTTGTCGATTGTTGCCCATGATGATGATAAAGAGACAGCCACGGCCGAGATTATTGAGAGATACGCTCAACAGGTGCATCAATGCGATAACAGTTATAACCGGTTATCACCCGTTGGCGTGAGTGGAAAAGAACCTAAAGGATTTTATGAGTTTGTCGGGTATTGGGATGAGGATTTATCACTTGACAAAATCGAAGAGATTAGCCCTGTTGTAACTGAA